>SXGQ01758022.1_pt1 | contig 11626 bp, 8 predicted proteins | sample 3178371 | NCBI WGS metagenome assembly SXGQ01 (sample SAMN11356859, study PRJNA531348) | freshwater metagenome | isolation source: freshwater sample F1-20 | place: China: Fuxian Lake, Yuxi | collected 2017-12-25 | reverse complement strand
TTTTTAGGGCTTCCTCATTGCTCTTCCATTCAATTTCATACCCAATGACTCTCCCCCTTGAGTCTCTTGTTGCCTTTGGTGTCATCGCTGTCACTTCAGGGGTTCCGCGCTTGACTGCCTCTAAATACTGCTTCGCTACCTCGTAGTTTTTGAATCTGCTGTACGGAACCTCTCCCGCTTTTAAAGCAATGGTTGGCAATGCTTTACCGATTCTAGCTTCATCAGCAGCATTGCTTGGGAGAGGAGCGACGCTTTCATTTGGCGCATCTTTTTTCTGAGTATCTGCGAATGTCGCTAATACTTGATTTAAGGGGCCACCAAGCTCAAGTTTTACATCGCCGAACGGACTTGCGTTTTGAGTTTTTGGCGTTGCGCTCTTTTGAAGCGTTAAGACTTGATTGCCAACTGTTGCTTTTGATTCTTGACTTGTAGCATTTATTAAGGCTTGCCGTAGGCTAGGGGGGCCAGCAAGTGCTGGCTTGTCCTTTTCAGACTCATACTGTGGTTCGCCAACATCCTCCGGCAAAACAAGCTCCACGTCAGCTAGATACGACGGTTCTTGGCTGGCATTTGGTGAAATCGAGCTAATAGGTGCGTTGCTGCTTGGAATCTCGGTACTTGTGCTTTGCTTTTTTTGTTCGGGAGGCGCGTTTCCGGCCTTAACTGCAACATCGTCAAACTCGAATGCAGTGTCTTTTAAGCTGAGTGGTGGAGGCTCATTATCGACACCCAAAGCCTTCATCGCTTCAGCATCGTTTACCCCACCAAAATCCCTGCCCCCGCCAACGCCCTCAATGCCATCAGATGCAGCGCGAATGCGCTCCATCATGCGATTGTGGCGTTCCGACTCATCTTGCTTCTTCTCCGCGAGTTTTAGCTGCGCGTCGCGATACTCTTGTTGCTTGCGCTCCTGCTCGTCCTTTTGTTGTTGCCTCAAAGCCTTCGCGAGGTCGCCAAGGTCATTGTCGGGCTGCTTGTTGCTCGACTCGTAAGCCTTGGTCGGCGTGAAAACTAAACTGCTCTGCCCAAAATTGAATTGTGGGCGAGCGGATAGAACTGGAGTTGTGACTAGCGCAATTTGAGGAGCAGCAACGCCTTGCAACATATTAAGAGCCTCCGAATTGTACGTTTTTGGTGGATGGCATTGCGAAGGCGTTCAGAGTCGGCGCGGGTTTCGCCTCTTCTTTTTTTGCCATGATAGCCGGAGCCGATGCCGCGCCAGCACCTCCGCCGAGTGCAGCGATTTTTGCCTGTTGCGGGGTTTCAGCGGGCGGAGCAACATTTGGAGTCGGCGCATTAACAGACGCGGCTTCCTCGTTTTCGCGCTGGATAGCCTGAGCCGGAGATGCAGCCTTTGACATCTCGCTGGCAACTCGCTGCGCCTCCGCGTCTGCTGAGGCTTTCTTCTGCTCGCGACGAGCTAATGCATCTTTCTGATACGCATAGCTTTGAATTTGGTCAGTCTGCTTCTTCATCGCAGCCGCTTCTTCTGTAAACTTCTTTGTTGCAGCAGCTAATGCAGCTTTTGCTTTTGCTGCTTGCTTTTTGCCTTTATTTCTTCCAAGTGCTTCACTTACCCAGCTCATATTATGCTCCTCCGAATTTTAAATTGTTTACTTCTGGCGCGTTAAATGAATTCAACTGTGGTGCCATTGCCATTGATGGCCTTGCAGTGTTGACTGGGCTCATGGCTACTGCTCCCGCTCCAGTGCCGAGCGCAGCCATCTTTGCTTGCTGGGCTGAACCGTAAGCTCCTTGAGGCATTGGATTTGCAGCAGACCTAACTTGAGCCGATTGCGATTGAGGTGCTTGTGCTGGCTGCGTTGGAGCCGGAGGCTGCATTGGTTGTGGTGGTTGAATCATTTGCAGCGGAGCGGTCATCTGCTGTTCCGCTTCCGCCCGTTTATTTTGAGCGCGTCTTAAAGCAGCGTCATAGGATGCCTGTTGTTGGCTGGCACGAAACCCTCGTTGCGCTTCTTCCGAAGCAGCTTTTGCAGCGGCTTTTGCCGCAGACATATTTGGTCTTGAGCCTCCCATTACGCAGTGAGTTGGTTGAGGAGTTTACGTTCTTTTTGAGGCTCGTTTTGCCTCGCAATCAAATCAGCAACCGCTGGAAGAGCAAATGGTTGTGCAACCTTCAATGCTTCTTCCATTTTGGCTGGGTCGTAGCCTGAGCCAGCGATTGCAGAACCCATGCCCGCCATGCTCTTGTTCATTGTTTCTTTTGCAGCAGCGTCTTTTGCCTCCTGCGCTGCCGCTTGACGACCAAGGGCTTGTTGGGCGGCGTAATTTGCTTGCGTTTGAGCCTGTTGAGCAGCGTTATCCTGCGCGTCCACCATTGCCTTCTTTTGCGCTGCGTCCGCTTTTGCAGCCGCTTCACGCTGCAACTGCGCTTGTTGCTCGTACATCTTTGTAATCGGCGTGTAATCCGGTGCTGGCATTTGGAACGATGATGAACCCATATGTTGTTGTTGTTAAGATTTTTGGCTCCAAGGAAACCACGGTTTTTCACCGCTGAATTTTTGTTTTAACGAAGAAAAATCATCCGCGAGTCCACCGTATCTTCCGCCTCCTCCGCCTTCTCCTCCGCTTCCTCCGCGAGTTGCGCCCATTGCATTCATAAGCTCTGCTCCGCCAGTGCCGCTACCTCCAGCAGCAGCCCCGACAAGCCCTCCGACAACGGAACCAAGCATCGGCATCCCTACCATCGAGCCAAGCGCAGTCCCCCCGATTTGAGCCACTGTTCCTATCATTTTGGATTTGGCAGCAGCTTTTTGCTCTGCGGCTCTCGCCATGTCTTTCGCGTAGCTGTCCCAGCTTTGCTTGTAAGAGTCTGCGGAACGGGACATTGTGTCTCCCATTTTATTCAGCCAGTCCATAGTTGACTGATTGGCTTGCCCGACTCTGCCAAACATCGCATCGCGGAAGCTATTCCGCTGATTCATGGCATTTTGCAATGCTGATTGGTTTGCACTTAAAAGTGACCCCGCGTCAAGGCCAATATTTTGAAGAGGATTTGAAGCGAGGAACTGCGCGGCTTCCGCCTTGCGCTCCTTGCGAATACGGTCGCCTTCTTCAGTCGATGCATCGAACAGTGCGCTGCGAGCGACAGTGCTATCGCCCAGACCTGTTTTCAAACTAAGCGTGATGCCAGCATCCTTCGCCCACGATTGCATTCTCTTTTTCCACGCATCCTCAGACAAATCCTCCTCAATCATCTTCGGAAGACGCTCCCGAATCGCTGCCGCAGAAGGATTTGTCTCCTGTTCATTTTTCTTGGACGCAAATGCATTGATTGCAGCGATTTGCGCTGCCTGCGTTTGCAAGCCATTTGGCCCCCAAACGTCCGGCGTAAAAGTCTCAAGAGGAGCGTTCGCCGCATAGCCAAGCTGCTTCATCTCTTGAGCATGACGAGCACGTCCCTGCTCTCCCTCCATCTCTATCTTTAAAGCATCGACCTCGTAGCTCGGTTTCGCTGGAATCGTTGTAGGCGCACCACCCATATTAAATCGGCAAGTAAAGTTCTCGTTTTAATCTCTGCAAACCAATCGTTTGCATTACCTCTTCGCTGAAGTTTCCTTTGCCATCATCGTTGTCGAGCGGCACGGCAAGGCATCCCATTTTGCCAGACAACTCGCAGTGAGCTTTCCAGTGCGCCATCACGTCAATGATGTCTCGCGGCTTCGTAAACTCCGGATGCCAAGCTGGATAGCACGTCGGCATGAAGACGTGGTCGCTATATCCAAACAGTCGCTGCCCGCGATAATGAGCAAACGTCGAGATGTTCGGATGCGGATGTATTTTGTGACCAAAAGACTCCGCAAATGCTTGCAACTCAGCAAATTGCTGAGTCCCTGCCGGAGTCAAGCGGTATGTGATGTTTTCTCGCATTAGGAGAAGGTTATAACCACGCCATTTTTGTCTGTCGATGCAGCTTCGAGTGCAGCATCATTTATTTCTGCGAATCGGTTCTCGGATGTCCCGCAAACAACACAAGGCAAGCATTCTGTGTTGTTTTGATTACCAAAAGGAATCGACGAATACAGTTGAATCGAGCCATCGTTTCCAAACGGTGATATAAACAAGTTTGGGTATGACTCGATTTTTTTTGTTGCGTCGTCGATTGATGGCATATTACGGGCAAGGACGTGAGAGACGTTGTTGTTTCGCAGCAACCGTCGCTTCGCGTATCGCTTTGTCGCTGGCAATCTGGTCTGCATCAGCTTGCGAAACAATAGAAGTGGCAGAGGCTGTTGCTGTTACAGTTATTTTTGGCCCGCCATTCGGGCAAACATCCGTGTAGGTTCTGGTTTGCGAAGAAAGCCACTGTCGCGCAATCGGAGCTTGAGTTGCGGTTGGAATGTCGATGAGCGCACTTTGCCCGTTCTCGCCGACAACGCAGTATTTGGTCTCGACGATTTTCGTGCCTCCGACAGAGCGTTCCGCCCAAGGGTCTTGGAACATTCGCACACCTTCAACTCCGAGCGCACCACACCATTCAATCAAGTAAGAAAACGCCTTGTCTACGTTTTGCGTATCCTTTGATTCACAAGAAGTTATGCGTGCGTCGCCTTCGATGTTTCGCGTTATCAATCGACGACTCTGCGTTTGCAAAAGCCCGAATTCTTTGACTTTGGCGTAGTCCGGTGAGTTTTTGTACTCGGCAACATTTGTTGCAGCCAAGATGCGCTGAGTCAGGATTTCGTTGTATGCTCCCTTTGTGCCTCTGTATGAGATTTTTACGTCAACAGTTCCGGAAATCTGCGAGCAATCTATTTCTCCGTAAACGAGTTGCTTCAAATCCATCCCGTCGCCCATGAGTGCGGTTTCGACCTGACAGTAAATTCGTTGTTGACGCTCTGCGACTGTTCCGCTTGGTCGGATTTCCAAAAACGTATCGTACCGCTCCGGACGGAATGCCTCCCAAACGTGATTGAACGACTGGTCTCCGGTTGGCGCGTAATCGACCGACAGCGCAAACAGCTTTGGCTCGTTTCCGATGTAAGCGTTGAGCCACTCAATCGGGCGAATCCCCGTCCAAACGCCAGCCCACGCGGGCGAGCGGCTTTGGTTCCATTCGGAAGCTGCGGCGTAGTCCAAAACCATCGTCGCAGAGTTCAGCGGCTCGGCATAGGGAATCGAAGTCAGCAGGTAGTTTTCAAAGGCCGCGCAACAAATGCCCGACAAGTCTGGAGCCATCAATCGTTTGGCTTTCGCCATTTCGATGTCTTTGTAAAGCACTTGCGATGAGAGATATGACGCGGCAGCAACATCGACAGAAACAAGTCCGCCTTGCGAGAACCACCACATCATTCCGGCTTGGAATGCAATCGACTTTCCAGCGACGCATCCAATGTTCGGATACAGAGTGGTTTGGAAGTTTGCTGTTTGCGGCCAAAGCGTCCGGTCGAGAATTCCGGATGCGAGCGAATAGGTCGCTCGGTCGGTGAACACATAGAGTCGAGACTCGGTGTTTTGGCCGATGTAATCAACCATCGCAGTGACCGGACGCGGGACGGAGAAATCCCCGCGACCTGTGCCGGACTTGCGCTCCTCCCACGAAAGCGGGTCGCCTAAATCACTCGCTGAAATGATATTCCCGCTTGCAAGCCAGAGGCGACTTCCCGAATAAGCCATCCAGTACCCAACGGGCATTTTGGTTGCGACGTTGCCTGTTTTATTGGAGCCGTCCCAGTAGCACGGCTGCGAAACGCCATCCTGCACAATAACCAGCCGATGCGATGGGGTAACGGTTACGTCCCCGCTCGAAACGATTGCGGATTGCGTCGCGATGACAAAGTTGACTTTTTTTACGTCGGCGTTGAGCCGAATATTGGTCAACCTGTACTCCGCCCAATCCGCTGGCTGAGTTAAAGGGAATGGCGCGTAGTAAACTATGCCATCGACGGCAAACACAAGGTACGGTATTTCATACTCTTGTGAAGATTCGCCGCTGGGCGTGAAAATGCTTTGAGGCTTGAAAATCAGTTGCCCTTCAGCCGTTTCAATCGTTGTCGCAGCCTCGTACTGTTTGTTCGCAGAAAAAACAATTCCGCCTTGAAAATTCCCTTTGGGCAACGACAGCTTCATGCGGAATCCGTTGCGCGTTTGGCCTATGCCTCCACGAATGGTGCAGTTCTGCGCCCATTTGATTTGGTCTTCCGGCAGTGCCCACGGGTTGCGAACAGAGTTGACTCCATGAATCCAGCCCGCGCTGGCTTTCTGAACGCGCCCCGAAGTGATTTGCGGACTCTTCATTAGAACATGACAGGGTCAGTCCCGTCGCCAAACGTAATGTTGTTAATTTGAGGCGTTTGCATTGCGTGACCATCGAGGCTTTCGCTTTGCGCTCGAAGATACGTCGTCGCCAACTGCCAGTAGCGTTGCGCTTGGTCGAGAAAGTCCTTATCCTCAAGGTCTACCGCATGAACAGCGGCAATGACTGCGCGAGCATTTTCGACCGGAATGTAATCAAGCGGAGACTCGAACCTTGGTGCTTTCGGCTGGTAAAGGATTCGCGCCCAAGCGCACTTTTTGCCAAGCCGGATGCGTCGATACTTCGGGTTGGTTTCAGTCGGGTGATACTGCCCGATGAGCGTCAGGTCATTCGACCTGCCAAAGTCTGCCGCGTACAACGAAATGAATCCGGAGGTTTTTGGCTTTTCAATGTGCTCGATATTCTTGACAAGGATTGGCTTTTCTTGACTCGAAACAAAAAAGTCAAGGTCTGGACTTGTGCCTGTTGAAAACCATTTTAAGAACCCGCCAAAATCGGCTCTAGCAGCCGCGCCAACGCCTCCTCCGCCAGAGAACACGATGGTCGGCTCTTGTACATATCCAGAGCCGGAATTCGTCAACGTCAGTGAAGTCACAGAGCCGTTTAAAAAAGCCACTGCTGTGGCTCCAGACCCAGATTGACCCGACGCTGGCGCAATGGTAACCGTCAGCGGGAGCGTGTATCCGGAACCTCCGGAGGTGATGGTAATACCCGTGACTGTACCAGCGTAAACTTCTGCTGTGGCAGTTGCACCTGTGCCGCTTCCGCCAGTAATTGTTACTATCGGTGAAATTGTTCCGCTGTAATTTTGCCCACCATTGGTAATGTCGATTCTGTTTATTGGGCCGCTCACGGTCGCTGTTGCTGTCGCCCCTGAACCCATTTCGCTGACAATGTTGACTGATGGGTTTGACGTGTAACCTGTGCCTCCGTAAATAATTGCAAGCGAAGATATCGATGAACGCTTCAGTTTAAATTGGTTTTTGCCAGCGCGTGAAAGCCTGTAATTCGATTCTGGGGATGGAGTATATGGAAGCTCATACGTTGAATCCAGTGGTGTGAGTGCCACTCCGCTTCCATCCGAGAAGAGATAGTCCTCGCACTCAATTAGTTCAGTTGGAGCGATGGAAAAGGTTTCAGCAATAACCATTTCCATCACCCCAAGTTGAAAACCAGTTATTTGAACAGGAGAGCCTTGAGTTGTGTATACATCAACGTCGTTTTCGTTGATTTTGATTTTATAATTCAGCGTTGGAGAAATGCCCGCCGGAAGTTGTGAGCCGGAGCCAGCCCTAAATTTAACTATCTGGTCTTGAGCGAGATAGTTTATCGATTCTGGAGTCAATCTGTTTCCGCCAAAAACAACAGCTTGAGCCGTCCCCTTCACTGCAAAATAAAGCGGGCCGTACCCTAAGTCTTGAGGTCGAATCAACCCGTATGCAAAATCCGACGTGATTTGCCAACTGTTGTAAGTGGTTGTATCGCCGGACACTTTTGTAACATTGACAACAAGCGTTCTTGTCCCTCCCGACTCTGTGTAGCTAACTACAGAGCCACTCATAAACGTCGTAGACCCAACTGGCTTTCCTACTGAAAGCACAGAAACTCCTTGACCAACTTTAAATTTAATCGGTGAGGTTTGGGCGTTGAGCAAAAACTGCAAGCTGCTAACCGATGGCGCAACTGAGGAATTTGACGTGTTTACGGTTGTTGGCGGATTGTTTGCGTCTGCAAGTGACGAATAGACAGCTATCTTGCTATCAGAGAGCTTTCTTGTGAAAAATTGAGTTGACGAGTTTATTTGCCCTGCATCAGGCGAAGTGTTTGCGTCAGTTACAAGCGTTTTTGGGAACGAGTAGTCAGTGTCAAAATACGTTGTCATCCCTTGACGAACCCAAGAAAAGTCTCCTATCCAGTTATTTGTGAATCCAATGCCAAATGTTCTCGATATGACTACGTTAAATTCGCCTGTAGCGGAAGACGTTATATTGACATCACTGAAGTCAAGATTCTTTACAGTGAAGGTTCCACTGGAATCAAACGGAGCCTCGGCGCGATATGTGACTCCTTGAATGAGTGGACTTGGAAGCGTTCCGGTTGAAGAGAACTGAACGAACATTCCAGTTGATGGACTGACTGCAACGGCTGGGACAGTAGTGTACCCAGTGCCTTGAGTTATAACATTGACGGCAGTTATTTTCCCAGTCGCAGAATCCACAACTGCGCTTGCGCTCGCCCCGCTTCCGGTCGTTCCGGCCACAAGCAATGCTGGCGCGTTCGTGTAGCCAGAACCAGCATTTGTTATTTCATATTCTGAAATGAAGCTTGTTGTTATTGAGCATTTTGCGTAGGCAAACGAGCTTGGGAATATAGTATCGTAAGTTAATGCTGGCGAAGCAGTTAATACAAGCGACGTTATTGGGGCATTCCGAGCATTAAGTATAAAAATCTTATTATCGGTCGCGCTTGCATAGTATCCAGTTGAGGCGGAAAATGCAGTTATTCCAGCAGATATTAAAGCGGCCAGCGCGTTTGTTGAGTCGCTTGCCTTGAAATATAGATTTGCATTTCCTAAAAGGTCGGTCGTATTGCCACTTGCGAGAAGCGATGATATTATTCCAAGAGATATTGTTATTTCAATATTATTTCCAGTCGCTGGTGCTCCAGTTATTGTAAAAGTTGTTGAAGTGACGTTAGATATGGTTGCATTTGCAGCTATGCCAGTTCCAGAAACTCCCATCCCAGCTTTTAATTTTGAGACGCTAAATCCTTCTGGAGTGGTATTTATACCACTTACGACGCCACCTGAACCAATGTTGCCTGTAACTTTAATTGAATCAACAGATGGTGGAGCTTGTATTGTTATTGGCATCTCAGCTACGCACCCAACATTTGCAGCTTTTGGGGCAGTCGTGGCATCACTGTAAACAACATCAAATGTTTGAATTACTTTTCCAGATACATTACTACTTACCGATACGCCAGAGTAAGACCCAAATGATACAGTTTGTGCTGTAAAGCCTGATGTTACAGTGTTGTTGTTTATTGCATTTACAACCTTCTGGGCCAGCGAGCTAGTTGTTTCAGAGCTTACATAAGAAATCGACGATGCAATTAGCTCTACATTTGCGCTGCTTTCGCGCAAAACAGCCCTAAAGTTTAAAATGTTCCCGCCAGCAGTTGGCGAGGCAGCAAAAATATATCTTGGAGAAGCCGATTGCTCAATTTCAATTCTGGGCGTGTACCGATAGCCAGAACCACCGGACGTTAAGGTGATGGCATTGACAGGTCTAGAGTCGAGAACGGTATTGACTGACGCAATCGCAGCGGCCCCAGTTCCATAGCCATACAGGTCGATTCGGGTCACAGACTGGCCTTGCACAACCGCTCTTGCCCTCGCATGGAATGTGGCATTCCCAATGAATTTAACTGTTGGTAACGATGTCGCTGAGTATTTCGTTCCCCCATTTGTAACCTTTACAAATCCAACATATTGCAGACCAGTGGCTGGGTCTGTCTTCATTATGGCCTCAGCGGTCGCTTGAGTTCCAGTAGGGTCGTTTGGCGATTCGATTTGAACGATTGGTGCTCCCGTGTACCCGATACCTCCAATGTCGTCAAACTTCACGGCAGGGACGTTTGTATAACCACCTCCACCTGAAACAATTGATGCAAATGTCACTGGCCCAGTTGCAACAGCGGTTATCTCTGCGCCTTGTCCAGTCGCTGGACTTATGCTTATTCCGCTGGCAGATATGTTTGAAACTTTACCCGCGCTGGATTGCGCCGGAATGAGTTTCGCGACGCTATTCTGCCCACTGCCCGTAGTGGTAAACACGATTGGCTTTTCACCCGACAAGGAAGCCTCGTAAGATTCATGCAGCGTGACGTTTTTTCCGTCAATCCTTCTTGCGTAGTAGTTCTGACCGCTCAATAACGGCTCTGGGAGCGAGCCTCCAGCAGAGTACGCTTGAACCAAATCGCCAGTCGAAAATGGGGCGTCGAGCGTGAATTCCAGCGTTGTTTCTGGGGCAATCGGATTGCGAACAACGATTGTGCTGTTGTTTTTGCTTCCGCTTAACAGTATGCGATTGATGTCGTTAGATGCGTCCGAAGATGTTTTGTAAACAACAATGTTGTAAGCGTCATCGAGGATTCGCGCAAAGTATACCGTTTCCGTTGCGAGGGGAGCCGGAAGCTCAAGGTTCGATATCTTTTCAAACCGCACTTCCGTGCCTGTTTGGATTTTCGGAAAGATGCTTCCAAATGCTGTCGCCGCTGGCAGATACAATGCAGTCGAAACCTGCACTGAGCGTGTATTTTCAAAGTCTCCAAGCACGTTCGCGTTGAGATTGTTGCGAAGGTCGGTGATTTGAATTCCGTTGATGCCATTCTCGGCATCCAGTTGGGATTGATGCAGTGTTACCGTGCTGGCGGAAGGCGTTCCTATGTAGTAGTTGCCGTTGTTGTTCAACGGTTTTGGCGTGGTCGTTGAAAACGTAACTTTTGCGAGCGTGCCAGCAACAAAGTTGTGCGAGCCGAACTGTGCTGTAAACTCGTAAAGCGGCTTTGTCTTTGCCGACCGCAACAGAATGTTGACGCTGTCCGGCTGAATCAGCCCAAGCGGGAAGTCGGATATGGCATGAGCCGTAACGTAAAGCCCGTCAACGCCCTCTCCTGCTTCTGTTTGCGTCCTAAGAGCACGATTGTTCCCGTCATATCCGATGACGCGCAGCCGAACCCCGACATCACTTTCGTGCTCTGCAATCGCAATGAGTTGCGAAGGCTGGAGGATGTCCATGACAACGGGAACAAACCCACGGTCGTCCCACGCCCACGAAACGGGCGAGTACATCCCGCCTTTGTTGATGTGGTACTGAAATAATCTGCTACGGAAGTAAAGCGGTGAGCCGTCAGTGTTTACAGCGAGAGGGACTTCGATTCCACGCGGAAGCGTGACGCTCATTCCATCCCATCCGGTGCAAACATCCACCTGCGAAATCAGGTGGTGGTAGTGACCGGAATCCATAAGACCCTGAACGGCTTGCGACAGCTTCCGGTAAATCCGGTTGCTGTCGGTCGTCGCCAGAATCTCAGAAATCTCGTCGTAAATCTCTGAGACAAACATGGTTACTTGTAGCTGCCTTCTTCAGCTATGGATGCCAAAAACTCTTCGTCAGCCTTTTTGCGCTCGCCCTCTTCCTCCATTTCCATTTCCTTCTCGCCTCCCTCCTCCATCTCTGGAGCGGCAGCTTGGCCTTCGAGCATTGTGGCAAACTCACTGAGTCCCGAAGAGAGGTTTTTAATGACATCGTAAATCGCCATAAACATGGCTTTAGGGATTTCGAT
>SXGQ01698905.1_pt1 | contig 11626 bp, 14 predicted proteins | sample 3178371 | NCBI WGS metagenome assembly SXGQ01 (sample SAMN11356859, study PRJNA531348) | freshwater metagenome | isolation source: freshwater sample F1-20 | place: China: Fuxian Lake, Yuxi | collected 2017-12-25 | reverse complement strand
TGCTTGACGATCACGCACGCCGGCTCGGTGAACGAGTCGACCAGATTCCATGCGGCATCGGTGTCGTAGACGTTGAGATAGCTCAGTTCCTTGCCACCCCACTGACGGGCTTCGTCCCACCAGCTACGTCCACCTCGAAACCGATAGCGAGCACCTTGCTGGTGCGGGTTCTCCCCGTAACGGAGATCCTGCGCTTTGTCGGCCACGAGGGTCAGGGTCGACGGCAGAGGCTCGTCGTCGGCCGTGAGCCACTCGGCGATCCGCCGGTCGTAGTCGGCGGTCACCGAAAACGCGATTCGTGCCAGGTCGCGTCGGGTCGCGTCGCTCAGGGAACCGGTCTTTTCGATCTCGTCGGTGACACGTCCGTAGTCGTCGGGTCGGACCACCACACCGACGTGCGCGTGATTCTTGGCTGCACCGCGCACCATGGCCGGACCACCGATGTCGATCAGTTCGACCGAGGGCGACTCGGAGAACGGATACAGGTTCACGACGACGAGCGAGATCGGATCGACTCCCAGGCGAGCCAGGTCGTCGCGGTGCGACGGCTCGGACAAGTCGGCGAGGATCGCCGCATGGATCCGCGGATGCAACGTGACCACACGATGACCAAGAATCGCGCCACTGCCGGTGATGTCGGCGACGTCGGTGACCTTCACGCCGGCTTCGGTCAGAGCCGCGGCCGTGCCTCCGCTCGAGATGATCGACCAACCGCGTGATTGCAACGTCGACGCGAGTTCGGCGACGCCGCTCTTGTCGTAGACGCTGATCAGCGCGGTGGGCACGGGGTCAGCCGCGGCGCCAGAAGCGCCAGCCGCGGCCCTTCGACTTGCCGCTCTCGAGTCGGGCGATGATCTCGGCCATGAGCGTTCCGGCTTCGGTCGGGTTCTGGCCCACCTTCACACCGGCCTTGCGAAGAGCATCCATCTTTCCCTGCGCGGTGCCCTTGCCTCCCGAAACGATGGCACCAGCGTGGCCCATCTTCTTCCCGGGGGGCGCGGTCACGCCGGCGATGTAGGCACTCATCGGCTTGGTCACGTTCGCCTTGATGAACTCGGCCGCTTCTTCCTCGGCCGAGCCCCCGATCTCGCCGATCCTGATGATCGCATCGGTCTCGGGATCGGCCTGGAACTCACGCAAGCAGTCGATGAAGTTCGTACCCGGAACTGGGTCACCACCGATACCCACACAGGTGCTCACGCCGATACCGCGCTGCTTGAGTTCGTACAGCGCCTGATAGGTGAGAGTTCCCGAACGGCTCACGATGCCGACGTTCTTGCGCGATGCACTCGGCAACTCGGCGATCTCACCGGCCGTGATGCCGATGTTGCACTTGCCTGGACTGATGATGCCCGGACAGTTGGGACCGAGGAGGCGCGTCTTGGGGAAGTCGCGCACGAGCGTGTTGTAGACCTTGGCTTCGTCCTGCGCCGGAATGCCCTCGGTGATGCACACGATGAAACGAATTCCCGCGGCCGCTGCTTCGAGGATGGCCGCCGAAGCCGCCTTGGGCGGAACGGCGATGAACGATGCATCGGCGCCAGTTGCGGCGACTGCTTCGGCGACGGTGTTGAACACCGGAATGCCTTCCACGTCGGTGCCGCCCTTACCGGGTGTGACACCACCGACGACCTGCGTGCCATAAGTCTTGTTGCGGAGACCGTGGTACTTGCCCTGACCGCCGGTCAGGCCCTGCACGATGACCTTGGTGTTCTGATTCACGAAAATGGCCATGAGTTCACTTCCCGTTGGCGATGGCGACGGCGGACTTGGCCGCTTCGAGCATGGTGGGCTTGGACATGAGTTTCGACTCGGGAATACCGGCCTTGGCGAGGATCTCGCGACCCTGCTCGGCATTCGTGCCGTCGAGGCGGATCACGATCGGCGCCCGCAGATCGACGCGACCGAGGGCTTCCACGATTCCCTTGGCCACTTCCTCGCCGCGGGTGATGCCTCCGAAGATGTTGATGAAGATCGACTTCACCTTCTGGTCGAAGTTGATGACTTCGAGCGCGGCGGCCATCACGTCGGCGTTGGCACCACCGCCGATGTCGAGGAAGTTCGCCGCCGTGCCACCGACCTGATTCACGACGTCGAGCGTGCTCATGGCCAGACCCGCGCCGTTGGCGATGATGCCCACCGAGCCATCGAGGCCGATGTACTGGAGGTCGTGGGTGCGGGCGAGTTGCTCACGCGAGTCGAGTTCTTCGGTCGCCCGGTAATCGTCCCACTCGGGGTGACGGAACGACGCGTTGTTGTCGAGGCTCACTTTGGCGTCGAGGGCATGGACCTCGCCGGTGGGCTTCAAGATGAGGGGGTTGATCTCGGCGAGATCGCAGTCACCCTCGGTGAAGCAGCGATACAGCTGCACGAGAATGGAGGCCACACCGTCGACGGCCCTGGCCGGGATCTTGGCGTCGATCGCGGCTTGCCGCGCGGTGGCGCTCGAGATGCCGTCGACCGGATCGATGTGCAACTTCACGATGGCACCCGGATCCTTGGCGGCGACTTCTTCGATGTCGACACCACCCTGGGCCGAAAGCATGAGGAGGTGCTTCTTGGCCGCCCGATCGAGCGTGTACGACGCGTAGTACTCCTCGGCGATGTCGCTCGCGTGTTCGACCCACAGGCGCTTCACGACGTGGCCCTTGATGTCCATACCGAGGATGTTCCCGGCGTGCAGACGAACCTCGTCGGCGTTGTTGGCCAACTTGATACCGCCAGCTTTGCCACGACCACCCACCTGAACCTGGGCCTTCACGACCACCGGATAGCCGGACGATTCGGCGACGGTGACCGCCTGATCGACGGTGTCGGCGACTCCACCCGGACTCACCGGGATGTCGAAACGGGCGAAGTACTGCTTGCCCTGATACTCGAACAGGTCCATTGCTGTTCAACCTCTTTCAGATGACGGTGGATGGTTGGCCGGTTCGGCCGGGTCAGACGGAGATGGCGTCCTCACGCGAGTCGAGTGTCTGCTCGAGCCACTGCGCGATCGCCTTGAGCGACGAGCCGGGGCCGAAGATCTCCGACACGCCTTGTTCGCGCAGTGCGCGGGCATCGGCGTCGGGGATGACTCCCCCGCCGAACACCAGCACGTCGGCGAGGTCACGATGACGGAGTTCTTCCATGACTCGCGGGAAGAGGGTGAGATGCGCGCCCGAGAGCAACGACAGACCGACGGCGTCGACGTCTTCTTGTAGAGCGGTCTCGGCGATCTGTTCGGGTGTCTGGTGCAGGCCGGTGTAGATGACCTCGAAACCGTGGTCGCGCAGGGCGCGAGTGATGGTCTTGGCCCCGCGGTCGTGACCATCGAGGCCGGGCTTGGCGACGACAACTCGGTAGGGCCGTTTCACAAGTGGGAAACCCTAGGACCTGAAATCCCCGACCACATAGTTCGGTCGGGAGCCTCCGCAGGGAAGACACTTCACACCCGAAACGGTCGGCCAGCCGAGCCCCGGTGACCGCAGGCGGGCAGAATCGATCCGTGCGCCGACCCGAACTCCGCTCGCCTCTCGCCCGGGCCGTGACCCCTGTGGTGGCCGGATTGGGTTTCTTCGCCGTGCTCGGGCTGATCCTGTGGGCGACCGCTGCGCTGATGGCCGGGGAGCAGTCGCAGTCGACGACCTTCTCCCCCGATCGGCTGCCGGTCGGCAACATCAAGAATTGGGCGGCCTCGATCGACGAGAACGGACCGGTGATCTTCCCCGGACTCGGAACCACCACCGGCGAGCGAACTCTCGTCCTCGACCACAACGGAACGAATGTGGAGAAGGGCTGGGTCGTCTATTACGCGTACCCGGCCGATCGCGATCCCAACTGCGCCGTCGAACAGGTGACCGGTTCATCGAACTTCGTCGACTGCGAGGGACGGACCATCGATGTCACCGAGTTGGCTCCGCCGACCAACGGTGAGTATCCCATCATCGAGGATCGGCGGAACCTCTTCATCGACCTCGGTGATCGGCCCGGGGACTCGATCGTTCCGGCCGGCTGAACCGACTCGACTTCCGTCAGCCGAGCAACAGAGGGAACCACTCGCCATCGAGGGTTTCGCCGGCGCGACGTTGGTCGTCCTCCTCGGGAATCACAGCCCGGAAATCGGGTGAGCACAACCAGTGCCGCGGTGCATGGACCATGTCGTCGCCGAGCAGTCGCAGACTGAACACGCGCCGTCGATGCGCCGAGCCGGCCGCTCCATGAACGGTGAGCATGTGGAATGCGATCACGTCACCGCGTTCGAGATCCCAGGCTCGTATCGCATGAGCCGAACGATCGGCTTCGATGTCCGGAAGTTCGGCGAGAGAGCCCTCCGGAAACCACTTGGCCTGCTGATCGCGGAAGGTCCGCGGCATGAGCCACGGTCCCCGATGGGTTCCGGCAACCGACTCGAGTGAACTCTCGATCGGCACCGGGTCGACCGGGATCCAGAAGCTCACGTTCTGAAAACCCTCGACGTCGTAATACGGCTGGTCCTGGTGCCATGGAGTGCGCTGGCGCGTCCCGGCCTCCTTCACGAGAACATGATCGTGATACAGACGAACGGTTCGACTCTGCATGAGTTGGGCAGCAATCGGAACCAAGGCCGTGTTGCGGATGAACGTGTCGAACTCAGCATGATCGCGCCAGGTGCAGAAGTCCTCGAGGAAGAAGCCCGGATCATCAGACTGACTCGCGACCTTGGCGCGCGGGCTGGGATGGGCAAGTACGGCATCGATGCCCTGCCGCAGCGACTCGATTTCGTCGATCGAGAGAACGCCACGCAGAACCACGACTCCCTCGTTGCAGTACGTCTCGACCACGGCATCGTCGATCGTGATGCCGAGGGTCATCGACACATTCTGATACAGATGGCTCATGCCGTACACGCCCATTCTCGGAACACTCGGTTACGTGTTCGATCGCGCGTCGTCGGCGGTTCTCCTCGTACATCGCAATCGCCGACCGAACGACGAGCACTTGGGCAAGTGGAACGGGCTCGGCGGAAAACTCGAACCAGGTGAAGACATCGCAACGGGAATGCGGCGGGAGATTCACGAGGAAACAGGGCTGCAAATCACATCGATGAAACTTCGAGGCACGATCTCCTGGCCCGGCTTCGGTGCCAACGGCGAGGATTGGTTCGGCCCGATCTTCTTGATCGACGGGTGGACGGGAACACCACCCGATCACAACGACGAAGGTGATCTGCGCTGGATCCCGCTGACCCGATTACTCGCTGCTTGCAGTCCTGATCAGCACATTCGCGAGGAAGCCGACCTACCGATGTGGGAAGGAGATCGTCATTTCGTTCCGTTGGTTTTCGATAATGACACGCGTGTATTTCACGGAGTGATGCCTTACGCGAACGGTCGCCCGCAAAGTTGGAGTTTCGAACGATCCTGAAGGAGTCCGCACATTTCGATGTGCCCGACTCGTTGAACGGTCATGCTCGACAACTTCGACCCGGACGACGACCAGATCACCGACCCGATCACCGGGCTCACCGAGGACATCCGCCAATCCTTCTGGCGTCGCACCCTCGCGGTCGCCCGCTCGACGAACGACTGGCATCGCGTCGACAAGCTCTACACACGCAAGACAGCGGCACAAGTCGCTTCCGACATTCGTCGAGCGCATCTCGACGGACGCCGTTCGGTGCGCATTCGCGGAATCCGACGTAACGAACGGTGGGAGGCCCGTTGGAATCCGGTTCGTGCTGGTGCAGCGGGAGACTGCGAAGTGTGGATTCGTCGAGTCGAGTCGACGTCGAACGAACTCCGATTCGATTAGTCGTCGGAGCCGAGGAAGCGAACCCAGATCGCGAAGTGTCCCGGGGGGCACTTGTCATCGGTTCCCCACTTGGCCGTCCAGTTCTCACCCGGAAGAATTCCTCGCACACGAAGTTTGTCGAGGGGTCGGTTCTTGGACGAACGAATGTCGCTCGCAATTTGCGCAGCCGTCGAAGCGGTGTAGTAGCGGTTCACGCGAAACCAGCGGTCTTCCTTACGCGCATCGGCGAACAACAACACCCAGAACGATGTGCGCTGCCAACCGGCGTCTTCCGGCGGATCTTCGGCGATCGCCCGCGGAGTACTCGATGATCGCTTCGGCGGCATACGAGCGACAGTGTCCCAAACACTCAATGAATTTCCCGCGTTTACAACACTTTCTGTGTATACCAATTAGTAGACCGTTTGTTCTTCTTCACGGTCTTCTGTTCATTTTCGTTTCGATAGTTAGTCGCTATGAACATGACTACTAAGGCTCACAGAGGTTCGAGTATCCGACGGGCACGAGCCGTGGCCCGCTGTACGCGACGACCCACCGTTGTGTGCGATTCGCCGTTCATCTTCGAAATCTCACACAGGTTGAATCCGGCGATGAAGTAGCGACACAGATCTGCTTTCTCATCCGACGGCAACCGATCGAGAGCGTCTTTTACAAGCAGTTGTACTTCGACGTCGACTGGCTCCGACGACACGATGTTGTGACCGTCGATTTCCGACAATCGAAGAATTCGGCGTTTGCCACTTAAACCCGAGCCTCGCTGCGCACCTTCGGTTCGAAGGGTGTCGATCAGAATCGACTTCCAAATGGCTCGGGCATAGACATCGCCCGAAAAATAGCGGCTGATCGTGGGGGCTATTCGAGGCGCGAGCCGGAAGAGAGCTAGCGAAATGGCCTCAGAAATCAGTCCGGGTTCGACACCAGCTCGACGAAGTCTCGACTCGAGGCCACGAATGAGGTCTCTCACGAACACATCGACGGTCTCCGACCAACTTCGTCCATCACTATCGATCGACGATTCCATTGCTGCCTCCCTGGACTCTTCGAATACGGACCCGAATTGCGGGCCTGCGAGTCGAATTTCGTCAGGGGGTGTGGCAGGGTTTCTCTATCCGAGCGCCAGAAGGCCCGGAACATTCCTCTAATTCGTCGATTTGTCGCGCAAGTGCCGACCCACATAGGCGACAACGACCTGGTGCGCTTCGTGATCGAAGAAGATGTGAACTCGATACAACCTGGACCCACGTCCGTTGCGGATGTGGGCGGTTGCCAATTCGGTGCGTCCACGCCAAGTGAACGCATAGTCCTCGGCGTACTTGTTCTCGGCATTGTCGGAAATACCCGACGCGTAGTTGAGACCAAGGCTGCGACACGAGATCGTCAGCGAGGCATTGGTGACGCGCCCGCTCTTCCAGTCCCCGGCCACCACGTTCAGTCGAACGAGATCTTCGAGAAGCCGATTGGCATCGATGCCTTCGAGTTCGGCTGCGGTCGCGAAGGCCCGCTCGTGGAACGTGAGATGTTCGCAGATCGATTCGGCTTGCTTCACTGCATCGAGGGCCGAGATCGCCCGCAGACCGGTTGGGCTCTTGCCCAAGCGAACCGCGAGTTCGGTGTTCTGCAGCACGAGTTGATCGACGAGACCTTCACGGTTGTCGAGCAGTTGGTTCTTCTCGTCGATCGTTCGATCGGCTTCGGCCAACGCCTGTTCGAGTTCGTCGATGCGGTTGTACGCGTCCTGCCAGCCATCGAGGGCGGCCTTGTATTCGTCCATCGACACCCCGGGTTCGACCGGAGGTGCCTTCACGACGGGTGTCACGGCCGGCGTCGGCGTCGGAACGACCGGCGCGACTTTGGGCGGAGTGTCTAATGCCGGAGCGTCAGGGAGTCGTCGTTGGAAACGGGGCGCCCGAAGCGGCGCCAGCGAACCATGAGCGGCGAAGTTGATCCGCGACACGCATGACCGAACCTCCGACGCGGCGCCCGCCTGATTGAGTTTCGTTCCGCCCCACTGCACCGATTCGCCGCCCGGCCACACAAGGGTGAGTCCACGGGCGAGAAGGATCTCGGCGCCGTACATGCCATGGAACGCAGTGCGCGCCGCGTCGCCCTCGAGTCGATACATATGGGCGAGACCGGCGAGTGATGCCGCGTAACGATCGAGTTCGAAGAGTGGAGTGCTCTTGGTGGGCACCGTCTCGATCAACACCGGTAGGACGCGGCTTCGTGCCTCGCAGAACGCGGCCAAGGCCTGGGCCCCGGCGTTGTCGGCAACCATCCGGACACTGGGTAGGACACGCAGGTTGGCATCGTGGAACGCGACGCCATCGAGAATCCGGGCCACGATCCGCTGCACCGGCGCCAGCGGAACCTCGGGCAGGACCGGCATCACCCGACGCCCGCCGGGCACGAGTGTGATCCGAGCCTCGAAGGTCGTGGTGGCGCGGTCGGTGGCCACCGTGATGTAGGTCGTGGCTACAGCGTTTCCGGCGAGACCACGATCAATCGTGAGGCGCCACCAGCGCGAGGGGTCGTCGTTGTCGAACCGAATCGATACGCCGGCCCCGCGATCCTCAGCCGGCCACTCCTCTTCCACCCAGTCGGTCACGAGTTGGCGAACGCGGGCCATGGTCGATTCGGGCCAGACCGGACCGTCCAACCTCATCGCATAGACCGGCCTCATTCCCTCATTCTCGCCCAACGAAGGGTCGGTCGCTCGCCCAAAACCCAGGGCGACGAGCGACGTCGGCCGCACCTACTGTCGGGAGGTGTTCGAGTTCTGGAACGAATCGATGGCCGAGACCCTGCTCGTGGTCAACGCAGCGGCGAGCACCCTCATGACCGGTCTCATCTGGTTCGTCCAGATCGTCCACTATCCGCTGCTGGCCACCACTCCCCCGGACCGGACCATCGATGTCGCAACCGAACACCAACGACGTACGTCGTACGTCGTTGGCCTCCCGATGGCCGTGGAAGGAATCACCACCCTCGCTCTGCTCGCCGATGCACCGGATCGCCTGTGGTGGGGTTGGCCGTGGCTCGGAGCGATTCTGCTCGCTGTGAGTCTCGGATCGACGGTGTTCCTTTCGGTTCCACTCCATGCGCGCATGGCACGCGGCTATTCGCCCGACACCGGTCGGCGACTCGTGCTCACCAATTGGCCGCGCACGATCGCCTGGACGTCGCGTTCGGTCCTGACCCTCGCCCTCGTGATCAGTGGCTTGCGCTGAGTGACGTTTCCCGTGCGCTGGCCGCCACGTGAGCCGCCGAACGCGCGAGTGAGACGTCGATCGTGTTCCGCCGACCCGACAACAAGGATTCGAGAACGGCCATGGCACCGACCAAACCGGTGATCGGATCGGCGACCGCGTCGCCGATGAACTCCGGCCCGTCGTCGGTGTGACCCACGAGTCCGCCCGCGGCCGCTGCATCATCACCGAACCCGACGCGCAGAGCGTCGGTTCCACTTCGGCCGTGGGCCGTCACCGACAGCCACGCGCGCACCGAACTCGAGCGCATGATCTCATCACGATCGATACCGAGTTGCACGAGCGCGCGCGGTCGCGAGGCCTCGATCACCACGTCGGCATCGGTGATCGATCGACGTAACTCGTCCACATCGTCACGGTTCCGGAAATCGAACGAACGCAATTCTTTGTCTCCGTTGAGTGCCGCGAAGAAATCCACCGGACCCTGGCGCGCGCCATCGGGACGACTTGTCGATTCGATCTTCACCACCCGGCAACCGAGCGAGGTGAGAACTCGACCCACGAGAGGACCGGCCCACATCGACGAGAGGTCCACGACCTTCAGCGAGCGGAGGTCGTCGACCTCATCGCCCACTCCGCGATTCTCGATCTCCAACATTTCGCCCGTCGCGTCGACTTCCCCGACGATCGCCACCGGCATTCCGAGAGCGATCCCGCGCTGGCGAACCACTCGCGCCTCCGATGAAGCCACACATCGTGCGACCTCGGACCACGGGACGATTCCGTCGATCAGCCCGAACTCGGTTTCGAACAACGCCGGTAAGGATTCGACGTCGTCGGGTCGGGCAAGGTTGAGCGCGATCCATCGGCCGTCGGTCGTCGGTAGAAGCTGACAAGACCCACCGGCACTCGTCCGGCCATTCGGGCGCCATCCGGTGGACATCATCCGACGATTCAGTTCTTCTCGGGCGTCCAACTGCACGCCACCACCGAGCGACGAAGCCGCCCGCCGGATTCGGCTCACCACACCGTCGACGACGTCGATCACTCGATCGTCGATCTCGTGACGGCTCATCACTCGCCATTCCCGATCTCGTCGATCAGTCCCCAATCGAGCGCCGTCCGTGCATCGATCTCGCACCCCGACAAGATCATGAGGGCGGCTCGATGGCGGCCGATCCGTCGCGTCACGCTGACGGTTCCACCGGCACCCGGGACGAGTCCCATCGATACTTCGGGCAATCGAAACGTTGCTTCGGCCGAGGCCACCACACGTGGGGCAAAGGCCGCCAATTCGACACCGGCACCGACATTGGGCCCGTGAACACGACATTCGAGTCGGGTTCCCAAGCGCTCGCCGATCGTCAACAGGAGCTGGGCGACGCTGTCGGTGGTTCGAACGAGGTGTGAATCGAGTGGCGATGTGGCCGAGCCGAACTCGGCGAGGTCGCCGCCGCTCGAGAAACACGATCCGTGCCCGTCGAGCACCACCCGAGTGATCGTCTCGTCCACCGTGGCGAGTGTGAGCGCTTCCCGTAACTCATCGCGCATCACCCGCGAGAACGCGTTGTGGCGTTCGGGCTCGGCGAGCGACACGTACAGGGTGTCTTCGCTACGTCGAACCTCCACCACGGACGAAGCGCGACCTGATCGCCACACCTTTCGATGGTTGTCGGCAAGCCACTGACCGAATTCGCCGCCGGACTGGAGAAGGGAATAGGTGACCGACTCGAGAAACAGTGCATCCCGCGGGGGTAGGGCGGCGGCCAGACGGAGGGTTCGCGCCGCAGTGGCGAAGGCAATCGGATGGAGGCGAGCGTTCATCTCGATCGCCGTTTCGTGCTTCGAATCGATGACGAGATCAACGAGAGATGGATCGTCGTCTGGATTGCGGGAGAGGACTGCACACGGAACCGCAGCCAGCTCGTGCCGTCGATCTCGATCGATCGATCCATCAAGAATGACTCCAGCTACTCCAGCCAATGGTGACAATCGAGTCGATTCGAGCAGTAGGCACTCGATGAGGTCCGCGGCGGACATCCGAACGAGCACGAACGAAATCTACTGAGGGTCGACTTGTGTCGTTCGCGCCGCGAGCAACACCACAAGTGCGACGCTGCGCCGTAGGCTCTTACCTCGACCGGGCAGGAGAACGCTCATGGACAATGACATCAGCGTCGACAGCTCGGGATTCGCCGAACTCGGGCTCCGACACGAACTTCTGGCCTCGCTGGCCGGACTCGGCTACGAGGAACCCACACCGATTCAGCGGGAATCCATCCCACCGCTGATCGAGGGTCGGGATCTCCTCGGCCAGGCCGCCACCGGAACCGGCAAGACGGCGGCCTTCGCCCTGCCGATTCTTCACTCGCTGACCGTCGGTGAGCCGCGCCCGGACGTCGAAGCGCTGGTGCTCGTGCCGACCCGCGAACTCGCCATGCAGGTGTCGGAAGCGATCTACAAGTACGGACATCATCTCGGTGCCCGTTGCGTACCGATCTACGGCGGCCAACACATCGGACGCCAGATCGATGCGCTTCGACGGGGCACCCATGTGGTGGTGGCCACTCCCGGACGCGCCCTCGACCACATCCGAAAGGGCACCCTCGACCTCGCGACCGTGCGCATGGTCGTCCTCGACGAGG
>SXGQ01614022.1_pt1 | contig 11627 bp, 13 predicted proteins | sample 3178371 | NCBI WGS metagenome assembly SXGQ01 (sample SAMN11356859, study PRJNA531348) | freshwater metagenome | isolation source: freshwater sample F1-20 | place: China: Fuxian Lake, Yuxi | collected 2017-12-25 | reverse complement strand
GACTTTGTCTGGCGCATGGCACAAACTGCGCGACGACCCTGTACTGCGCTTCCTCATTGTGTCTTTGTCTTTCTATGGCATGTCCACCTTTGAAGGACCCATGATGTCCATCAAAACAGTGAATGCTTTGTCGCACTACACCGATTGGACTGTGGGCCACGTGCACTCTGGTGCTTTGGGCTGGGTGGGCTTGGTCACCATGGGCACCATGTACTACCTCATTCCTCGCTTGTTTGGTCAGAAAAAAATGTACAGCGTGAAAGCCATTGAGGCGCATTTTTGGATTGCCACCATTGGCATTGTGATTTACATCGCAGCCAGGTGGATTGCCGGTGTGATGCAAGGTTTGATGTGGCGCTCTGTCAATACAGACGGTACCTTGACCTACACCTTTGTGGAATCAGTCAAGGCCACATACCCCTTCTACGTGCTGCGTTTGCTGGGCGGCTTGCTGTACTTTGGCGGCATGCTCATCATGCTCTGGAACACCTTCAAAACTGTCACCAACGGTCGTGCCATCGATGTGCAAATTCCGGCGGTAGATCAACACATGACCGCGCCTGCCTTGGCACACGCCTAAGTGCATCAGGAGAAATAAAAGATGTCCAACTCTTCCAATTCAGGTAGCGGTTTGTCCCACGAGAAAATTGAAACCAACAACTTCCTCATGATCGTTTTGATTTTGCTGGTGTTGCTGTTTGGTGGCATGGTAGAAATCGTACCGTTGTTTTTCCAAAAGTCGACCACCGAGCCTGTGCCTGGGCTCAAGCCTTACACCGCACTTCAAGTGGCTGGCCGCGATATATATGTGCGTGAAGGTTGTTACAACTGCCACTCGCAAATGATTCGCCCCTTCCGCGCCGAAACCATGCGCTATGGCCCTTACTCCGTGGCTGGCGAGTTTGTGTACGACCACCCCTTCCAGTGGGGCAGCAAACGCACCGGTCCAGACTTGGCACGTGTGGGCGGCAAGTACTCTGACGACTGGCACCGCATTCACCTCATCAACCCCCGAGATGTGGTGCCCGAGTCCAACATGCCCGCCTACGCTTGGTTAGAAAAAACACCTGTCGATGGGGCCAGCTTGCCAACCCATCTGAGTGGCTTGCGCACTTTGGGTGCGCCCTATACCGATGAAGAAATTGCCAAAGCCACGGACGACGTGAAAGGCAAAACAGAACTCGAAGCTGTCATTGCTTACCTGCAAGGCATGGGCATTCACCGCAAATAAAAGGAGTACTCAGCATGAGCATGGACATCAACACCCTTCGATCGGCTGTGACCGTGATCACCTTCATTTTATTTCTTGGCATTGTGGTGTGGACTTTGTCTAAGCGTCGTTCAGCGGAGTTTGAAGAGGCTGCCAACTTGCCCTTCGGACAAGACGACTAAAGAGTCTAGATCAACAAATAGAAAGAGAATTTGAAATGAGTGATTTCACCAGCAATTTCTGGTCTTGGTATGTGGCCGGCATTGCCTTGGTCGGCATTCTGGCTTGCTTGCTGCTGCTTTACTTCAGCGGCAAAGCCAAAGCCATGACCGACAACGACAACACCACAGGCCACGTCTGGGATGGCGATTTGCGTGAGATGAACAATCCTCTGCCACGTTGGTGGGTGGGATTGTTTTTGATCACCATTGTGTTCTCCTTGGCTTACTTGGCTTTGTATCCTGGCTTGGGCGCCAGTGCTGGTAACTTGGATTGGACTTCTACCGGCCAATATGAGGCAGAAGTGTCCAAGGCCAACAAAGAGTTAGAACCCCTCTACGCCAAATTTGCAGCCATGCCGCCCGAAGAAGTGGCCAAAGACCCACAGGCCATGGCCATTGGAGACAGGCTCTTCATGAACAACTGCGCTCAATGTCATGGGTCGGATGCGCGCGGCAGCAAGGGCTTTCCAAATTTGACCGATGCCGATTGGTTGTATGGTGGATCGCACGAGAAAATTCAGGAGTCTTTGCTCAAAGGCCGTGTGGGTCAAATGCCGCCCTTAGCCGCCGCGGTGGGTACGCCTGAGGATGTTCGCAATCTGGCCAACTATGTGCTCAGCATGTCGGGTAGCCCACACGATTCATTGAAAGCATCTTTGGGTAAATCTAAGTATGGTACTTGTGCTGCTTGCCACGGCGCCGATGGCAAGGGCAATCAAGCCCTAGGTGCGCCCAACCTCACTGACGACATCTGGTTGCATGCTTGGGGTGAAAACGCCATTGTGGCCATGATCAACAACGGCAAAGTGAATCAAATGCCTGCCCAAGCCGGCAAACTCACAGATGCGCAGTTGCATGTGTTGGCCTCCTATGTCTGGGGGCTTTCAAACAAGCAGGCCAAAGTAGCAGCCAATCATTGAGGTGAATTGTTTTGGAATCGATTGACCTAGGCCCCAAGCCTGATGGCACGGTGGGTAAGTTCATTCCCATTGTGCCGTCCAACGAAACGATGCATGCCGATTCTTCGGAGGAGGGCCGTTGGGGTGATCTTTATCAAGCGCACCAGAAAATATATCCTCGAAGTGTTCAAGGCATTTTTGCCAAGTGGCGCTGGGGCTTTGTTTTTTTAACGCAACTGATTTTTTATGGCTTGCCCTGGCTAGAGTGGGGGCAGCGCCAGGCGGTGCTGTTTGATTTGAGTGCTCGCCGCTTTTACATTTTTGGCATTGTTTTATATCCACAAGACTTTATCTACCTCACCGGCTTGTTGGTCATTTCTGCATTCTCTTTGTTTTTGTTCACCGCCATTGCAGGTCGGTTGTGGTGTGGCTTTGCTTGCCCGCAAACGGTTTACAGCGAAATTTTCTTGTGGATTGAACGCAAAGTAGAGGGCGATCGAACGGCCCGCATGCGCCTTGATTCGCAAAGCATGTCGCTCGAGAAGTTGGTCAAGAAGTGGTACAAGCACGTGCTCTGGCTTGTTTTCTCCATTTGGACCGGGTTCACGTTTGTTGGTTATTTCACGCCCATTCGTGAACTGGGCATGGCGTTCTTTTTGGGCATCATGTCGTCCTGGGAAGTGTTTTGGGTTTTGTTTTATGGCTTTGCAACCTATGGCAACGCTGGCTTCATGCGTGAGCAGGTTTGCAAGTACATGTGTCCCTATGCGCGCTTTCAAAGCGCCATGTTTGACAAAGACACCCTGATTGTGACCTACGACGCAGAGCGAGGCGAGCCACGGGGTTCGCGTTCTAAAAAAGCCGATTTGGCCACACTCCAATTGGGTGCCTGCGTAGATTGCACTTTGTGTGTGCAGGTCTGCCCCACGGGCATCGACATACGCCAAGGTTTGCAATATGAGTGCATTGGCTGCGGCGCCTGTGCCGATGTGTGCGACACCGTGATGGACAAAGTGGGCTATGCGCGTGGCTTGGTGAAATATTCCACGCAGCATGCTTTGGAAAACAAATGGACCACCTCTCAAACCATTCGGCATATTTTCAGGCCGCGCGTGCTCATTTACACAGGCATTTTGTTGTTGGTGGTGAGTTTGCTGTTTGGCAGTTTGCTCACACGCAAATCTTTCAAGGTCGATGTGGTCCGAGACCGCGCCTCATTGGCACGCATTGTGAGTGGTGGAAAAATTGAAAATGTGTATCGCTTGCAAATCATGAATGTGGCCGAAAAACCTCAGCACTTCAAAGTGACTGCAGAAGGCTTGCACGATTTGAAAGTCTTGACGGATTCCGACGATTTGGTGGTGGCATCTACCCAGTCTCGCTGGGTTTCTGTTCGACTTCAAGTGCCCTTTGATGCTGCCATGCCAGGCTCATATCCTGTCAAGTTTTTCATTGAGACCATGGGTCATGATGATCATGAGCACGAAAAATTGGAAGAGAAATCGGTTTTTTTAATACCACGGTGATGTTGCGGTAATACGTTTGAAATAGAAGGTGAATCATCCATGAATGCAAGTACTTTGACTTCGACTGGCAATCCCAAACCCTGGTGGTCTTTTGGCATGGTTTGGATGGTCATTGCCGGGCCCGCCGTGGTGGTGGTGGCGGCTTTCATCACACTTTATTTGGCCATTACTATTCCAGATCCTGTGTTGCCCACTGATGCGCTCAATCCGCGCAGCGCTATCCAGAATCAAAAGCAATTGGAAGAGGCCATGGCGCCCGCCATGCAGGCGAGAAATCATGCTGCAACGGGAGTGGTGCCACCTACAAGCGACAAGACGCAAAACAAATAACTAGACCCGCAATCAGTTTTTGAATCTTTTAAAAACACAATCAGGAGACAAGCATGCTAGCGAAAAGACTCATGTGGATTCTATGGCCCGCCTTCCTGGTGGCCGGGCTGTTGGAGGTGGTGGTGTTTGGCATGTTTGACCCCGAGGACATGCACTGGTTTGGCCAACCCATGCCGCTGTCTAGGCAAGGGATTTACAGCCTGTCTTTTTTCGTTTTTTGGGCTCTGGCCATTGTCTCTAGCAGCCTTACCTCATTGCTTTCAATGGGCTCTGCCTCAGTCAATGGCACTGAGGCTGGGTATTGACCAAGCGCTGCAGTGCCTCGGTGTTCAATATTCGCACGTGGCGCTGTTTCACTTCAACAATGCCATCGTCTACAAACTTGGAAAACGTGCGGCTCACAGTTTCCAGCTTGAGGCCCAAGTAGCTGCCAATTTCTTCGCGTGTCATGCGCAGCACCAACTCGGACTGCGAAAAACCACGTGAGTGCAAGCGCTGAACCAAGTTCAACAAGAAGGCGGCCAAACGCTCTTCGGCGCGCATGCTACCAAGTAGCAACATGACGCCATGCTCCCGCACAATTTCACGGCTCATGATTTTGTGCACATGGTGTTGCAGTGCGGTGACCTCGCGCGATATTTCTTCAATGCGGTCGAAGGGCATGACGCATACTTCCGCATCTTCGAGGGCAATGGCATCGCAGCTGTGCTGATCGTTCACGATGCCGTCGAGTCCGATGATCTCGCCAGCCATTTGAAAACCCGTCACTTGGTCGCGGCCATCTTCGGAGGCCAAAGATGTTTTGAAAAAGCCGGTGCGAATGGCGTAAAGCGAGGTGAATTTGTCACCGTTGCTAAACAGGGTGGTGCCTTTTTTGATTTTGCGGCGGGTGGCCACCAAGTCGTCTAGGCGTTCTAGATCGTTTGCAGACAGCCCCATGGGCATGCAGAGTTCGCGCAAGTTGCAGTTGGAGCATGCGACTTTGATCGTTTCGGGTTTCATGGCGTTCTCGGTTCAAAAAAATTGACATTGCGGCAAGTCAAGCCATCAGCTTATACCCACTTGAAGCCTTTGACTCACCTCAAGCTTTGCCAAAACTCTTTTTTCCAATCTGATTGTCCAAAATTTGACATAGATCAAGTTTAAAGCAGGCGGTAAAAGGCACATTAGATAAAACCGCCAAATATGACAGCCTTAGAAAACGCCGTATGTCCTTGATCACGCCTGAATTGCTCACTCGTTTTGATTTGGCAGGGCCTCGATACACGTCTTACCCCACAGCAGACCGGTTTGTGGAGGCGTTTTCACCGTCTGATCTTCATCAGGCACTCGATTTTCGCATCCAAGGCTTGGGGCAAAAAAACAAACCCTTGTCGATCTATATTCACATTCCTTTTTGTGAATCGCTTTGCTACTACTGTGCCTGCAACAAAATCATCACCAAGCACCATGACAAAGCCGAGCCATATTTGCGCTATTTGGCTAAAGAAGTGTCCATCTATACAAGCGCGATTGGCATTGGAAAGTCGGTCAGCCAATTGCACTTGGGAGGTGGTACACCCACTTTTTTAAGCGATTCTGAACTGAGCGAGCTCATGTCTTTGCTCAAGCGCAGTTTCAGTTTTACACCGGGCGGCGAATATTCAGTCGAAGTGGATCCTCGCACGGTCAATGCCGATCGATTGCAATTGCTGTTTGACTTGGGATTTAACCGCTTGAGCTTTGGTGTTCAAGATTTTGACCCCGATGTGCAAAAAGCGGTGCACCGCATCCAACCTGCCGAACAAGTCTTTGACTTGGTCGCCTCAGCCCGCAGCATCGGATTCGAGTCAGTCAATGTCGATTTGATTTATGGTTTGCCCAAGCAAACCCCTGATTCATTTGATGCCACCATGAGGCAGATCAATGTGTTGCGTCCCGACCGCATTGCCTTGTATGCCTACGCCCATTTGCCCGAGCGCTTCAAACCTCAGCGCCGTATTTTGGCAGCGGAGTTACCACTGGCGGCGGACAAAATTGCCATGTTGTCCAGATCGATGGATACCTTGATGAACGCAGGCTATGTGTATATTGGCATGGACCACTTTGCTTTGCCAAATGACGCTTTGGCGGTGGCCAAAAGGCAAGGTCGGTTGCACCGAAATTTTCAGGGCTACAGCACCCAACCCGATTGCGATTTGATTGGCTTAGGCGTCTCGTCTATAGGCCGCATGGGCAGCACTTACAGCCAAAACGCCAAGACCATGGACGAGTATGTCGACATGCTCGATCAAGGGCAGTTGCCAATCGTGAAGGGCTTGGCTTTGTCGCGCGACGACCAGATTCGCCGCGCCTGGATCATGGCCATCATGTGCCAAGGCCACATTCAGTACGACGCCTTCAATGAGGCTTGGCTCATTGATGCGTCAAGCTATTTTGCCGCAGAGCTCACGCAGCTAGAAAGCATGCAGACTCAGGGCTTGGTTGAGTTAAGCAAGCAGGGCTTGCACGTCACACCCATGGGTTGGTTTTTTGTTCGAGGGGTGGCCATGGTGTTCGACAAGTATTTGCAAGCTGATCGATATCGCCATCGCAATGGCAATCGATTTTCCAAAATCATTTGAATGCAAACTTCCTTGGCTCTCACGGCTTTGGTCATGGGATTGGCCGGTGGGCCGCATTGCGTGGCCATGTGCGGTGCTGCCTGTGCAGGCATGGGCCATGCTGCGGGCACACAGCAAAGTAGGGCGCTTTTGTCATTTCAAGCGGGTCGCTGGTTAGGCTACAGCTTGATGGGTGGTTTGGCGGCTTTCAGTGTTCAAGCTTTGGGCTGGCTCACAGTCTCGTCTGCAGCCTTCAGGCCTGTTTGGAGCATGCTGCATGTGGCCGCCATCGTCTTGGGTTTGCTGCTGGTATGGCAAGCCAAACAACCCGTGTGGCTTGACCGCAGTGCCCAGCAACTCTGGTTCAAAGTTCGCCGCTTGAATGCCAACTTGGGCAAAGTGGCGCCCCTAGCGGTGGGGGTCTTGTGGGCCTTGATGCCTTGCGGTTTGCTTTATTCTGCGCTGATGGTGGCAGCCCTCACCGGCAATGCCTTGGAGGGCGCGCTCACCATGGCTTGTTTTGCATTGGGCAGTGGGCTGAGTTTGGGCTTTGCACCGTGGCTGTTGCTCAAACTCAAAACCTTGGGCGATGGCGCTTGGGGCATCCGCTTGGCAGGCTTGGCCTTGGCAACCACATCGGCTTGGGCCTTGTGGCTAGGTTTGGCGCACAACCAAGCCCCTTGGTGTTAGGCCGCGTTCATGCCCTTGTGGAACATGTAAGCCGCCAAAAACACCAAGAAGAATGAAAATACCCGCTTGAGTTTTTTCACAGGCAATCGATGTGCTGCGCGTGCGCCAAAGGGCGCTGTGAATACGCTGAAACAAGCAATGACAATCATGCCGGGCAGCCAAATGTAGCCCACTGAAGCGGGCGGTAAGTTGTCTAAGCTTAGACCGCTGATGACAAAGCCTGTGACATTGGCCAGTGCAATGGGAAAGCCCAAAGCAGCACTGGTACCAATGGCGTTGTGAATGGCCACGTTGCACCATGCCATCAAGGGCACGCTGACAAATGCGCCACCCGCGCCTACCAAGCCAGACAGCATGCCAATGAGGCCGCCCATGCCCAATTGGCCCACAAAACCCGGCATTTGTCGCGAGGGTTTGGGTTTTTTGTCCATGTACATCTGGAAGGCAGAGTAAGACACAAATACGCCAAAGAAAATAGCCAAGGTAGCACCCTTCACGGCCACAAAAATCCAAAGGCTGGCCAAGGCACTGCCAATCACAATGCCTGGCGCCAAGCCCTTCACCAAGTCCCATCGCACTGCGCCCAGTTTGTGATGTGTTCGAACACTAGAGATAGAGGTGAACAAGATGGTGGACATAGAAGTGACGATGGCCATCTTGATGGACAAGTCTTCCGCAACGCCCATATTGCCTAGGATAAAACTCAATACGGGAACCATCAAGAGGCCGCCGCCCAAGCCCAACAAGCCCGCCATGAAACCAACCACGATGCCGGTGATGCCCAACTCTATAAAGATTTGAAGTTCCATGGACTTAAGCCAGTCCGAGCTTTTGCGCCATGCCAATGCGTTGTAATTTACCGGTGGCCCCTTTTGGAATTTCATCCATGAGCAAAACTTTGCGGGGTACTTTGAAATCGGCCAAGCGGGTGGCGGTGTATTCGCGCAGTTCTTTTTCTGTGGCTGTCATGCCTTCACGCAGGACCACCGCAGCGCCCACTTCTTCGCCCAATTTGTCGTGAGGAATGCCAAAGCAAACCACTTGGGCCACAGCAGGGTGGTCCATCAACACTTCATCGACTTCACGGGGGCTGATTTTTTCGCCGCCGCGGTTGATAATTTCTTTCAGTCGGCCTGTGATGCTCACATAGCCTTGCGCATCCATCACACCTTGGTCACCCGTTCTGAACCATCCGTTGGTGAATGCTTCTGCATTGGCTTTTTCGTTGTTCTCATAACCGGGCGTGACGTTGCTGCCGCGAATCACAATTTCACCAGTGCTGCCTGTGGGCAGCAAGTCGCCCTCAGCGCTCATGATGGCAATTTCAGGACCTGCAGCCAAGCCCACGGTGCCGGGTTTTCTTTGGCCAGGTGGCAGCGGGTTGCAAGCCATTTGATGAGCGGCTTCGGTCATGCCATAGGCTTCAATCACAGGCGCTTTAAAAGTAGCTTCAAGCTCTGCCAAAACTTGCGGTGGCAAGGAAGACGATGACGAGCGAATGAAACGCAGGGGCACTCTGTCAATCACATCTTTGTTGTTGGCCGAGCGCGACAAAATAGCTTGGTGCATGGTGGGCACTGCGGTGTACCAAGTGGGTTTGACTTCGTCCATTTGGCTAAAGAACTTCAAGGCATTGAAGCCACTGGTGCAATAGACTTCGCCGCCTTGAGACAGCGGCGCCAAGATGCCCGCAATGAGACCATGGATGTGAAAAAGTGGCATCACATTCAAGCCGCGATCGGTGCTGCTAAAGCGCGTGCTGGTTGCAATGTTTTGCGCGGAGGCACTGACGTTGCGGTGCGTGAGCGGCACAATTTTGGGGCGCGAGGTGGTGCCAGAGGTGTGCAAAACCAAGGCCACATCGTCGGGCTGTGCATCACCAGGGTGCTGTGCAGCTTTTGGGGCAAGGCCGTTCATGTTCAAGGTGAAAGAGCCAGCGCCCAAAGTGGGGGTCGGCTCGAGTTCGATTAGGGCAATGCCCATTTTGACGGCCACTGCCACGGCAGGGCTGCTAGAACCCTTTTCAACCACCAAGGCTTTGGCGTTCAAGTCGTTCAGATAAAACTCAAACTCATCGGCGCGGTAGCTGGGGTTCAAAGGCGCTGAAGTGCAGCAGCAGGCCACTGTGACAAAGCTAGAAGCCATTTCTGCGCTGTTGGGCAAGACCAAAGCCACGCGGTCGTTGCGGCCAATGCCCACTTGATTGAAGGCTGTTTGAACGTATTGGCTTAGCTGACGCAGGGCTGAATAGGTGAGCGGTGCGCTGTTGGCGGCAGTTAAACAAGTGGATTGGGCATTTCCGGCCGCCAGGAGTTCTATTAGGGTTTTCATCAGGTAGTGGAAAAAAAGTTGAATAAAGAGGTTTTAGATCTCGACAAACTACGGATCATTCTATTACGATACTTTTGAGTTTATTTAATTACCAAGGAGTTTAATGTGAAAAAACGTCTCAATATGTACCTCAAATCGGCTGCCTTGGTAGTCTGTAGTTCTTTCTGGTTCAACGTTCACGCCCAATCGAATTGGGAACCCACAAAAAATGTCGAGTTCATCGTGCCAGCCGGCACTGGCGGTGGCGCTGATCAAATGGCCCGCTTCTTACAGGGTGTCATCACCAAGCACAAGCTCATGGCCCAACCGCTGGTGGTGGTCAATAAATCGGGTGGCGCAGGAGCAGAGGGATTTTTGGAGGCCAAAGGAGCTCGCCCTGACGGGCACAAAATCATCATCACGCTGTCAAATTTGTTCACAACCCCTTTGGCAACCGGTGTTCCCTTCAACTGGAAGGACCTGACACCAGTGGCCATGCTGGCCTTAGATGAGTTTGTGCTTTGGGTCAATGCCGAGTCGCCCTACAAAACGGTGGGCGATTTCACCAAGGCCGTCAAGCAAGGCGAATCTGGCAAATTCAAAATGGCTGGAACGGGCTCCAAGCAAGAAGACCAGATCATCACGGTGGCCATTGAAAAAGCCACTGCCAAAAAAATGACGTATATCCCATTCAAAGGCGGCGGTGACGTGGCGGTTCAATTGGTAGGAAAACACGTTGACAGCACAGTGAACAACCCCATTGAAGCCGTGGCGCATTGGAAGGGCGGAACTTTAAGGGCGCTGTGTGTATTTGATTCACAGGTCATGCCTTATCCGAAAAAAATCACACCGACCCAGTCGTGGAAAGACGTTCCCACCTGCAAATCGCAAGGCCTCGATGTGGAGTATTTGATGTTGCGCGGCATTTTCATGCCGCCCAAAGCCACGCCTGCACAAGTGGCTTATTACACCGATGTGTTTCAAAAAGTACGCCAACTCCCAGAGTGGAAAGAATTCATGGAGACCGGCGCCTTCAAAGACACTTTCATGAAGGGTCAGGAATTTCAAGATTGGTTGCTGAAAGCAGAGGTGGAGCATTACCGCTTGATGCGTGATGCCGGCTTCTTGGCCAAATAAAACTGCTGAAGGTCCTCATCATGAAAACAGATTCACACCTGCAAATGCGGTGGATGGAGTTGTTGGTGGCTGCATGCTTTTTGGGTGTGAGCTTGTTGGTCATCACCGACAGCCTTCGAGTTGGTAACGCATGGGGCACGGATGGCCCCGAGCCTGGTTACTTTCCGTTCTACATCGGATGCCTTTTGTTTGGCGGTGCTGCTTGGGTCATTTTGCAAACCTTGCGTGCTTGGAAGCAAGACGGCGGCAAAGAAGTGTTTGCTGAAAAGCATGAGTTCAATTTGATGATGCTCATGCTCATTCCTACAGCGGTTTTCACAGCGGCCATCTTTGTGCTAGGAATTTATTTGGCCTCACTGGCTTTCATTGCGGCCTTCATGGTTTGGCAGGGCAAATACAGCTACTTCAAATCCATTGCCGTTGGTGCCAGTATCAGCGCGGTGTTGTTTTCCTTGTTTGAAGTTTGGTTCAAATTGCCCTTGCCGAAAGGCTTTATTGAAACTTGGTTGGGCTATTGATCATGGATGAACTTAACAACCTGTTTCAAGGCTTTGCCGTTGCGCTCACACTGCCCAACATTGGCTTCATGCTGATTGGTATTTTTCTGGGTGTGCTCATTGGTGTGTTGCCTGGTTTGGGCGGCGCCAATGGGGTGGCCATTTTGTTGCCGCTTACCTTTGGCATGTCACCCACGTCTGCCATCATCATGCTGTCTTGCATTT
>SXGQ01250244.1_pt1 | contig 11627 bp, 14 predicted proteins | sample 3178371 | NCBI WGS metagenome assembly SXGQ01 (sample SAMN11356859, study PRJNA531348) | freshwater metagenome | isolation source: freshwater sample F1-20 | place: China: Fuxian Lake, Yuxi | collected 2017-12-25 | reverse complement strand
TTGCATTTAATTGATCATGGCTGACATAGATAATCCGCTTCACTTACCACCACATTTTTTGGAGCAGTACTTAACATTCTCCCAATTTTTCGCCCACTTTTTTCGCCACTCAAACTCTAATTTGCAGGTAACACAAACCTTTGGTTTAAAACCATTTTTTATCTTAGCCCGCATAGGCCAATGGTAGGGGTTTGGTTAAGGTTTTTTGATGAGATTGATCAGATAGGAAATAGCAAAGCCAAAGCCAATTATGGCGTATCCAATTGCAAATGGTGTAAAAGTTGATGGAATAAAGATTGTGAAAAAGCCAAGGCCAGCTGCTGCTAGAAACATCACCCGGGCAACAAATTTTAGTCCAGCAGCATTGTTATTAACTCTGGAGTTCTGCCACATATTTCCCGCCAGTGCAAATAAGGTGATACCAATCATTCGCATCGCCCAAACCATCTGATCATTACTTTCTAAATCAAGTAGATCTAGAAACAACTCTGGTGCGATAAGCAAGAAGAGCGCGGAGGCGCCAAAAACAGCACTTCCCGCCTTTAAGGTTTGCTTAACTCCGTGTTGGTACATATGGCCAACCTACGCCTGCAGATTCTGCTTGGCAATGGTTTTAGGTAATTTCACTTCACCCATTCACACGAAGCTTTAACCTTTATATGGTTTAATCCCTAAATGCGATTGGGAAGAAGAACACTTACCACCTTACTTGCCCTTGCCTTTATTGGCTCAAATTTAAACTTGGCCTCAGCCCACCAGCCAGTTAACCTGACTGCTGCTAACTCAAGTGCTGATAAGGGACCAATTCTAGTTGATGGCAAAGTCTCCTTTGTAATCAGAGCAAACTTTACAAAGCCAAATCAAACTCAAGGATTTCGGGCGGCATTAAAAGCAGATGAGACCTTATTTTTTGAGTATTTAATTATTGATAAAGCTCCAGAGAACAGACTAGCTAAAAACAAATTACCGGTTGCCACAATCACCGATCCGACTGGGAAAAAAATAATAATCAAATTTACTGAACGTACTAAATTCTATTATCCATTTCTCAACACAAATTTTCTGTATTTAGCAAGATATGATCAACCTGCTATTGATGGCGTTTATAAATTTACCTTGCAATCAAAGACAAAGGCAGCAATCCAAGTTGTAGTTGGCACTCTAGAAACTTATGGTGAGGTGTTAACGCCTGCAACATGTCCTGCATGGGTCAAACCATTGGGTGAGATAAAGATTCTGCCAGCGTATGCCGAAGGCTTAGTTGGTATGAAAAAAGATGCTGCTGCAGCGTGCGCTGAAAAATTAGGTTGGCAATATCGGATTGGCGAGGAGGATGATCAGATGTTTGCATTAACAAGAGATTATCGTTTAGACCGTATAACTGTTTCAATTAAAAATGGCTTAATTACCCAAAGTTTAGTTGGTTAGGTAGCAATCTCAGGTTCAGCGGGGGCAGCAGTTGCTGCCTCAACACCTAATCTGCCACTTTCAAAGGTCAAGCGATAGAGCAATTTAAACTCATCACCTTTTGAGGTTAAGACAACTACTTGATTAAATTTGTTTTCAGCGATGCTGCAGGCGGTAAATTTAAATCCATCATTATTTATGATCATCTCATACTCATTTTGAATTATCTCTTCAAATCTTTGAATTGGAACCACCTCCTGAAATGAGGGGGCGGCAAAACCATAAGCTTTTTTCCAGTTTTGATCAGATAGAGCATTGATCTGACCTGAAATATGTTTTTCAATCAGTTGCGACTGCTCATTGCTACACAATCCATCTTGGATCTCTTCAAAGGCTAAATTATTTCCAGCACAGCTAGTTAGAAAAAAGGTGAGGGCAGTTAAAATCACTGGCAAAGTTTTAACTCTCTTCATATAACCAACAGTATTAAAGATCTGCCTTAATACAATAGGATCTACCCCACATAGGCGAAGCTTTTAAGGAGAGATATGAAATTTCTAGTAGTTGGCTCAACCGGCTTAATTGGCTCCTATGTTGCTAAAACCTTAAGCAAACATGGCACGGTAATTGGGGTTTCAAGAACTACCCAAATTTCAGTAGATGTGAAAGATCCCGCCTCAATCAAAGCGATGTATGAAAAGGTGGGCAAGGTTGATGCAGTTGCATCCTGTATTGGCAAGGTGGCATTTAAACCAATTGCAGAGTTAACCTATGAAGATTACTTAATGGGATTAAAAGATAAAGCTTTAGGTCAGGTTGAATTGGTAAGAGCAGGCATTGAATTTCTAAATGATGGTGGTTCATTCACGCTAATGACTGGCGTCTTAGCCAGAGATCCAATTCCTGCCGGCTCAGTAGCTGCCCTTGCAAATGGCGCAATTGAATCCTTCACCTTAGCGGCAGCTATTGATCTACCAAGAGGATTACGTATCAACACAGTTAGTCCAAATGTTTTAGTTGAGGCAACTAGCTACCACGCATCATTTCCTGGCTTTCACCAAGTAACTGCTCAATCTGTGGCCGATGCTTATGTGAAATCTATTTTAGGAAAGCAGACAGGTCAGATCTATAAATTAGATTGATTTTTCCTTTATCCCAGCACTGACCATATCGCATAGTAATTTTGCATCTACCTTCCAATCATTGGGAAGAGCAATGGTCTTTTTATTAACCCGATACTCTTTAAAGAAAGGCGCAAACTTTTTTAATACCTTCGCGCTCCAGGGCGCAATCAAAATATGGTTTTTAGCAGTTGAAACCCCAAATACATACTTATCACCACTTTTTAGCATCGGCTGATTCCAAGCGATAACCAAGGTTAACTTAGGGTGTTTTTTCTTAATTGCAGCAAAGATTGCTTTAACTAACTTTGCCTGTTTTGGATCTAAGGATTTGTAGTAATCAGAAACGGAAGAAAACCTGGCTGCTGATTTTGATCCTCTTGAATACATAACCAAGGCATTTGCATGGGCTTGGGAGAAGCCGTAATTCTCTTTCAAGTGCGCAATCTGCTCTGGATATTTTTTGCCCTCAAGCTTTTTCATTACCGCATGCCAGTAACTCATCTTCTCGCCATACCGTTTTTCAATTAACGGAAAGTAAGAGGTGCGGTCGGTATTTGTAACTGCCATCTAGATTACTTTTTAGCTAGATACTCTTCTAAACCAGAGATTAAGCGATCAACATCATCCTTAGTTGAGTAAGGAGCAAGTCCTGCTCTAATCGCACCTGTGTCACCTAGACCTAATGCACGAGATACCTCAAGGGCGTAGAAGTTATGAGCTGGCAGATTGACCTTCTTTGAAGCCATAAATTTATAAAGATCACTGCCTTCAACTCCTGCAAAATTAAAGTAGGCAGTTGGTGTGTGATTTTTAGCCTTTGAGTAGATAGTAATTCCAGGAAGTGTTTGCAATGATTTCAATAGGTAATCAAATAACTCCTGCTCATACTCCTCAAGTAAGCTTAGAGATTTAACTAGTTTTTCACGTCTTGTGCCAGTTGCCTGATCATCTAGGGTGGTCAGGTAATCAATTGATGCGCTAACTCCTGCCATTAACTCATAAGGAAGAGTGCCAAACTCAAACCGCTCAGGAACAACCATCGTTGATGGCAGTAATTTGTCATTGCTTAAAGTTTCAAGCAGGGCGGGGTCTGCTACAAAGGATGCGCAGTGAGGTCCTAGGATTTTGTAGGAAGAAAATCCATAAAAGTCAGCTGGCATATTTTTAAAATCAATTACCGCATGTGGTGTTAGGTGCACACCATCTAATAAAAATAATGAGCCATTTGCCTTAACCGCTTTACCAATGGCTGCAATATCTGGCTTTGTTCCCAAGGTATTTGATGCACCAGTTACTGCAACAAACTTTGTCTTTGGAGTTAAAAGGTCGGTAACACTAGATGTATCAAGCTCAGAGCTTTGGGTATTTACCTTTGCCCACTTAACAGTTGCTCCCTTTGCCTCAGCTGCCTGCACCCAGGGCCTGATATTTGAATCATGATCTAATTGAGAGACAATTATTTCGTCCCCCTTACCCCAGCTTTTTGCTAAGGTTCTAGAGAAGTCATAGGTTAATTGGGTCCAGCTTCTGCCATAGACCACACCCTTTGGATCACAATTTAATAAATCTGCAACTGCATTTCGATATCCAATTACACAATCCTCAGCATTTTGCTCAGACTCAGTTGTTGTGCCTCGGTTAGATGATGGTTGAGTAATTGCTTTAGCAATCGCATCTCCAACAACCTTAGGAACTTGAGATCCGCCAGGTCCATCAAAGTAAGCAAGGCCGGTATTTAAAGAGGGAAAATCTTTTCTAATTCGATCTACTTGGTAGGTCATGCCCATACCTTAGCGAAGTATTAAAGGGTTAGTAAGTTATAACTTATTTGGCCAGGTATCACTTAATTTATAACCAAGTGGCCAGGGATCGGTTGGATCTAATGTGTGGATATGGCTGCCGGTAATCCAGGCCTGTCCTGCGATAGATGGCGTAATTGCTTTTTTCCCACCGAGAGAAAGCTCATTTTCGATTTGGCAGAAAAACTGGGAGTCAATAATTGATCTACCAATCATCTGATCGCCAACCTTTAGCTCACCCTTATGGTGAAGGAGTGCAAGACGTGCAGAGCAGCCGGTTCCAGTTGGAGAGCGATCAATCTTGCCAGGTTGAATTGCCACCGCATTTTTACTTATCGCAATGCCATTTTCATAAAAGATTGGCTTTGCAATTTGGGTAAATGAAAAATGTTTCCAATCAGGATTTGTTGGGTGAACAAACTGTAATTGTTGATTGGCGGCCGCGGTTATCTTCATGCCAATCTTTGCTAAATCTGCCGCCTCATCTGGTTTGATCTCAAAGCCAAGTTGGGTTGAATCAACAATCACAAAGCTATCCCCACCAAAGGCGGTGTCAATTGTTAATGTGCCAAGGCCTTCAACCTCTAATTTTTGATCTAAAAGACCTGCAAAGGATGCAACATTTTTTACCTTAACTTGGGTAACTTTTCCATCTTTACACTTTGCACTTACATAGACCAATCCACCAGGGGCTTGCATTACCAACTCTGTTACCGGCTCCTTCATCTTCACAATCCCAGTTTCAAGAACAACTGTTGCAACACAGATTGAGTTAGAGCCAGACATAGGAGGGGTGTCCTCAGGCTCCATAATTATGAATGCCACATCAGCTGCTGGATCTGTTGGTTTAACTAGAAGGTTTACATGTCTAAAGACACCACCGCGTGGTTCATTTAAAATAAATTTGCGCAAAGATTGATCCTTTGCAATAAATCTAGATTGCTCCCAAATGCTTTCACCAGGTATTTGATCAACCCCTGAGATTATTACATCCCCAACCTCACCTTCGGCATGGGCGCTAACTACCTCAATTCTCATGGCTAGATCATAAGTGCAAGTGATCTTTACCGCACCAGATAAGGAAATCTATTTGTCTTCACTTTTATTGCTAAGGGGTGTGATTTATTATTTACCCGCAGTAATTTAAAGCATGGTGCTTTAAATTCTCTTGGAGGATAGATATTTATGGCAAAGGTAGTTGAGGTTTCTGTTTTCAAGCCAGCACCAGGCAAGCTGGATGAGTACCTTTCAGTTGCAAAGGATTTTAAATCATATGTATTAGGCGCAGGAGTTGAAGAGGTTTGGTTTAACACAGGCTCTGTTGGCCGCCACTTTGGTTGCGTAGTTGGTTATCAAGTATTTGCCTCAGGGGAGGCAAGTGGCAAGATAGCTGACAAGTTAGAGGCTGATAAGGAGTTTGCTAAGTTAAAAAACAAGATGAACACACTAGGTGAGTTCATTTCTCGCGATTCCTACTATCAAACACAGATTTAATACCTAATTTACCTAAATAGCCCCAAATCTCCCAGATGATCTATCCCAATTGATCATCTGGGAATAGGGTTAGAGGATGAAGAAATCAACAAGTAAGGCCGTAAGTACTAGTGAATCAAGCAAAGTGGAGACCTCTGTTCTGCCACTTAAGTATGTTGATTTTATTGAGGATATCTTTCACGCAGTTCTTGCGATCGCCCTGCTTGGTATTGGTATCGGCGCTTTTTTCTTTAGCATAAAAAGATTATTTGAAACCGTACCCTTTTTTCCAAATGGCATGATTCAGGGTGTTAATGACATTTTATTTATTGTAATCATCTTAGAAATACTACGAACAGTCATATCTAGATTCACAGATGGTGTTTATCAATTAGATAAGTTTTTGATTATTGGCGTGATTGCTGCAGTTCGACACATTCTCACTGTGGGCGCCTCGTTAACCTTGGAATCAGGAAAGAGCGATGAGGCATTCGATCGAGCGATCTATGAGATGGGGCTAAATGCCGGTATTGTTGTTGCTTTAGTCTTTGCCTTTTTCTTATCTAAATCAGCGCTTCGAAATAAAAAGTAATAATCAGCTTTCAAAATCTCCACCTCGGCCAGTTAACCGAGGTGGATTTTTTTTACGATTTGATTCATATTTGAAGATTAGCAGGAGCACAACTGCCGCAAAGGCGGCAATTAACACAATTCCAATCTCCATAATTTTTAGCCTAGTACTGCCCAAATCACTAGAGCAAAGGTGGCAATACCAAAGCCAGTGATGGCTGAGGCCGAGAGTGAGAGCAAGCCTCGAGACTCTGAGATTCGTTTTCCTAACTCAGACTTTCCGTTCGCCTTTGCCAGATCTGCAATCAAAGATTCACCTTCACGCACAGCTGCATACTGAGAGATAATTGCCAAAATACCTGTTACTGCGGCCACACCAATTGCCAAATACTTAGCACCATCGGATGCGGTGGCAAACTTATCAAATCCCGCCAGCACAAATATACCGATTAAAACAATTGATGGCGCTAATTGAGCAACAATTATTTGCATGCGCATTTTGTTCCAAAGATTAATTAAATCCTTCTCATTCATAGTATTCACTCCCACTTTTCCCAAAAGAAAGTAGCAAGGCTGCTACTTGTGTCCCAAAAGATACACCCACCTTGGCAGATTGGCAGTGGGGAAAAAGTTAAATTACTGTGAATTGCCTCTTACCTTCATGCTCAGAGGTATTCCAGCTTCGGCGAATAGGTGGAGTAACCTTGGTTAATGAGTGATTTAACCCTGGCATTTGAGTTGGCAAATATTGCGCAAGAGATTTCCTTATCTCGCTTCGGAGCGGCCGATTTAAAGGTGATAAGTAAACCTGATCTGACTCCAGTAAGTGATGCTGATAAGAGTGCGGAAGAAAAAATCAGAGAGTACTTAGATGAGGTAGCACCAGATGATGGTGTCATCGGAGAAGAGTTTGGCGAGAAGAAATCTCAAAATGATCGTCAATGGATATTAGACCCCATTGATGGAACCAAAAATTACATTCGTGGTGTGCCAATCTGGGCAAATCTAATTGCTTTAAGAGTTAATGGCATCGTAACCACTGGAGTTGTTAATGCGCCAGCAATTGGTAGAAGATGGTATGCAAGTCATGGCAAAGGCGCATATGTTGAGGAGTATCTATTAGGAGAGAAGAAAAATCGTAAGATCCAAGTTAGCAAGGTTGAAAAAATATCTGATGCCTCCTTTGCGTTTGCTGAGGTTGTAAAGAAAGATAATTGGGAAGGCAACTACGAAAGATTTATATCTTTGATAAATGAAGTTTGGCGAAGTCGTGGCTTTGGTGATTTTTGGGCACACATGCTGGTTGCCGAGGGTGCTGTGGATTTTACCGTTGAACCAAAATTAGCACTTTGGGATATGGCAGCACTTGAGATCATAGTTAAAGAGGCAGGTGGTAAATTTTCAAATTTATCAGGAGTCGCCGGGATTGATGGTCCTGGAGCGATCTCATCAAATGGCGTTTTGCATAATGAAATAGTGAATAGATTTAATTAGGATCTAATACTTACCTGATCTAACGCCAAATTAAACTCTTTTGAATCAAAAGCACGAACTACAAAATCATATCGATGCATTCCCCACTGCCAGAAATCAAACTCAATTTCAGAAATTGAGTTTTGAATTGAGGCCCAAAGGCTCCAGCCGTACTTTGCCAAAAGTGCAAATAGCCAAGCTCTTGCAACTTTTTCTGGTCGAGTTTTTCCATAATACGCAGTGACTAAATCAAAAAGTGCCTCTTTAGGTAGATCTGCCTCACTCCAAATATTTCCTAGCTCAAAGCAGGCATCATTATTTCCTGAGTACTCATAATCGATTAGCCAGATTTTTTTACCATCATCAATAAAATTTGCTGGCAGTAGGTCGTTATTACAAGCCACTTTTCCTTCATCAAGCACCGCTAGTGCTTTTTTCATTTTGTTGATGTGCTCTGAATAATCTAAATACTTATTCGGCAATTTAAATCCTGATTCAGTGACGATCTTTAAATAATTTTGTTGAATCACAAACATGTCAAAATCTCTAACAAAAGGTTTTGCCGAATGTAGCAACCGACAACTTTGGGCAATTCTGGTGAGGTTATTTGCAACATCACTACTGTCAAAGGTTTTACCCTCTAAAAATCCAATTACTAATAAGCCAAACTCTGGCAAAAAATCATAGACTGGAGCGCCAGCGCCAACTCCTGCTGCAATCTTGGAGTTTTCATACTCAGATTTTCGGTCAATTGATAAAAGTTCAGATTTATTACTTGAGATTCGAGCAACATAATCACCAGATGGTGTTTGAACTTTAAGATTTATATTAGTTAAGCCGCCAGATAATTCACTAACCTGGTTTCGCACCTGCAGCCGCGGAACTTGATTTAAAAGATCATTAAATCCATTACTAGAACTGCCCACCGAATAAGGATACAGTTGGATTATGACCACGCAAGGGGTACCTGCTAGAGCAAAAATAGTGGTTATCGGTGGTGGTGTTGGTGGCACCTCAGTTGCATATCATTTAGCTAAGTTTGGTGAGCAGGATGTTATTTTGCTTGATCGAGCAGATTTAACTAGCGGTTCAACCTTCCACTCAGCAGGCTTAGTTGGTCAACTGCGTGCAGATCCAACCTTAACTAAAATGAATATGTACTCAGTTGAGTTATACCGAGAGTTAGAAAAATCTGAAACGCCAGCCTCCTGGCGGGAGTGTGGTTCGATAAAAATTGCTTCAAGTAAAGAACGTATGGAGGAGATTAAGCGCCAAATTGGGTGGGCAAAAACATTTGGTTTAGATCTGCAAGAGATATCAGTTTCGCAAATTAAAGAGTTTTTTCCATTGGTTGATACTGAAGGGGTAGTTGGTGGCTGTTATATGGCCTCCGATGGCCAGGTTGATCCATCCCAATTAACACAGGCTATGGCAGCAGGAGCTCGAAAGGGTGGAGTAAAGATTTTTACCCACACTCGGGTATTGCAAATTAACACTAAAAATAATCAAATTACCTCAGTTACAACTGATAAAGGTGAGATCGAGTGTGAAATTGTGGTCAACTGTGGCGGAATGTTTGCCGCAGAAATTGGCAGAATGGTAGATGTTCGTATTCCGATTGTTCCAATGAGCCATCAGTACTTAATAACTGAAAACTTTTTACCAGATGATGCAAAATTTCTACCCTCACTTAGAGACCCAGATAATTTAATCTACTTCAGACAAGAGGTAAAAGGTTTGGTGATGGGTGGGTATGAGAGAAACTCCAAACCATTTACGGCAAGTGAGGACTCCTACGACTTAATTCCAGCAGATTTTAACTCTCGGCTATTACCTGATGAATGGGATAGGTTTGAAGAGATTGCTATAAATGCTGCCAAGCGCGTGCCGAAAATGGGTGAGATTGGAGTTAAGAATTTTATTAATGGACCAGAGGGCTTTACTCCAGATAATGAGTTTTGTTTAGGAGAGACTCAGGTTGGTGGTTTCTATGTTGCGGCAGGCTTTTGCGCACATGGAATTGCTGGAGCTGGTGGAATTGGCAAAGTTGTTGCTGAGTGGATTGTGGCGGGTGAGCCAACTATGGATTTATGGCATATGGATATTAAAAGATTTGCAGATGCATATCGATCTCCTAGATTTACATTACAACGAGTCAAAGAAAATTATGAAGCTTATTACGATCTTCACTATCCAGGTGAAGAGCGTCAAAGTGCTCGGAATGAAAACAAATCTCCGATTTATGATTGGCATAAGGCAAATGGCGCAGTCTTTGGCGAAAAGGCGGCATGGGAGAGAGTTAATTACTATCTAAATCCAAATGATAAGCAGCCAAATGATGGAAAGCGCCCTCATGGTTGGGTTGGCAAGCATTGGCACCGGGCAGTTGAAGCAGAACACAATGCGACCAGGCAAAGTGCTGGTTTATTTGATGAATCAAGTTTTGCCAAGATAAAGGTGTCGGGAGTGCGGGCGGGTGAGTTTTTAAACTTAGTCTGTGCTGCAAATGTGGTTAAAGGTATTGATCGAACAACCTATACCCAAGCATTAAATAAAAAAGGTGGCATTGAATCTGATTACACCGTGACACAGGTAGCAGATAATGAGTTTTTAATTATTACCGGAACCGCCTTTTTAAATCACGATAAAGGCTGGCTGGAAAAGCAAAAGCGAGAGCAAAACTTTGATCAGGTTGAGATTGAAGATATTACAAAGCAATTAGCTTGCTTTGGTATATGGGGCCCAAATGCTAGAAAAATATTACAAAAAACCACTGAGGCTGATCTATCTAACTCACAATTTGGCTTTATGCACTCAAAGCTGATCACAATTGCAGGTGTAAAACTTAGAGCAACACGTATTACTTATGTTGGTGAGTTAGGTTGGGAGTTATACATACCAGCTAAAGATGCACTCACAGTTTGGCTGGCAATCTTGGCAGCGGGTAAAGAGGATGGATTAAGAGTTTGCGGGTATCGCGCAATTGAATCTTTAAGATTGGAGAAGGGTTACCGGGCTTGGGCCGGTGAGATTAACTCAGAGACCAATCCATATGAGGCAGGTCTTGGATTTGCAATCTCTACCAAAAAGGATAATTTCATCGGTAAAGCTGGTTTAGATAAAGCTAAAAATAATTTAAGCAGAAAATTAACCGCATTAATTTTTGATGATATTAAAGATGTGGCAATGGGTAATGAGCCAATCCTGGTTAATAACAAAGTAGTTGGTAGAGTTAAATCAGCAGGCCAGGGTTACACATTAAATAAAGCGATTGCCTATGCATACCTGCCAATTGAACATTCAGAAATTGGCACAAAGGTTGAGGTTGAGATGTTTGGTATTAAAAAGTCAGCAATCATTTCTGCAGAACCTTTGTTTGATCCAAAGGGTGAGCGAATAAAAAGCTAACTGTTTAGCTTCAACTTATTGTTAATGTTTTTTGACCAGATTATGAAGTAAGAGTGATCACATTAATCTCACCAATCAGAGTGCAAAAGCTAGTAAAGCTTTTGCCACCGCTTGAGCGACCGAGGCGGTTGATAATTAAATAGTAGTTACAAGAAAAAGCTTAGATAGCTTTGAAATCTTTTTCAGATGCTACCTAAGCTTTTAGGCAATTAGTTGAGGCTAGGCCGGAATCAAAGTATTTGCAAAGATCTGCCAGGCAAGGGCAGATTTAGCAATCAGTGACAAGGTGATGTATGTGCGCTCACCACGTAGGTAATCACTCCATTTGCCAACCATTTTGTACTGTAAGAATTGCACAAGTGCAAATGAGTTA
>SXGQ01040989.1_pt1 | contig 11627 bp, 8 predicted proteins | sample 3178371 | NCBI WGS metagenome assembly SXGQ01 (sample SAMN11356859, study PRJNA531348) | freshwater metagenome | isolation source: freshwater sample F1-20 | place: China: Fuxian Lake, Yuxi | collected 2017-12-25 | reverse complement strand
TATCATCATGCGCACTGTCCCCAAGGTTCAAAAGGCTGTGAGATGGAATACCCCGTTTTATGGGATGGAGGGGCAGGGTTGGTTTCTTGGTTTCCATTGCATCACCAAATATGTGAAGGTGACATTTTTTCGTGGTGCCTCATTAAGGCCTGCTCCACCGATTGAATCCAAGCAAATTGAAGTTCGCTATTACCATATCTTTGAAGAGGATAAGATTGATGAGGAGCAGTTGACTGATTGGATTCTGCAGGCATCCAAGCTTCCCGGAGAATCTCTTTTTTAGAATTAACCGGGTTCAAACAATAATTTCATTCCTGATGATTTTCGATTGGATGAAGAATGATCTTCCGATTGATTGATAAAACTTGGACTTTTAGTTTGTCGAAGGGGCCACTTTGTCAGTTAAAGGGAAAAGAAAAATTCAAGCCCGTCCACTGCGCTGGATGGGTCTGCTTTTTACATTGTATCATCCAAAATAAGAGACTCATGGACCGCAGTTCATGGTTTTTTATGGAGTAACAACTGCTTTTGTCACCCTCGCTCACACTTTAAGCATTAAAAGATACTTTTGGGCATCAGCTAATATCAAATTAACCAAAATCATCATATTTGTACCGATTTTAACGGCGCTGTGTTAATCATCACTGCAATCGGTTATTGCAAAATGGGGGTGTTGGCGTTAACCTAGTATCATAGTGTAATACCCACCGATTGAGGCAATCCAATGATTCCTGCTCTTCTGATATCCCTGACTATTCTGGGTGCCGATTCTGATTTCAAACCCGATCAAAGCAAGCTTCCGACCCCTGCTCCAAAGGGTGCCACCCTCCTTCTGGATGAAAAGGGTAATCATTTGTTCTTGAGCATGGCGGGTGAGAAGGTTGACTGGCCGGTTCAAGATGGGGTTATCACCTCAACCCCAAAAGGGAACAGAAATCACATTGTCTCCAAGCTTCACTTCCATGATGCGGATATCCATGTGGAATTTTTGCTTCCTGAAAAAGGTCCTGCGAATAGCGGTGTCTACATTCATGGGAATTATGAGGTTCAGATTTTAAATTCGTTTGGCAAAGACAAGGAAAAGATCACCCAGGAGGATGCGGGGGCCTTGTATGGATTTTCGAAACCTCTTGTCAATGCATGCCGTAAACCCGGTGAATGGCAGGTTTTTGATATTCGCTACCGTGCACCAAGGCGTAATGAAGCCGGGATGATTATTGAAAACGGGACCGTGACAGTCTGGTACAACGGAACTAAAGTGCAGGATGGAACGACCTTTGTCGAATTGTGATTGACGCACATGGATTGGATGCGCAGGATTCGGAAAAATATGATGAAGCATGTTCTGATCATAAACTTCTCTTTGCGCTCTTTCGATGACCAGCTTGTTATCTTTGGTGGGTTCGATTTTCTCATACTTCTTGAATTCGACGAACTTCTTGCCCCTATTCATGAAGTAATTAATATCGGTTTTGAACAAGATACCATCTCTAAAATTCGCTCCGGATGTGTAAGGTTGATAGATCACCCGGTCGGTAGTCAGCAACTCCTTTAGAATATTTTTATCTTCATGCAGGATCAATTCTACCAAGCTATCTGTATTGGCGGTCATGCTGTTCATGGCTGCATAGATCGTATCAAAATGGCCGCCGTCTCGTTCTAGCGCCTTTCGATCTTTGCAGACACTAGCGGCACGATCGTAATCAAAATATTCCCTGAAGAATTGAAGTATGCGGGGTTTTCTGATGCTGTCGTCATTGAGAATGCGGGCAACTTCTTGTTTTACTTCTTCGCGTGACTTTAGTTTTCCCTCGGCGAGTGCAGTCCATAGATGGTCTTTATCTGGGCGGATGTAAGAGAAGGCTGCATTGATAGCGAGCACGAGTTCCTGCCCTTGCAGCATTACGCGGCCATGTTTGTCGGGTTTTCCGGTCTCGCATAGTTCCGGGCGAAAAAGAGCATCACGGTCAAGGAAGATAGGTGTCAGCCCCACAAAGGTTCCCTCTTCTTTACCGAGTTCCTTGATGGACTTATTCACAATTTTTAAGTAACTGGCTGTCTCTTCCGTACTAGGCAGGCGCAATGTTAAGGCTTCAAACAGGAAACTAATAGCTTCTTTAAGGCGGTCATCGCTAACTCCAGGCGTTTTCATTAACTCATACACTGGTGTCAAAGGTCGTTTGATTTCCTTGCTATAGAAAAGCAAATTTAGATTCCGATATTTTCCGGGTATGTCTTTGATGTTTTCAGCAAACTGATAAGGTTCGCCAGCAGGGCCGTGGGCCATGAAACGCAGGATAGTCTCTGCAATGCCCGCTATTTGTGTCGCCTCAGAACTGTTGACTGAGTAAAGGAAAGGGTAGTTACGCAAACCGTGATCCCTGATCATCGTCAAGCTGGATTGGAAACCGCTTACACCAAAGTCATAGGCATCATCAAAACTTCCAATATAGCTATCCAAACCAAGATAGGCTTTGACCTGACCTTCCAGGTTCGATGGAATGTGATCGCCGTGAGTCCAAAGGCCGGGGCGTTCTGGGTCATATTTGCGTTTGATGCAAATAAGATCATTGAGGCGTACAAGATGTTCCTGTGGGTGAATACGCCAGATGCGAGCTGGCGTGGAAGCTGGTTCGAGGTTCTTATGCACAGTGCTAAAAAGAAGATCATGATCAAGATGATTACCCTTGATTGGGCGCAGGTGATCGTTATAGCCACCTTTATTTAACAGGGCCTTGGTGAGCCCATCTGTAATCCAGTTGGAAACTTCCAGACGCTCGATTAATTTAGGTTGGTTGGTTTTCTTCCTGGGTGGCATTTCCTTCAGGGCCACCTGCTCCCAAACTCTTTTCCAAATGCTGGCATTATCTGTATTAATATCACTGAGGCTTTCTAAAGAAATATCCCCTTTCTTAGTCTCTTCGTCATGACAAGCAAAGCAGTAGTTTTCGAAGAAAGGCTTGATCTTTTTTTTGAAGTCAGCATCGCCAGGTTTAATCGATTCACCTGGCCCCGCATAAGCAAGAGGGGAGATCAAGAAGTTTAACAAAGCTGCGAAATAGATAAATCTAGTGATAGACATCTTAGGCCAGCAGTTCTTCGATGGGGCCGAGTTTGCTATGGGTCAGATTGGCCATGTTTTTATCTAGGTTGAAGCGGTCAACTGGTGCGCCAACGCCACGAAGAAATGTGGTGTAAAGGTCGTTGATTGGCCGTTCTTTAACATGAGTGTATTGCCCGGTTTTAAAGCGCCCACCGCCGTTCCCGAGAAGTACAAAGGGCCAGTTAGAGCCATCGGTATGCTGCTCTTTTCCATTATTGCTGGAATACACAATCAGGGTATTGTCCATCATTGACCCCGTGCCTTCAGGAATAGCTTCAAGGGCTTTCATAAGCTTGACTAGCATCTCACAATTGTAATGTCGAATCTTTGTCCAAATACCATTGCCTGGTTGGTCGATGTGGCCCAGCCCATGGCCGGTATCAGAGACGCCCAGTCCTTTCCAAGAACCGAAATATTCTCCGCATCCGGAGGCGATCGTTAAAACATTAGTCAGGTTCGCCTGCAGAGCTGCGATACCAATCTCTAATAGTGCGTCATGCCAATCGGTTTCGAACTTTGGTTTGCTGTAGCGATCATCGAGCTTCGGAGCGTATTTTCTTAGCTGCCCAGATATCTTCGATAGTTTTTCGCGCAATCCGTTTAAATCTCGAAATCCGTTTACATACTTTTCGTAGCGTTCACTTTCGCTCTGGGGTAACCCTTTCAATTTAAGTTTTGCCATGTGCTCTACTTCAAGCATCACATCCGAACGCGCTTGGTAGTGCTTCTTAATATCTCCCTCTGCGATGCTGCCGAAAAGCATCTGGTACAGCATGTTGGGATCGCAATGCATAAAGATCGGCTGATTCGGCCCCGAAGCAGTAAGCGTAGCTAGGGTTGGCCGTGCTTTCATACTTTCAAGTGATTCCATACCAATGCAAAGTGGCGGCAGAATAGTCTGGGGCAGTGATTGGCTGAGTGCATAATCAATGGTCGAGGCAGAAGGAGGGACCCCGGTACCACCACGATAAGCGCCGAGGGCTCCAAAAAAGGCACTGTGCCCCGGGCTTGTATGCCTGCCATGCAAACCTGTAACGATGTGCATTCTGTTTTTGTAAGGCTCTAGTGCCTGCATTGGTTTTTCAAGGGTGATACCATCGAGGGCGCAGCTTTCACTAAGCCCTTTGGGGATACAGGTTAATGGGTCAAAGCCATGGTTTTGCAAAAAGAAAATGATTCGTTTTGGGCCACCCACCGTGTTGATTGCAGGTTTTTCTGCGGCTTGGGTAATGCCTGAAAGTAGGTTTGTGCCTAGTAGCGCACCAAAGCCAGCGGGGATCCCTAGGATCATTTCTCGTCGTTTAATCATGGAATGCATTCTTTTACAGGTAAAACTTTGTCGTAAATAATGAATGAATTATACCTAATCATTTTGAAACTGCAAACTGAGACAATGAATATAGGGTAATTGGAATCTAAATAGCAAGGAAATAGGATAGCTTCGTCTGGGCATAGTAGTAAGCCATGTAAAAAGAGACCTGACCCCTTTGCATATCCGCTTTAAAATATTTTTTAGATATTCTAGTTTTCATGTAACCTTTCATGAATATTTCACCACTTAACTTATAGAAGGGTCAATTCAAATCCTAGATAGGAGAAGGTAATGAAGATTCGTTTTTGGTTTGGCGCAATGTTGGCTTTCACCATCACAATGGGTGTGCTGGGAAAAGTTCATGCCCAACAAAGACCAGGTGGTTTGCCGAGTTTCTCAAGAATATTGAATGCCTTCGATGCCAACAAAGATGGAGCCATTGAAAAATCTGAACTTCCGCCGCTTGCTTGGGCTAAAATTGCCAAGGCGGATACCAATGGCGATGGCTTGATCACTGAAAAAGAGTTTGAAGCTTTCCGCAAACAGGGTGCAAAGTAAATCTATTCTTGGTGTTGACTCAATAGCTAAGCCGCAGAATAATCTAAATGGTTGCGAAAGGGCTGGAGATTTTATTCTCTCCTTTTCAGTCCTGTAGGAACCAAAGATTTTTTGAACGGAAATTTATATTGGAAACGCCTAGCTTCGCTACGCAAGATGCAAGCGATATAGCTGCTACTTTATCTGGTGATGGCGAAGCGTATCGACGGTTGGTGTTGCGTTATCAAGAAATAATTTCCCAGCAGATGTGCCGGTTCAGTCGTGATGCTTCTGTTCGGGAAGAACTTGTGCATGATGTATTTGTTGAAGCATATATAAGTTTACGAAGTTATAGGGGTTCGGCCCCTTGGTTACATTGGTTGCGAAAAGTGGCGGTTCGGGTGGGATACCGGTATTGGAGCAGTCGCAAATCCTTGGCCAAGGAGATCACCTTACCTGAAAATGCTTGGGAACATCTTCGGGGGACGATTCCAAACCCGGTGGAAAGCATTGCAGCAGCGGAAATTGTTTATGCCTTGCTGGCGCAACTTTTGCCACCTGACCGTTTGGTTTTGACCTTGCTTTATGTGGATGGTTGTACAATGGCGGAGGCTGCGGACTTGGCGGGATGGACTCTTATAGGCGCAAAGGTGCGGGCTTTTCGGGCGCGAAACCGCCTTAAAAAACTGATTGCGAAGGGGGCTTCATGAAAAATAATGAATTGGATATGTTTGAAAGGCTTGCGGCAGAGGGTCGTAGAGAATCAACCTTGCCCGTATCGGTTGCCGACCGGGTGCTTGGTACACTTCATGCTAAGCAAAACTACCGTATCCCAACGCAGAAAGTCGATTTGTTTTTTGGTGTTGGCTCATTCGTAGCTGCCTGTGCTGCTTTGGTTGTTTTCTATCTGGGTGGTGGTGATAATACGCTTTTTGCATTTGTTCAACTCTTTGTCACGGTGTTGCCATGAATCCAAACCCCGCTGTTGATGTGATTACTCCGCCAGGCGGGCAACGCAGTTGGTTGCGGATTTTTACGCTTTCAATCATTTTTATTAGTGGTGGAATTGTTGGATTTGCTGTTGGTGGTTATTGGATGCGCGATCGAATGAATTTTATGATCAGGCATCCCCAACAAGTGATGGAGAAGTTGTTTCCGCAGCTTCAATCTGAATTGGGGCTTAACGATGAACAGGCCCGAAAAGTGGAAGAGATCATGCGCCAGCGCTATGCTTCCATGGAATCTGTCCGGGCGGAATTTGTTCCAAAACAGATGGCGGAATTCGAAGTCTTGAACAATGAGGTCGCCCAGATTCTAAACCCGGAGCAGAAATCTAAATGGTCCAAAATAGTTCGTGGGGCTGAAAAACGGCATATGCCTGTCAGCCCTGAGAATATGCCAGCGCCGGATATGATTTTTAATCGGTTAGATGCAAATAAAGACGGCGCCCTTACCGAGAAAGAGGTGCCACCCCTCGCATGGCAAAAAATAAAAATCGCAGACAAAGATAAAGATGGCAAAGTAACCTTATCGGAATACCAGAATGCTTTTACCAAAAAGCTTCCAGATTAATCGCAATGCTTATAGTTTTCTAATCCCTTTAGCATTAAGCCAGATACCAATTCTTAGGTCAATAAGTGCATATTTAGCTCATTTTCAGCACATTAGTTTGCTAAATATTCGGGCCAAACCTGTTTTTTAAGTATTTTGTTGAAAATACCCAAACCCTGTAACCTTTCGCAAACTTTTAACCACTAAGTAAATACAACCCCTCTGGTTCAACTCCAGAGGGGAATCATTTATTTTTTAATATGGGTACTTACTAATGAATATGAAGAAGAAAAAGAACAGTTTTTTTAGGCCTTCCTTGTTCCTTTTGGAAGACAGGATTACACCCTCGGCGTATGTTGAGCCGATTGTAATTGCAAGTAATCCAACCACTCGTATTTTAGATCTTACCTTCACCGCCCATCAAACCCAGCAACCTCTCGAAACTCTCGTTAATGGTAATATTACCACTATTCTTACAAGTGACTTTTTAACCTACGCCTGGCAAATTAATGATGGCAACGGGGTATCCTCTGTTAATGGCGCTCCTTCTTCTATTTCAAGTGGTGATACCTATCCCGGGCCCACTTTAAAAGTTCAACCAGGTGATATTCTTCGTATCCGCATGATTAATGATCTAGATAACCTTACCATTGATACAGTTAATCCTGAAGGGGCATCAAAATTAACACCCCCCTCAGATCCGCCGGTCACGGAAGAAACGATTAATAATCATGTGCACGGTTTGCATATTTCCCCGACTGGAAGTTCGGACAATGTTTTGCTTTCAGTTCCTACTGGGATGGGGTTTGTTTACGAATACAAAATTTCAGCCAACCAGCCCGATGGCCTTTATTGGATGCATAATCATAGACATTATTTTTCTGATGATCAGATTGCCCGTGGCATGTCGAATATGCTGATCGTTGGTGCATCAGATAGCAATATTTCACAATTGGCCGCTTTGCCAAGTAGAACCATGTCTCTTCAATATCAAAATTTAGCGGATCAAGGGCTTACCACACAATATATCAGTGATTATCGCAGGTCTTCAAGTGCGACTACATCGCCGGTACCGACACCTAAACCAGTACCACAACTCACCATTAATGCATTGATGAATCCAACTATTACCGTGGCACCTGGCCAAACCGAAGTATGGTCGATTGTTAACATGACCCCACAAACCAATGCAAGGTTTACTTTAAAAAATGTCTCAACAGGTGCGGACTTACCTATCGTTATCGTAGCTCAGGACGGTATTGCTTATGGTACTCCGGTAACCATTCCTGCTGGAACGCCTTTTTACGCGCCATCGGGCTCGCGCTACTCTATTCTGGTAACGGCAGGCTCGGCGGGTCAAAATGTTAAATTGGGTTTTAGCGCATCTAATGCTGCGGGTAATCTCACAGAATTAAATTTGAATGCTGCCCAAACTCCCTTCGAAGGCTTTGTCAATTTAACTTCAAATTCGAGTGCCGCAGTTCCTTCTTTTCCAACTCCAACCACGCTAACTGCAGGTAGATTTTATAAAGATTTGTCGGTCGTTCCCGCAGCGGACATTGCTGTAAATCGCAGCTTCACCTATTCGCAAGATCCCAGTAATTTCCAATTCTTTATGGATGGCGAAACATTTCCTAATCCGCCCATTTATCAGCAGAGATTGAACACTGTTGAAGAATGGGTGATTACTAATGTTTCTACTTCTATTCACCCCTTACATATTCATGTAAATCATTTTCAGGTTATGTCAGTTTTTTCGCCTCAAAATCCTGGGCTGAATGTCACCACTCCCCAGCAATGGTATCAAGATGATGTAAATGTTCCTGCTGCGCAAACTGTCAATGGTGTTGTAATTCCCGGCAAGGTAGTAATACGCATCAAGCCTCTCGACTTTACCGGGGCCTTTGTAAATCATTGCCATATTCTTCACCATGAAGATATGGGCATGATGGCGCTGGTAAATACCCAGCCCGAAACGCCCATTTATGTAGCCAGTGCGGAATCAGGCGGCGGGCCCGCAGTCTCCGTTTTCAACAGCCTTGATAACAGCATTCTCAGCACCTTCTTTGCCTTTGAAGAATCCTTTACAGGCGGGGTGCAAACTGCGGTGGCAGATGTCAATAACGATGGTATCTCCGACCTGATTGTTGGCGCAGGCCCAGGCGGCGGGCCAAGAGTCATCGTGTTTAATGGCGCAACTAATTTTACCACCACCCTTTTAGACTTCTTTGCCTTTGCTACGGATTTCAGGGGCGGTGTTGATATCGCTGGTGGGGATTTTAACGCAGATGGCTTTGCTGATATCGTGGTTGGTGCTGGCCCTGGCGGTGGCCCTCAAGTTAATATTTTTGATGGCAGAACCGGCAATGTACTCACCCAGTTCTTTGCCTATGATTCTTCTTTCCGGGGTGGCGTTACCGTTGCGGTAGGCGATATTGATGGCTCTGGATTTAATTCTGTTATCACTGGCGCAGGCGCTGGTGGTGGCTCGCATGTTAAAACTTGGCAGAATTCCCGCTTTTTCATGGCGGACGAAGCTCCTATTCTTCCTGGAAACCAATCGATTTTCATGAACCTCACGGGCCAATTCATGGCTTATGAATCGGCTTATACCGGGGGCGTTAATGTTGCTGTGGGCCTTAATGCGGGTGTTTCCGAAGGCGGATTTTACAGGATACTCACCGGCACCATCACGGGTGCGCCCAGAGTCACGGTTTGGGGTGCTGATGGCCATCATTCCATGGACATGGCCAATTCGGAATTAAGTTTTGAACTATTGACAACATTCTTCGCCTTTGATTCTACTGAAACAAGTGGTGTACGAGTTGCTTCGGTTGCGGTAAGCAACGGCTCTGATTTCCTTGCAGCAACGGGTTCTGGAACTTCAACCCGGGTGAAACGCTTTTCTCTTCTGCCCGGAGCTAACGAACCTACCTTGGAAGAAGAATTTAACCCATTTGCGGCTGGGTTTAATGGTGGTGCAAGTTTAGGAGGCACTGGATCGTTCTAATAAATATTTTGTGAAAACTTCCCAGCCCCTGTAACCTTTCGCAAAGTTTTAACCACTAATACCTAAACGGCAGTGTTTTAAATTTTGCGAATGGCACTAAATAGGGGCTTTTAATGGGAATGTTACCAAAGTTTAATCTGGCAAGATGGTTTGGCAATCGCTTGGGAACTAACCCAGCCCGCAAGGGAAAAAGGCCAGCCACCACTTTAAAGCCAGAACTACTTTGCCTCGAGGAACGGATCACCCCTACCACCTACACGGTGACCAACTTCGGAAATTCGGGAACAGGTACTTTGCGCGCCGCAATAGATCTGGCCAATGACACAATAACTAATGACACCATTGTTTTTGATATTGGTAGTTCTGCCCGTACTATTAACCTGACTTCCCAACTTCCGAACATTGAAGCCGTTGAAACCGCTGGCAAACTAGAAATTGTCAAACAGGGTAGCGCAACTTTGACTCTCAATGGTAACAGCGGTTCTAATCGTGATTTTCGTATTTTCAATATATATAATAACGCGAATTTTACGCTTACAGGCGTTACGATTTCTGGGGCAAAAGGCAGCGGCAGTGGCACAGCCATTTATAACCGTGGCGGTACAGTCACTATCAATAGTTGTACCCTGACCAACAATATTGCGGGGGAATGGGGAGGTGCCATCCGGAATGGCGCAAGCGAAAATGACGGAAGCAAACTTACTTTGCGAAATTCCATCATTTCCAATAATACCGCGGCTGATGGCGGTGGCATTAGCAACCATTTTGGTGCCGATGTCTATCTTTATAATTCAACATTATCTGGGAATACTGCCAGCGACCAGGGCGGAGCCATTTACAGTCGCTCAAGTACTTTCACAGTAGATAGATCGTCGGTGCTTAAAGAAAATAGTGCGGGGTTTAGCGGCGGCGCTATTAGCAACCGCTATGGACCGCTTTATGTCCAAGGTGATTCCCAAATCTATGGTAATAACGCCACCGACTTTGGTGGTGCAATCTACAACCACGGCACCGCTAACATTACCAATGCCACCGTTAGGGATAATAAGGCAGGGGATTCTGGGGGTGGTATTTATAATAACATCAATGGCATCCTCAATATTACCGATTCCGTCATTTCGGGTAATTCTGTAACTAAAAATAATGGTGTTGGCGGTGGTATCCGCAGTACAGGCAGTACAGGCAGTAACCACTCAGACCCAAAAGTCACCATCACCAATTCCCAAATTTCCAATAACCATGCGGACGGCGGTTCTGGCGATGGCGGCGGCATTTACTCCGATGCCTATACCATACTGACTATAAAAGGTGGTTCTACTATCTCTAACAATACTGCGGGTAGAGATGGCGGCGGCATTTACTCCGATGCCTATACCATACTGACTATAAAAGGTGGTTCTACTATCTCTAACAATACTGCGGGTAGGGATGGCGGTGGCATCTATAACAATGGTTTAAGCCTTGAGGTCGATTCTTCTACCGTTTCATACAACGAAGCAGATCGTGACGCTGGCGGCATTTACAGTTGGCATGAATCCACCTTAGCTGTGAATAATTCAATTATCAGAAATAATACTTCCGATGGGATGGGCGGTGGCATCTTTATTGATGTTGGTGCGGGAAATTATAGAAATTCTGTCGATAACGAAATATTTTATTCTAGAATTGAGGGAAATGAAGCGCGCAGTGGTGGCGGCATCTTTAACAACGGTTCGCTTATGGTATACGGATCAACAATAGATTCTAATATCGCAAAAGAAATCAATAGGAATAATCTAAGAGAGGGTTGTGGAGGAGGCATTCTTTCTGGCATCCAAGGCCAACTTTTTGTTTATGATTGCACCATTCAGTAATAATAAAGCAGACATAAATGGCGGCGGTATAGCAGCTTATAGGCCCGCTGGTGCGACTAATATTCCTATTCCCGGGAAATATGGAAAGATTCTTAGAGCTATAACGCTTGGAGTAAATTACATAATCGATCAATTTACGCCCCCGGATCCCTTTACCATTTACAACTCTACCATTGCTTATAATCAAGCAGGAATAAAAAGAAGTCAAGAAGGCGAAAATTATAATGACGTTCTCCCTAGAGAAGCTTATGGCGGAGGCAT
>SXGQ01831283.1_pt1 | contig 11628 bp, 10 predicted proteins | sample 3178371 | NCBI WGS metagenome assembly SXGQ01 (sample SAMN11356859, study PRJNA531348) | freshwater metagenome | isolation source: freshwater sample F1-20 | place: China: Fuxian Lake, Yuxi | collected 2017-12-25 | reverse complement strand
GGCACCATCTGGGGCGGTCGCATCCGCTTCACCCCGCCGATGGTCCTCGCCCTCGGTTTCATCTGGATGTTCATGTGCGGCGGTTTCTCCGGCGTCATGCACTCGGCCGCTCCGGCCGACGCCCAGCAGCAGGACAGCTACTTCGTCATCGCGCACTTCCACTACGTGCTCCTCGGGGGCGTGCTCCTCGGCCTGATGGGTGGCCTGTACTTCTGGTTCCCGAAGATCTTCGGTCGCATGCCCAACGCAGGCATCGCTTACCTGGCCACGGGCATGGTCATCCTCGGCTTCAACCTCGCCTTCGGCCCGATGCATTACCTCGGCCTCGCGGGGCAGCCGCGCCGCACCCACACCTACCATGCCGGCAACGGCTGGGAGACCTGGAACTACGTCGCGACCATCGGTGCCTTCATCCTCGGGATCGGCGTTTTCCTGGCCTTCGTGAACTTGGTCTACACCGCGTTCAAGGGCGTCAAGTGCGCCAGCGATCCCTGGAACGGACGCACGCTCGAATGGTCGCTCCCGTCCCCGGTGCCGGAGTACAACTTCGCGCGCAGCCCGATCGTCGCCTCTCGCGACGTGTTCTTCGAGCACAAGCATGGCGTGCATAAGTTGGTCTACGAGAACGACGGCGGCGAAGCCGGCGTCCACATGCCGAGCCAGTCTTGGTTCCCGCTCCTCGCGGGCTTCGGCTTCCTCATCATCGGCTTCGGGATGCCGATGATGGCGATGGGGATGCCCCACGCCGGTTGGATGGTGATCGCCGGCCTCGGCGTCATGTTCATGGGCATCTGGCTCTGGGCCCTCGAAGGTCCCGGCGGCTACATGCTCAAGACCCCGTCCGATCCGCACGGCGCGGCCGCCCAGGCCAAGGCCGAATCCTCGGCCTACTGATCACCTCCCTCGCCACTTCCAATCTTCAGCACCATGTCTCAAGCCGCCGACGCGACCCACGCGCACGCTCCCACCTCCACGGGGATCGACCACAAGAAACTCATCATGTGGCTGTTCCTCGCTTCGGACTGCATGTTCTTCGGGACGCTGATCTCGACGCACCTGCTCTACCGCAAGCTCTACCCGACGGGCTTCACCGACGCCGAAGGCCACCAGCAGTTCATCCAGAAGCTCTTCAACATCGAGCTGACGTCCTTCTCGACGTTCATCCTGCTGATGTCGTCGTTCCTGATGGCGCTCGCGGTGTCCGCGATGCACAAGGGCCAATTGAAGTCGTTCCGCCGCAACGTGCTGGGGGTGATCTTCTTCGGCCTCATCTTCCTCGGCTGCCAGGTCTACGAGTTCACCCACTTCTTCCATGAGGGGCTGACCATCCAGAACAGCGTCTTCGGCTCGACGTTCTACGTCCTGACCGGCACGCACGGCACGCACGTCGCCATCGGCATCCTCTGGCTCATCCTCCTCTATTTCTATAGTTTCACCGGCAAGCTGACCGGCCACATGGGCGGCCTGGACGTCGAAGTCGCGGGCCTTTACTGGCACGTCGTCGACATCGTCTGGATCATCATCTTCACCGTCGTCTACCTCGTCGAATACCTCGGGCCGAGCGGCTTCTGGGGGACGGGTCTGCCGCTCGCCCAATAACCCCCAAGCTCTCCCTAAGCCATGTCCGAAGCCGTCGCCCACGACCCCGACTTCCTCGCCGAAGAAGTCCGCCGTTACCACCACTTCATCACGCTGGCCCTCTGGCTGGCCGCCATCACCGGCGCGGAGATCGTCCTGATCTTCCTCCCCATGCCGATGCCGGTCATCCTGACGGCGCTCTCGCTGATGTCCGCCATCAAGTTCTTCGCGGTCATCCTATGGTTCATGCACCTGATCTACGACCACAAGCTCCTGTTCTGGATCTTCATATGCGGCATGGTGCTCGCGTTCGCGACCTATGCGGCGCTCCTGGCCCTGTTCTCCGTTCAGGATATCGATACGAAGTGGTTTAGCTAATCCCGGCCGATGCGCCGCCCGAGGCTCTTCCGGTTGGCTTGCCTGTGCTTCGGTGCAGGGTGCCGGCGGGAAGGGCCTCCTGCTTTCCGAGGGTCGCGCAGGCGGCCAAGGTTTGGCGCCAAGGGTGGGATGTGGCCATCCAACCAACGCAAGGGACTTGGGGGAGCGGCCATGACCCGAGCGTCTTCGGGTTCGCTCGCTCAGCGGGGCGCTCCGCCGCAACCATCGGTTCTCCGGGTTTGCGGCCAAGCCGGATCCCGATTGGGTATTGAAGTTCAGCAAACCCAATGACCGTCCCGCTTCACTGGCACACCGAGCCCCTCCTGCTACTCCTCGTGGTCGGCGTGTCCTGGGCGTATGCGCTGGCCTGCGGCCCGCTGCGGGCCCGCTGCGCGCCGGGCTTGTCGGCCTACCCGCGGAACCACGCGATCTACTTCCATTTGGGCGTCGTGGTCGCCTACATCGCGGTCGGATCCCCCCTCGACCAGATCGGCGAAGCCTTCCTCTTCTCCGCCCACATGTTGCAGCACATGCTGCTCATCTACATCGCGGCCCCGCTCATCGTCCTCGGCCTCCCGCCGGAGTTGACGGATCCGTTCTTGGAGGCCCGCCCGCGGCTCCTCAAGGCCGCCCGCTTCTTGGTGCATCCGCTGGTGGCCGGCTTGATCTTCAACCTCAATTTTTCGGTGTGGCACTTTCCGGAACTGTATGAAGCCGCCTTGAGCGACCGCACCCTGCACGTCATCGAGCACTGGTCGATGTTCCTGCCGGCCATCCTCATGGTCTGGCCGCTCGTGTCCCGCTCCCGCATCCTGCCGCGCATCAGCTTCGGCGGGGCCATGATCTACTGTTTCCTCCTGATGATCGCCGACCTGCCCATCTGGGCCGTGCTCATCTTCGGCGAGCACCCCATCTACGAGACCTATCGACTGGCCCCGCGGATCACGTCGCTGTCCGCCACCGCGGACATGATCCTCGGCGCGTCCATCATGAAGGGCTTCAACGAGGTCTTCGCCTTGGTCAACATGGCCTTGGCGTTCTTCCGCTGGTACAAGCGCGACCGCTGAGCGCTCAGTGCTTGGAGGCGCGGCGGAGCAGCGCGACCGCCACGATGATGACGATCAGGTTGGGCAGCCAGACCAGCAGGTCGGGGCGGTAGACCGGGTTCTTGACCCACGCCGCCGCGGAGCTCAGCACGTAGTAGCTCAGCGCCACGGCGAGGGCGACGGCGGCGTTGACGAACGTTTCGGAGCGGCCGACGCGCACGGCCAGGGGCACGGCGAGCAGGGCCAGCGAGAAGATGGAGAACGCGGAGGCGAGGTGCGACATGAGCTGCGTGCGCGGCATCATCCGGCCCTCGGCGATTTGGGCGGGCGTGGCGTTCGGCGGCACCTGCCAGCCCTTGTCCATGAGCGCGAGCAATTCCGACGTCGTGTGCCACCGCAGCTTCTTCTCGTAGCCGCTGCCTTCCTTGAAGACGCCGCTGACCGGGAATTCCAACGGGGCCTGCCCCGCCTCCTTGGTCACGGAGGGGAATTTGAAGCCATCGTCGCCCGGCCGGCGGGTATCGACCTGGGCGGAAATGGCGACCAGGCGCAGCACCGCGGAACCGTCGGGCTTATCGACCTTCGTCAGGCGGCCTTCGGCGGTGTGGATGGTCTCGAACAGCCGCCCCTCGGCGTCGAGACGCCAGATCCAGAGGTCGCGGAGCACGGGCCCATTGCGTTCGCGCGCCTGGATGATCAGGCCCTTGAACTGGCGGTTGATCTCCCCCGGCGTGATGAGGCTGGCCGGATTCTCCTTCACCGAGCCCATCAGGATGCGGCGGTATTCATCGTTGGAGCGCGTGGCGACCTCGAGGTTGATCCAAGCGGCCGCGACCGCCAACCCGGCGGCGAGGAAGAGGGCTGGGGCGGCGATGCGGAGCAGGCTCAAGCCCCCCGCCTTCATGGCCGTCAGCTCGTGTTGCGCCCCCATCCGGCCGAAGGCCATGAGCACGCCCGTGAGCATGCCCATCGGGAGCACGTAAGGGATGAGACCCGGCAAGAGCAGGCCGATCAATTCCAGTCCCTCGAACGCGGTGACGCGGCCGGCGGCGATGGCGGCGGCGATTTGGCTGAGCACGTTGCCGGCCGCCAGCACGAAGATGAACGCCCCAGAGGCCACGCCGCCGGCAACGGCGGTTTCGGTCATGACATGGCGATCGAGGATGCGCACGGGTTTATCCAAACCCGCGACCCGAAATTGTCCAAGGACAAACCCTTAAGGGGCCTGCATCTGGTCGAGGTTGATCGGCAAGCCCCCGCCCCAGATGGGTTCAAGTTCGGTCGATTTCACCCAGCCCCCCTTGCCGTCGGCGGAAGTGATGAAGGTGTGGCCGTTGAACTTGCGACCCGTGCGGAGGACATCCCCTTCGGCCGTCCCATTCAAGGCTTCGCCCAGGACCGTCGGGGTCAACTTGACGGCGACGTCGGTGCGGCGCACCACCGCCCGGCTGGCGAGGGTGTAGGCCCCATAAAGTCCCGGGATGCTCAGGGCGAACAAGGTCGCGCTGGTGATGAGGATGCGTTGCGTCCAGTCACCCATCGGTTGGCGGCGAAGCTTCGGCACGAGGACCGCCAAGAGCGTGCCCCAGAAGCCCAGCGCCCCGAGGATGAGCCAGAGGTCGGCGCCGAGGAAGGCGGCGTAGTTCTCGGACCAAGTTTGCGTCGGCCGATCCGTGCCGCCGGCACCTTGCGCGTGCTTGATCCCCGCCAGCGCGACGGGATTGCGTGGGCTCAGGAGCAAGGCGCGTTCCCAGCAGATCATCGCGCGTCCTTTATGTCCCAACTTCCACTCGGCGTTGCCGATGGCGGCGAGCAATTCGGCGGTGACGCCGTTCTGTTCGGCCTGGGCGCGCCAGGTTTGGAGGGCCTCGACGTAGTCGCCGCGTTCGTAGGCGGCTTCGCCCACGCCGGCCCGCAGGGGCGCGGTCACCCCCCAGAAGCAAAGCCCCAGCAGAGTCAGGAGATGGCTCATAGTTGCGCCTCCAAGGTATTGAGCATCGCCTGCAGTTGCGCGTCTTCGGCGATGGCTTGCGCGCCATCTTTGGCGCCGTATTTCGCGCCATCCGCCGCGAGGAAGACGGCGGTCAAGAGGGTGAGGTTCGCCGAGGGCAAGGCGCGGAGGATGTCGCTTTGCGTCAGCGCCAACGGCTCGGCTTGGAGGAGCGGCGCGGCGCCGGCGCGCAGGCCTTGGGTGATGGCCCGGGCGTAGGCGGCGTAATCCTGGCGTCGTTGCGCCGCCAGGGCGGCGGCGCGGTGCCGCCGGAGGGCGCCCCGCGCGCGGCGTCGGATCAAGATCTCGGGATGGGCCGCGAAGTAACCGACCACGCTGATGACCAACGTGGCCAGCAGGAGGGTCACCAAGGCGGCGGAGTTGGAGAGCCAGAACGGCTGGGAGGCGGCGAGGGGTTCGATCTTCGCGACGCCCTTCGTGCCCGCGGCCACGCTGGGCGTGAGCAGGCCGGTGATCATTTTGGCCGCCGGGGCGCCGATCTTGGCCGAGGGGTCCATCGTGACCAGTTCGACCTTGGCGGGGGCGTTGCCGCTGACCTTCACCGCGACGGAGATGAACTCGACGGACTCGAATTTCTTGCTGTCCGGGTTGAAGGTCGCGAAGCGGACCGCCGGGGTCTTGAGGTCGCCGGGAAGGCGCGGGACCAGCGTGTAGATGAAGGTCCGCCGACCTTCGCTGCGGCGCTGGCGCAGCTCCGAGGCCAAGGCGATATCCCAGATGTCCGAGCCGGGGAGCTCGGGGGCGACGATCCGTTCCAAATTGCCTTCGCCGACGAGCGTGAGCTTGAGTTTGATCGGCTCGCCGACCTCCGGGAAGCGGTTGGAGAGGTCGGGCGGCGTGGCCTCCAGTTTGCCGATGGAGCCCCCCCAGTCGGCCGGGCGACCCGTTTCCGGGACGTGCTCAACGGTGAGCTTGCGGCGGAAGTTGAACGGCCGGTCCCGGCCGGAGGTGCTGAGCGAGCTGATCCGGTCGCCGGTGTTCACGAGCATGATCCCGCTCAGGTTGAATTCGCCTTGGCCCGCGCGGATCGGCGTGAGGTCGAAGGTTTTCGTGAGGCCAAGTCCGTCCTGCAGGGGTTGGGTGAAAGCCGAACCCTCCGTCTGGAAGTTGAAGCCCTCGGCCTCGCATTCGAGGCCGAACGTCCCCGTCACCGTCTCCTGTTCGCTGCCGCGCATGACCACGCTACCGGCGATCTTTTCGCCGACGTAAAAGGTGCGGTCGGGCAGGACGAGCTCGGCGCGGGCGCGGCCTTCCTTGCGGTAGCCGGTCTTGCCGCTGACGATGAGGGTGATGGCGGGCACGGCCACGACCTGCGATGGGAAGCGCGCATTGAAGCCCGGCAGCACGTAGGTCCCCTCGTCTTCCGGGGCGACGCCCGAGAAGTTCAGCGTGGCCTCCGTGGCGTTGGCCCGGAACAACTGGCCGGAAAAACGGAGCGCCATGCCTCGTGGCGGCTTGATTTCCTTGCCCACTTGATTGGCCGGGCCGAGGACATCGTCGGACTCGATCCGCACCTGGAGGCGGAACGGCTGGCCCGGCCCGCAGACCGGGGGGGTGATTTCCCAAGTGACGTGGTTCTCGGCCTGGACGAGGCTCGGCGCGACGAAAGCGGCGAGGATGGCGAAGAAGGCGCGCATCTCAGTAATCCTTCTTCTTCGCCTCGCTCGAAGGTTTGTTCCCGCCGGGGCCGTTGCCGGGTTTGTCGCTGGTCGGCATCTTGCGGCCGAACTCGCCCTTCAGGCTTTCGAGCGAGCTGCGGGCTTCCTGCTCGGTCATGCGCTTCTCGGCGCCTTCGCGCGGCTCGGTCTGGCCGCCGGTACCGTTCTTCGGCCTCTGCATCCCTTCGGGGAGGAAATTCTCGTCGTCATCCCCCTCGCCTTCGGCGTTCTGCGGGAGCTTGTCCGGCGGGATGCGCTTGGCGAGTTCCCGGATGACGTTGCGGAGTTCTTCCTGCTTCTTGCGTTGGTCGGCGATGGTTTCCTCGAGCGCAAGGGTTTCCTTCTTCAGGGCCCGCAGGAGTTCCTCGATGGCCTCGGCGTTCTGGAGCGAAGGTTGGTCTTGGCCGTCGAGTTCGTGGGCGCTGCGGAAATCGCCGACGGACCGGACCCAGCTGGCGATGACGCCCGCGCGCTTCGCGACCATCGCTTCTTCCTTGGGGATGAGTTTCTTGACGGTGCGGTAGGTGCCGATGCCGCCGCCGAGGGCGGAGACCGCCGGGATGTAGTCGGGTTCCTTCCCGTCGGCCTTGGCCTTGTCGATGATCTCGATCTGGTCCTGCATGTCCGAGATGTCCGCGTCGGAGGCCTCGAGGTAGGAGCGGGCGATGGAAAGTTCGGTGACATCCCCGACGGTCTTCCCGCCGAGGGCGACCTTGCCGCGGCCGAACCGGACATGGCCGAGGTTGTGCAGGGCGGGCAGGCGCAGCACGTCGTCGTTGCGGGCCAAGGAGGCCTTGAGCGCTTCTTCCGCGCCGACCAGGTCGCCTTGCTGCAGGCGAAGCGTGCCGCGGTTGTGCAATTCGCGCGTATCGAGCAGGGCGAGTTCGTCGGGAGCCTTCTCGGCGGCGAGGGCCGTGGCGGCGATGAGGAGCAGGGGGAGGAGCGTTTTCATCGGAAGGACGTGCGGCGGGTGGACAGAAGGGATTCGAGGACGATCAGGGCGAGGGCCAGCGACAGGAACCATTCTTCGCGCGGGACGCCGCGGCGCGTGGTTCCGGTGCCGTCGGTGCCGGCCTGGATCGCGAGGCGGAGCGCTTCCATGCCTTCGCCGGCCTGGCCGAGTCGCACGAACCGACCATTGGTGGTTTCCGCGACCTTGGTGAGGGTGGCTTCGTCCAGTCGGCTGCGGATCTCTTCGCCTTCGGCGTCCTTGAGGGTGTCCGGGGAGCCGAGCGCGCTGATCACGGTGATCGGACCACCGGCGGGCGTGCCGACGCCGATGCTGTGGACCACCAGTCCCTCGCGGGCGAGCTTCTTCGCGGCATCCACGCCGCCAGCTTCGAGGTCTTCACCATCGGTGAGCATCAGGACCAGCTTGCGGTTGCGGTTCTTGGCGAAAGCCGCTTCGGCCTCCTCCAGGGCCCGGCCGATGTCCGTGCCCGGCACCTGGATGCTCGCCGTATCGGTTTCCTCCAAGGTCCGGAAGAACGCGTCGTAGTCGCGGGTCAAGGGGCACTGCAGGAAAGCCTGGCCCGAGAACGCCACCAGCCCGACGCTGCCGGTCCCCTTGCGCCGCACGAAGTTAGCGATGGAAGCCTTGGCGCGGGCGAGGCGGTTGGGGCGCATGTCCCCGACGAGCATGGACTTCGAGACGTCGAGCACGAAGACGACATCCTCCGTGGTGGCGCGTTGCTCGGTGATCTCGACGCCCCACCGCGGGCCGGCCAAGGCGACGCCGATCAAGGCGATCGCCGTGGTCACCGCGAGGTCCTTGCTGAGGCGACGGGTGGTGGAGTAGCCGGCCGTGAGGCGGCCCAAGAGGCGTTCGGCCGCGAAGGACGCCAAGCCCAAGCGGCGGCGGCGCTCGGTCCAGCGCAGTCCCGCCAACCCCGCCAGCGCGACGACGGCGGTGACGGCGAGGAGCCATGGGGTCTCGAAATGGAAGTCGGCGAAGTCCATGGGTCAGGGCGCGCGTGGGCGGTAGAGGCCCATGAGGAGCTCGGCGAGGAGCAAGGCGAAGGCCGCGACGATCCAAGCGTGGCGATGGCTTTCGTAGGTGACGCTCTCGCGGATCTTCACCTCGGTCCGCTCGAGCCGGTTGATCTCCTCGTAGACCCGGGACAGCTCATCCTTGTCCAGCGCCCGGAAGAAGCGGCCGTTGGTCAGCTTCGCCATCTTATCCAGCATGTCGTAGTTCGCCGGGTTGATGGTCTGCATCGGGATCGTCTTGCCGAAGGGGTCGCGGATGATCTGGCCGGTGCGGAGGTCGAACTGGGGCAGCACCGTCGACTCGTTCTTCCCGAGGCCGACCGTGTAGAGGCGGATGCCGAGCGCCGCCGCGAGTTCGGCCGACGGCACCGGCAGGATCGCCTTGCTCATGTTGTCGTCGCCGTCGGTGAGCAGGATGAGGACCTTGGAATTCTTCCCCTTCAGGTTCTTCATCCGGTCGAGCGCCATGGCCACGCCGTCGCCGATCGCCGTGCCCGCCTCGCGGATGATCCCGATGTGCATGCGGTCGATGCCTTTGCTGACCCAGTCGCGGTTGATGGTGATCGGGCTGAGGAGGTAGGGCTTGCCGGAGAAGACCACGGCGCCGATGCGGTCATCGGGACGCTTCGAGATGAAGTCCTGGATGACGCTGTGGCTCGCCTGCCAGCGGGTGACTTCCTCCCGCGGCGTGCTCATGTCCAACGCCATCATCGACCAGGACAGGTCGACCACGAGCATGATGTCCAAGCCTTCGGTTTCGCGTTCGATTTCCTTGCTGACGGTCCGGGGGCCGGCGATCGCGACGATGAGCGCCGCCACGGTGGCGAGGCGCAGGAAAAGGCGGAGGGAGCCGGCCGCTTCGCGGACCGGGGTGGACACGGCGCGCAACAGGCCGACATCGGGATACAGGAGGGCGGCCGCTTGGCCGGACTTGCCGCGCAGCCACGCATAGAGCGGCAGCAGCGCCAGGAAGAGCAGCACCCAGGGGTGTTCGAATTCGAAGCCAAGTTCGTTCATGGGCGGGGCGGGGCGGCGGCGAAGGCGCGGCGGGCGGTTTCGACGCGCTGCACGGCTTCACGCACCTGCGCGATGAGGATGTCCGGCGAGGCCGTCGCGCCCGCGAACTTCGCGAGGTCGGCGGTTTGCAGCGCGGTCAGCAAGAGGGTGCGGGCGGGCAGGTAAAGCGGCAGGCCGGCCAGGCGGGCGGCGAGTTCCTCCGTCGAGAGGCCGGTAGCCAGCTGCGCATCCGTCGAGGCGAGGAAGTCGCGGAGGCCGCGGGACACCAAGGCGGCGGCGGCGGGGCCGGAGGTGCGGGCCGCTTGCTGCAAGGTTTGTTCGAGCAGCTGCTGGGCCGAAGTCAGCGTGGGGCGTTGGCGCCGGCGGCGGGCGAACTCGAGCAGGGCGAGGGCGACGACCAACGCGACGCCGAAGGCGACCACGCCCCAGTAGGATTCCCACCAGCCGGGCGGACTGGTGGCGCGAGGGCCTTGCAGGACCAGCGGGGCGTCGTCGGCGGCGAGGAAGATCATCGGCGACGGCGGCGACGCTCGAAGAAGCGGCTGAGGGTGGGCGCCACCGAGGCCTCGGCGTCGAGGCGCACGATATCCAGGCCGGCCCGACCGAGCGCGGCGCCCGTGGCGGCGAGCCGCGCTTGGGCGGCGGCGGTGAAGCGGGCGCGGAGGCTGGCGGAACTCGTGTCGACCTCGCGGATCTCGCCCGTTTCGGCGTCTTCCAGGGCGACGATGCCGACGTCGGGCAGGACGTGTTCGCGTTCGTCGACGAGCTGCACGCAGGCGGTGTCGTGGCGCGCGTTGAGTTCACCGACGGCGGCGGCCATGGCGTCGTCGCCTTCGGGGCCGGCGAGGAAGTCGGACACCACGAAGACCATGGCGCGGCGCTTGAGCGCGCGCGCGAGGCGGCGCATCGGCGTGGCGAAAGCCGTCCGTTTGGCGAGCGGCGGGTGTTCCAGCACCTCGCGGATCAGGCGGAGCACATGGCGCCGGCCTTTCTTGGGCGGGACCCAGAGTTCTTCCCGGTCGGTGAAGAGCAGGAGCCCGACCTTGTCGCCGGCCTTGAGCGCGGAGACGGCGAGCGCGGCGGCGACTTCGGCGGCGCGTTCCCGCAAGGTCACGCGGCCGGAGCCGAAGCCTGCGGAGCCGGAGATGTCGACGGCCATGACCATCGTGAGCTCACGTTCTTCGCGGTGGAGGCGGATGAACGGCTTGCCCGTGCGGGCGGTGACGTTCCAGTCGAGCGCGCGGACGTCGTCACCGGGGACGTATTCGCGGAGCTCCTCGAAGTCGGTGCCGCGGCCCTTGTAGCGCGACAGGTAGGCCCCGACCATCGCGTCGTTGACCATGCGCGTGGCCACGACCTCCACGCGCTGGGCGCGGCGGAGGGTGTCCTGGGCGGAAGTCGGGACGACGGGGTCCACGGGGCGCGGGCGGCGGGAGGATTAAGGGACCTTCACCGCGTCGAGGACGCGGCGGACGATCGCATCGGCGTCGACGCCTTCGGCGTCCGCTTCATACGTGAGGATGAGGCGGTGGCGGAGCACGTCGGGCGCGATGTCCTTGATGTCCTGCGGCGTGACATGGTCGCGCCCCTGCAGGAAGGCCCAGGCTTTGGCGGCGAGGGTGAGGTTGATGGTCGCGCGCGGGGAGGCGCCGAACTGGACGAGCTTCTTGAGGTCGGGGCCGCCTTCGTGGTGTCCGCGGGTGGCGAGCACCAGGGAGACGATGTAGTCGCGCACCGGGTCGGCGACGTGGATGGCGTCGACCGCCTGGCGGGCCTCGAGGATTTCCTGCTGCGAGATGACCGGGGTCACGTCGAGCTTCGGCTGCGTGGTGGCCATCGCATCGAGGATCTTGCGCTCTTCATCGCGGGTCGGATAACCGATGTTCAGCTTGAGCATGAAACGATCGACTTGGGCTTCGGGCAACGGGTAGGTACCTTCCTGGTCGATCGG
>SXGQ01788449.1_pt1 | contig 11628 bp, 9 predicted proteins | sample 3178371 | NCBI WGS metagenome assembly SXGQ01 (sample SAMN11356859, study PRJNA531348) | freshwater metagenome | isolation source: freshwater sample F1-20 | place: China: Fuxian Lake, Yuxi | collected 2017-12-25 | reverse complement strand
GAGGAACGTAATCGCACGTCCGTCTTGGGTGACCTGATAGGCGCCGATGTGCTAGGTGATGCCACCAGCCTCACCAGCAACAACATTGGCATTACGGATTTGATCAAGGAGTTTGGTCTTGCCGTGATCGACATGACCCATCACAGTGATCACCGGCGGACGATGTGGCCACGCCTCGTAGGTTGTGTCGTCGACATCTTCTTCGAGCATGAGCAATTTCTGCAGCTCGACTTCTTGTTCTTCTCCGGGGTTAACGAGACGAATAGATGCGCCGATTTCGGCAGCAAAAAGTTCGATCATGTCGTCGCTCAGCGATTGCGTAGCGGTGACCATTTCGCCCTGTTGCATGAGGAAGCGAACGACGTCGGCCGCCGTGCGATTCATCTTGGGGCCAAGATCCTGCGCAGTTGACGCGCGTTCTACGACAACTTCACCAACTGGGATTGGTGTTTCACGAGGCGTATAGCTCGGTGCGTCGATCGGCTGAAGTTCGTCGCGGTTACGACGACGACGACCCTTACGCTTGGGACGCGGACCACCGGGACGACCACCAGGACCGCCACCAGGACGACCGCCGCCACCAGGACGACCACCAGGACTGCCACCGGGACCACCGCCACCGGGACCACCAAAGCCACCACCAGGGCCGCCGCCACCAGGACCACCACCGGGACGAGGGCCGTTGAAGCCTCCGCCGCCGGGACGACCACCAGGAGCGCCGCCACCAGGACGACCACCAGGACCGCCAGCACCGGGACCACCAGCACCAGGACCACTAGGACGACCGCCAGGACGCGCACCAGGAGCAGGCGTTTCGCGACGCATACCGGGGGGCGGCGGAATGGGCTTACCCGTCGAAGAAATCGGGGGGCGTGCGCCGGGGGGCGGCGGAATGGGCTTACCCGTCGAAGAGGTCGGAGGACGCTGCGGCATCGGAGCGCGTGCCGCCGGCGCGGCCGGATCTCCGGCTGCCGGTGCGGTCGGTGCGGTCGGTGCCGTCGGTGCCGTCGGGGCAACAGGTGCCTCGGCCGCAGGCGCAGGAGCAGGCGCAACAGGAGCAGGCGCAGGCGCAACAGGAGCTTCGCGGCGGGGGCCAGAACTACCCGATGACGAAATGACACGCTTCGGTGCAGCCGGCTTCGGCACAGGAGCAGGTTCCGGTGCAGGTTCGGGCACCGGAGCAGCCGTCTCGACCTCGGCAACTGGAACGTCGGCAACTGTCGGTTCCGGTTCGGCGGGCGCCACAGCAGCCTCGGCCTCGTCCGGTTCGTCGGCAGTCTTCTTTGCTGCAGCCTTCGTGGCCGGAGCCTTCTTGGCGGGAGCTTTCTTCGCCGCGGTCTTCTTGGCCGCTGCCTTCTTGACCGGAGCCTCTGGTTCCTCGGGCTGCACATCGCGAACAAGACCTTCACGCTCGGCTTTACGGCGAACGCGGTCAGCTTGAGGCTCGACGACGCTTGAGGAATGGCTCTTCACGCCGATCCCGAGCGCGACGCACAGATCCAAGGTCTCTTTATTGGTGAGACCTAGTTCTCGTGCCAGCTCGTACACACGGATGTTGGACGGCAACTGCTACCTCAGTGATCGTGGTTCGGGACCCACCAAACAAAGCGTCAGATGGGCTCGACCCGCCGTGACACAGCCACGGAACGGGTCTCTATCCTCGCACGACACAGCGTCGGACGAGGAATGGTGAGGACTACGCCGGATCTTCCGAACCGGTTTCTTCGGCGGCCTCTGTCTCGGCTGCCTCAACGATGGCTTCGGCTTCGGCCACAACTTCGGCTTCGGCTTCGGTCTCTTCGACATCTTCCGCAGCTTGGGCGTAGGCCTCGGCCGACATTGCTTCGCCGCCCTCTGCGGGCTGCCAAACCTGTTCGCCTGTTTCAGCGTCAACAACCCATTCGCCTTCCGCCCAATCCTGATTGGCGTAAGCCTCTTCTTCAGCAAGTTGCGTTTCGGACTTGATGTCAACGCGCCAACCAGTGAGACGGGCAGCAAGACGAGCGTTCTGCCCTTCCTTGCCGATGGCCAGAGAGAGTTGGTAGTCGGGGACGATAACCTCGGCGGTGCCGGTGTCTTCGTGAATACGAACTTCTTTGACCTTGGCGGGCGACAGGGCCTTCATGACGAAGTCGGCCGGTTCATCGGAGAACGGAACGATGTCGATCTTTTCGCCACGAAGTTCGTTGACGACCATACGAACGCGAGCGCCGCGGGCGCCGACGCACGCGCCGACGGGATCGACGTTGGAATCGTTCGACAGCACAGCGATCTTGGTGCGTGCTCCTGGTTCACGAGCACAAGCCTTGATTTCGACAACGCCATCGGCGATTTCGGGAACTTCGAGTTCAAACAGTCGCTTGATGAGACCGGGATGGGTACGGCTCGTGACGATCTGCGGACCCTTTGCCGTCTTACGAACCTCGACGATGTACGCCTTCACGCGCGCACCTGGCTCGGGACGCTCGTAGGGAACCTGTTCGGCCTGAGGCATAAGCGCTTCGACGCGACCAAGATCGAGCAGCGTGTAGCGCGCATCGGTCTGCTGGATGATGCCGGTAACGATGTCGCCTTCGCGACCTGCGTATTCCTCGTACTTCATTTCGCGCTCGGCTTCACGAATGCGCTGGTTCATGACCTGTTTCATCGTTTGCGCAGCAACACGACCCCACACCTCGGGTGGCGGGGTGACATCGAACTCTTCACCTTCGGGGATACCGTCGTCGTCAAGGGCCTGCGCCATCACACGAACTTCGCCGGTATCGGGATCGATGATGACCCACGCATATTCCTGTGAATCTGGCAGCCGCTTGTAAGCGGATTCGAACGCGTCGGCGAGTGCGCCAAACAGCGTGTCGATCGAGATTCCCTTGTCGACGGCGAGTGCCTGGAGTGCCTCGATGAGATCAGGGGAGTTCATCACGACTGGACCTTCTCTTCCTTAGGGGACGCGTTCGACGCGTCCTTCTTAGCCTTCGTAGTTTTCGGCGTAGTTTTCGGCGACTTCACGGCTTTCGTGCCGTTCTTAGGGCCGCCCGGTTTGGGTGCGGGACCCCAGACGAATGTGGTGCGTGCCTTTTCGATTTCACCAAGGTTGAGCGTGATGCTCTCCCCCAGTGGTTCGTCGAGGGCAATGGTGACCGTGGTGTCGGTCGAACCGGTAACGGTGCCGGCGAACCGACGACCAACCGGGTGATTCGGGAATGTCTTGACCGCAACGGTGCGACCAACCGCCCACGCGTAGTGAGCAGGCGTGCGCAGTACGCGTTCAAGACCGGGGCTGGACACTTCGAGCGTGAAGCTGCTTGAAATGGGATCGTGTTCGTCGATCGCTCGCGAGATTGCTCGGGTCGTTTTGGTGATGTCGTCGATACTGACGCCACCTTGACGATCAACCGTGACTCGCAGCACGGGACCAACCTGTTCAAGATCAAACAGTTCGAGACCCTCTGCGGCCACCAATGGTTCGATAAGTGCTCGTACACGTGCGGACACGCTCATTGCTGGCCTCCTTCCAAGGGGGTTTCAAAGATCACAGACTGCGAGGTGACCGCAACCTGAATTCGGCCGAAACAAAAGGCGTGGGCGAAAAGCCCACGCCTTCGTCAGTACTGCCGAACGATTGCGATAGTCCGAGTGTAGACCCCTCGACCCAGAAACGACCACCCGGGCTTTCGCACTCACCCACCGATTCAGCCAAGAAACCCCAGTTCAGACGGGGTTTTCGGCTCGTATCAGTGCGGGCTCAATACGAGCGGGCGACGATCGCAATGGCGCCGTCGGCGTTATCGGAAGCCGGCAGCGAGCCGTCCGGCATCACCAAACAACGAACCGTGACGCTGGACTTGGCCAGTTCGGCCTCGCCATCGGTGCCCAGGCTGACCCAAGGGATTCGGGCCCACCCAGTGGCGGCGGCTTCAGCGGCTTCACCAATAGAGGAGACATCGACCGTGCGCGAGTTGCGACGATCGGTGGCTTCGGCAAGGAGTTGGGCCTGACCGGCATCGAGAGCGGCGGCAACAGTGGCTGCGATGCCATTGAGGGCAACTGCGTCTTTCGCTCCGGTGAAACGGTTGGCCAGGGTGACGACACCTTCGGTCAGATCTCGGGGACCAAGTTCGAGGCGAACCGGAACACCCTTGAGTTCCCAATCAGTCGCACGACGACCCATTGAGGTTTCGACGCGTACATCGAGTTCGACGCGTACGCCAGCATCGGCGAGTTCTTCGGCGAGTGTGCGGCAACGTTCGATGACGGCGTCGTCATCACGAACGGCAAGCACTACAACCTGCACTGGCGCCAGGGCTGGCGGAATGCGCAAACCGTTGTCGTCGCCGTGACACATGATGAGTCCACCGACCATGCGTGTGGAAACTCCCCACGAAGTTGTCCAAGCATGTTGCTGGGTGCCTTCGTTGTCGAGGTACTGAATGTCGAAGGCCTTCGCAAAGTTCTGACCGAGTTCGTGACTCGTGCCCATTTGCAACGCTTTTCCATCGCCCATCATCGCTTCGCAGGTCATGGTGTTCGTAGCGCCAGCAAAGCGTTCCTTCGCCGTCTTTCGCCCAACGACAACAGGCATCGCAAGAACATCGTGCATGAATGACTCGTACACCTCGTGCAGAATTCGTTCGGCGTACTGGCGACCATCAACTTCGCTGACGTGCGCGGTGTGGCCTTCTTGCCAAAGGAACTCGCTCGTACGCAGAAAGACGCGCGGGCGAAGCTCCCAGCGAACAACGTTGGCCCACTGATTCAGCAACAGTGGAAGATCACGGTAACTCTGCACCCACTTGGCCATGAACTCGCCGATGACCGTTTCCGATGTCGGACGAACCACGACTGGCTCTTCAAGTTCCTTGCCACCAGCAACAGTGACGACTGCGAGTTCGGGACTGAAACCTTCGACGTGCTCGGCTTCACGCTTGAGATAGCTCTCGGGGATGAACAACGGGAAATAGGCGTTCTTGGCACCGGCGCGCTTGATGCGGCGATCAACCTCGGCCTGCATCTGCTCCCAAATTGAATAGCCATAGGGGCGGATAACCATCGTGCCGCGCACCGGACCGTTATCGGCCAGTTCCGCCTTGGCAACGATGTCTTGGTACCAGCGCGGAAAGTCTTCGGACTGCGGGGTGAGAACAGGAGCCTTTGCCATGGGTGACGATGCTAGGCGACGCCCTCTTCACCCTCAGCGAGGTTGCGCTCACTCAGTCGATCTTGCGAATGATCTGAATGCGCTCTTCAGCGTTGTTGGCGTCGTCGCCCTTATCGTCGAGCAACGCCATGCGATCGGCTTCGGCTTCGGCCGCCGCTCCGTCGTCCTTGCGCCGAAGCGCTTCTTCGACTCCCCCGTCGGCAATGATCTGCGCCCATTCCACAAGCGCTTCGACCATCTCAGGTTCGGGAACGACCTTTACAACCTCGCCCTTTACGAACAGATGACCACGCTTACGCCCAGCAGCAATACCGAGATCAGCTTCGCGGGCTTCGCCTGGTCCATTCACGACACAACCCATGACCGCGACCTGGATGGGAATGTTCAAGCCCGTGAGCGCTTCTTGCGCTCGGGCAGCAACGTCAATGACATCGACTTCGGCACGGCCACATGACGGGCATGCAATGAGATCGAGCCCACGCCGTTCACGCAGACCAAGACTTTCAAGCAACCAACGACCAGCGCGAACTTCTTCGACGGGGTCGGCAGTAAGCGAATACCTGATGGTGTCGCCGATTCCTTCGGCCAACAACGTGGCCATGCCGGCGGTTGCCTTTACGAGACCCGCAGGAGGTGGGCCCGCCTCGGTGACACCAAGATGCAATGGATAGTCGACAGTGTCGGCAAGCAATCGGTACGCATCGATCATCAATGCCACGTTCGACGCCTTGACCGAAATCTTTACGTTGTCGAAACCGACCTCTTCGAAATACGCGAGTTCGCGCTTGGCCGATTCGACCATTGCTTCGGCGGTGACTTTGCCGCCGTACTTCTCGTACAACTCGGGATCGAGCGAGCCACCGTTCACGCCAATACGAATCGGAATGCCGCGGTCCTTCGCTTCGAGCGCCACGGCCTTGATGTGTTCGGGTCGGCGAATATTGCCGGGGTTCAAGCGCAAACCTTGAACGCCCGCTTCCATCGCTTCAAGGGCTCGTCGGTACTGATGATGAATGTCAGCAATGATCGGCAACGGCGAACGCGGAACAATGTGTGCAAGTCCTTCGGCGGCCTCTTGTTCGTTGCACGTGCAACGCACGATGTCGCAACCGGCACCAGCGAGTGCGTAGATCTGTTGCAGCGTGCCTTCGACGTCGGCTGTCTTGGTGGTCGTCATCGACTGGATCGTGATCGGCGCTCCACCACCCACGGCAACATCGCCAACATGCAACTGACGGGTTGCACGTCGTGGATACCGGGTTTGGGGGGAAAGCTCGCTCACAGTGATGAGGTTAGGGCTACGGCGAGAGATTTACGGGGTCCACGGCATCGAGATACAGCGTGGACGCGAAGAGCCCGACCATGAGCAAGACCACGATGTAGGTGACGGGCATGAGTTTGGCCATGTTCACCCGATAGGCCTTGCCCGAAATGCGCGTACGGATCTCTTCGTAGGTCGCGACGGCGATGTGGCCACCATCGAACGGCAGAATCGGTGCAAGGTTGATGAGGCCGAGGAAAATGTTGACTGTCGCGAGCAACGCAAGAACTCCGGCCCAGCCCGCCTGCTCACCGAGTTGGGTACCGACGTTCACAATGCCAAGAAGTGACATCGGACGATCGAGATTTGAGGAGGTCGATGAGCTCGAGCCCGACGAACTCCCCGATCCTGAGCTCACCGGCTCTACCGATGAATCAGAACCGAAGTCCGAGGATCCGCCATTGGCCACTTGGGAGGCCAACTTGCTGATCCCGGAAGGCGAGAAGATGCGGCCCATTCCTTGAACTGACCCAACAACGGTGTCACCGAATGCTCCGACAGCTTGGCCCGTTGCTTCAACGATGCCGGCCTGCACCATCACCGAGCTTGGACTCACGCCGAGAAATCCGCGGTACCCATCGACCGGCATTGGGATGGGCCCATCGACCGTCGTCGTGAACGCGCGGTCATTGCGATCAAATGTCACCGTGACTGGACCAATGAATCGTTGAAGTGCGGCCTGCATTTCGGAATATGACGACACTGAAACGTCGCCGACCTTCGTGACTCGATCGCCAGGAACCAACGGCTGCAGTGCACGTGCGCCGTCAGCATTCAGTGACCAACCGATTTTCGCAGGAATAACGAGTTCTTCATCTCCACGCTGAACTGTGAGTTCGCCTGAAGAACCGCCTTGAGCGCGCACGACGCTCGTGAAATCGTCGAATGCGCCAACGGGCTGTCCGTTGAACGCAATGATTCGATCGCCCGGCTGAAGCCCTGCATTCGCAGCAGCAGACCCCGATGAGACGGTGTCGATCTTCCACTTGTCTTTAGAAGGCTGACCAAACCCGGCAAACACCACAACGAGCAGCAAGAGACCCAGAACGATATTCACCATCGGGCCAGCAAGAACTACTGGCATGCGCCGCGAATAGGACTGCGCTCGATAGGTGCGGGCCTCTTCATCGGACTCGTCGAGTTCTTCAAGGCCATGCATGCCGATGATGCGCACATACGCTCCGGCAGGAATCAGTTTGAGGCCGTACTCAGTTTCACCGCGACGGAATGACCACACGCGCGGGCCAAAGCCAATGAAGAACTCCGTGACTTTCATGCCATTGCGTTTCGCCATAAGGAAATGGCCCATTTCGTGCAGAAACACCGACGCAACGATGGCGACAATCAACACGAACAACCAGATACGAGTAAGCGCAACCCAACCCAGCAGCGTCAGAAGAAGTCCGAGCAAAACGAACTGGTTGCCAAATATCCGATCAATAAGGGAAGAGCGAGGAGGTTCTCCCGAATCTCCCTGCTCAGTTTCGTTTGGAATTGAGGACGTTGTCATTAGCGCACCACCGAGGCGAAAGAGTTGAGTTCTTCTAGAGCAATACGTCGGGCCTGCGAGTCGGCTTCGATCACTGAAGCCGCATCAGTTGCTGGGGCGCCATCGTGACGATCCAGCGTGGCAGCAATGACTGCGGCAATGTCACGCCAAGCGATCTGGCTTTCAAGGAACGCTTCAACAGCAACCTCGTTGGCCGCACTGATCCAAGCCGGCGCGGTTCCGCCTGCGCGACCCGCCGCGTAGGCAAGGGCAAGACACGGAAACGCTTCGAGATCAGGTGGTTCAAAATCAAGACGACCAAGAGTGGTCCAGTCGATTCTTCCAAATGGAGTGGAAATGCGATCGGGCCACGCCAGCGCGTAGCCAATTGGGAGGCGCATGTCGGGAGTTGAAAGCTGGGCGATCGTCGATGCGTCAGTGAACTCAACCATGGAGTGCACAACTGACTGCGGGTGAACCACGACTTCGATGTCGTCGAAACCGATGCCGTAACCAGCATCGCCTGCAGGTGTTCCGAAGAGTTCATGGGCTTCGATGACTTCAAGACCCTTGTTCATCAGTGTTGAAGAGTCGATCGTGATCTTTGGACCCATACTCCATGTCGGATGGGCGAGGGCGTCTGCAATCGTGACAGATGCGAGATCGTCAATAGTTCGGCCACGGAATGGTCCACCGCTCGCGGTGAGCAGCAATCGAGCAACTCGGTTCTTCTTGTCGGTGGCACGAAGGCATTGATGAATTGCGCCATGTTCGCTGTCGACAGGAATGAGCTCGGCACCAGGCGTGCGACGCGCCACCTGAACAACAGGACCGGCAGCGATGAGTGACTCTTTGTTGGCCAGTGCGAGACGTCGACCGGCCTCAAGCGTTGCCAGTGTTACCGACAGGCCGGCAAATCCAACCACGCCGTTCACGACTACATCGGCCTCGAGCGCAAGGCTCGCCATCGCGTCGGCGCCAACCCGAACTTCAATACCTGGGAGTTCGGCTGCAATGAAGCGCGCCGCCTCGGGATCGCTAATCGCTACCACCGAGGGGCGATAGCGACGGGCTTGTTCGATGATCAGTTCAGGCTGGCGGCCTGTGGCCCCGATGGCGCTGAGTTCGAAACGGTCAACTTCGGCTTCAATGACCTCGAGCGCTTGAGTACCGATCGAGCCAGTAGAACCGGCGAGAGCGACACGGGTCAGCGACATGGGGTTCAGCCTACCGAGACAGGGTGCGTGATTCCCCGCGGTATCAGCCCAATCCGAGAATTCTCACCAAGTAATAGGTCGTGGGGAGGACGAACAGCAGCGCATCAAACCGGTCGAGAACACCGCCGTGTTCGGGGATGAGCGAACCCATGTCCTTCAGGCCAAGATCACGCTTGAACAGCGACTCGGCCAAATCGCCCAGTGGCGCAACGACAGCGAGGATAACTGCAAGCACTAACGCCTTGCCCACGCCCAGCGAACTCACGCCAAGAACGACAACAAAAACGAAGACGGCAAAGACCGTCGCGGCCATTCCGCCAACAAGACCTTCGACGGTCTTGTTCGGAGAGATTGAACTCAGCGGACTTCTTCCCATCGCCCGACCGAAGAAGAATCCACCAACGTCGGTAGCCACTGCCGCAACGACTGCAACAAGGAGAATACTTACGCCTTGGGCGGGAATGTTCACGATCAGCGCGGCGAAACTTCCAAAGACGCCCACCCAGACAACACCTATCAGGGTGACACCAAGATTGGCGGTGGGACGAGCACGGCCACTGGCGCTGCTCAGGTACCACACGATGCCGAAGAGGAATGTGAGGAAGATGATCGCGGGGATCGCCGACTCACCCTTCCAGTACGCCGCAAGCGGCAACCCTGCAATTGCAGCAAGACCAAGCAACGTTGCAGGTCGGAACCCACTCTTTTGCATCGCGCCGAAGTACTCAAACCCTGCAGCGACAAGGACCACTTCGATGAGAACTAGTGCCGGCACAGGACCGGCTTTAAATAACAGTGCTGCGATAATCGCCATTCCGATACCGACAGCAGCCGCTATCGGGACATTGCGCGACTTCGAGGCCACCGCCCCCGTTTCGCCATCATTCGGCGTTTGCACGCGTTCGGTACGGCCAGTAGATGGAGGTGGAGGTGGAGGCGGGGCAACGGCAGACGAGCCAACAAGATCGGGCGGAAGCAAGATCGCGGACAATGGATCGACCTTTTCACGAGATGCCCGAGAAGATCGACCGCGGCGCGAACCGCGACGACGAGGTTGCGGATCGAGTTCGACATCATCGAAGTTGAGATACGCCTCGTCGGAAATGCGTTCATCGGTATCGAGCGCTCCGAGGCGTTCGACAACTGGTTCCTCGGGTTCGGACGCCGCAAGGTCGGCGAGAAGGTCTCCGTGATCAGTGGTGTCGTGTTCACTGCGCCAACGCGGCGTGTCGGCCATTGACGCGCGGTCCTCATCGACAGGGTTATCACCAATAACGACGGCAGGAACTTGACCAGTTGCTGGCTCGGTCCAGTGCGGCATTTCGTGTTCGCCCGTTGGCGGTCCCACATTCATGACTGGCGGTGGAGGCGGCGGAAGTTCACGCTCAGGAAGTCGAGTGGCCACATCGGGACGGCTTGAAGCTTCAGCGATTTCATCGGCGGTGATGATCCGAACCTCTTCAGGATCACCAGGTGCTCTCGGTTCGCGGAACAGATCGTCGGGAGCCATCAGTCCTCCATCAACTCGGTTTCTTTGGCACCCAACGCCTCGCCAATTTCGGCTTCGTGACTGTGGATGATTTTGTCGAGTTCTTTTTCGGCGCGCTCTAGTTCGTCTTTCGAAAGGTCGCCACCTTTTTCAAGCGCTTCAAGTTCCTGTCGAGTCGAACGACGCTGATTGCGCAGCGCAATCTTCCCGTCTTCGGCCATATTCTTGACGACCTTCACGAGTTCCTTACGACGCTCACCAGTCAGGGGAGGAAACGAAAGACGAATCGAGATTCCGTCATTGCTTGGATTGAGACCGAGGTCTGACTGCTGCAACGCCTTCTCGATCGCACCAATGGCACCTTTGTCATATGGCGTTATGAGCAACTGGCGCGCTTCAGGAACGTTGAAGCCAGCGATCTGTTGCAACGGCACTTCGGAGCCGTAGTAGTCGACCGGAATCTTTTCGACGAGCGCGGGTGCTGCACGACCGGTGCGAATTGACGAGAAGTCCGCACGCGTGTGCGTGACAACCTTCTTCATTTTCTCGACGGTTTCTGCAAGGAGCAGATCGGCCATCTCTGATGTCATCGGAACACTCCAGGAGATATCGAAGAGAGCGACGGGGTCTCCAGCGACCGCCTCAACGGACGAGAGTACCGACCGAACCGCCCTCAAGTAGCGAACGCACATTGCCTTCGCCGGTGAGATCGAACATAACGATGGGCAAATTGTTGTCCATACACAGCGTGATTGCCGTGGAATCCATGGCGCGAAGGCCCTGATTCAGTACGTCGAGATAGGAAACTTCCTCAAGTTTTGTGGCCTCAGGATTCGTACGAGGATCATCGGTATAGATGCCATCGGTGCCCGAATGCGTGCCCTTGAGCAGGACTCCGGCTTCGATCTCGACGGCCCGCAATGCAGCGGTGGTATCGGTGGTGAAGAACGGGTT
>SXGQ01151783.1_pt1 | contig 11628 bp, 19 predicted proteins | sample 3178371 | NCBI WGS metagenome assembly SXGQ01 (sample SAMN11356859, study PRJNA531348) | freshwater metagenome | isolation source: freshwater sample F1-20 | place: China: Fuxian Lake, Yuxi | collected 2017-12-25 | reverse complement strand
TAAATAATATTGCAGCAGTTATTGATGGAGTTCGTTCAGATAGAAAATATAATGATGCTGACCATGCTCATAACTCATTAAGCAAAATGGTAAGCTATCAAAAAGCTAAAATAGCTGAATTATATGTTAATGGTGAAAAAACAAAACATTATGAACTTAACAAAAGATATGATGATTTTGAACCTAAAAAATTATCAGAAGAGTCTTTTGATGAAGCACGTAAATTAGAAGGTTCTTATTCAAATACAATGGTAAAAGAAGATAATCAGTTACCAGAAGCAATGGATAATGATGATGTCAAAAAAGCTATGAGTGATTTTATAGCTAAAGGCGGCAAAGTTCAAACATTAAAACCTAAAAAAGAACCTAGAGAAAAATTTTACACATCCTCAACAGCACATCAAAGAGGGAGGGGGTCTAGATCTTCTTCTGTAATGCGTGCAGAAGAAAATATGGACGAGCAAATGAAACTACACCCTATGGGATTGCATGTTATGCCTGTCAAAGTACAAGGCAAAACGATGCATAAGGTACATGCAGTTGGGTCAGGACTAGCTAGTGGAATTAAAGTAGGCGAACATTTAACAGATACTCACCTCGACGATGCTGTAGAAATGGGTGCAAAAATAAAGCGTCTCAAGGAACAGGCTGTAGATAGTACGATTGAACTTCATGACGATTTTACTGTAGATCTGCCATATGAGTTATCATACCGGGATTATCTTGATGCTGCTCAGAGTTATTCAGAAGATCCATCAGAAGCTATATTAATTGCAGACAGCTTTTTTAAGAAAAGAGACGAAAGTCTTGTAATTGAAAATTTTATGAGATCTGATATAGACAGCAAAATAAAGTCTCATGAAAAGGCTGGTAGCAAAGTCGATGATACTAAATATAGTACCAAGAATGGAAAACCATACGCAGAGTATACTGTAACCGATAGTGAAGGTCGAAAGACTAGGTACATACATCATGGTTCAACTCGTCGCGTAGAAAGACAATAAGGAGAAACTAATGTCTCAATGGGGCAACCTGGATAACGTCACCTTGAAGGGGACTGTTACAACAACTAATAGTACTGATCTAGTAAATGGATTTAATGCTACTGAGTTTGAGTCAAATATTAAACCTGGCGATTATGTAACTATAGCTAGTAAAAAATATCAAGTTCAGAATGTAATATCTAACACGCAATTTTATTTAACAAACGTTGCAGCTACTAACTCTGCAAATGTGAAAGCATTTTTTCAACAAGGTCCTAAAAATTTAGCTAATGTGTCGTTCCCTGCCAACAATTATTCTATACAGAATGTATTTGGAGCAGATGTTATCGAAATTGAAGTTCCAGAAAATAAAAGTATAGGATTTGCACATACTGGATGGACGCATTACACCACTTACACTGATGCTCATAGTCAAACTAGACATAAAGCAGAGGTTTTAGTTGCTATGTCTAAGAATTTTGGAAATGTTACAGTGCTTGGTGTTGGTCAAGATGCAGATGATGATACTGTCTTAGCTAATGCTTTGATTTTAATTACACTACAACCATCTGATGTTTTAGATTATTTAGCTAATCTAAGTTCTGCTAGCTTTACAGTTGCTGCTAATAGTGAACCAGTTGCTGCAAACATTGTATTTACATATCAGTGGCAACGTGCAGCTAATACTATAGATGCTACTGCTGGTTTCTTTGCTAATCTTACTAACGCTGGTGTATTCACAAATACAACAACAGGAACACTGAATTTAAGTAATACTTCAGGATTGAATGGTAATGTATTCCGTTGCGTTGTTGGTGGAAATCAAGGTGTTAATGCCAATACTTCAGGTACAGCAAGCATAACTATTATATAATAAATGGCTGATTCAAAATTAAGTGAACTAACATCCGCTACCTCCGTTGGGGGTAGCGATTTGTTGTACCTAGTTCAATCCAATGCTAGCAAAAAAGTCACAGCATCAACTTTATTTGCTAATGCTGGCAACGTTACGTTTTTAGGAAATATTAATGTTGGGGGAACTCCTCAATCATTAGCTGCTCCAGGAATAATAGCTCTCTCTACACCAATAACACATCTCACTGTAGATGCTTCTGGCGGTACATTGTCTATTCCTACTGGCACTACTGGACAAAAAAAGTATTTGTTAATGATATCAGCAGCTGGTGGAACTTTTACTATTAATAATGCAAATATAGCTGGGAATGCTAATGTAAAATTTGATTCGGTTGGGGATACTGCAACATTATTATACTCTAATAGTAAATGGTTCGTTATTGGAGGTACGGCCAACGTAACTATTTGATGCACAACTTGACTGATGAAAACTTTGTTTTATATGCTATGAAATATTATGACAATCCTCATTGTAGAGGAGTTAATGAATTTAATGATGATCTTAAAAAATTTAAATATTTAAAAAGATTATTTCGCAAGTATAAAGCTGGTGGTGGATTAAAAGAACGATTAATATTAAATCATATCATTGTCATATATAATTTATTTGGCAATGAAGCTGCTACTAATATGTTGTTTTTTAAAATAGATAGAAAATATTGGTCACAACTTAAATCGTTTTTAATTTATCTACATCTGATGCCACCTGATAATTTAATAGTTGAAGTTGATGAAGATGTCCTTCAATCGTTAAGGAAAATTTAATGGGTAGATTTGTAGATTCTATTATTGCTTATAGAATTTTAAAAATGTTAGTTGTTCCATTTGAAAAAACAGATGCTTTTAAGCTAGGTATTATAGATGATAAAGGAAAAGAACTAAAAAAATTATCAACTTTAAATACTGTTGTTGAGCGTGATGCATATACTATTTTGCACAGACTTGTTTTTAGAATAAAAAGAATTATTAATAAAGTTCCAATTGAAAATAAAAAACTATTGAATCTTGCTGCTGCTTATGCTTTAATAAAAGAACATTACAATGCAACTAACGAGCCAATAAATTTAGAAGAACAATTTTTAAATAAGTTGGATTTGGATCTTACAGAAGAAATGATTTTGATTGAAAGTTTTATTTCAAAAGAATCAACTTTAACTTTTAAACAATTTTTAGAAGATGCTCCTGCTAATAATGCTGGTTCTCCTGGTGTTGCTGGTTTCACAGCTGATACTGTAGGTGTATCTAAAAAAGCTCAAAAGAAACATAAAAATATTTTAAGACGTGATGAGGTGAAATATGTTGCACAAAGTAAAAGAAATCTTTCAAAAATTATTTCCAAGTAATCAAGTTCAGCCACAAGAGGTACCTTACAAAATAGAGCCCAAGTTAGAGTCTTTATCTCAACCTGCTGTTACTGAACTACCTCCACTAGAAGTTAAAATTGAAGAATCGATTCCAGTTGTTGAAAAGCCACTCAAAGTAAATAAACCTAAAAAGCCAAGAACTAATCAAAATGGAACCAGATCAAAGCAAAGAAAAACTTAATGATACAAAAACCAGACTCTCATTGTTAGAAAATAACGTTGCTATTGTGTCTCATAATGTTGAAAAATTGGAGGGCAAGATAGATTCAAATTATGCTATTCTTCACAATAGAGTTAGTGAACTAAGGGATGATTTACGGTCAGATTTTGAACTCAAGAACGAAAAAATTTTAATGAAGCTTGAAGAACACAATAATAATTCTATAGTTCAAAACCAACTTATTAATGACAAAATTAGTAAGATAGAAAAATGGAGATGGTCGCTAATGGGTGGTGCAGCTGTAATTGGCTTCTTTATTGCTCATGTAAGGTTAGATAAACTTCTATAGTTGAGTTTCTTAACCGCATGAAGTATACTTGAGGCCTTCTAAGGCCTTTTTTTATGTCACTATATCTTGATCAAAAATATCTAAGTCTGATAAGTAACAGACTACCACTTTTCATAAAGAAGAAAGATAACTTATATAATTGTAGGTGTATCTTATGTGGAGATTCAGTTAAAAAGGTTAGAAAGGCTAGAGGTTACTTTTTTCCTCTTAAGAATAGTTTAATGTATAAATGTCACAATTGTGATGCTTCAATGTTTTTTAGTACGTTTCTAAAAAACTTAGATGAAACCTTATATCAGCAATATAGTTTTGAAAATTATGCTGAGGGTAAACCTCTTACTGTTACTGCTAAGGAAGAAATAAAATTTGAACAGCCGGTTTTTAAAACTAAACAACAAACCTTGTTGGATCAGTTATTAGATCGTTTAGATACATTACCAGAAGATAATGAAGCAGTGAAGTTTTGTTTAGATAGAAAAATACCAAAAGAAAAATATAATAGATTGTATTTTATAGACAACGTAAAGAAAGTAGTGCAGTTAAATGACAGTTATAAAGAACTTATCAAAACGGAAGAGCCTCGACTCGTATTACCGTTTTTTGATGATATCGGCCAATTATCTGGGATTACGTGCAGAGCGCTTCGAGGAGAGGCTCTCAGATATATTACTGTCAAAATCAAAGAAGAAACGCCGCTCATCTTTGGTCTCAATGAAATAGACCCATCTAAACCAATTTATGTTGTAGAAGGTCCTATAGACAGTTTATTTCTTAGTAATGCTATAGCAGTAGGTAGTTCATCGTTGGGTAAAATTAAACAACTTAAAAAGCAAGATGTTGAATATGTCATGGTGTTTGATAATCAGCCAAGAAATAAAGAACTATGTAAGCTGATTGAAAGAGCTATAGATAGTAGTTACAGATTAGTAATATGGCCACAAACAATATTAGAAAAAGATATTAATGACATGGTACTTGCTGGTAAAAATATTACAAAGATTATCAAAGACAATACATTCCAAGGGCTTGAAGCTAAGATGAAATTTATAGGATGGAAAAGAGTATGAATCCAGATGAAGTTATAAAAGAATTAAAATCTATTCTTTGTTGGGTATCACAGAGTTCTGCAGCTTATGACAAAGTTATACTATTAATACAAAGAATGGGAGGTAAGGTTTGAAAGTAAGATTAGTATCATATTCACAACCTACGGAAGAATTTAAGAATGAAGGAATTACCAATGTCCAAGATCTTGTCGCGTTTTGTGCTAGAGTCTCAAACCCATCCAACCAATCTAATAGTGAGACTTCTGAACGGCTCATCAGCTATCTCGTCAAACACAAGCACTGGAGTCCGCTTGAGATGGCGTCAGCCTGCCTTGAAATCACTACAACTAGGGACATCGCTAGACAAATACTACGGCACCGTAGCTTTGCCTTTCAGGAGTTCTCCCAGAGATATGCTAACCCGCTACAAGACCTTAACTTTGAAACCAGAGAAGCCAGACTTCAAGATTATAAAAACAGACAAAAAAGTTTATAGGTAGATGACCCTGATTTGAAAGCACGTTGGGAAGATCAACAAGATTTTATAATTAAATGTGCAAAATCTGCATATGATTGGGCTATAGTTAATGGTATAGCAAAGGAGCAAGCAAGAGCTGTTTTGCCAGAAGGGCTTATAGAATCTCGTCTATATATGAACGGAACCTTAAGATCTTGGATCCACTATATAGAGCTAAGATCAGCAAACGGCACTCAAAAAGAACATCAAGAGATAGCAAAAGAGTGTGCCAAAGTGATTGCTAAAATATTTCCCTTGATGCAAAAATTTAATGAAGATACCTTTTAATCTTTGCTAAAGTTAAAAATAAATAGATCACTATGTGGATTTTAAATTTCCTTCCTTCTTACTTTATACATGTAATAACACTATTGGGTGTTGCTGGTTTGCTAGCGTCTTTAGTGTTAGGTATGATTCCTCTTATAAACAAATATAAGATACCTCTGCAAGTTTTTTCATTAGTTGCATTATTAGTTGGTATGTATCTTGAAGGTGCAGCTAGTAATGAAGAAAAATGGCAGGCTATGGTGAAAGAAATGGAGGCTAAGGTAGCATTAGCAGAAGAAAAATCTAAGAATGCTAACTCAAAAATTGAATATAAGTTTATTGATAAAATTAAAGTTGTTGATAAAGTACAAGTAGTAATACAAGAAAAACTAAAAGAGGTTGAGAAAGTTATAGATGCTAAATGTGAGATAGATCCTTCTGTGATAAGTATACTTAATGAAGCAGCAAAGGCACCAAAATGAATAGATTACCTACTTTTTTGTTTTGGTTTATAATCCTAATTATTTTTTTAGTTCTTACAGGTTGTGCAACGCAACCGGTGCCTATCAAGCCAAAGTTTCCTGAAGCAATACAATCATTAATGCTTGGTTGTCCTGATTTAAAAGAAGTACAACCAACAACAAAGTTGAGTGAAGTAGTATCTGGTGTCACACAAAATTATAATATGTACCACAAATGTAAGTTACAAAACGATATGTGGATAGAGTGGTATATTGATCAAAAAAAGATTTACGACGAAGTTAAATAATAACTATAAGTAGGAAAAAGATGACTGAAAAATATGGTATTACTCTTGACTTGTCAAGAGATAGTTTGTTTGATGTTTTGGGTATCAAAAGACTTAAAGAAAGTTATATGAAGGATGATGAGGAATCTCCACAAGAAAGATTTGCTTTTGTATCTTCTTCATTTTCTACTAATAAATATCATGCTCAACGACTTTACGACTATTCTTCTAAGCACTGGCTTAGCTATTCTACTCCTATTTTATCGTTTGGGAGATCAGCTCGTGGTTTACCTATCTCTTGTTTTTTACCTTACTTGGATGATTCTGCGTCTGGATTAGTTGACACACTTTCAGAAGTAAATTGGCTCTCTATGCTAGGAGGCGGCGTTGGAATCGGACTGGGTATTAGGAGTGCTGATGATAAGTCTGTTGGCATTATGCCTCATCTCCGCACGTATGATGCTTCAAGTCTCGCCTATCGGCAGGGTAGTACTCGCAGGGGTTCTTATGCCGCTTATCTTGATATCAGTCATCCAGATATTCTTATTTTTCTGGAAATGAGAAAGCCAACTGGTGATCAAAATATGAGATGTCTAAATCTTCATCACGGAATTAACATTCCAGACGCATTTATGAAGATCATAGAAAGATGTATGATTGATAAAGAAGCAAATGATGATTGGGAGTTAAAAGATCCGCATGACGGTCAGGTGAGAGAAGTTGTATCAGCAAGAGATCTTTGGCAGCGTGTCTTGGAAATTAGAATGATAACGGGTGAACCTTATGTTCATTTTATAGATACTAGCAATCGAATGATGCCAGAGTTTCAGAAGAACTTAGGTTTGAATATAAAACAATCTAATCTGTGTTCTGAAATTATACTACCAACAAATAAAGAGCGTACAGCTGTTTGTTGTTTGTCATCCTTAAATTTAGAGTACTATGATGATTGGAAAAACGATGAATTATTCCTTCGTGACGTTGCTGAAATGTTGGATAACGTACTTCAGTATTTTATTGACAATGCTCCTAATGTTATTCCTCGAGCCAGGTTCTCTGCTAGCCAAGAGCGCAGCATTGGTGTGGGGGCTCTTGGCTTCCATGCTTATTTACAAAAAAATAATATCCCGTTTGAGTCTCCGCTAGCTATTGGACGCAACAAACAAATATTTCAAAACATGAGAAAGAAACTAGATGAAGCAAATTTACAACTGGGCAAAGAGCGAGGCGAAGCTCCTGATGCCGTTGGTACTGGTTTTAGGTTCAGCCATGTTATGGCCGTTGCTCCTAATGCAAGCTCTAGTATCATTATGGGCAATACCTCTCCTAGTATTGAGCCTTATCGTGCCAATGCTTACCGTCAAGATACTTTATCAGGAGCTCATTTAAATAAAAATAAGTTTTTAGATAAGTTAATTTTTAACGAAGCAGCAAATCATAAAGAAGGCTGGTACGATGAGGTATGGTCGTCTATCATAGCTAATGATGGCTCTATTCAACATTTGGATTGGTTAGATGATTGGTCAAAGGACGTGTTCAAAACAAGTATGGAAATAGATCAACGTTGGGTTGTAGAGCATGCTGGTGATCGTCAAGAGTTCATCGATCAAGCACAGTCCCTTAATTTATTTTTTAGACCTGATGCAAATATAAAGTACTTACACGCTATACATTTTACTGCTTGGAAAAAAGGATTGAAAACTCTTTACTACTGTCGTTCAGAAAAGATGGGTAAGGCAGATAAAGTTTCAAAGAAAATAGAAAGAGATGTTATCAAAGAATTAGATATGAAGGCTTTGGTGGATGGTAACGAGTGTTTGGCTTGCGAAGGATAAAAAGGAGTCTATATGGCTTATTCAGATAAAGTCTTAGATCATTATGAGAACCCAAGAAATGTGGGTGTCTTTGCCAAAGAAATAAAACGAGTAGGTACTGGTATGGTAGGTGCACCAGCATGTGGTGATGTAATGAGATTACAGATAAAAGTCAATGACGAAGGAATTATAGATGATGCAAAATTCAAAACATATGGTTGCGGTTCGGCGATTGCTTCGTCGTCGCTTGTCACTGAGTGGGTTAAAGGTAAAACCCTCGATGAGGCAGCGGCAATTAAGAATACTCACATCGCAGAGGAACTTGCCTTACCTCCCGTTAAAATACATTGTTCTATTCTCGCAGAAGATGCGATTAAAGCGGCGATATTGGATTACAAGGAAAAACACAGTCAATGATTAACATATCAGATTCAGCAGTAAAGAAAATTAAGTCAATCATTTATGAAGAAAACCCAGAGCTAAAGTTGAGAGTTTTTGTAGAAGGTGGTGGTTGCTCAGGATTTAAATATGGGTTCACATTAGAAGAACTACCTCCTGCAGAGGATGATTTTACGTTTGAAAAAGATGGAGTCGGTATTGTTATAGACAGTATTAGTATGCAGTATATGAATGAGGCAGAGATAGATTATACAAACGACTTAACATCAGCTCAGTTTGTAATTAAGAATCCAAATGTAAAAGCATCTTGTGGATGTGGTTCATCTTTTACCGTTTAACAACAGAGATAATAATGATAAAAAAAGCACATTTAAACTTACAAGAAGAACGTACTAACTATAAACCTTTCAACTACCCTTTTGCATACGACGCATGGTTAAAACATGAACAATCTCACTGGCTACACACTGAAGTACCAATGTTTGAGGATGTTAAGGATTGGAAAAATAAGTTATCGAAAAACGAAAAAGATTTTCTTACTCATGTATTCAGATTTTTTACTCAGGGTGACATTGATGTTGCAGGTGGTTATGTTAATAATTATCTTCCTTATTTCCCGCAACCTGAAGTGAGAATGATGTTGTTGGGATTCGCTGCAAGGGAAGCATTACATATTGCAGCGTATTCACATTTGATTGAAACTCTTGGTATGCCAGAAACAACATATTCAGAGTTTTTGAAATACCAAGAAATGAAGGACAAACATGATTATGTACTTGATCTTAGCACACAGAGCGGCGATAGGTCTACTACTGCTACTCACATTGCAGTATTCTCTGCTTTCACCGAAGGGATGCAACTATTTAGTTCCTTTATCATGCTACTTAACTTCCCTAGACAAGGCAAAATGAAAGGCATGGGTCAAATTATTACATGGTCTATTGTCGACGAAACACAACATGCAGAGTCTATGATTAAACTATTTCGAACCTATATAGAAGAAAATAGGGAGATATGGAATGATGAACTCAAAGGACGCATTTATTCAATTGCAGAGCGAATGGTCGAATTGGAAGATCGTTTTATTGATCTTGCTTTTGCTATGGGTGGCATCAACGGGTTATCTGCTGACGACGTTAAATTATATATCCGCTATATTGCTGATCGTAGACTTATTAGCCTTGGTTTGAAGGGCATATACAAAGTGAAGAAGAACCCATTACCATGGGTCGAGGAAATGATTAACAGTCCTATACATACTAACTTTTTTGAGAATAGATCTACCGACTATGCTAAAGGAGCACTTAGTGGCAACTGGGCGGACGTCTGGGGTAAAGCTGCTTGAATTCAATTATATACCTATTAGTATGTACTCATATAACTATTATTTGTGTTACATTGTTTCTGCATCGAGGTCAAGCTCATAGAGCTATAATATTTAATCCAATCTTGTCTCACTTTATGAGATTTTGGTTATGGTTAACAACTGGTATGGTTACAAAAGAGTGGGTTGCTATTCATCGTAAACATCATAGGTTTACTGATCTTGAAGGCGACCCACATACACCTGCTACTTACGGAATCTGGAAAGTATTATTTCAGGGTGCTATACTATATAATGTGGCCTCAAAAGATTCACAAATGGTTAACAGTTATGGTAAAGGCACACCTGACGATTGGATAGAAAGAAATGTCTACAGCAAGTATTCTATTCTTGGTATACTTATTTTGCTTTATATTAATTTGTTTTGTTTTGGCTATTACGGCATCGGAGTCTGGTTACTCCAAATGGCATGGATACCGTTTTGGGCAGCTGGTGTGGTTAACGGTATTGGACATTATGTCGGATATCGAAACAATAATACAAAAGACAAATCTACCAACATTTTTCCATTGGATGTTGTGGTTGGTGGTGAGCTTCTTCATAATAATCATCATAACAATCCTGCTAGTCCAAAACTTAGTTTAAAGTGGTTTGAGTTTGATATTGGATGGATGTATTTAAAAATATTTGAATCATTTAAATTAGCTAAAATTAATTATGGGAACTCCAATACCTGAAGAAGATCTTTTTCAACTACCTGAAATTAAAGCAAAAAGAGAAGCAGAAGAAAAAGAAGTTGAAGAAGGTACATTAGATTACGCTAAGCAAAGATATAGAATTTGTAAGCAATGTCCAGAGTTTAACAATATAGTTAAAGTCTGTACTGAATGTTATTGTTTTATGCCAGCTAAAGTTTTACTAAAAGAACAAATTTGTCCTATAGGATTGTGGAATTAAAGTTGGATATTCATATTAAAAGTTTTTGTAGTAGTCCACCAATGACTCCTTTTGCTCCGTCGTGGAATTATTATTTAGGTTATAGTTGGATTAATAATATTGATTTTAAAATATTATCTAAGTTTATTTTAGATAAAGAAAAAGAAATTATTAATAATTTTCCTCCCTCCAATAACAAGTACAGCTGCGATGGATATACTGGGCTAGGAAATAGAAGTTTAACATCTAGGTTTAACAGCTATAATCTTTTAAGTTTCCATATACCAGAAATAAAAACTTTAAAAAAACAAATATCAAAAGTACACAAAGAATTTCTTAAAGTTTTAGGTGTTGAAGTTAAGGAAAAAATTTGGATAAGATGCTGGGCTAATGTTCTTCGTGACAGTGAGGTTATAAAACCACATACTCACCTCCATTATCACAGTAACGTTTTAATTCAGAATACCTTTTACCAAAGTTGACTGGATCACACATATGAAAGTTAAAGCACCAAATAATGACAGCGTCGGTCTGCCTTGCAATCTGGCTTGTAACCCCTGCACCCTGCACAATAGACCACCCTCATATTTTTTGGCGCGCTAGGGATGAGAGCTGTACACAGTACACAAAACAACATGTGTTCTTCACACAAACAAGTGATGAAAAATAGCATTGGTGATGGAAAAATGATGACTTTATTTAAAAGAATGAGTAGCCTCATGGGTTTCTAGTGGATTTCATAGAGGGTAAAGGAACCTGTCCTTGGTCATGGCCTTATCAAACAAAATATCATGGCATATTCTCTT
>SXGQ01849962.1_pt1 | contig 11629 bp, 11 predicted proteins | sample 3178371 | NCBI WGS metagenome assembly SXGQ01 (sample SAMN11356859, study PRJNA531348) | freshwater metagenome | isolation source: freshwater sample F1-20 | place: China: Fuxian Lake, Yuxi | collected 2017-12-25 | reverse complement strand
TCGCCAACGGCACCCAGCTCGATCTCCTTTCCGCCAAGGGCCTTGAGTTCAAACACCCGAGCGGCGACCTCGATCCCGAGCTCACGTGCGCCGACTGCCACAACGGCGGCATTCAGAAATAGGCCCCCGTACCCGGGCGCCTCACCGCGAAAACCCCTGATATCCGGCCGCGATCTCAAGCTTCCCTCGCTGCAGGCTGCGGATTTCCCAGCGCGGCTCTGGTTTAGCCGAGGCCGTCTGCCTCGGATCATGATGTGCTCCCTTCGGCCGAAGGCGGTTCCAACGGCCCGCGAGCGTCTCACGTCAGCATCTTCAGATCGCTAAAGTGAGGGGAAAAGCGCGACCGATGAGAATCGGTCCGGAAAACTCGACTTCCGATCTTTGCGTCAAAAGCCACGTTTTAATGCGCATCTCAACTCCGTTGCCCCAGTTTCCTCCTGTTCGCCCGGGATCAACAGGAGCAAACGGAGGTAACGGAGAGATGCTCCGAAGCCGTCCGGTGCGCCGGAGGCACGGGAAACCGCGGAAACGTCTTTCGCGTGTTTCGTGCCTTTCGTGGTGAACAAGGGGCTCGTGCCGCGCGTCTTCCTTTCTTCCACATCTCTCACTCCTTACGACTCCCCCCTCCGACGTACTTGCTCGGCTGGGGTTCGTCGTCCGCCTTTCCCTCGTAGGCGTGCACCGACCAAGCGGAGTCGGCCCATAGCGGCAGGTTGTTCCGTTTTCCCTCCCAGGTCTCGCGAATCTCCGGGCCGAGCCGCGGGTCGCGGGCGTCGAGCACCAGACGGTTTAGCGCGGTGTATGCCACCGCCTCGGGTTTCACGCCGAGGAGCGTCGCTAGACGCTCCACCGCGTCGGATTCCGCCGCTTCGAGATGAATTTTGATCGCCGACATCATGACCTCCGTGGGTTGGGGGGTGCGGAAGCGCACCTTTGGAAAACAATAGCCCTGAGGTGCCGCTTCGGCCCCGCACGGATTGGCTATTGCGCCCCGCGATTTGCCCGCGCGGCCGCAAACGCCGCCGCCTCCCGCGCGAGCCGCCGCCCTGCGCCGATGCAGTTCGCGAGCGAGATGCCGTCGCGGCCATTGCCGCCGAGAAACAACCCGGGCGCGCCACGCTCCACCGCGGCCATCGCCTCCTTGAACCGCGCGTAGCCGGGCGCGTACTGCGGGATCGCGCGCGGCCAACGCTGCACGCGGAAGATCACCGGATCCCCGCGCACGCCGAGCAGGCGCCCAAGTTCCTCCGCCACCAGAGTACGGAGGCCCGCGTCATCGCGCGCTGCCAGCTCCGGCGAGCGCATGCCGCCGATGAAGGTTGTCAGCGCCGCATGCCCCCCCGGGGCGCGGTCGGGAAACAGCGTGCTGGAAAACAGCGTGCCGAGGATCCGCCCGCTCTCCACCTCCGGCATCAGCATGCCAAAGCCGTCCAACGCATGCGCCACCTGTTCCCGGCGATAACCGGTAAACACTGAAACCACCGGCGGGTGCGCGATTTCTCTCAGCGCCCCCAGCTCCGCCGCCGCCGCCCCACCGGTGATCGGGAGCGCCGCGAGCGCGTCCGCCGGCAACGCGCAAACCACCGCGCTGAACTCCGCTGTCTCCTCTCGGCCTTCCGCCGCGATTTCCAGCCGCCAGCGCCCATCCCTGCGTGCGACCGTCTTCACCTGATGGTTCAATCGCAGCGCGTCACCGAGCCGCGCCGCCGCGGCCGTTGGGATCTCACCTAGGCCTTCGGGAAACGAGAAGATACGGTCTTTCGGGCCGCCGGTCGCGTTGCGGCGCGCCAGCGCCCCGCGGATCAGCGATCCGTGCTCCTGTTCGATTGCGAACAGCTTGGGAAAAGCCTCCCGCACCGAGAGCCGCCGCGGGTCCCCCGCGTAAACCCCGGCCACAAAGGGGTTGATCGCGTAGTCGAGGAACTCCGGTCCCAGGCGACGCGTGACGAATTCCGCGACCGTCTCGTCCGCGTCCGCGCGGCCCCGCGGCCGCCAGGGTTCCCCCAACAAGCGCAATTTCGCGCGGGCCGAAAACAGCGGCGTGGTGACGAACCCCAGCGGCGAGGCCGGGAGCGCCACCGGTCGTCCGTCGCGCACGATGTAACGCCGTTTCGCGTCCGGCGAGGCGTAGAGGCGGCGCGGCCCCAGCCCGAGGTCGTCGATGAATTCCGCGATCTCGGTCGTCCCTTCGAGCAGCGAGTTGGGACCTAGCTCCCGCAGCCAGCCGCCCTCGCGCACCGCGGCGACGACCCCGCCGGCCCGCGGCGCGCGTTCAAACACCGTGACGTCCAGTCCCGCGCGCCGGAGCTCCGTGGCGGCGGTGAGGCCGGTCACGCCGCCGCCGATCACGGCCACGCGGGCCGGGCTGGTCGTCGTAGTCATCGACCCCATTCTGCATGCGCGCACGCGCGCCGGCAACGCCCGTCCTGCGCCTGCCCGGTCATTTCTTGCGGCTCACTTCCGTCACATCAGCCCGAGTCGAGCCCGCGTGATCGCCAGCGCCGCCACGGCGGCCGACTCCGCGCGGAGCACGCGCCGTCCGAGGTGATGAAACGCGAAACCGGCCGCGCGCAGCGCCGTCCGGTCCGCCGCCGACCACCCGCGTTCGCCACCCACCGCCAGCACCACCGGCCGGCCGGGCGTGAGCAGCGCCGCGCCGAGCGCCGCCGGCGACTCGTAATTGTCGAGGGCGATCCGGTCCCCCCCGGCCCCGAGCGCCGCCACGACCTCCGCCAGCGCGCTTCCCCACGTGACTTCCGGCAGCACGGGGTCGAACGCCTGTTCCGCCCCGGCGATCGCGTGCCGCCGCCACTCGCCCGACGTCCACAGCGTGCTGCGCGTGTAGCCGGGCTCGGTTTTTTCCGTGACGACAAAGTGTAGCGCCGCCACCCCGAGCGTCGTCGCATCCCGCAGGATGTCCCGCGCCGTCTGCGGCCGCGGCAATCCTGCCAGCAGGGTGATCGCGGCCGGGGCTTCCGCCGGGTGGGTCGGTTCGAACGCGAAAATCACCGAGTCCGCCGCGACCGAATTAAGCCGTGCGCGTCCCCGGGGACCGTTGATCACTCCGGCGTCGAAGGGTTCGCCTGCGCCGCGCCGCAGGACGTCGAGCACGTGCCGGACGCGCCGGTCGGAGCCGAGAAGGGGGCGGCCGATTTCTCCGGCCTCAAAAAGGACAAGGTTCACGCGGGCTGGTTAGCGAGCTTGACCAAGCGGGGTCGCGGGGAAAGCTCTCCCTGACTCGTCTCGCGGGCGTAGTTTAGTGGTAAAACTCCAGTTTTCCAAACTGGCCTCGAGGGTTCGATTCCCTCCGCCCGCTCCATCCTCGCCCATGGCTTGGACGGACACGCCACGGCGGCGGACTAGGGCCTTCCCGTCTCCGGGGTGTTGAGGTTAAGAAACCATGGTGCCTCGGTTGCAGTGATGCGGCGGACGCGCAGGAGGCCGGCGGCAACGGCGGCGTGCAGTAGTGGTTGGAGCGCCCGGTCGCCGCGGGCCAGGGCCGTGCGGGCGAGGGGTAGCATCTTCCGCGGATACACGGCGGCGAGGGGTTCGAAGATGCGACCGCGGCATCCCACGCCGCCGCGGTTTTCGGTGACGGAGGCGGCGAGCTCCGCGAGCCAGCGCGCCGGCAGGCGGGGGAGGTCGATCGCCAGCACGGCGACGCGGTCGTACGTGGCCGCCTCAAGCGCGGCGACGATTCCCGCCAGCGGGCCGCCATCCGGCACCGGATCGCGCACGATGGCCGCGAAGCCGCCGGCGCGCTGGGCCCAACCTTGGCCTGGCCGGGCGGACAACAGCAGTTCGCAGGCGCCCGCGGCGCGGAGGATATCGCGTTGCCTCCGCCACAACGGCTGCTCGCGGACGCGTAGCAGGGCCTTGTCGCGTCCCATACGCGTGGAGTGTCCGGCGGCGAGCAGCACGGCGGAGAAGGGCGCGGACGACGAGGGGAGTACGGGCACCGGGGGAAGCTGGCGGGTGGGGGGCGGACGGCAAGCGAGGGAGAGAAGCCGTTCGACAAGCCGGCGGACCGGCTTCACGGTGCGCGAACTTACCCGTCACGATGTCGAGCCCTTCCGACCCCAAACTCGCCAACCGTATCCTGCGCGGCCTCGCCTTCGGGCTCGTGGCCGGCGTGCTGACCCTCGGGCTCGGCAAGATCTGGCCGCCGGCATTGGCGTGGGCCCAGACGGTCGCGACGCAGGTCCTGGAGCCGTTCGGCCAGGTGTTCCTGCGGTTGCTGTTCTTCGTGATCATCCCGCTGGTGTTCGCGTCCCTGGCCGCCGGTGTGGTGCAGCTGGGGCGTCCGGAGAAACTCGGGCCGCTGGCCGGAAAGACCTTTTTCTTCTTCTTCCTCAACATGGGCATCGCGGTGGCCCTCGGGCTGATCGTGATGAATCTGGTGCAGCCGGGGGATTTCATTTCCAGCTCGACCAAGGAGAGCGTGATGGCGGCCTACGGCGGCGCCGCGCAGAAGCACGTGGCCAACCAGCAGCAGGCCGGGCTCACGCTCATGTCGATCGTGGAGATGTTCATGCCGCGGAACCTGTTCGGCGCGTTCGTCGGCAACACCCGCGCGACACTCGGTGACGTGCTGCCCTTGATCCTGTTCGCGATCCTGATCGGCGCGGCGGGCACGATGCTGGCGGAGCAGCGCCGGGTGCGTCTGCTCGATGCGCTGGAGACCGTGAACGAGCTGATGACGACCATCGTGCAGTTCGCGCTGCGCCTCGCGCCCTACGCGGTGCCGGCGATGATCTACAGCGTGGTCGTGCGCGTGGGCATCGACATCGTCATCGCGCTCGGCGTCTTCGTCCTCTCGTGCATCGCGGTGATGGCCCTGCATCTGTTCGGCACGATGACGATCTGGCTGCGGGTCTGGACCAATTGGCGGCCGAGGGAATATTTCGCGGCGATCAAGGAGGTCGTCGTGACGGCCTTCTCGACCAGCTCCAGCGCGGCCGCACTGCCGGCGGCCCTGCGCAACGCGACGGAGCGCCTGCGGCTCAATCCGAGCACCGCTGGTTTTGTCCTGCCGCTCGGCACCACGATGAACATGAGCGGGACGGCCCTCTACGAGGGCTGCGTGGTGCTCTTCGTCGCCCAGGTCTTCGGCGTCGATCTCGGCATGGGCCAGCAGTTCACGCTGCTGCTGCTCTCGGTGCTCAGCGCGGTGGCCGTCGCCGCCATTCCCGGCGGCTCGCTGCCGCTCATCGCCGGCCTGCTCGCGACCTTCGGCATCGATCCGGCCGGCATCGGCATCATCCTCGGCGTCGACCGTATCCTCGACATGTGCCGGACCGCCACGAACGTCGGCTGCGACGTCACCACCGCGGTGGTCGTGGACGCGCTGGTGAAAAAGGAAGAGGCCCGGGCCGCGGGGTGCGCGTCACCCGCGACCTGACCGTCTCCCGGTGGGGTCGCAGCGCCCGGCCGGCTTCAGCTCGACGGCGGCGCCGCCGTGCCCGCATTGGTGATGCGCGTGATCGGCGCGGCGCAGCGCGGGCACGATCCGTCGAGGATCAGGTTTCACGCCTCCGCGCGGCCGGATCAGCCGGCAACCAGCGCCCCGTGTTGGCGGCAGTCCCGGCACCACGCCTGGTTGACGGCGCGGTCGCGCACCTCGGCGGGCAGCACGGTCCACAGTAGCGCGGCTTCGAGGGAAAGACTTTCGGAAGGTGACACAAAATTGCGGAATTGAACCACGTGCAAGTGGGCATTGCCCGCTGGGTTTTTGTCACGCCTTTATGGGGCGTTGTGGTCAAACCGCAATTCCGTCAAGCTGAGTGGTCCCGCCGCGGAGGAAAAAAGGGGATGCCGGAATGTTGGCGCGCCTGGGTGAGAACATCCAGGCGGCGCGCAAGGCCCACGGTTTCTCGCAGGAGCACCTCGCGGAACTCATCGATCTCCACCCGCGGGCGGTGCAAAAGATCGAGGCCGGCGAGCTGAACCCCAAGTCGACCACGCTGTTCCGGATCCAGGCGGCGATCCGGTGCTCCTGGGACACGCTGCTGGCGCGCGAGCGTGGCGGACGCGGCAGGCGGGATGGCGCCCCCGCCGAGAATCGAACTCGGATTAGTCGTTTAGGAAACGACGGTTCTATCCGTTGAACTACGGGGACCCGGGCGGGAGCTTGGCGCTCGTGACGGAGCGGTCAACCTCCGGCCGCCTGCAGTGCGGCGTGCAGTTCGGGCAGTCCGCCGAAGACCCGCTCGGCGCCGGCCTCGCGCAGCGGGCCGGCCTCGTGGGTGCCGGTCGTGACCGCCCAGCACGGGAAGCCGCCGTGGCGGGCCGCCGCCACGTCAAAGGGTGAATCGCCGACAAGCAGTGTCGACGCGGCGTCGGCCCCGAGGGCGGCGAGCGCGTGGGCGGCGAACTCGGGCTGCGGCTTGATCCAGGGAGTGTCCTTCGCGCCGAAGATGCCGCGCAGGTGCGGTGTGAGACCTAGGTGGGCGCAGATCCGGCGCGAGTGGTCGCCGCGCTTGTTGGTGAACGCCGCGAGCGTCACGCCCGCGGCCGCGCGCTCGCGCACCAGCTCGAGCGCGCCGGGAAGCAGGACGACATCGTCCAGCAGGATTTTTTCGGTGTAAGTGATGTGCTCGCGCACCGCCTCCGGGATCTGGTCCTCGGGCAGAAAGTGCCGCATGGCGTTCTCCAGTCCGCCGCCGACGGCGCGGCGCACTTCCGCCAGCGACGGCTCCGGCCGGCCGAACCGCGGCAGCACGTGGCACTAGGCCCGGTGGATCGTCGTGAAGGCGTCCACGAGGGTGCCGTCGAGATCAAGGAGCAGCGTGGCGTGGCGGTGCATTTACGCCGGGACAGTGGCGCCGCGCGGCGCGGGAAACGAGGAAAACCTGGCGGAAACGGTAAGCCCCGGGAGACTTGGGAGACGCGGGAGATGCGGGAGACGGGTGAGACAAACGGTGGCGGGGATTAATCTCCGCATGGGATGAATCCGGATTCGGGCCCACGGAACACCCGGAACACGCGGAAATCCCAGGCACCCTGGGTTTGGTGTAGCCGAGGCTGCAGCCTCGGATAAAATTTAGGACCGTGGGCCGAAGGGGTTTCCGAACGCCTTCGCGAGCGTTCAACCACGGATGAACACGAATCGACACGGATAAATACGGCCCGTCTGTAGCCGGGGTCCGACGACCCCGGACCATAGCGGCGAACCCACGGCCGCAGGCGTTTCCGACGATGGAGAACTTCGACCGCGGATTTCGCTGACGTCGCGGACGACGGGAAACGTCCGATCGGCTTCCGACATGGGCTGGAGGCTTCGAGCGTAGGGGACCTTGCGCCTCGTTTCCTCCTGTTTCAATCCGTCCAACAGGAGCAAACGGAGGTATCGGAGTGTCCCGCGTCTCTCCATCCGTGGTTGCCCCGGCTCGGTGCTTTGAGTCCGGCTGCTGCGCCTCATGCGCTTCTTCGCGGCGATACCGGTCCTTGGCCGCCACGAGAGCGCAAAACGCGCCATTCACCGGGCGGCCACGGAGACGCGCATGGCCGCGGGGAGAATTGGTTTGGCGCCCGCGCGGGGCGGCGGTGAAATCCCCGCATGCCCGAATCCCCCGAGCCTCTCCGCGCCTTCGCGCGTGCCGTTTGGTCCGGGGATGACCTGGAGGTGGTTGTTGAGGGGATCTGGCGTGTCACCGCGCCGCGGCCCGCGTGGAAGCAGGTGGTCGAGGAGCGGGCGCCCGGAATCGTGCGCCTGCGTGCCGGGGAACTCGGCCGGTGGGACAGCTCTTTGCCGCTGTTCGTGTTCGCCGCGCAGCAATGGGCGCGGGAACGCGGTATCGCGTGCGACATCGACGGCCTGCCGGCCAACTTGCGCGAGGTGCTGGCGCAGCTGGCGCGCTCCCACGAGACCAGCGTGCCGGTCGATCGCGCGGAGAGTTTCCTGACCAACGTCGGCGTGGCTACCGCCGACACGCTGGCGAAGGCGCGGGCGATCCTCGGATTCGTGGGCGAATGTGTGCTCGGCGTGCAGCGTCTCGCGCGTCGCCCGGGCAAGTTCCGTTGGGGAGATTGCCTCGGCGAGATGCAGCAATGCGGCGCGATGGCGCTGCCGATCGTGAGCCTCATCAGTTTCCTCGTCGGCGTGACGCTCGCCTACACGGGCGCGCTCGTGCTGCGGCAGTTCGGGGGCGACATCTGGATCGCCGATATGATCGGGCTTTCGATGGTGCGCGAGATGGGTGCGGTGATGACCGGCGTGGTGCTGGCCGGCCGCACGGGCGCGGCGTTCGCGGCCACGCTCGGCAACATGAAGGCAGGGGAGGAGATCGACGCGCTCGAGACGCTGGGCATCTCGCCGGTGGAGTTTCTGGTGCTGCCGCGGATCATGGCCCTCGCGGTGATGATGCCGCTGCTCACGATGTACGCCAACGCGCTGGGCATCCTCGGCGGCATGGTCGTCGCCTACGGGCTCCTTTCGATCCCGCCCGCGGCCTACTGGGTCGAGATGCTCACGATCGTCGATCTGTCCGACATCGCGTCGGGCTTCATCAAGGCCGTCGCTTTCGGGGTGATCATCGGCCTGGCCGGCTGCCTGCGCGGCCTGCAGGCGGACCGCAGCGCGGCGGGCGTGGGCCAGGCGGCGACCTCGGCGGTCGTGACCGCGCTGCTGCTGCTCGTGGTCGCCGACGCCCTGTTCGCGGTGATCTTCGACGCGCTGGGGATTTGACCATGCCCATTACCGACAGCGCGCAGCCGAAGGCCGGACCGGCGATCGAGGTCGAAGGACTCGAGTGCGGCTACGGCGGCGACGCGGTGCTGCGCGATGTGAGTTTCCGCGTCGCCCGCGGAGAGATCTTTTTCGTCATCGGCGGCTCGGGTTGCGGCAAAAGCACGTTGCTCCGCCACCTCGTGGGGTTGCACGCGCCCGCGCGCGGGACGGTGCGCTTCCTCGGGCGGCCGTTCACCGACGCCGACCCCGTCGCGCGCCGCGAGCTGCTGCGCACGTTCGGCCTGCTTTACCAGGGCGGCGCGCTGTGGAGCTCGCTCACGCTCCGCCAGAACGTCGAGTTGCCGCTCGAGGAGTACACCGAGCTCGAGCGCCGCGAGATCGAGGAGATCGCGACGCTCAAGCTCGCGCAGGTGGGATTGCTGGGCTTCGAGGACTCCTACCCGTCGGAAGTGAGCGGCGGCATGCGCAAGCGCGCCGGCCTCGCCCGCGCCCTCGCGCTCGACCCCGAGATCGTGTTTTTCGACGAACCCTCGGCCGGTCTTGACCCCGTGACCTCCCGGCGGCTCGACGACCTGATCCGCCACGTGCGCGACACTTTCGGCACGACCATCGTGGTGGTCTCCCACGAGCTCGCCTCGATCTTCGATCTCGCCGATCGCGCCATCATGCTCGATCGCGCCGAGAAAGGCATCATCGCGGAGGGGGCGCCGCGGGCCTTGCTGGAGACCAGCCGCGACCCGCGCGTGCGGGAGTTCCTCACCCGCGGGGGCAAATGAACGCGCTCGCCACCGTCCCGTCCGCCACCGATCCTACGCTCGTTTCCCCCGCTTGAACCCGTTCCGCCAGATTCCGTCCCTCGCGCCGCGCCGTCCGGGCGCCGTCCGCGCCGCATGAAGACCAAGATCAGTCCCGCGGTGATCGGCGCGTTCGTGATCGGCGGCTTCGCGCTGTTGTTCCTCGCGCTGATCTCGTTCGGTGGCGTGAGTTTCTTTTCTAAACCGCAGCGCTTCGTCGTGCTTTTCGACGAATCCGTCCACGGTTTGGATCTTGGCTCGCCCGTGAAGCTGCGGGGCGTGCGCGTGGGCCGCGTGGTCGACCTCAATCTCCGTTACGACGCGCGCTCGGGTCGCTCGGTGGTGGCGGTGGTGTGCGAGATCGCCAAGGACGCGCTCACGGACGGCCGCGGGGCCGGCATCGACGTCGCCAGTCGCGGGGAGTTGCAGCGACTCGTCGACCGCGGTCTGCGCGCCCAGCTCGGCGTGCTCGGCCTCGCGACCGGATTGCTCTACGTGGAGCTCGATGTCGTGGATCCCCAGGAATTCCCCGCCGAGAAGCTGACGCCCGATGGCGGACTGGTGGTGGTGCCCGCGCTGCCCTCGGCGATCTCGGCTTTCCAGGCGAGCGCCTCGGAGATCCTCTCGAAGATCAAGCGGGTCGATTTCAACGGATTGACGGAGGAGCTGAAGGCGCTCGTTTCGCAGACGCGGCGCCAGATGGCCGAGGTCGACGTGCGCGCGACCGTCGACCAATGGCGGAAGACGGGCGCGGCGATCGAGGCCCTCGCCGCCGACCCCGCCATTCGGCGCACGCTGGACGAGCTGAACGGTGCGGCGAAGGACGTTCGCGCGGCGGTGGCGCGGCTCGACGCGCAGGTCGAGCCCGCGGGGCGTGAATTGGCGCAGACGATGGCCGAGGTGCGGCGCTCGCTGCAGGCGTTCAACGCCGCGGCCGATTCAACCCGCGGCTTCATCGCGGCGCAATCGGGACTCGGGGCTGACTTGGGTGTTACGCTCGGGCGGCTCAACGAGGCCGCGGAGGCCGTGGCGCGTCTGGCCGAGTTCATCGAGCGCAATCCCAACGCCTTGTTGACGGGCCGTCGCCGCGCTCCCTGAGCCGAATTTTCCAGCCATGAATCCGTTCCGCCGTTACCCGCTGGCCCGCGTCGTGCTCGCCGTAGTGACGTTACTTTTCGCGGGTTGCTCCCTCCTGCCGGAACCACGGCCGGATCCCACGCGTTTTTTTGTGCTTCCGGCCGAGGTTGCCGCGACGCCGCCCACGGTGACGGCCGTGACCCTGCGGCCGATCGAGGTCACGGGGTACCTGCGGAACCGACCCATGGTAGTTCGGCGGGGCGCGAGTGAGATCGAGTTCCGCGAGCACGCGCGTTGGGGCGAGCCGCTCGAGCAGGGCGTGGCGCGGGTACTGTCCGCGGGGCTGCGCGCCCGGGGTGTGAATGTTGTGCCGGCGGGGGCCGTGGCGCCGGTGCTGGCGGTGCGGGTGCTGGCATGCGAAGGCGCGGCGGATGGCACGGTGATCTTCCGCGCCACGTGGGAACTGACCGGCGGAGTTTCGCCGGTGGAGGGAGAATTTTCGGCGTCGGGCCTGAGATGGGACGTGAAGTCGGAAGCTTCGCTGGCCTCCCAGCTCGGCGCAGCCGTGTTGGCCCTGGCGGATGAAATCGCCGCAACCGCCCCGCCCAAGGGGTCAGGGCGTTAAACGTTTGGGTCGCCCCGGGCGCAAACGTCCAACGCCCTGACCCCATCGGGTGGGGCTGGTGTCTGGTCGGGTTCGGAAGCGGTTGTTCACCAAAATTTTATTCCCGCAGCCGGTAAAATTCCCCCGAACGTTGCTCCCGATCCAAAGGCCCCCCGGGCCAAAGGGGTCAGGGCGTTTTTTGTTTTCTGGGACGAAAAACCGCGACGCCGACAACGTTTAACGCCCTGACCCCATAGGTGGGGGAAGGTTTGGTTTTTATGTAGGTCTTCTTGCTATAGGGTCATGGGGTTTTATACCCACAGGGTGCGCGTCGGTATTTCCGGGCGTCGCCGAAGTGCGGCAGATTTTCGAACAAAACCAGGTCACTGCGTTGGAGCGGCAGTTCGTGGTCAAGGGCGGCGCCGCGCGACGGCGCGGCAGTCTTGGCGATGCAAGAGCGGCACG
>SXGQ01851748.1_pt1 | contig 11630 bp, 8 predicted proteins | sample 3178371 | NCBI WGS metagenome assembly SXGQ01 (sample SAMN11356859, study PRJNA531348) | freshwater metagenome | isolation source: freshwater sample F1-20 | place: China: Fuxian Lake, Yuxi | collected 2017-12-25 | reverse complement strand
CAGGCCATTATCGAGGCCTGCGAGGAAGAGAAGGCTCCAGTGATGCTGCAAATCTCCAAGGGAGCCCGTGATTACGCTCATCCGGTGTACCTCAAGGGGCTGATCGACTCCGCGGTCAAGCTGTCCACCATCCCCATCGCGATCCATCTGGATCACGGTGACAGCTTCGAACTGTGCAAGCAGTGCATCGACGAGGGTTTCACCAGCGTGATGATCGACGCCTCGCATGATCCTTTCGAAAAGAATGTCGAGGTCTGCGCCAAGGTCGTTGAGTACGCCCACAAGCATAATTGCGTGGTCGAGGGCGAACTCGGCATGCTCGTCGGCGCTCAGCATGACGACGGTGAAGAGGGCGGTAGCTACTCCAAGGGCGGGGCTTACACCCACCCCGATGAGGCCGTTCAGTTCGTCAAGCTGTCCGGCGTGGACTCGCTGGCCGTTGCCATCGGCAACAGCCACGGTGCCTACAAGTTCAAGGGTGAACAGCATCTGGACCTCGAGCGCCTCAAGGCCATTAAGAAGGCCTTGCTCGAAGCCGGAATGGGTGACTACCCGCTGGTGTTGCACGGAGCCTCCTCCGTTCCTAAGGACCTCGCCCAGAAGATCAACAAGTACGGCGGCGACCTCGGCGAAGAGACGGCCGGCGTGTCCGAGGCCGACATCGAAGTGGCCCGCCGCGTGGGTTGCACCAAGGTCAACATTGACACCGACTTGCGTTTGGCCATGACCGCCGCGATCCGCGAGGTCTTGGTGACCAAGCCCAAGGAGTTCGATCCCCGCAAGTATCTCGCGCCGGCCCGCAAGGCTGTGAAGGAACTCGTGCGCCACAAGTTGCGCAACGTCCTCTGCTGCGCCGGACACGCGTTTGACTGAGAAGAAGGTTCCTCTCAGGTGTTCTCGCTCTGAAAGCCTCGAACACTAAAAACATCAACAGCCCTTCGGATCTAACGATTCAGAGGGCTGTTTTTTTGGCGCGAGGGACGGTGAGTCAACGATTTAACCCAATCGGCCCCGGGTTGCTGGATGGGGCGTTCTTGGGAGTCGACGCGCCGTACTTCCTTGGATGTTCCTGGCTCCTCGATTGTCTCGGGGGAGGTAGGTTTTGGCAGGACGGTGAAAAACCTCCTTCGCCCCGCTCGCGAGTTCCGGCATCGTGGCGAAAGCCATGTCCTTGCTGGAACACCGTCAGGCCATCGATGCGTTGGACGCCGACATCGTGCGTCTGCTCAACGAGCGCACACGTCACGTGCTGGAGATCGGGGCCATTAAGACCCGCCACGGCCAGGAGATCTATGCACCGCACCGGGAGCGGGCCGTGTTCCAAAAGGTCTTTCGCCACAATCAGGGACCGATCACCAACGAAGGACTCCGGGCCATCTACCGTGAGATCATGTCCTGCGCTCTCTCCTTGGAGCGCAGCCTGACCATCGCGTATCTCGGGCCTGAAGCGACCTTCACCCATCAGGCCGCCCTGCGCCGCTTTGGTGCGTCTCTTGCCTATGCGCCCCAGAGGACCATTGCCGATGTGTTCAACGAGGTGTCCCGACAGCAGGCCGACTATGGTGTCGTGCCCGTTGAGAATTCCACCGAGGGCGTAGTGACCCACACGTTGGACATGTTCGTGGACAGCGACCTGAAGATCGTCTCGCAAATCGTTCTCAAGATTTCCCACTGCTTGGCCGCCAAGGGGCGCTGTGAGGATATTCGCAAACTCTACGTTCATCCGCAGACACTGGCTCAGTGTCGGGGTTGGATTCAGCGCAGTCTGCCTCAGGCCGAAGTGGTCGAGACCAGCTCGAACGCCCGTTCAGCCGAGTTGGCTGCGAAGGAAAAACACGCAGCGGCCATCACCGGCGAACTGGCGGGCGAGCGATACAAGATCCCTATCCTCGAACGGGACATCCAGGACAACTCGGCCAATGCGACCCGTTTCCTGGTTCTGGGCCGCCAATGCGGTCCTAGTTCTGGAGCCGATCGTACGAGCCTGATGTTTAGTTTGCGTGATGAGGCTGGAGCATTGCATCGGGCGCTGGCTCCCTTCCGCCGCTTCCGCATCAACATGACAAAGATCGAGTCGCGGCCCTCGAAGCGGAAGGCCTGGGAGTATTTCTTCTTTGCCGACATCGACGGTCACGCCGAGGACACGAAGGTCGCCAAGGCCATCGAAATGCTAGGTCAGCACTGCAGTTTTGTGAAAATTCTCGGGTCCTATCCCAACGGGGAATAGTCACTTCTCTCAAGTCCGTCCTTTTGTCGGAGGCCCGATTCGTGGCAATTCGGCGGGGTGGAAACATTGCCCAACGGACTGCCCATCGCCGGCCAGCGGCTGCGTCTGGAAATCACTGACCTTGCCTTTGGTGGGGAAGGCGTCGGCCGAGTGGGTGAATTCGTGGTGTTTATCCCCTTCACCGCACCGGGCGATGTGGTCGAGGCCAAGCTCACCGAGGTGAAGAAAAGTTTCGGTCGGGCCGAGTTGGTGAAGATCCTCACTGCCTCCACCGAGAGGGTGACACCGAAGTGCACCTATTTCGGCGAATGTGGTGGGTGCCAATACCAGCACATCGACTACGCCGCCCAGCTCCGCTGGAAGCACCGGCAAATCAGCGAGCTGTTTCGGCGTGTTGGTGGTTTTGATCCGGCCGTGGTCCAACCGGTAATCGCGTGCCCGAACCCCTACCATTATCGCAACCGCATCTTGGTTCGCAGCCAGTGGAACAAGCCGGCCCAGAAACTGAACCTAGGTTTCATACGCACCGACTGTGGCTTGGTGTGCGACATCGAGTCGTGTGCGATTGCTGAGCCGGCCCTCAACGAGGCGATCACACAGTGGCGGCGCAATCCGCCGCCCAAGGGTGGGATCAAGACGGTGCTCCGGATGGAAGCCCCGGGTTGGGAGGTGCCAGAGAATTCCTTTTTCCAGAACAACTTTCTGCTGCTGCCTGAGTTGGTTCGCGTAGTGAAGGAACGACTGAGCAGTCACGGAGGCCGGCATTTGGTCGATGCTTACTGCGGGGTAGGCTTCTTTAGTTTGGAGGTCGCTGATGTCGTGGAAAGTTTTGTCGGGGTCGAAATGGACGCACCGGCCATCCGAGCGGCCCGTCGCAATCAGGAATCCCGCGGCATCCGCAATGGATCCTATGTGGCCGGCGATACCGATCAGGTTCTCCCAAGTCTTTTAGCCAAATGGGAGCCCTCCCTCACCTCGGTGTTGCTCGACCCTCCTCGCGTCGGTTGTCGTCCCCCCAGCCTGGAGGTGCTGCGCCGGACCGGGCCGGGGCAGATTCTCTATGTCTCTTGCCATCCCGCCACGCTGGCGCGGGATCTTAAGATTTTGTGCGCCGATGGACGCTATTTGTTGGAGACGGTGCAGCCGCTCGACATGTTTCCCCAGACCCAGCATGTGGAATGCGTGGCGGACTTGCGCCTGGCCGGACCGCTGCCCCCAGAAAGCGTCCTGTCCCCGACTCCCGCGATCGGTTAGCATCAGCGGTCATGAGTTCCAAGACGGTGGACGATTTCCTAGACCACGTGCGTCAGAGCGCTCAAGACGGGACCCTGGTCCGGCTCAACCTCGGTGCGTCGCTCCAACCCGAGGGCATTCGCAATGTGTTCATCCGGCCTGTGTCTCTCAAGGACTCGACCGTGCTCTCCTTCGTGTATCGCCATCCGACGCGGGATGTGACCAAGAACTTCTCGCACGGCGAGGCGATCGAGTTGTTGCGCGACCTTCTGGGTCAGCAGTTTCTCAATGCCTTCCTGTCGACAACGATCAGCACGGTCCAGCTCACCTTCCGCAAGGGGCGGCCGACTCGGATGCTTCTGGGTAAGCCCGAAGTGACCGAAGTGCCCGATATGGCTCACGATCGTGCCAAGGCGAGGCCGGTGCCGGGTCATTCGGTTTGGCTCAAGGAGTTGGGTGTCACCGCGGCCGATGGCTCGATTAAGGCCGGGATGGAGGCCAAGTTCCGGCAGATCAATCGGTTTGTTGAAGTTCTTCAGCCTCTGTTGGTCGGGGCTCACCTAGATCCGACCGTTCCGTTGCACCTGGTGGACATGGGGTGTGGCAAAGCCTATCTGACCTTCGCGGCCTATGAGCACCTGACTAAAACCCGCACCGGAGCGGTCACGGCCCTGGGTGTCGAGGTGCGCCTAGGTCTCGTCGAGCAGGGGCGGGCCGTGGCCGGCCGTTGCGGATTCACCCGGTTGAAGTTCGAGGCCGGCGACATTGCCTCAAGCCGTCTTGAGTCCGCTTCGGTAGTGATGGCCTTGCACGCCTGCGACACCGCGACCGATGAGGCGTTGGCCAAGGGTGTTCAGTCTGGAGCCGCGCTGTTGTTGGTCTCGCCCTGCTGCCATCGTGAGGTTCGGCCCCAACTGTCGGTGGCTGCGCCGCTGGCCGGCTCGCTGCGTCACGGCATTTTTCGGGAGCGTCACGCAGAATTCGCCACCGACGCGCTGAGGGCCTTGCTGCTCGAGTGGGCCGGTTACGAGACCCGTGTCTTCGAATTCATTTCGACCGAGCACACCGGCAAGAACCTAATGATTGCGGCCATCCGTCGTAAAACTCCTCTGGGTGACACCGAGGCTCGAGCTCGTGCCGTGTCCGACTTCGCAGCCTTCCACGGAATTAGCCGTCAGCGTCTGGCGGAGCGATTGGGCTTTGAGTTGCCCGGATTCGTGCCCCCGGTTTCAGTGCCCGCTGTTTCATCCGAAACCCCGACGGAGTCATGACCTGGGAGGAAGTGGACTGGGCATCTCTGGAACGATTGCGAGCGTTGTTCCTGCGCTCGGAGCCGGTCCGTGAGCCTTATTGGCGCTCCGTGTCGGACCTCGCGAGCTACGACTTTACCTATGCTCAACGGATCGCCTGGAAGTGGGGGGCGGCTTTGTCTGAGTTGTTGCGTCTGGGTTGGGCCCCACCGTCGGGTTCCTTGCTGGACTGGGGATGCGGCAGCGGTGTGGCCTCGCGTTGCGTGGTCGATGCCTTTGGGCTGGCCACCTTCTCGGAGGTCCGCCTGCACGACCGTTCCGCCCTTGCCATGCAATTTGCCGCCCGCAGGGCCCGGGAGCGATTCCCGGGTCTTCGAGCAGAGCCCGATGCGTCCGGGGTAGACTCCTGCACCACGTTGGTGATCAGTCATGTGCTCAATGAATTGCATCGAGACGATCTGCCCCGACTGATGACGGCCGTGCGAGCGGCCCAGTGCATCTTGTGGTTGGAACCCGGCACCCATGCTTGCAGTCGAGGCTTGATCACCCTGCGCGAGCAGTTGCGGGAAGAGTTTCACATCGTTGCTCCGTGTCCGCACCGTCAGACCTGCGGACTCCAGGTCGCTGGCCGGGAAACCGACTGGTGTCATTTTTTCGCCAAGGCCCCAACCGAGGCCTTTACTGACGGGGAGTGGGTTCAATTCGGGCGTCGTGCCGGGGTGGACCTGCGCAGTCTGCCCTACAGTTGGATGATTCTCGATCGGCGTCCCGTGGCCGAGTGGACGCCAGATCGGGCACGGGTGATCGGGCTGCCTCAGCCTTTCAAGCCTTATACCCGACTCGACGCCTGCCACAGCGGCGGGGCAGGGGGTGAGGGGGTTGTGAAACGCCTCGAGCTTCTGAAGCGCTCGGATCCTGAGATGCATCGCCGTCTCAAGGAATCACCGCCGCCGCCGGAGATCACCATACCTGGGTGAATTTTACCTCGGAATCGCCCGATACACTGGGTGGCGTCCGATGGATCCCGCTGTTATTGGTCGTCACCAACGCTGCTGTCCGCCCATGCAAACACCGCCCGCCTCCGCCCCTCGGCCACCGCACCTCTGGCAGTTCTTCCGCGCCGGCGGGTTTGATCAGGTCAAGCTCCAGACCGGAGCCGACCTCATGAACCTGGATCAGTTGGACCAGAAACTCTGGGTGGCCTTGGCCTGTCCGACCGCGGGCATCGAATTCGATTCCAAGACCGCTGCACTCATCGACACCGACGCAGACGGGCGCATTCGGGCCCAAGAACTCATCACGGCCCTTCGCTGGGCCGGATCAATGCTCAAGAACTCCGATGACCTCGTGAAGGGGCGTGATGGGGTGGCCTTGTCGGCGATGAATGAAGCCCTTCCCGAGGGGCGACAGATCCTTGGCTCGGCGCGGGTGATTTTACGTCAGTTGGGCAAGGCCTCGGCCGAGGTGATCACCGTTGAGGATGCCTCGGCGGCGACTAAGAGTTTCGCTAACACGGTCTTCAATGGTGATGGAGTCATTATTCCTGAATCCGCCGAGGAACCCGCGATCCAGCAAGTGGTTCGTGAAGCGATGGCCGCCGTTGGATCGGTGATAGACCGCAGTGGGAAGCCGGGTATTGACGCGGTGAAACTGGAGGAGTTCTTCGGCGAATTGACCCGGTTCGAGGCCTGGGTGAGCGCCTCCGAATCCGATGCAGATAAAATACTTCCCGCCGGACCCGGCACGGCCGCGGCGGTGGCTGCGGTGCTGGCGGTGAAGGTTAAGATCGACGACTACTTTGGTCGCGGCCGATTGGCTGCCTTCGATGGCCGTCTTTCATCGCTGCTCAACCGCACCGAGGACGATTACAAGGCTCTCTTGACCAAGGACCTAACCTTGTCGGCGCAGGAGGTCTCCGGTTTTCCCTTGTCTCGAATTGTTCCTGGACAACCGCTGTCCTTGGTCACGGGTCTCAACCCGGCCCATGCCGCCGCCATTGCTGCGTTCCGTTCAGCCTCCGTTGTGCCGCTCTTGGGAGACCGCGAGAGCCTTACCGAAGAGGAGTGGCAAACTCTTCAGAATTGCTTGGCTCCTCATACCGCGTGGTTGGGGACCAAAGCCGGAGTCCGAGTCGAGACCTTAGGCATCGCCCGGGTGCGGGAAATCCTTCGGGGGCCGGCCAAGACGACGATCACCGCGCTCATCGCCCGCGACCGCGAGTTGGAGGCGGAGGCGTCCGGGGTTGCTTCGGTCGAAAAACTCGTTCGCTTCCACCGCGACCTGATCGTGCTCGCCTCGAACTTCGTGAACTTCCGCGACCTCTATGATGGTGGGTCACCGGCGATCTTCCAGGCGGGCGTCCTTTACCTCGACCAGCGGTCCTGCAATCTCTGCATCACGGTGGCCGATCCGGCCAAGCACGCGGTGATGGCCAGCCTGGCCGGAGCCTACTTGGCCTACGTCGAGTGCGTGCGCAAGGCGAACAGCCAGAAGATGACCGTGGTGGCCATCTTCTCCCAGGGCGACGACGAGAATCTCATGGTCGGCCGCAATGGCGTCTTCTACGACCGCAAGGGGCTCGATTACGACGCCACCATCACCAAGATCGTGGTCAACCCCATTAGCCTCCGTCAGGCCTTTTGGCAGCCGTACAAGCGCTTCGTTCGTTGGGTGGAAGAGCAAATCGCTAAGCGGGCGGCCGAGGCGGATGCGGCGGCCAGTCAGAAGCTCACGGCCGCTGCGACGGCGGCAGTGACCAAGGGAGCGGCACCGGCGGTGGCACCGGCGGCCAGTGTTCCCCAGAAAGTCGACATCGGCACGGTCGCCGCCCTGGGTGTGGCCTTCGGGGCCATCGGGGGCTTCTTTGCGGCGGTCGCCACTCTGGGCAAAGACCTATGGGCGCAGGGCGCCTTCGCCATGGTGGGTGCCGTCCTGGGCATCATGGTCATCATCTCGGGACCGTCGCTGGTGATGACCTACATCAAGCTGCGCAAGCGGAACCTGGGCCCCATTCTCGACGCCAATGGTTGGGCCGTGAACGCCAAGGCGCGGATTAATGTGCCTTTCGGTACGCGTTTGACGGCCATTGCCGAGTTACCGCCGGGTTCAACCCGCGATCTAGTGGATCCCTTTGAGGAGACCCGCCGGCCTTGGAAGCTCTACCTTGCGTTGGTTGTCGTGGCCTTTCTCGGCTGGCAATGGAGCACCGACAAGCTTGAGGAGGACATCCCCGAAGTGTTGAAGCACCGCTATCACTTCCCAAAGAAGGACGCCGGAGCCAAAGCCGACCCGGCAAAGCCCGAGACCAATTCGGTGCCCAAGGCGGCCTCCGCGCCTTGAGTTCCTCTGCGGATGGCGTCGGCGCTTCCGTGAAATCCCTCCCAAAATGAAAACGCCGACCCGTGGATGACACGGAGTCGGCGTTGTTTTTGGGGCTTCGGGCCAAGACAGCCCAGGACGTCAGTACACGCCCTCGACGATGGTCTTCTCCATCGCACCGAACGGACGAACATCACCCACGCCGTCCCAGGCGTAAGGGGGGCGCGGCGCACGGCGGATGGTCTCGTCGCGCTCCAGGAACCGCGGCATGAAGAACTCGCGGGTCAGGGTGGTGAGTTCGACGCGGCCGAATTCGTCGTAGTTGACCAACTCATCGGTGGCGTTGGGTTTAACCACGCGCAAGACGGCCCTCGGCTGCGGCGCGTAATAGGTCACGCTGAAATTATCTTCCGGCTGCAGCGGCACGCTCGCGGCCAGACCCATGAGGGTGTTGCCGTAGGTGGGGTAGAATCCGATGCGTCCCTCGAGCAGTTCCTCTACAATGAAGCGCACTTCCTGAGGCTTCATGGAGGTGCCGCCGCAGAACACGCCGCGGATACCCGCTTCCCAGAGGTTCACTTGCTCGCCCAAGGCCTCCAGCAACTTGGGCGTGGTGAAGAGGCCGCTGACCTTGCGGTGCTTCAGGATGGTTGCGGCCTGGTCGACCACGTGGGCCATGTATTGCTTGGCCACGTCGTACTGCTTGTTCGACAAGAGCTTCTTCACGAAGCGCGGATCGAGGTCGATGAAGTAGCAGGAGCTGCCGCGGACGTTGGCCAGATGTTCAATGGCCAGGCGCAGACGGCGAGGACCGGTGGGCCCCATCATCAGCCAAGATCCCCCGCGCGGGAAGTGGGTGTCGTCGATCTTGTCGCTGAACTCGGAGTAATCGACCTTGTAGTCGTTCCACCCGATGCGTTGCTTGGGCATACCGGTGGTGCCACCGGTCTCGAAGATATTGAAGGGCTTGCCCTTGAACTCGGCCGGGACCCAAACCTCGGGTTGCAAGTCGCGCAGTGATTCATCCTGGAAGTGGGAAAACTTCAACAGGTCTTCAAAGCAGGTGATCTCCTTGCGCGGATCCCAGTTTTTGCGGGCCCAATCCAGCCAGAAGGAGCACCCGGTGGCGGGGTTAAAGTGCCACTCGATGATCTCCAGCAGGTGCTGGTTAAGTTGGGTCTTGGCGGCGGCGACGGCTTCAGGAGCGACAGTGGGTATGGGCATAAGTGACCTCAGTTTTTGAGAGGTTAGTACGCATCCGTACTTTTTAAACCCGGAAAGTGATCCGCGTTGACTGGTTGCTTGTGTTTTCCCGCGTTGCATTCAAATCGAAGCGCTGACGAAACTTCCAGTCCCGCCATGCCCCCCAATGCTCAATTTCCGATCCGAGTTCCCCTGATCGCTGCTCCTGTAACTCCCTTCGCCCCGGACGGAACTTTAGACTTGGGGCCTGTGGAGGCTCTGGCCGCTCGATTGGTTCAGCAAGGTGTAGACGGTGTTTTTGTCAACGGTACCACCGGTGAGAGTCACTCCCTCAGCGCGGTTGAGCGGTGTCAATTGGCTGAACGCTGGATTGCCGTTCTCCATGGCACTTCTTTGCGGTGCATTATTCATGTCGGCTCCAATTGCCTTCGGGAGGCTCGCGAATTGGCGGTCCATGCTCAGAAATTTGGAGCAACGGGCATTGCTGCTCTGGCTCCGAGCTACTTCAAGCCGGCGGATGTGGAGGCGTGGGTTGAGTCGAGCGCCTTCATTGCCTCCGGGGCTCCTGGTCTGCCGTTTCATGCCTATGACCTGCCGGGCATGACCGGAATCCATCTGGCCTCGGATCGATTTCTCCTTCAGGCCACCCAGCGGATTCCTACCATGGCTGGGCTGAAGTTCAGCAATCCGGACCTAGTGCTGCTGCAGCGCTGTGTGGAGGCCTTGAGTCCGGGGCAAGAGTTGCTTTACGGGTGCGATGACTTGCTCTTGCCAGCACTCACTCTGGGAGTCACTGGAGCTGTGGGGTCGACCTATAATCTCGCGGCTCCCTTGTACCGAGCCATGCAGGCTGCGGCCGCCCGAGGAGATTGGGCCCTGGCCCGTCGTGCGCAGCGGCATTCCATCCGCCTGATTGAGATTCTGGGTCAGAGCGGGTACCTGGGTTCCCTCAAGACAGTTCTGTCTCATGAAGGGGTCGCGGTAGGGTCGGTTCGGCTTCCCATGCGCTCTCCGGATGTGGAGCAATCTCGTGAGCTGCTGAGCGCATGGGAGTTATGGTCCGCCGGGTTAACTGAAATCGTGGCGGCAAAGTCTTGATTCTAAGACTTCGCCGGTTCAGAGTTATCCGCAGATTAGCAAAATTAGGACGATCTTTGTAGGTGGTTTCCTCGGAATTCCCGGTTGACTTCCCAAGGTCGGTTCCTAACCTCCGGAAGAAACAAAATTCAACCTCTTACACGCGATACCATGAAATTGATCGGGATCTCTCCCCGCTTCGCCGGCCTCTGCGCGATCACCGCGATGATGGCGGGTTCCTCTCTCTCTGCCGCTGAAACTGGCAAAGCTGAACTCACCGGAATTAAGGGCAGCGTCAAAGTGGACGGTCAGGCCGCGTTCGTGGGCGAGGCGATCAAGACAGGCCAAAAGATTGAGACCGGTGCCGGTGCTCAGGCCAACTTGTATCTTGCCGACAATGGTCCGACTGTTGTTGTCCTTCCGGATTCCTCGATTTCCTTCGACGAGCTTTCGGTCGACAAATCCGGTTCCGAACCGGTGATCACCACCAAGATCAACCTCAAGGTGGGTACTGTGGCCGGTTACGTGAAGAAAACCTCTTCTCAGTCCTCCTACATCGTTAAGGGTTCGACCGTGACGGCCGTCATTCGTTCCTCGGAGTACCAGGTTACTGACAACGGAACGGTTGCTGTTTGGGCCGGTTGCGTGACGGTGTCTTACCGTGGTGCCTCCTACGAAGTGTGCGGCGGCCAGATGTTCGATCCCGCTGCAGCCTCTGTCGTCGCTAACACGATGTCTCGGCCCGCAGGAACTTCTTCGGTTGTCCAGCAGTCGGCCAACGTCAGTCTGAGTCTGCCAGTACTGTCTCGTCGTCCCGAACCGACCCCGGGTGATTACATCCAGACGACTGTGGTCAGCAAGGATGTCGTAATCGATGGTCAGGTTGTACTGAAAGCTGGCCAGACTCTGACAAAGTCCGAACTTGACAAGGTCGTCGCCCGGTATGGTTCTGAAAAGACCGACGTGGTGGTGGTCAGTAAGGATGTCGTTGTCAATGGTCAGGTTGTGCTGAAAGCTGGTCAGACCCTGACGAAGCCTGAACTTGACAAGGCTGTCGCCGCGTTCCCTGGCGAGGTTGTGACTAGTCCTGGCCTTGTTGCCGTACCGGTGGGTGGTTTACTCGTGGTGGTAGAGATTCCGGGTTCGAAGTATCAAAAGGGCGATATTATAGATCAAGCCACGTTCAATGAACTGTTTACGAAAAATCCTCTTCGTACAGATGTCAAGGTCGACAAAGTTGAACCAGCGTTCGTGGTCGGCCCGGAAGGTATCGTCCCGAAAAAGCCCGAGCTCGTCACCTCCCCGATCAAGCCGTGATGGTG
>SXGQ01292948.1_pt1 | contig 11631 bp, 8 predicted proteins | sample 3178371 | NCBI WGS metagenome assembly SXGQ01 (sample SAMN11356859, study PRJNA531348) | freshwater metagenome | isolation source: freshwater sample F1-20 | place: China: Fuxian Lake, Yuxi | collected 2017-12-25 | reverse complement strand
TTCGATAGCTGCTGTGCTGTTCTTTTTGCTGTTTGTTGTATTAGACATAACTTATTATTAGTTAATTGTTAATTATTGTTTTTAGTTAGTTGTCTGACTAAAGTTTTCTTTGTCCAGTTCGGTATCGTACCAACCGTCCTTGTAACCAGTCTTGAAATCGTCTGAAGCGTCGATGTCTACACTGGTCTGATATTCAGCATTTGCCTTAGAGTCACTGACTCCGAGTTTATATCCAGCACGATACTCGTGCTCTTCTTGGTGACACTGGCAAGCACCGTCATCACATTCAGACTCGTTATGATCATCGTCTTCGTCTGTGTCCCAACCATCACCATAATAATCAGAACCATCGCTGGTAGGATCATAATCGGGGTTAAGATTACCGGCATTACTTGTATACACAACCTTGTCCAGTTCCTTGACAACGTCATTGATTTCAGAGACGACGGTATATTGGCACACACGCATCTTGGTGTGACCCTCGTACTTGGGAACACTTACAACGTCGGCGGGGTTAACCTTGACCAGCAGCAGTCGGTTGCCGCCAGCAGGCACAGCCTCGCCCTTCTTGAAGTGACCATACCCAACCACATAGTCAAGAGCACCAACATGCAGACCATTGCTGCAATCCATTCCATAGTTGTCATCCACCATATTACGGGGCATGCTAACTACAGAACCAATGCTATTGTTGAACTTGCCGCTATAAATATCTGTATAGTTGTTGCGAACAGCCTTATAAGCAAGGAAGCAACCATCATCAGTGATAGGCAAGCCATAGTTCTCAAGGAACCAATAAGTTTCATCCACCGCACGCTTGCTAGGGTTGAGCATCAGGTTCTCAAGGAACTTGATCATATGATCAAACTTGAAACCTTCAGCCATCATCTTGAGGATGCGATCAGTAAGAGTGCTATGAACTGCAAAGCCATTATAAAAGATCTGACCGTTGTCGATGCTAATACGACCAGACGTATAATTAGTAACTGCCTTGGCAACATTCACCAGACTATCAATCTGGCTAAAATCAGATGCCTTGATAGCGTCAATGATCTTATTATAGTTAGGGTGGTCTGTAGCAACAGTAAGACACTCACCTTTCAGATAGAGTGTAACGGATCCATTGGTCTTGATGACGTAGGGAATATTGGTAGTAGTACTCATGATAGTTTTGGATTTGTATATAGTATATTGTAGGATATTTTATCTATTGTCAAATATATTTTAGGACTTTTCGTCAATAAAGTTCACGATAGAGGCGAGACTTTTGATATTATCGCTATAAGAATTGGCGATATTGAACAGGTTCATATACTTGGTAGAAAGAACATGTCTGAAAGCATCAATATCAAACATATCAGTATGCTTCTTGGGGCTAATGCCAAAGGTAGACACAATGCTACGATCAATAGTATAATTTTTGGTCTGGATCTCGCTATATGCCTTGAGGAAGTTCAGTAGCATATTCTTGGTATCAGCGGACGACAGCATAGAAATAATGTTATATTTCGTGATGATAGTATGCAGCGAGCCAAGGTTATTGATCTTTTCAATCTGGTTGGCCTTGTAAAAATCATCCTCATACTTGGCCTTGTTGGCGTCAAAGATATTCTTCTTCACAACATCAAATACATTGATCCACTTGCCAACCTTCATCAAGCCAGAGTTCTTTTTATTGATGCCATAGATCTTGGTTTCAGAACCATACAAGCCGTGCTGTACAAACAGTTTGATTGTATTCTGGAGCACATCGTCCATCTTCTTGTTGTTCCAGACAGGGCTGCTATACATATAATCAATATAATAATATGTATTAGCCGAGTCAATGGTGGCGGATGTTTGGCGGAAATAAGCGTCGAGGCGACCAATAGCCTTGCCCGTCTTCGCGAAAGAAATCATATCAGAGATGTCGGCAACAAGAGCCTCGTTGCTAACCACACTCTTCTTTTGACGCGGAGAAGCGGGAGGCTTGGGCAGCGACTCTACTTCGTGAATATTCTTCCAACCATAATAGTTCTTGAGCAGTTGTGTAGCAGCACCATTAGTGGAGTTATCAACAATAACATACGCAACAGTATGATGTGCGTTTGTCACCTTGATCGCATTATCAATATGATACTTGACTCGCACCTTCTTGACAGACGGCGAGGTAGTATAATAAAAAACAGTGTCCACTGCGTGGTTGGCAAAAATACCTGTACACTTCTTCATCTTACGCTTGCCGCGATGATCAATATACTCATACAGCGAAATATCGCTGCCTGTGCTATGCTTGGCGAGAATGTTCTTGATATTGAACAAACTTTGATGCGAATAGTCTACAGGTTCATTGTTAAAACGAATAGGAATACTACCAATGATACTGGTGATACACTTGTATGGACTGTTGTGTGACGAATACTTGCTATACATACGCATAGCATCCCAGAGTGTATTAGGCTTCTCAATACTCTTCTTGAAGAGATCCTCTAACTCGGGATGAGCATTTTGAAGTGCCTCAACAATCGCATTTGCTGTCTTGTTGTTGGTGTCATCATACTGAAGTTGCTCTTTGTTGGGGGCAACTTCAAGATCACCAATATTGAAATAAAGATCAAACGATCCATGCGACAGCATAGCATACAACTTACTCTTGACCGCATTATCCTTGATAGTATAAAGCACCGTACTACTATTGATGGGATAGCAATAGTTACCCATAAAAGCATACGAAACACCCATATCGCTTTTTTCACGAAGACCCCACTTCTCACCAGAAAAGATATGCTTGCGTTCGGGGTAAATGATATTGGCACCCTTGATGACAGGACGAAAACGGAACGGCTCATAAGCAGTGCGGATCTTGTCCACCCACATACTGATATCCGCAATCTTGACGCCAAACTTCACTTCAAGACCATTATGGTCGGTTGTATCCTCAACAGCAACCTGCATAATGTTAGGCGAACCAGTCTCGTCAATAAAGCAGTTATACACATACTTCTTGCCGTTATACCAACTGGTAACATTAAAGTTATCAGTGTAGTTGAAAGGCGTCTTACTGCCCAGACCCATACAACCGTCACTGTCATTGTCACCCGTCTTGGTAGACTCAAAATAAGTTGTATAAATAGTGTCAATCGCATCGGGGGACAGGCCAGTACCAAAGTCACGAACCGCAAACCACGGCTCAAGGGTATTGGGAGCATGCACCTCAAACATCTGCTTGATATTACCAGCCTTAACGTGACTATCCCAAGCATTGGCACCCAATTCACGCGGAATGGCAAGAATAGGCTCAGAATAAAATCCAGACAAAATCTTGAATGCCTTGGCACTAGCCTTGATCTTGAAGCGACTAGGAGCCGCCAAGACATTACTAACAACAGGAGAAGATACAGCGTCGGTGATGATCATATTACAGGTAGTTGATTAATATACCAACCACTATACAGACGTTATATAATATGTCAAATACTTTTTTTTAAACTAATTCAGACGCCTTGGCCAAGAACTTTTTATTAAGAGTATGAGCAATCTGCGTAATATTGCTTACATCAATGAAGTTGGCATCTTTGCCATACATAATTCTAAAACATTTCTGGTTGGCAGGATTTTTGTAAACAGCATCCTCAATATAATAACTGATGACTTGAATACCATTATCGCGGATCTTCTTTACCTGCTTGCTGGTGTGCAGCGCGGCATTTTCACCGAGATATGTGTTGCTGAAAGCGGGCTCACCATCAGACATATTCACAAAGTATGTGTCTGCTTCCTGCGTAGAAGGAGGAATAAGATCCATAACTGCCTGAAAAGCAAGACCTTCGGGAGTAGTACCATTGGGATACAGCATAGGAAACAGTGAAGTGATCTTATTGAACTTGTCTTTGCGAGAGTCATAAGCAATGACAATATACGGAGACTCTTCGCCTCTGCTGGCAGTGCGGATGCCGCTTCTAAAAGAAATAACAACATCTACGTTGTTGATCATAGTAGCAGCCTTGGCCAAAGCAACAAGGGTAGTCATTGTCTTTTTCCACTTGCTCTCCATAGAAGACGAAGCATCAACAGAAATATGAAGATGAACGTTCTTATACTTGTCTACATGAGTCTGATAAAAGATATTTTCCATATCATAACCAAGACCGGAGATGAGTCTGCGATCAATCTTGCCTCCATCCAGACGAGAGAACTTGGTGACCTTGACTTCAGAACGAATCTGAAGTTTGCGGCCAAGCATAGTGCCAAGAGCAATACCATCCTGTATTCCTGTCTGCGAAGCCTTGTTGACTCCAAAAGAAGAATACTTGGTGGAATATGGAAACTCTCTTTGCTCCATAAGTTCCTTGGTAAGATTCTTCACGACGATACAATCATACTTGGGAATACCAAACTCATTACCAACGGGCACAATACCTACTCCACTCTTTTCCATAACACGCAGTTTGTTCAGCGTAGAGTTATTGAACGGAGTTTTGGCATTAGTGCGATTGACGATTGCCTCCTGCTTGGCAATAGCCTTCTCAATCTTGGCAATCTTCTTTTCAGAGAGATCAGACTTGCTGTTATCGTCGGGATCAACATTCATATCGTCGCCATCTTTGTTTGACGGCGTGTTCATTCCTCCAAGAATATCATCAACGTCGGACTGTCCATTGTTGTCCGCAGAATCTCCATTGCTAGAAGAATCGTCGCCGGACTCGTTAGTGTCGTCACCCTGATCACCAGATTCATTTTTGGCATCGTCGTCTTTTTGAGTAGAAGGCTTGCCATCTTCTTTGTCCTCAACGACGCTTCGCACGATCTCTTCAGCAATCTTGTATGTAAGATCAAGACGGCCCTGCGGAGTGCTCAACTCATCTCGCAGAATATTGTTCAGGTCAAGCAGTTCGCTGATATTACGCAGTCGAGGTAACGCATCAAGATCAGTACAAGGATTCACAATGTTGGTGAATCTAAACTTATAGTTCTTGAGCGTAGGAGCACGATAAGCATCGGACTTCAGAGCATCGCGAATCTCAGGAAGATTAAAGTAACGGTTATACAGTGCTTCATAATATCCACGATAGCCAGGTGCAGTAGCATACACCCAAGCATCGATATATCGGTCTTCGACAACGTTGAGTGTATACTTGACCAGTTCACCAATATCCGCAGTCTTCATTTTACCATCTGCGGCAACAAGAATAGAAGAAGGAACCTTACCCCAGATAGTCTTGATGAGGCTAAAGTCGGACTTTACAATATGCGATGCTTCGTGCAGGGCAAGACCAACCGTAGGATCAAACTCACCCTTAGCCAGTTCGCCGCCGATATAAACGATGTTTCCATCGGTCATAGAGGTTGTTTTCTCGGCAAAACGAACTGGAATATTCTTTCCAGTAAGAATATACACAAAGTTGCTGATGGCACGGCGGTACGCCGACAGTTTCAGAATGCCATAAGTGTCATCAGCATCAACCTTCTCAGGAGAGAACGTGTCGCCAAGCCAGAACTTGGAATACTCTGTATATTTGTTCTTCATTTATTAGAAGGGAGGTTGATCGGTATTGGCAGACTTGTCAATGTTTTTATAGAGTTCAGGAACAGTATCCTTCTCGGACACATACTTCTGAACGATCTGCTTGACCATAGTGCGTTCGCTGTCAAGCCCGCCGTCATCGGGATAGTCAGGATAGATGATCATTTCAGCAAGTTCAACCAACTTGAAACCATCAATGGTCAGTTCAGCCATCTCCTTGACTGTACGAGTAGATACAAACTTGCTCAGTTTGCCTTGTGAAGTAAACTCACGGGTAGCAGCAGCAATCTCAGTGATTGCCAACATAGTGCTCATATCCGCGTCGGGGCAATGCTCTCTAAGAAACTCCATCTCAGTATTTTGCGAAAGAATGTCAGCCTCGACCTTGACCGTAAAACGATCAAGCAACGCCTTGTCCATAACTCGCGTGGCAGTATACTCGTTGCCAATATTGGCTGTAGCGATAAAGCACACACCCTTAGCAACTTCCACCTTTTCACTGCCCAGCTTCTCGTCCAGACGCAGATAACGCTGGATATAATCAAGCGGCGTCATAAGAATGTTCCACGCATCAGGATGAGCACGAGAAAGTTCATCAAGATGAATAACGCTATTTGGAGTACGAATGGCCTTCACAAAAGGTGATTCATCAAACAGTGTACCGGTGTCCTTGTTGAAATGTGTATTACCAATCAGCGACGCACGAGGATCTTGCGTGGCACCCATATTGATATAGAAGTACTTGTCACGGCGACCAATTGCGTCAACGAGGCACTGCACAGCATATGTCTTACCAGAACCGGACGGACCAACAATAAGAATGTTTTTACCACGCAAAGTACTGCGGACAAGATACTTCCACTTGATGTCTTTCATAAACAACTTGGTCGGCTTGAGTTCAGCCGCCGCATCAATAATGCGCTTGATGTCTTCGTTCAGCATATGTCCAGAGGTCTTTGTGGTCTTATTCATATGTATGTAGAATGACCCCTTTTTATAAAATGTCAATAAAAAACCCCACTTTTATGTGGGGTCTTTTTCAGTTTATTTATCAAAATATTTTGTCGTATGTTCTTTCTGTGACATAGTCAAAAACGTCTTCTCCACGCTTGAATACAACTTCACTGCCATCTAATACATCTTGCTTGACAAGCACCACTCTATGCGGTCCTTTTGGCAGCAAATACATATATACATGAACAGGAACATTTTCTATTACATTATTAGACTCTGGGGCATGTACGTCAACAACAGTCTCAAATTCAGAGTCTGCGTCATATGGATCTAAATCCATATCAGAACTAATTTCTTCAATAACTTCTCTGATAAGCCGCTTTAGCTCAGAACGTTTCATGACTTCTTTTCCTTTAGAGCAGGAGTGTCTTTAAGTTTTACAGATAGTTTGTCTGGGCTTTCTGTGTCCTTGTCGTGTTTCAGATATGCAGTTTTTGGTTCTGCTTTGTTTTTATCTTTCAATACCTTGTCTATGATCTTTTCAAGTTTATCAACTAGATTGCCGCCGAGTGTAGGAGCAACGTCTTTATTGATAGGAGCATTTTCCTTATCTGCTTTGACATCTGCTTTTTCAGTTGTATCGTCTGCAATATCAACTTGTTTTTCTTCATCAACATCATCCATCTTATCTGCTTCTTCAACTTCTTCTTTTTCAGATGACTTTTTACCAAATCCTTTTAGACTTTTGTCATATGCTTTTTGTACATATGTTTTTTCAGAACTTTCAGCGTGTTGTTTAACAAGTTCCATTGCTGCTTCCAAAGAAATACCACGAGCAATTTTACGTTCAGATTCATTGGTTACTGATACAACGTCATAGCAATCTTCCGCGTTTTTACCCAGTTCTACCGTTTGATTTCCTTTAACTCCAATAGTTTTGCCAGTTCCTCTAGTTTTGGCAACATGTGCGTCTTTACCAAGAGCACTAGTCAATGCCTTTTCGCCATCAACATCCTTTTTATCTGTATGGATTGGCGTACCAAACTGATTATTGGTGATTTCTTGAAGTACAAGTTTCTTGATGGCTTTTTTTAAAGTTTCTCTATTCATATGATATGGTATATACGCTTTAATATATAAATAGTAAACGCCAATAAAAAACCACCGTATTATCGGTGGTTTTGTTTTTATAATATCTTATGCTTCGCAACTCTTACATTCTAATATAGAACGACCAAGTTCTTGGGCAGGATTAGTACCACGTTGATAATACAGGCACTTTACGCCCTGTTCCCAAGCAAATATCATCAATTCATTGACTTCCTTGGCAGGAGTCTTTGGATGAATCATAAGATTGATGCTTTGGCCTTGATCAATAAACTTCTGGCGAGCAGCAGCCTGAATAATAACTTCTTTTTGGCTGATTTCACCAAATGTCTGAAACACCTCTTTTTCGTGCTGACTAAGGAAATCAAGATGCTGAACACTACCACCCTTCAACATAATGCTTTTCCATACATCCGCATTGTTCTTATTATGCTTTTCAAGTACCTTTTCAAGATAAGGGTTTTTATAAGTAAACTTGCCCTTAGCCAGATCTTTTGTATAATAATTGCTATTGAGCGGCTCAACGCTTGGCGATACTTGACCCAGAATAAATGAACTGCTGGTAGTAGGAGCAATAGCCATTGTGGTCACATTTCTCATACCATAGCCCTTTAGCAGCGGCGGTTCACCATATTCCTTAGCCATTTCTTTTGAAGCGGCGTGACTCTTCTCTTTGATCAAACGATGTATCTGTGTATTGAGCATCTTGGCTTCCATACTCTCAAAAGTAATCATCTTACTTTGTAGATAAGAATGCCAACCAAGTACACCAATACCAAGTGCTCGCTGATTTTTAGCGAAGTTATGAGCAGCCTTCAGGAATGGAATATTTTCAGTTGCCTGAATATAATCTTCCATTACTGCGTCAAGGAAGTATGTCATTGTTTCAACGGCATCTGTGCTCTTCCAATCATCATAATGAAGCAAGTTCATTGAAGACAGGTTGCACACAAATGTTTCATCCGGTGAAGAACTCAAGCAGATTTCAGAGCAAAGATTAGATGCGTGAATCTTCATCTTCTTGTCCTTATATACTTGAGGAGCCTCTTTGTTTACATTATCACTAAAGAAGATATATGGATATCCAGACTCAAAACGCTTCTTGATTACTTTTGCCCAAACAGCACGAGCGTCCTTGTCGCCTTCAATCATCTTCTTCATCCACTTGTCACTAACACAAACGCCGATACTCAAATCTTGAATAGGGTGACCTTCTTCACGAATGCCAAGAAACTCCAGAATATCGGGATGATCAATAGGCATATACGCAGCAAAACTGCCACGACGAACATTCGACTGGGATACAACTCTTGTTACAGAGTCAAACATTTCCATGAAATGTACAGGACCAGAACTTGTGCCACCTACACTAATGGGAGTACCACGGGCACGCAGTTCACCAAAGTATCCACTTGTTCCTGCTCCATACTTGGTAAGCATGCCAACTTCAGCAGTCTTTTCCAAGATACTATTCATTGTATCTGATACATATGAACCATTGCAAGATATAGAAAGACCGCGACCATTGCCAAAGTTTGCCCATACAGGCGATGATAAACTATACCATCCTTTGTGCATATAGTTCTCAAACTTATCGGCAAATCCTTTTTTCTTCAGGATTTTTTCCGCAGCCTTTGATATTTCGTGAATACGTTCTTCAGCAGTTTGTCCCTTGGGGAGATAACCACGCTCAAGAAACGTAACGCTGTCCTTGTTTAACCAGTAAATGTCCTTGCTCATAAAATTTAGAATAGATCGTCTGCTTGTATAGATTGTGTCTTTTTGGCATACTCGACAGGTCTCTTGTGGAAGAAATCAGTCATAGTATTACCCATTACATCTTCATCCATCCAAGTAGTCAACTCAATAATCTCTTGTGGTACATCAAAGATCTTTTTATATCCGATCATCTCAAGAGACTCATTTAGACGACGCTGCACATATCCTTTTAAGATATCAGCACTAATCTTTTCGTCTTTATAGTCACCGATCATCCAATCAATCAGTTTTTCTTCTGCCTTATAAGACTCCGCTGCTTCGTGTAAGATACGTTCTTCCAACTCAGCATCGAATAGTTCAGGCAGTTCTTGGCGGATTGTATTCACAATCTTCACACCTGCCAGTCCGTGCAGTGTTTCTTCCTTGGCTGTATATGCTACTTGTTGAGCAGTATCCTTGAGTAGTCCTTTATAACGATTGAACCAATTGATGATATAAAACTGACTAAATAGAGACACGTTCTCTACATAAAGCGTAAAAAGAATGAGCGAGTATATATACTGCTTTCTGTTGTCCTTATAATGCTTGTCTAGATATTTACGCAGATACTTTACACGCCCTTGAATAATATCAAGTTTTAGGTTTTCCTCAAACACATCCTGCATCTGTAATACATCCAATAGTTTTTCATATGCATTGTTATGAATAACTTCAATGTTGCCCATAGTAATACCAAGATCACTGAGTGCTGGATGTGGTAGTGTATCACCAAGTTTGGTCCAAAACTTCTTTACAGAAATTTCAATTTGACCAATGGCACTAAGTGCGTTTTTGATGATGATTTGTTCTTGTGGCGTTAGTTCTGTTTTATATTGCTGTAGATCGCTCGTAAATGTGAACTCGTTTGGAGTCCAATGACCTGCCCACATAGCATCAATATATTCTTGTGCCCACGGGTAGCGGTTTGGCTTGCGTGCAATTTGTTCGTCAAAGATCGTCATAAAAATTCCTCCGGTATTTATTATTGTGTGGAGAATAAATACGCTTTATAAAAAATAAATTTTAGAAATAAATTTTATAAAATTTTCTCACAAATTGACGTTTTCACCATTTTCCTTCTGGCGAGAATTATTCCATTTGTTCTTGAGCATCGACTTCATACTAGACTCATCGTCTTGCATTGAAGATTGAATTGCCATTGCTTCCTTAGATTTGGCATCGTAAATTTCAATGTCACCGTTTCCGGTATTCATTTTGGCATATAATGTAATACCATCTGGTCCAAATCTATTCTTAATTACATGACAACGTGCTGTATTGTTTGCTTTATCCGAAGCGTTTCGAGACACACTGAACACAAAATCTGCGGTCATAATCTTTCGATAAGAGTCAGCAATGTTATGTGCTTGAACAACATCTTCTTGTCCACCACTACGGTTGGTCTGTGAAGCAGTCCATACAGGAATCTGTAGTTCTCCAGCAACTTGACGCAGTTCTTCATAGATACTACCAGCTTCGCTATAACTGTTGCTATTTTTTTCTTTCTCAAGAGGACGAAGAATGTCGGCATAGTCCACGATCATCTCGTCAATCTTAATACCCTCAAGTGCCTGAATGCGTTCGATATGAAATTTCAGAGACTGAGCACTGACTGTCTTTAGTGGGAAATACTTTACAAACAACTTTCCTTTGATGCTTTTGATCTGTTCTTCAACATCCGGCTGACGATGTTTGATTTCCTGAAAATCAATATAAGTAAAACAGCAGTCATATCGTAGACCCACATAGTTTTCATTAAGTTCAAGGGTGAAATGGGCAATATTCTTACCCATCTTCATTGCTTTGGCACCAAGACTGCACAACAGCCAACTCTTACCAATACCGGCAGGAGCAACCACGATACCCAATTCACCAGGTCCAAGACCGCCGTCCATAAGACTATCAATAACTTCCCATCCAGTAGAAATCGTGTTGCGACACATTTCACTCATACGAGTAGCAAGGTCTTTATGATAGTTGTGACCAAGATTGCGTTCCATGCCAGCCTTCATCGCGTTATCAACAAGCGACTTTACCTTTTCGTATTCTCCTGACTTTAAGAAATCCACAGAATCCATGATGGCATTCTTAAGTTTTTGATTTTTACAGAACTCAAGAAACTGCTCACGCACAAACTGTAAATCTTTTTCACTAATCTTTGTATATACGATTCGTAAAGAGTCAACTACAGTTTCCTTAAAACTTGCATTTTCAATAGTATCAACGCGAAGTTTAAATACCTGCATCGTAGGCATATCTTTATATTCAATATGATATTGAATAATTTCTTTCAATATCCAACGATGTGC
>SXGQ01803468.1_pt1 | contig 11633 bp, 10 predicted proteins | sample 3178371 | NCBI WGS metagenome assembly SXGQ01 (sample SAMN11356859, study PRJNA531348) | freshwater metagenome | isolation source: freshwater sample F1-20 | place: China: Fuxian Lake, Yuxi | collected 2017-12-25 | reverse complement strand
GGCGGCCATCAACTCAACGGTGAATTCTCCGTGAACCTCGCCTTCGCCGACGGCCACGTGGAAACCCGCAAAAAGCAGGAGCTCAAACTGCGCTGGAGCGGCAACGGCAACTCCTATTATTGATCGGCCGCCTCCGCCTCGATCCCCCTCACAAGCGCAACTCAAGGCTTGCAGCGACCCACCCCTTGCGGCACAGTCCGCAGCCCCGTATCGATTGCGGTTGCGCGGCCGTCTTCCGGGCGCATCCTGACACTGCCCCCGAATCCTTGCCGACGCGGAGCGCGGGTGCGCTCGGGCGATTACACCGTCACCATGTTCCACGACCTCGGCTAAGGCGAGCGGCAGGCAAAGGACCCGCCCGTGGTTACGCTCAAGCTCCGCTTCAAAATGCCGAACGAAGCCGAGGCGCGGCAGGCCATCGCGGAGATGGAGAAGGCCAAGACCAACTCCGGCAGCACTTGGGGCACGAAAGGCCAGCCCGTCGCTGATTTCAGCCTGCTCAGGTTTCCGGTCTATCGCCCGTTGTTGGCCGAGCGGGAGGCGGAGAACCCTAATCTTTCTCCTTAATCTCTGGCGATTAGGCTGAAAGATTGAGGCGAAAGATCAGTTCAGTTCATTGGCGTCCGACAGGTTTAGTGAGTTTTGGGTTAACTGCGGATGAAGAACTTACCTGGATGGCAAAAGGAATGCGTTGGCGTCACTCACCGTTGAGTTCCGGTCGCGATCATTTCAGTTTCTCGTATTCGGCTTGCTGCTGGGCGATGGCAGCCTGCTTCTCATCGCCTTTATGGATGACCAGGCGGTAGCGGAGGTCGAGAGGCTTATCTTTGGGAATCAAAACAGGCACGCGCCCGGGATAGACGGCGTTTTGCATGCTCCCTTTGTTGCGAAGAATCCATTTTGATGGGAACTCAGGTAGCGAGGGATGGCTGAGCATCGCCACGCCGCTGATATCGTCGTTGCCCCCGAATTTGCCGGAAAAATCGATCCATGGGCCCGCGTCCACGGCGGAGTTCTTGGGTTCGACGACCCCATTTTGCCCGGTGAACTGGACATTGCGGGGGAAACGAATCCGTGCGGAGAAGCCGCTGTAACCCTTCTCGTCCTCGGAACCGCCGATGCGGAAGCCCTCTTCCAGCGTGACGACGCGGATGTGGAAATCAATTGCGCGCGTTCTGGCGGCAGCGCTGTGCACATCGATAGCGGTCGTTTCGCGGACAAAGGGTTTCTCTTTGCCGGCAGCATCGAGCCAGAGTGGCGATTTCCACAGGACGGTGGCCGTGAGGCGAATGATCCCGGAGGCAGGTGCCGAGGTTTTGAATTCAATAACGTCAGTGGAGAAATTCTTGCACTCCCAGGCGTCGCCCACTTTCTTGTCGCCAATCAGCAATTGGTGCCAAGCCCAAAAGACGCCGCGATGATGGAGGTGGTCTTTGGGGAAATCCTCGGTGAGGACTCTACCGTCGAGATCGTAGAGGGGATGGATGTAGTTGGAGCGCGAATATTTGCCGTCCAGCGATTTTGGGGTGCGTTGGTAAAAGAATACTTTTTGATCACCTTCGGTAATGAGGCAGCCTTCGGGAGTTTCGGTGGCGCGGAAATGCGGCGCTGCTCCGAATGACGAGGGGCCGATGATCAGGGGGCAAAGCATGACCAAGGCCTGAAAAATTCGAAGTGAGGTTTTCATTTGCGGAGGATGGAGGAGTGTAGGCTCGGCCGAGGCGGGCAAGCACCCGGCGAGAAAGGTGAGCGAAGGAAGACGTTTCATGCGCCTCGAAACTAGCGACGCCACGGCAGAAGGAAATAGCGGCAACGACCAAAGAAGGTGTGGTATCCGAGCATGTCCAAAGGCCATGCTGCGTCCTGCTACCCGGTTTCGCTCTACGCCACGCCGAGTGCCGCGCACCGCGACGTGTTTTATACCGTGGCTCAGGCCGGTCATTGTGTCGCCGGACCCTGCGAAGGCGCAGCAAGAGGATGGCTGTCAACCCACACGATTACGAAAGCGACAGGCAGCATCCAATCGGTGATTTGGAAATGTTTCATTCTGATTGCATCGCTTTACTTCGTTCGGCTGTGGCTTGTCAAACCTCTGCTCGGCCCGTTACCCTGCTGGGATGTTCGATGCGTTGACCGGCAAGCTCCAGCAGGCTTTCAAGAATCTCCGTGGTCTCGGCAAGCTTTCCGAGTCGAACGTGGCCGACTCGCTCCGCGAGGTGCGGCTGGCGTTGCTCGACGCGGATGTGAACTTCAAGGTCGCTCGCGATTTCATCGAGCAGGTGAAGCAAAAGTCGCTCGGTGCGGAGGTGCTCGCGAGTGTCCAACCGGGCCAGCAGGTGGTGAAGATCATCCACGATGAACTGGTGACCCTGCTCGGCGCGACGAACGCGGGCCTCGCCTTCGGCGGGAATCCGAGCTGTGTGATGCTGGTCGGCCTGCACGGCGCCGGCAAGACGACCAGCGCGGGCAAGCTCGCGCGGCTGCTCGCCAAGCAGGGGCGCTCGCCGTTGCTGGTGGCGGCGGATGTGTATCGGCCCGCGGCGATGGATCAATTGGAGACGCTCGGCAAGCAGCTCGACCTGCCGACCTTCGTGAAGCGCGGCGAGACGGATGTGCTGGCGATCGCGGGCGAGGCGCTGGAGTTCGCCAAGGCGAACAACCGCAACACGGTCATCTTCGACACCGCCGGCCGGCTGCAGATCGACGCGCCGTTGGTGCAGGAGTTGGTCCGTCTGCGCGACTTGGTGCAGCCGACGGAGATCCTGCTCGTGCTCGACGCGGCGACCGGACAGGAGGCGGTGAATGTCGCCACGCACTTCGACCAGGCGCTCCAGATCACCGGCTCCATCCTCACCAAGCTCGACGGCGATGCGCGCGGCGGCGCGGCGCTCTCGCTCAAGGCCGTGACCGGCAAGCCGATCAAGTTCGCCGGCATGGGCGAGAAGCTCGACGAGTTCGAGCCGTTCCATCCGGAGCGGATGGCCGGGCGCATCCTCGGGATGGGCGACGTGGTGAGCCTCGTGGAGAAGGCCGCGGAATCGGTGACCGAGGCGGACGCGAAGCGGATGGAGGAGAAGTTGCGCAAGGGACAATTCACGCTGGAGGATTTCCTCGAGCAGTTGCGCGGCATGAAGAAGCTCGGCTCGCTCGAGAGTGTCATCGGCATGCTCCCCGGCGGCTCGCAGATGCTCAAGCAGGCGGACCTCTCGAAGGGCGAGAAGGAGTTCCGGCGGATGGAGGGGATGATCTGCTCGATGACGCCGCAGGAGCGCGGCAGCCCGCAGATCCTCAACGCGCGCCGCCGGATGCGCATCGCCAAGGGCAGCGGCGTGTCGGTGGCGGAACTGAACACGCTGCTCAACCGCTTCGCCCAGATGCAGCAGATGATGAAGAAGATGGGCAAGTTCCAGAAGATGATGGGCAAGATGGGCGGCGGATTGCCGGGGATGCTCGGGCGGTGACGGCCTTCAAAAGCGGGCTCTTCAGCGCTGCTGTCCCAAAAAAAAGCCCCTCCGCAATGGGCCTGAGAGAGACGCGATTTTGAGGCACGTGCGCTGCTGTCCCAAAAAAAAAGCCCCTCCGCAATGGAGGGGCTTGGGAAAAAGATGTCGGCTTAATTGCCGCCGACGTTCGGATCTGCCGGCAGAGGCGGCGCACCAATCACCGCCCCGGGAGCCGCGCCAGAAACGGCGGGACCCTGACCACCCTGTGGAGCACCCTGTGGACCACCCGTGTGGGAGCCGGTGCTGGTTCCCAATGATTGTTGACCACCCTGTTGACCACCCTGCTGGCCGCCCGTGGCCCCACCATTCTGCTGGTTGCCGGCGGCAACGCCGCCGCGCGTGGTGATCCCCGATCTACGCGAGGAGGAGATAGGAGACGTCTGCACGCGCAGTGAAATACGGGGGCGGCTGCTCAGTTGGTTGGTTCCGGCGGAGAAACCGCCCATGGTGCTCAGGATATTGCGCGGATTCGTGCGCGCCTGCGCCACCAACGCCGCGCTCTGCGCAGAAATAGGTCTGCCGGTCTGGACGAATCCACCGGAACCACCGGTTGAATTGGTGGAATTATTGCCGGGATTACCAGCACCCCCCGTGGCGCTGGTGTTAGGTGGAGGAGGCGGCGGGGATTGCTGCCGTGTGGTCGTCGTCGTGTTCGGATCCGTCATCTGCCCGTTGAGGGCGCTTTGGTAATTGTTGTTGGCGTTGGACACGCCCCGCGCCTGACTGCGAATGGCCCCGTAATTCATCCCGCCGATACCCTGCAGCGTGGAGCCGACGCCGATGGCGGTCATCGTGCCGGCCAGGCCTTGGGCGGCGGCGTTCTGGGTGACGAGCGCCAGAGCAAGGGTCGCGAGGAGAATCGGTGTTTTCATAGGTTTGCGTTCTTTTCGGAGAGTCCATCAGCGGACTCGGATTGTCAAAGCATTTTCAGAGCATTTTTCGCGCCATCGGGTTCCTCCGGGAGACTATTGCGTGGTGGAATGGTCATTGATCCACGCAGTGTCCACCGCGTTGGGGCGCATCTGGAGGCCACCGGTGTAGGTCTGAGTCTGCGTCCATTTCCGGGTCTCCACATGGCCGTCGGGGTAGGAGAAGACGCTGGAGCCGCCGTGGTTGGCGGTCGGGACGTTGCCCGAGGTGGCCGTGCCGGGCGGGTACATGAGGAAGTCGGCGTTGTCGATGGTGTTGGGGCTTTCATCGCCGAAGAGGAGCAGGTTCGACGGCTGGGTGATGCTGTCGAGGGTGACGAACATCTTCCAGATGTTTTGGTTGTAAATCGCCGTGAGCGAGTTGTAGGTGGTGTTCGGGGTGACCTTGGGGTTCAGCCCGCCCATCCAAGAGTTCATCGAGACGGTGCGGGGCAGCGGCTTCTGGGTCGTGGGGTGGACGTAGCGGTCGGTGAGGCAGCGGAAGACCTTCTCATTGTCCGCCAGCTTGCCGAGGTTGCCGTGCATGAAGAATTGCGGATTGGATTCGCTGCCGTCGTTGGCCTTCATGTTGCCGGCGGCCCAAGTCAGGTTGGTGTCGGCGAGGGTGGAGTAGAAATGCCGCGTCAGGTTCTGGTTGCTGTCGTTGGCGTAGAGGGTCCACGCGAGCGCGAGCTGTTTGCTGTTGCTCAGGCAGGTGGTGGTCTGGGCGCGGATCTTGGCCTTGCCGAGCGCCGGCAGGAGCATGCTGGCGAGGATGCCGATGATCGCGATGACCACCAGAAGTTCGATGAGAGTGAAGGCGCGGCGGGGATTCAGAGTGCCGGGAGAACGGTATGTCATCATATGGCTATACAAGTTTTGACTGGTTCTTCGTGTTTTGGGCAACACGACAGTTGGAGGCATGATGCAATTAGACGACTGAAGCGAAAAACCCACGGCGCTGTCGAGGGCGAAATACCTTATTTTGCACTTTTACGGGCGCGATATCCACCCATGCCATCCAAGATACAGGCCCCTCGTCCCCTATCTCTGGCGTCACGGCCGGCGGTTCGCGGGCTTTCTCTGGAATTTCGACCTTTGACCCGTCGGTCAGGGCTTCCCCCTCGAGGGTCAAGGCCGTTTCCCCTCGAGTCAAAGGCTCTGACTCTCGAGTAAAGGGTCCTAACTCGCGAGTCAAAGGTTCAAACTCTCGAGTAAAGGGTCCTAACTCGAGGGTCAAATCCCTGATTTGAGCGTTCTTACCTTTTTTTGTCAAAAAATGCCCAAAACGCCCCTGCCAAGGTCACGCAGAGCGGTTTTTTAAGAAATCAGGGAGCGACCGATCCTCCAAGTCGGCTGGGAGACCACAAGCGGAGGGCTGGGCTTTGGGACAAAGAAAAACGGCCCCCCTTGCGGACGGCCGTCTGTAAGTCAGAAAGAAGCAATTACTTCTTGGCCGGCTTATTGCACTTCTCGCACGCCTTGTTGTCCTTGGCGGCTTCGACGCAGCACTTGTGGGCGCACTTCTCGCCCTTCTTGTCGGCCTTGTCGCAGCAGGAGCCGGCGGTGAACTTCGGTTTGTCGGCCTTCTTTTCGTCGGCCGCGATGAGGTTGCCGGCCAAAGCGGCGACGGCGACCAGAGCCAAGAGGGTCTTCATGGTAGGGATCCTTACGTTGGTTGTTTTGTTTGCTAGCTAGTCCGAACAGAGGCCACACGGGCACCTACCGTTATGGCTAATCTTTCAGACGATGGGTGTTTCTGCCAAATTCGACGGAACCTGTCCACACAAAAAAACACCCCCGCCCGCCCCGCTCGGATTGCGGGTGACAAAGGGATGCATGAATCCCCAAAAAAATCGTTAATATTTTTCATGTTCCCTGTTGACACTTTTGCTGAGGTAGGCGACTCTCGGCTCAGAAGCAACACAACCCCTATCATGAAGATCAACTCCCTGCTCATCGCTGCGCTGGCCCTCGGCCTGACCAGCTCCCTGACCCTCGCCGGTGAAGGCGAAGGCGAACCGCAGTCCCCGCCCCCGCCGCCCCCGTCCAGCGGCGGCGGTGAAAACAACACCTACGTCAATAAATCCAGCGGCGGCGGTGAAAAGCCCGCCTACCCGCAAACAAAACCAGCCGCGCCCGGTGGCGGTGAAAAACACGGCGGCACGGCCGTCAGCAGGGTGAGCACCCGCACTTCCACCAGTGGTGGCACGGCCGTTAGCAGGGTGAGCACCCGCGCTGCGACTACTTCGGCGGCTACTTCGACCCGCGTCACCACTGGTACCACTCGCTCGTCGTCGACCCCTCTTCGCGTGAATCTCCGTCGTCCCACGGCCATCACCAGCGGCGGCGGCGGCAGCACGCAGCCCAGCGTGCCCACCACTCCGGCTCCGACCGGTGGCGGCTAAAAGCCCTAACCCGTTTATTTCGAAACGGCCCAGCGCACAACGCTGGGCCGTTTTTCTTTTCCCATTCTTCGCGCACCGCACACCTGAAAAGATCCGGCGGTTGCAGGAAAACGACTATTGCAGGATGGCGATCTAAAGCGAGGGGAGGGCTTGAGAGCCTTGGATTGACCGAGATGAAGCCGCCCGTCCGTGATGGGCGGGTGTTGGAAGCGCGGGCGAGGAGGAATCTCAGGAACGCTACTTCAGTGCCGTGATGCGTTGGGACATCCACGCCACATCGTTCGGGCTGGCAGCCCCCACGCCATCCGCCACCTGCGCGAAGGTGCCGGCATCCACCCACTTGTGGAGCTCGGCGTGGCCGTCGGCGAAGGTGATGGCCGTGGCGCCAGCGTGATAGATGGCGGGCACGTTCTGGAAACAGGTCGGGCCCTGCATCGTGTGGCGGAAGATGCCGTCGTCGATCAGCTCCGGCTTTTCGTCCAGAATCACGATGCGCTGGGCGGGATTGTCCAAGTCATCCGTCCGTCGGAAGAATTTGAAGGCCGGGTCCACCTGCCCGATGGCCGTCCCAGCGGGAGAGGCGGCGTTCATGTACATGTTCATGGAGAGGCTGCGGACCCGCTGCTGGCCGGCCGCGTTCACGCTCTTGTCGGTCACGCAGCGGTAGATCTTCTCGGTCTGGGCGTATTTGCCGAGGGCGCCGCCGAGCAGTGCGGTGGTGTCGATGGCCTCGGCGGTGTCGCTCATGTTCCCGACCACCCAGGAATCGGGACGCGAGGTGAGCTGGGTGGCGATGGGGGTGCCGGCCGCGAAGGCCGGGGTGCACGCCGTGAGCCGGCCGCTGTTGTCTTCGGCGTAGAGCAGCCAAGCGAGCTGAAGCTGTTTGAGGTTCGAGAGGCGCTTGGTGCCGTGCGCCCGTTCCTTGGCATTGCCCAGGGCCGGCAGGAGCATCGAGGCCAAAATGCCGATGATGGCGATGACGACGAGGAGCTCGATGAGCGTGAAGCCCACGCGCGGTCCGTGGTTTTGCCGCGCGGTGGCATGGCGGGATCCGGAGGGGGAGAGGGTTTTCATCAGGTTTTGCTCCAAATTAAGAGTCGTTGCAGGGAACGTCACCTGCGTGACGCGAAATCTGGCAAGAGCGGTGCCAAGGCTGTGCGCGGCGCTGTGTACAGCGATACAGGGCTGGACAAACTGGTTGCCGGCCGACGTGCTCGGCGGTAGCCTGCGCATATGATTTTGCCCATGCGAACGACGTTTACGCGATTGCTCCGACGGATGGTCTTCACCGCCGCGCTCAGCCTCGGCGCGTTGTCCCTCGCCGCCGCGTCGCCGCCGCCGAACATCCTGCTCATTGTCTCCGACGATCATCATTGGGCCGACTACGGTTTCATGGGCCACCCTCAGATTCATACGCCGCATCTGGACCGTCTCGCCGCGCAGAGCCTCACCTTCCCTCGCGGTTACGTGCCCTCGAGTCTCTGCTGTCCGAGTCTCGCCTCGATTATCACCGGACTTTATCCGCACCAGCACAAGGTCACCAGCAACGACCCGCCCAAGCCGGCGGACATCAAGCCCGCCGCGTTCCCAAAATCCCGCGCCTTCCTTGACGGCCGCGAGGTGATGAACAAGCACCTCGACGCCGTGCCCACGTTGCCGCGGCTGCTCGGGCAACGCGGTTACCTGAGCTTGCAGACCGGCAAATGGTGGCAGGGCGATTTCCGGCGCGGCGGCTTCACCCACGGCATGACCCGGGGCGCGCGCCACGGCGACGAGGGGCTCGACATCGGCCGCAAAACGCTCCAGCCCATTTACGATTTCATCGGCACGGCGAAGAAGGAGGAGAAACCGTTCTTCATTTGGTACGCGCCGATGATGCCGCACGACCCGCACACGCCGCCGGAACGGCTTCTCGCCAAGTACCGCGACAAAACGCCGTCGCTCCCCCTCGCCAAATACTGGGCGATGATCGAATGGTTTGATGAGACCTGCGGCGCGCTCTTTGCGCACTTGGAGAAGGAAGGGCTGGCGGGGAACACGATCGTCGCCTACGTCGCTGACAACGGCTGGATCACGAACCCCGAGACCGGCCGTTATGCGCCGCGCTCGAAACAGTCGCCGTACGACGGCGGTCTGCGCACGCCGCTCATGGTTCGCTGGCCCGGCAAAATCGCGCCGCAGAAATCCGCCGCGCTCGCCAGCTCGCTCGATCTCGCGCCCACGTTGCTCGCCGCCGCCGGGTTGAAGCCGACGAAAGAAATGCCCGGCGTGAATCTGTTCGATGAGAAGGCAATCGCCGGTCGCAAGGCGATCTTCGGCGAATGCTTCACCCACAACGCGGTGGACCTCCACCAACCCGCCGCGAACCTGCGCTGGCGTTGGATCATCGAGGGCGATTGGAAACTGGTTGTCCCCGCCAAACAGAACGAGCCCGACGGCGTTCCCGAGCTTTTCAATCTGGCCGACGACGCGCACGAATCCAAAAATCTTGCCGCCACAGAATCCCCGCGCGCGGCGGCATTGCGCCTTCAACTCGACGCGTGGTGGCAGGGCACGAAATGATCCTCGCCCTGTCCGGCTCCGATATCGCTCCGTTTGTGCCGTGGATCGCCGGCGCGTTGTCGTTCCTCTGCCTGTGGGGCAGTCTGCGCGCCAATCAGCGCCGCCGGTTGGTGGATGACCTGCCGACCTCGAAGACCACCGGCGTGTTCATCGGCCTGGTCGAATTGAAGGGAACAGCGGAGGTCGAACAACCACTTGCCAGTGTTCTTGCCGCGGTGCCGTGCGTCCATTACGCATGGAAAGCCGAGGAACATTGGTCGCGCACGGTGGTCGAGTCGTACACCGACAGTCAGGGAAAGCCGCAGACACGCACGCGCCGCGAGAGCGGTTGGACGACGGTCGCCAACGGCGGCGAATCCATTCCGTTTTATCTGCAGGATGATTGCGGCAACGTGCTCATCCAGCCCGATGGCGCGACCCTCGAGCCGCAGTCCGTCTTCGACAAAACCTGCACGCCCCTCGACCCGCTTTATTATGGCAGAGGCCCGGCCTTCGCCGTGGCGAACTCGGATCATCGCCGTCGGTTTTCGGAGCAGGCGATCCCGTTGCACGCGCCGGTGTTCGTGGTGGGCCGCGCGCGCGAACGGAGCGATGTGGTGGCCGCGGAGATCGCCGCCGATCCCGCCGCGCCGATGTTCCTCATCTCCACGCGCAGCGAAAAAGAGATTCGCGCCGGCTTCGGCTGGGGCCTGTGGGGCTGGGGCGGCTTCGGGTTCCTGCTGGCGTTGGGTTCGGGCGCGATCCTCGCTGAAGGCGAACTCGTGAACCTCGCCCCGGAATCGCGCTGGCTCTGCTACCTCGGGGCCGCGTTGATTTATTCCGGCGCGGCCGCGTTGGGTTGGGTCTGGATGGTTTACAACAGCCTTGTTTCCCTGCACAACCGCGTGCGGCAAGGCTGGTCGCAGGTGGAAGTGCAGCTGAAGCGGCGCCACGATCTGATCCCCGCGCTGGTGGCGGTGGTGCAGGGGCTGCGCGACTACGAGAGCGCGGCGCAGACCGAGCTGGCCACGTTGCGCGCGCAGATGACGGCGACGCCGCCGGGCGTGGCCGGGCCGGATTATCAGGCTTGTGCCCGAACCTCCGTCATTCTCGCCGAGCGTTATCCCGAACTCACGGCGCAGGAGAGTTTCCTGAAGTTGCAACGAAGCCTCGTGGACACCGAGCAGCGGATCGCGCTCGCCCGCGGTTACTTCAACGAGATCGCCACGCACCACAACACGCGGCGGGAGGTGGTGCCTGACCGCTTCGTGGCCGCACTGGCGGGGCTGCGCGCGGAGCCGTTGATGGCCGCGAATGATTTCGAGCGCGCGCCGGTGGCGGTCCATTTCAAGACGTGACCCCTCACCGCGGGGCAAATCGGCTTGCTACGCGGATGCGGTCGGAATAAATTCACGATTCGTCACGTCAATCAACCGATGCAAATGAAAACGAACCCCCTCCGTCTTGGCCTCGTCGCTTTTGTCCTCCTCACGCTCAATCTCGCCGCCCAAACTCCCGAGTGGATCTGGCACGATAACAAGGGCAAGCAGCCCGGTAACAACGAGCGCCGCTTCTTCCGCAAGACCTTCTCCCTCGACGCCAAGCCCACCAAAGCCACGCTCTCGGTCGCCGTGGACGACGAGGGTACGGCCTTCGTGAACGGCAAATCCGTCGGCTCCAGCATGGCGTGGGAGCGTCCCATCGTGGCAGACGTGACGGCCGAGATGAAGGCCGGCGAAAACATTCTCGCCGTTCGCGGCATCAATCACGGCAGCAGCGCCGGCGTGGTCGTTCGGCTCGAAGTCACTTTCGCCGATGGCAAGAAGGCCGCGATCATCAGCGACACGTCGTGGACTTCTTTCCCCGAAGACCAAGCCGGCTGGCAGCAGGCCGCGTTCAAGGCCGAGGGTTGGGAGAAGCCCATCTCCGTCGCCAAGCTCGGTGCGAGTCCGTGGGGTGATATTTTCGCCGGCACGCCGGCCAAAGGAGCCAAAGGGGCGAAGGGCGGTGCGAAGGCGGCGCCTCCCGGCAAGCGCGAGGCCACACCAGCCGAGGCGCTCTACACGTTGCCCGGCTTCAAGACCGAGCTGCTGATCAGCGGCGAGCCGGAAGAAGGTTCGTGGGTCAATCTGTGCAAGGACAACAAAGGCCGGCTCATCCTCAGCCCGCAGTATCGCGCGAACAATCCCGACGGCGGCCTGCTCCGCGTCACGCTCGGCAAGGACGGCAAGGTCGCGAAGCGCGAGTTCATCGCCAAGCCGCTCTACGACGCG
>SXGQ01248993.1_pt1 | contig 11633 bp, 9 predicted proteins | sample 3178371 | NCBI WGS metagenome assembly SXGQ01 (sample SAMN11356859, study PRJNA531348) | freshwater metagenome | isolation source: freshwater sample F1-20 | place: China: Fuxian Lake, Yuxi | collected 2017-12-25 | reverse complement strand
GGGGGGCGGGGGGTGGGGGGGTGGATTTGCGCGTGTTCATTTGGGGCGGGGGGGGTATGGTGGGGGTGTTATGGCGACGACGGGATCGGAAAAGAATCGTGAGCACTGGCTGGCGCGGGCGCGTGAGGTTTCCCGGCGGGTGAATGTGGCGTGGTGGTTGGAGGTGATGACGGCTCCGTTGCTGGTGTGCGGGTTGTTGGGGTCTGCGGCGTTGTTGGTGGTGCGCAGGCATTATCCGGATACGGAGGGGTGGGTGGTGCCGGTGGCGCTGGGTGCGGGGGTGGGGGTGTTGTTCTTGGTGACTTGGTTGCTGGCATCGAGGCGATTTGAGCGGCCGGAGCAGTCTTTGGTGAGGATTGAGGCGGCGATGCGTTTGCGGAACGCGTTGTCTGCGGCGGAGGCGGGGGTGGGTCCGTGGCCGGACCCGGTGGGATCGGCATCGAGATCGGCGACGGGTGATGCGGGGCTGCGGTGGAATTGGCCGCGGTTGGTGATTCCGCCGTTGGGGGCCTTGGCGTTGCTGGCGGCGGGATGGTTGATTCCGGTTTCGAGCGGGACGGCGGGGCCGAAGGGTCCGGCGGAGCAGCCGCAGGCGTGGCAGCAGTTGGAGTCTCAGCTGGATCATTTGGCGAAGGAGGAGGTGGTGGATGAGAAGTATTTGGAGGAGATGCGGAAGAAGCTGGATGAGCTGAAGGAGCAGAAGGAGGAGGATTGGTTCAGCCATTCATCGTTGGAGGCGACGGATTCGCTGAAGGAGGGGCACAAGTCCGAGATGCAACGGATGGAGCGGGAGTTGGGTCGGGCGGAGAAGGCGTTGGGGGCTTTGGAGAAGAATGCGGGGGGAATGGCACCGGAGGAGCGGGACCGTCAGTTAAACGAGTTCGAGCAGGCGTTGCAGGGGTTGCAGAATGGGGCGATGAAGCCGAATCCGCAGTTGTTGGATCAGTTGAAGCAGTTGGATCCGAAGAATTTGGGTCAGTTGACGCCTGAGCAGATGCAGCAGTTGAAGGAGAATTTGCAGAAGCATGGGGATGCGATGAAGCAGCCGGGGCAGGGCGAGGGTGGGGGTGAGTGGGAGGATGAGTTGCAGGGTGAGGACGGGGATGGCGAGGGTGAGGGCCAGGGTGAAGGGGACGGGGAGGGTGATGGAGAGGGACCGGGGAGGGGCGGTATTGATCGCGGGCCGGGGCATGATCCGTCTGTTTTGGGCAAGGAGCGGGATGCGGTGGAGACGGGTGATTTGACGGGGTTGGAGGCGAAGGATCTTTCGCGCTCGATGCCGGGCGATTTGTTGCAGCTTCAGGATGGGGAGCATGAGGCGGCGAAGGATCCGTCGGAGGCGGGTGTGGGTGGGGATACGAAGGAGACGGGGAGCGGGGGTGACCGGGTGTGGCGCGAGGCGCTTGACCCCGAGGAACAGAAAGCGTTGAAGCGGTTTTACGAATAGCATCCGATTATGTTAGAAAATCAAGCTCCGCCGTCGGTCTGGCAGACCGGCGGGATGATGGCCAGGACGTTGCTGCGGATTTACGGGTTGTGGATCGGCGTTTGCCTGTTAGGCAGGCTTGCGCTGATGATTTGGCAGTGGGGCAGGCTGGCGGATCTGTCGCCGGGCGAGAGATTGTTAGGTTTGGCGCACGGGGTGCGGATGGACACGATGGCGTTCGGGTATTTGCTGGTGGTTCCGTTGTTGGTGATGACGGTGTTTCCGGGAGTTTGGAGGCGGGCGGCATCGGCTGTGGTGCGGGGTTGGGCGCTGGTGGTTTTGTTGTTGTTGACGTATGTGGAGGTGGCGGGGTTTCCGTTTTTCGCGGAGTATGATGTGCGGCCCAACATTTTGTTCGTGGAGTATTTGAAGTATCCGAAGGAGGTGGTTTCGATGTTGTGGAAGGACCAGAAGTTGGCGTTGGGTGTGGCGGTGGTTTTGTTAGGAGGTGTGGCGTTCGCGTTCCGGCGGTTGCCGTTGGTGCCAAGGTTGGAGGATCGTTTTTTCGCCAGCCATTGGCGGCGTGCGGTGTGGTTTTTGCCGGTGGCGGCGGTGTTGTTTCTGGGGATCCGGTCCTCGTTCGGGCATCGGCCGGCGAACATTTCGGATGCGTTGTATTCGGAGAACCGGGTTGCGAACGAGATTGCGAAGAATTCGCTGCACAGCATCAGTGATGCGGCGTATCGGGCGCGGAAGGATGGGGAGCAGCTGGCGAAGCGGTATGGTAAGATTCCGATGGAGGAGGCTTACCGGCGGGTCTATCAGCTGATGGAGATCAAGCCTAACAAGGAGCGTCCGTTTTACCGGAAGGAGGCCGGGCATCGGCCGGGGGGGAAGCCGAAGAATCTGGTGATCATCGTGCAGGAGAGCATGGGAGCGCAGTTTGTGGAGTTTACGGGAGGGGAGAAGGGGTTGACGCCGAATTTGGACCGGTTGTCTGGCGAGGGGATCGCGTTTACGAATTTGTTTTCCAACGGGACGCGGAGCATTAGGGGGTTGAGTGCGATGAGCGCGGGGTTTTTGCCGATTCCTGGGGATGGTGTTTTCAAACGGCCGAAGAGCCAGAGCGGGTTCTTTTCGATCGCGTCGCTGCTGAGGCCGTATGGTTATCACAGCAGTTTCATTTATGGTGGGGAGGCGAGGTTTGACAACATGAAGGCGTGGTATCTGGGGAACGGGTTTGAGGAGGTGATCGAGCAGAAGGATTTCAGGAATCCGAGTTTTGTGAGCACGTGGGGGGTGAGCGATGAGGATCTGGTGTTGCGTGCGGATGAGCGGTATGTGGAGTTGAGCGAGCAGGGGAAGTCGTTCGTGAGTGTGGTTTTCAGTTCATCGAATCACGAGCCGTTCGAGTTGCCTGAGGGGAAGATCGAGTGGGTGCCGGGCGTGGAGAAGTATTCGGTGAAGAATGCGATCAAGTATGCGGATTTTGCGATCGGGCGGTTTTTCGAGTTGGCGAAGACACGGGCCTATTACGAGGACACGGTGTTTGTGGTGGTGGCGGATCACAATGTGCGGGTGTATGGGGATGACGAGGTGCCGGTGAGCGCGTTCCACATTCCGGGTTTGATTCTGGGCGGGGGGATCGAGCCGATGCGGCACGAGGAGCTGGCTTCGCAGCCGGAGGTGCTGGCGACGGCTTTGGATTTGTTAGGGTTGGAGCTGGAGTATCCGGTGTTGGGTCATTCGATCTTCAATCCGCAGAAGGAGCCGTTCGTTTTGATGCAGTTCAACGATGTTTACGGGTTCCGGCGGGGTGACGAGGTGGTGGTGTTGCGGCCGGAGATGGAGGCGGAGACGTTCATCTATCAAGACGGGCGGTTGAAGGATGCGCCGGAGGATGATGAGCTGGAGAAGGACGGTTTATCGCTGCTGCATGTGATCGAGGATCTTTATGAGAGGCGTGAGTTCAAGTAGGGGAACGGGTGGGGAGTGAAGAAATGAAAAAGGCGGGCTCCGGGTGGAGACCGCCTTTTGAGGGGTAGGGAAGTTTTCTCTGGGTTACTGAGCGGCAGGAACGGTGACTTCCAAGCGGACGAAGAGGGTGGTTTCGCCGGTGGGGAGGGTGTAGCTGACGGAGTTGGGGGTGATTTGGAGGGCTGGGTTTTCGATTTCGACGGCGGTCCAGGTTTCGAGGTCCGGGGAGGTTTTGACGACGAAGGTGGCTTCGGTTGCGGAGGCGCTGCGTGGCCAGGTGATGATGCCGTTCTGAGCGGTGGGGTTGGCGGTGAAGGTGTTACCGGTTTCGCCCATGAAGTATTCGATGGCGTTGGAGATGCCGTCGCCGTCAGCGTCTTCGTTGGCTGCGCCGCTTGCTGCGTTGGCGGAGGCCCAATCGGCGTAGGTGATGCCGGGGAGGGTGGTGTTGTTGCTGAAGTAGGTGCCGGTGAAGATAGTCTGGGCCACGCCGTCGGCACCGAGATTGAAGGAGCGGTCATCGATTTCCTCGTATCCGCCGTTTGGGGCAGCGGGGGTGGTGTTGAAGAATTTGAAGGTGCCGAACGGGGTGCCTTCGAGTCCGTTCACGGTGACGGGTGCGGATTGCCAGAGGCCATTGCCGACGGGGTTGAGGTCGAGGTCCGGCTGGCCTTGGAAGATGCCGCTGAAGAATTTGACGACGACATCACCGGTTGCGGGGTTGAAGTTTCCGAGGGCTTGTTGGACGGACATGTTGACGACGAAGGTGACCTGGCGGGTTTGAGGGGCCGGGATCAAGGGGTCGGCATCGGTATTGTCCGGGAACGCATCGCCATCGGTGTTTGGATTGGTGGGATCGGTGTTGAGGGCGAATTCCTGGAGGTTGGTGAGGGAGTCGGTGTCGCTATCGGCGTTTTGATCGGAGAGGCCGTAAGCGGCGAGGTAGGCACCGATGTTGGGGAAGGTGGTGCGGGTGAGGGACTGGGTGTTGTTGGTTTGATCGAAGCTGAAGCGGTGGGCACCGGAGGCGACGATGGTGGCGGTGAAGTTTCCGGGAGCGCCTTTGACGGTGTCGGCATTGGTGGCGCCGCGGCCCCAGTTGTTGCTCCATGATCCGGCGGCGTATTTGTATTCGAAGGATTGGCCGGGAGTGGGGAAGCGGTAGTTGAGGGACCACTGGTATTGGGCGGTGATGCCGGTGCCAGCGCGGGTCATGTCGGTGCTCGGGGAGTTTTCGCTGATCCCGGGTGTCCATGGGGTGGGGAGGTTGAATGCACCGGGGACGGTCATTTCCTCGTAGTTGGGGATGTTGGGGTTGGAGAGGTAGCCGAGTGCGGAGCTGGTGACTTCGTCGAAGTCGGAGTAGGTGTCGCCATCGGTGTCTGCGGTGAACGGGTCGGTGCCGGTATTGGAGGCCTTGATAAAGGTGCCGGTGTTGGTTTCGACGCTGTTGAGGAGGCCGTCTTCGTCTTCGTCGCCGTTGGGGTCGAGGATGGCGGGTGGGCCTTCGACGTTGAGGGTGAGGGTTTGTGTTCCATCTTCGGTCTCGAAGTTGATGGAGTTGACACCTGCGGCCATGTCGGTGGCGACGGTGCGGGATGGGAGGACCTGGTTGGAGCCCCAGGTGGAGCCGCCATTGACGAGGACGGCCATGAGTTTGACCGTTTGAGGGCCTGGGGAGACGCCGAGGGAGTTGAGGTTGAGGGCCATCTCGATGCCGTCGGTGACGGTCCCGTAGTTTGCGACGTTGACGGGGACGTCGCTCCAGTAGGTGGCGAGGCTGGTGACGAAGCTGCCGGAGACTGGCGCTGTAGCACTGTTTCCGATGTAGGAGACGGAGGTTGGGGACTGGAGAGAGGCGATGTTGACGGGAGCGTCGGCATTTCCGAAGACGCGGACGATGAAATCGGGCTGGAATCCGGATTCGAAGGTGAGGCCAGCGGTGTTGCTGGTTGCGAGGTTGTTGAGGATGTAGGCGTCGCCTCCGGAGAGGAGGTTGTTGGTGAGGTTGGAGACGCCGCCGGGTTTGGAGTCGATGAAGAGGATGATGGCATTGCCATCGGTGCGGCCGCCGAGGAAGAGGTTGAGGATGGCTCCGTTTTGAGTGGATTTGAGGTTTGCGATGGCGTTTCCGGTGCCCCAGCCAGCGGCGACGGTTTGGGTGGTTTGGGTTGTGTAGCTTTCGCTGCCATCGTCCGAGCCATCGACGGTGACTGCGGCGTGGGTGGAGAGGGTGAGTGACATGGCGGTGGCGAGGCCAGCCATCCAGCGACGGGAAGACAGTGGTTTCATGGGTTGAGGAATCAGGGTTGGGAAACGATTGACGCGATCCGGTGGGTATCGGCGCGAGGTAACTTCAGATGTTGATCCATCCGGGGAGGTTTACAGATTTCTTTATTTCGTGGAACAAAACGGTGCTTTGTGTCGTTTTACTTTCTGCCATGAAATGTATCGCCACTATAGCCGCGCTTGCGGTCACCACACTCGGGTTGCTTGCCAAGGAGAAGGAAGCAGCTGTGCCGGATGCCACACTCGACCAGGTTCAATGGGGCGAGGTGGTGAATGATGTTGAATTTGATGCGGATGCCTTGGAGGGCAAGGTGGTGGTGGTTGAGGAGTGGGGCGTGAATTGTCCGCCGTGTATTGCGAGTTTGCCTGAGTTGGCAAAGCTGGCGAAGCGTTATGATGACAAGGGGTTGGTGGTGGTGGGTCTTGAGCGCCAGAACAGCACTGCGGAGGACATCAACAAGGTTCTCAAGGATGCGCGGGTGAAATACCCGGTGATGAAGGGTGGAAGTGCGCCGGTTTCCACTGGTGGGATTCCGCATGCGTGTGTGTTTGGCGTGGACGGCAAACTGGTGTGGCACGGTCACCCTGCGGACAAGGAGTTTGAGCGGGCGTTGAAGGCGGCGTTGCGCGAGGTCGCCAAGTGATCGGCGGAGTGTTTTTTCAGAGCGCGCTGTTCCTTTGGGGATGGCGCGTTTTTTTTGTGATGATCAGACGGCTCCGGCTTGGAAGAGTCCGGTGAGGACGAGGAGTGCGACGATGCTGCCGGCGACGATGCGGTACCAGCCGAAGAGTGCGAGGCCGTGGCTTTGGAGGTAGGTGACGAGCCATTTGACGGCGACGGCGGCGGATACTGCGGCGGCGATGATGCCGAGGAGGAGGGGGAAGGCTCCGTAGGTGTCCCACATGAGTTGGGTTCCGCCGAACCAGGTGTCGTATTCCGGGGCGATGCCTTCGACTTTCCAGATGGCTTTTTTGGCGGTGGCGGCGGTGAGGGTGAGGACGCCTAACAGGAACGAGTATTCGACGGCGGCCTTGATGGAGAGACCGACGATGAGGCCGCCGACGATGGTCATGAGGCTGCGGCTGGTGCCGGGCCACATGGCGATGCATTGGAGGAGGCCGATGACGAGGGCCATTTTCCAGGTGAGTTGGAGGAGGTCGGCGCCACCGCCTTTGGGTGGATTTTTTTTCCGCCATGCGGTGGTGGCGAGGATGGCGATGCCGCCTGCGATGAGGGCGAAGATGATGGGCCAGAGGTGCATGAGTTTGGCGTCGATCCAATCGTTGAGGAGGAGGCCGAAGACGGCGGCGGGGAGGAAGCCGACGAGGAGTGAGATGGCGAGTTTGAGTCCATCGGGGTCTTTGCCGAGGACGCCGCGGATCATTTGGAGGACGCGTGGGAAGTAGAGGCCGAGGACGGCGAGGATGGCACCGCCCTGGATGCAGATGGCGAAGGTGTCCGCGGCGGCTTTTTCAGTGGCGGTGACGGTACCGATGCCCATGAGGCGCTGTGCGACGACGAGGTGGCCGGTGGAGCTGATCGGGAGGTATTCGGTGATGCCCTCGATGATGCCGAGTATGAATGCTTGCCAAGGTTCCATGATGAATTTGCGAAAGGTGGGACGTAGTGTGGGCGCGGGCAAGGCATTTGAGGTTGATCAAACGAGGATCCCGAATGAGTGTCCGCTCGTTTTTCACCCTTGATGAAGAAGCGTTATCTCAGATTGGTGCGCAGCGCTTTCCGGACGTTGCGGCACCGTCGTCTCCGCCACCGGCAGTGGTGGAAAAATCTGACGCGCCCGTTGTTTCACCGGAATTTGTGGAAGCCGTGCCGGGATTCGGTGGCGACGGGGGTGGCGATCGGGTTGTTTTTTTCGATGGTTCTGATGCCGTTCCAGATGGTGGCGGCGGCGTTGATTGCGGTGCGTTTCCGGGCGAACGTGCCGTTTGCGATGGCGTTGTGCTGGATTTCGAATCCGCTGACGAATGTGCCGATCTGGCTGGCGCAGTTCCAGTTGGGGAACTGGATGAGGCATCAGCTGAAGGTGCCGATGCCGCATTTCCTAACGGATGTTAGTTTCAAGATTCCTGGGGCGGGTGAGTTGAATGCGGCGAGTTTTTTGTTAGGGATGAGCGCGTCGGGGATTTTGTTGGCGCTGCTTTCGGTGCCGATCGTGCATTTGTTTTCTGCGATTTTGCCGCATCATCTGCCGGTGCGGAAGGCGGGGCTCAGGAGCGTGGCGCCGAGGGTGGGCGAAAGCGGCGTGAGCTGACGGAGCCGCCGCCGAAGGGGGCGCCGAGGCGTTCGGTGGAATCGACGTTGGGGAAGCGGAGATGCGGGTTGGATTGTGGGCTGGAGCGGCGGAGGAGTAGGCCGATGCCGAGGGCGCCGAGGGCGAGCATGCAAAGGCCGCCGATGGCGACGAGGGCCATGCGGAGGGAGCGGCCGGCGGGGGGAGGGGTTTGGCGGCGTTGGTGGGCTTGGGCGAGCTTTTCGGAGAGGGATTGGACGAGGGATTCGAGGTAGGGGGCGGGTGGGGCGTTTTGATCGAGGGCGGTGAGGGTTTTGGTGAGGATGGTGACGGTTTCGTAGGATTGTAGTTGGGAGCCGAGGTTGTCGATGTTCGGTGTGGATTCGTCTGCGCGGCCGAGTCCTAGGCGGCGGGTGTCTGATTCGAAGACGATGACGATGCCGTTTCCTTCGGGGAGCCAGGCGAGTTGGAGGGCGGAGGCGAGTTCGTTGGGGGTGCTTGAGATGAGGAGGGGTCCGGTTACGAGGTGGAGGATGAAGCCGTGTTCGGTTTCGAGTTTGCGGATGTGCTGGATGATGCGTTGGAGTGCTTCCTGATCTCGGGAGAAGAGGTCGGCGTTGTCGAGGATGCGGTTGGCGGGAGGTGGCGGGAGGTCTTCTTCGGCGAGCCATGCGGAGAGGGCTTGCGCGGAGGTGGAGTTGAGGGGCGCGAGCCAGCCTAACAGAAGGATGAGCAGGCAGCGCAACGTTTACATGCCTGAGGTTGGCGCAGGATGGGTGATCTGACAAGTCCGCACGGGGGCAGGATCAGACGGAGAAGAGGGAGGTGACGGACTGGCCGCCGTTGATGCGGCGGATGGCCTCGCCTAACAGCGGGGCGATGCCGACGACGCGGACTTTTTCGCCGCAGGCTTGTGGAACGGAATCGGTGGTGATGATTTCCTCGATGGGGGAGTCGCGAAGGCGTTCGTGTGCGAGTTCGCCGAGGACGCCGTGGGAGACGCCTGCGAAGATGCGTTTGGCACCGTGTTTGTGGAGGATGTCCGCAGCGGCGGTGAGGGTGCCGGCGGTTTCAGTCATGTCGTCGACGAGGAGGACGTCGCGGCCTTCGACGTCGCCGATGACGTTCATGGCTTCGACGCGGGTTGCGGAGATGCGGTGTTTGGCGACGATGGCGAGTTCGGTTCCGAGGGCATCTGCGTAGGCGCGGGCCATTTTGACGCCGCCGACGTCGGGTGAGACGACGGTTAGGTTGGAGGGGTCGGGGTGGCGGTCACGGAGGTAACCGATGAGAGCGGGTTTGGCGTAGAGGTGGTCGACGGGGATATCGAAGAAGCCTTGGATTTGAGGTGCGTGGAGGTCCATGGTGAGGACGCGTCCGACGCCGGCGGAGGTGAGGAGGTTGGCGACGAGTTTGGCGGTGATTGGGACGCGGGGCTGGTCTTTGCGGTCCTGGCGGGCATAGCCGAAGAAGGGCATGACGGCGGTGATTCGTCCGGCGCTGGCACGGCGAGCGGCATCGACCATGATCAGCAGCTCCATGATGTTGTGGTTGGTGGGCGGGCAGGAGGGTTGGATGATGAAGACGTCGGCGCCGCGGATGTTTTCGTTGATTTTGACGAAGGTTTCGCCATCGGGGAAGGCGGTGACGTGGACATCGGCGAGGGGTTGTCCGAGGGTTTCCGCGATGCGCTCGGCAAGGGCTCTGTGGGCGGTTCCGCTGATGATTTTCATGGGCAGGTATGGCATTTCGCGAAGGGGCGGCGCGATGTTGACAGGAGCGGGGGTGAGGGCAATACTTTGCGTAGGCAGTTGAAGAGATTCAACTGGTTCAAAAACACCGATGAGTCTTGAATCCCAAAATCTTCATAGTGACATCAAACCTGCAGGCGGTAGGCTAATGGGGATTTGGGTCGTGGTGGGACTTTGTGTGGTGGCGTTGGCTTGGTTTTATCTGGGGCAGCAACGATATGGGCCTGACAGAACGTTTTCAGCTGCGAAGTGGATTTGGCATGCTTGGAATCCAGAGACGGGCTACGAACATGGTCCGATCTTCCCGCTCGTGATTGCTGGGCTGATTATTTACCAGATCAGGACATTGCGAGGATTGAGGAGCGAAGGCAGCTGGTTGGGTTTGGCGATTGTGCTTATCGGAGCGATATTCTATGCGCTCGGACACAGGGCTTTACAGCCGCGAATCACCATGGGTGCTCTACCGTTTCTAATGTGGGGTTCCGCACTGTATCTTTGGGGTTGGGGGGTGGCGCGAATGCTGGCGTTTCCATTGTTTTTCTTTTGGATGGCAATTCCGCTACCTTCCTTTCAACAGGCGACCGTTCAGTTGCAATTGCTTGTTGCGAATTTCAGTCAAATCCTTTCCGGATGGTTGCGTGTTGAGACCTATGTGGACGGGACAACCGTTCTTCCCGTAAAGGGAAACTGGGAGCCGCTGGAGATTGCAGGTGGATGTAGTGGGATTCGTTCCCTGATGGCGCTTCTGATGATTTCGGCGGCGTGGGCCTATGTCGCCAAGATTAGCTTCTGGAAAAGGGCGGTTCTGTTTCTCGCGGCCATTCCACTGGCAATATTCGGGAACATCCTACGAATCACTTCGATTTTTGTGATAGCGGACTATGGAGATCCGAAGTGGGCGAGAGAGACCTGGCACGATTGGTCAGGGCTGTTGTTGTTTTACCCCATTTCGATTGGTTTCTTGCTGCTCACACACTCTATTCTGGAGGGGCGTTTTCCCTGGAAGCGTGCGCCACGTCGCGAGGTTCGAAGAGTGGTGAGGCAAGCACTTGCTCAATCAACTACATCAAGTCCATGAAAATCAGGTTGACTTTGCTCCCCATCATTCTGGTTTCGGGACTTGGCTCAATTTATTTGTTGCCTCAAGCCGGTGAAACGGCGCAGTCCGCCATTCGAATGAGTCTACCTCGATCTTCTGGAGGATGGGAAATGATTTCAGTGCCTCCGAGCAAGGAAGAGATCGGCACGCTTGCAAAGGACACTGAATTTTCCAAAGCGATTTGCCTTAAACCGCGAGATGGTGTTTATGGATTGGACGGCAGCCCGATTCGAGATCGGGTTGATCTTTCAATTGTCCTGTCAGGTCATGACTTGAACAATTCAATTCATCGCCCTGAACGCTGCATGCCAGCTCAGGGGCACAGAAATCTTGTTGCTAGCGATGTATCTTTGAAATTGTCAGACGGGAGGGGAGTAAAGGTCCGGCGACTCCGTTCCGATCAAAAGCTGGCTTTGGATCAGGCAAGAACCCAGTTTATCAATGTCAACTGTCTAACCTACTATTTCTTTGTTGGGTATGACAGAATTATCAATGATCACTTTGAACGCACCTTTATCGACATGAAAGACCGCGTGGTTCGGGGGATGGATCAAAGGTGGGCCTATGTATCCGTGTCGACATGGTATGGAGACATGCCCTGGTTGGAAGAAGATATTAGCCAGGAAGAAGGTGATTCAATTCTTTCCAATTATCTCACCGAACTATTGAAGGACCAGATTGATTGGTCACAGGTTCAAAAATAGGGCACAATCGAGAATTTAGGGGGATGTCCCTCAGATCGTTAAAACTGGCGGCGACTGGTTGGAGTTAGGTTGGTCATTTGGTGTATGAAAGACAAGGGGCAAGTTTCTCCGCGCTGGCGCTCGCAACGGAGGACG
>SXGQ01742365.1_pt1 | contig 11636 bp, 9 predicted proteins | sample 3178371 | NCBI WGS metagenome assembly SXGQ01 (sample SAMN11356859, study PRJNA531348) | freshwater metagenome | isolation source: freshwater sample F1-20 | place: China: Fuxian Lake, Yuxi | collected 2017-12-25 | reverse complement strand
TTGATTTATGCTTTAGGAATGAAAAGTTGCTACAGGCGGTTTTCATCCGCTCTTGCCCTTGTGGCTTTAGCACTCACATCATTTCTTTCAACATCTCCAGCCTCAAGTGCCGAGATCGAAGATGAATTAATCAAACTTCCAACCGAAATTTCGGCAACAAAGACTGGTGTGATCTTTAGAAATTTTATTGAAACTTTTGGGGAATCAGTTTTAGCGGCTAGGTATCCGAACCAAGCAAATGGCTACTTCAAATCTCGGCCTTGTACATCCATGACCGATCCTAAATGTGATGACGGTACATCTTTGTTTTACACCACTTTTTTACCGATCTGCACAGATTCCGCAGCAGTAGATTGCATTGAAAAATTCGTGGCCAAAAATAAGGATGGAAAAGAATTTCCATCGGGACAAGATTCTATTCAACCATCTCCGTCTTATTCGGCGTACAAAGCAGATTCAGATTCCAACCTAATCGGCCCAGGTTCACCTACAATTTTTGCAATTCCAGGAGCAGAACACGCAGGTGGTAACCGATACGCGTTGTCAGTTCGGGTGCAAGGCGCTACACCAGAAGGCGAACATAAACCTGGTCAGAAATATGGAAAGTTTGTTCCCCAAAATATTAATATTTCGATAATCCCAGTTGATTATGTGAAAAGCACCCAACAAGGGGAATATCAAAAAGGTCGTTGGATTTTTGATGAAGTAGAACAGAAATCTGCATTCCAGAAAAATCCATTCAGTACTTGTGCAATTGAAGAAGATTCATTTTGCTTGAACCAGCGAGCTTTTCCGGCTGACTTTACCTATCAAGTGGTAATCCGACTTCGCTCATCTACAAATGGGTGGCTATACGGTCGAGTGCAGAAACCCGATGTTGCAATCACAACGATTTCAGGGGGAGAGAAGTGGGACTTAACCGCAGCCCCAGTTCGCATTCCTCAGATTTGGGAGTTTGTGCCGCTTGCTTCGATGCCTAAAGATTTTGCGGATTGGAAGGCCAAGAATTGGGAGAGTGCACCAAGTTCTCCGCTATTTGATAAAACAACTAGCCCGCAAACTGAAGTGCGCATTCCCAACCCTCTTAATACTGGAGGAGTAGAGACTGCAATAAATTGGCTCAATTATTGGATGCCCATCACTGGTGATAAAGCAACGGCGGCTCCTAGCATTTGGTCGATCCGCAACTTAAGCCCAAATGAAATGAACACAGCAAGCTCTTGCTATGACTCAAATAATCCTAAATACAAGGAAAAAAGAGTCACTGGAATGGTCACTAGTAACGCCATGATCACCTCAGCCGGACCACCTCAATTTGATGCTAAAGAGCAATCATTAATTTATCAAGTTGCTGGTCCACATTTTGAAAAAGATGGCAAAAATCTATTTCGTGGAACTTATGACTTAATCATGCGCAAAGATGTCGCACAGTGTTTATACAATTTTACCAACGCACCAATTAAAGCGAGCATTTCAGTGATAAACGCAAATGGCGAAGAGATTGTTGCAACAGAACAGATTGCCGAGCGCAACAACGCAAGTGGCGAATGGATCACTTTAGGAAAATATGGATTTACTTTTTCATCCCCACGACTTCGAGTTAAGCTCACTCAAGATAAAGTTGCAGCCCCTGCTGAAAGCGCCGTACAAACCAATAAATCAGTCGCAAAAAGTAATAAAGCTACGATAACCTGTACTAAAGGAAAAATAAGCAAGAAAATAACCGGAGTCAATCCAAAATGCCCAACTGGATACCGTAAAAAATAACTTCCCGGATTACTTTTTTGCAAATCCTGCAGGACATTTAGGTGAAACACCAGATATTTTCCGTGTCAATTTTCCTTTGACGCAGTTAATTACATTAATCTTTTTAGGAGCGACAGCGCGAGCGGATACCTTATTGTCATTTTTGCTTTCACTCTGGGTGCTTACTGAATTATCGGCAGGTTTAACGGCATTGTCTTGTGAAAGTTTTACTCGCAATGTTGGACTCGAGTAGTGAAAACCGGTCGAAATAATTAAGTAGTCATCGCCAATGCGCTTGCCATTTACCGTCGCAATACTTGGAGTCGAACCATCTTCGTAAGTGATGTTGACAGTTGCTTTGATGCTGCCATCTAGGTCAACTTTCCACATACATAGAGCTGCTGCGCGGGGCATTCTTATTTCTAAGTAGCCCACATTCACAGAACCATCTGGCAATAAGTGTGGAGTTGATAACCGAACAGCTATCGCCTCAGCTGCCTCGTCCCAGGTTGGGTCAAGTGAGTGCATTGCATTAGAAACAACTTGGACCCCACCGATTTTTCCACACGCTCCTAGTGCATCCACAACATCATTATTTTGGCCGTAGATCCAAATGTTCGCGCCATATGAGATGAAATCAGCCTTCTCAGCCATTTTCGTGGGAGTCCCACCTCTTGCAGTAGCCATCGGTGACAAAGTTGCAATAATCTCTCGAGTTGCAACACCACCAACTACTTGTAGGTCTTTTCCGTATTTTACAATCACTCTCTTGGCACTTCCACTTACTTCGCCAAATTCAAAAGCTTTTGGTGCGCGAATAGTTACTGTGTAAGAGTAATCATCGTTTTCCTTTAGAAGATTTCGATTTTTTGTCGGAGAAATAGCTAATAAAAATTCTTCACGCCTATCACTGCAATTATTCAATGCCCAGCACCATGTCGCTTTAAATGGTTGAAATTCTGCCACTACAGCCACATTGTTCGTGGGATCAGAATTTTTGCCTTTTGGGAATGTCCATTCGTTGTAAAAACCTTGCGTGACTTTAGGTTCAGTTGGTCCTTTGATCCAAATAAAAGAAGTCTCAATTGGTGAAAACCATTCCCAAGCGTTATTCGGCGGAGCGACTCTAAATCGAATTTCGTTTTGGCTTATAGTGGCCGCTGAAGATTTGGGATCTAATATTTCTTTCAATTTTGCAAATACATTAGAGCCATTAAGAGTGCCGCTAGCGAGTATCGCTGTTACTTCTTCCAAAGTAATTTTGAATCCAGCATTAGATAAATTCGGCCTGGCACATAACTCCGAAAACTTACCGGTGATTTTTTCTTTTTTTAAATCAACCCAGGCAGAACCAATTTTTATTTGCAGACTTTGTTCAGTACCAATGGAGTGACAGTTCAAATTTTCAGAAACGCTCAGCAGCGAGGGTGCATTACTCACAGAAGTCGCAGCCGCATTTGGAACAGGTATTGGACGTTCTGAATCTGCAACTCTTTCATCGCCTGGAATCTTTAAATCGGTGATCGCGCCAACGATTGGTGTGTCCCCACTTTTAGGTGTCAATGTCACGCTTTGTATGCAAGCTACGGCTGCACCAGGGTTAGTTGCACAAGAAGTGAGCGTGTGACGTACGGGCGCTCCAAATATTACTTTTGGGCCATGAGGGTCGACAGCAATTGCTTGAGTTGGAAATAGAAGAGAGGTAAACAAAGACATTGAAGATACAAGCGCTAGTTTGCGCATAAATCCAACCCCTCTGTGCTTTCACTTCGAATGCCGTGATAACAATAGCGGCTCAACCTTCATTTACGGTCTAATTGTAAAAGACGCTCTTGATTGTGGATCTTAAGGCTAAAAGAACTAATTTGAAATGATCCACCGTTCAAATTCACAGTCTTTGAAGTTATAAATCTCTACAGGCCTGCGGCGATAAATCGCCGTAAAATCCTTCCGCTTTCTTGCTCTCATAGTCCCCAGGAGGATTACAAAAGGGATTCCAGTTCCTGGCGCACGCACTCCACGCAAGATATGAGATCTCCATGGATTTTCTGCGTTTTCGATTGACACAAGATTGCTTTTGGCAACTTTAATGTCTCCGTGAAGAGCACCAATTTTTTCTAAGAGTGAAAGTTTTAAAGTTAGGAATTCTCCATCATCAATTACCTTTGCCATTTGGCCTCCCCATCAATGCAAATGCTGCATCAAATAACTCAGCGAAACGTAGGGATTCCTCAAGTGGCATGACCCAATCTTTCTTTCCACGCACATGGCGCACAAATGCATCAGCCATGAGTTGGTAAGGGTCACAGGCATCAAAACGCTCAACTTTCTTTTTACCTTGAATTTCAATTTCCAGAGTACTTGGGTTATTTAGTGAAAAAAACGAATCAGAACCTCCGGTACGTACCGAACCTTTGGTACCTTCTACAATCATCCAAAGTGATACCGGAATATTTGCTGATGTCACAGTTTCGGCAGGAACTCCACCAACTTTGTAATTAACCCGCGTTGTTTCGTCGACTCCACCTGGATGCCAGACAGTGTGAACTTCCATATCGGTGACTTTTGGGAATCCAGTTAGCCATAAAGGCGCAACTGTTGAGTACGGTCCTAGGTCGTAAAGGATTCCGCCGCCGATAGTCGGATCGAGGCGAATATTTGATTCATCCAGACCGTCATAAGTGAATGCGGTACGAATTCGAATTAATTTTCCGAGTTTCCCAGATTGCACGATCTCTTGAATCCGCTTAGTGCGTGGATGCCAACGATTCCAGGAAGCTTCAATCAAAATCTTTCCAGTTTCCTTAGAAACGGCGATTGCTTCGCGAACTTCAGCCGCGTTCATTCCTAACGGTTTCTCACAAAGTACGTGCTTACCCGCCTTCATGGCTCGGATTGCAAGTGGTAAGTGGAATGCATTTGGAAGCGAGATGTAAACACCTTCAACATTTGGGTCAGCCAAAAGTTCATCGTAACTTGTGTAGATCAAACCTTTAGGGGAGATGGTCATTGCTTTATTAGCATCACGAGATGCAACGGCATATATTTCGCCGGTATTTGATTTAGAGATTGCCGGATAAAGTGCTTTCTTGGCGATCATTCCTGCGCCGATAAAACCCCAACGAAATTTTTCCATGGCCATATCCTAGTGAAGTCGCTCAAAAGCCCAAAGGGTTGATCAAATTACTTCGAAGGCAACAACCTGGCATCTCCGGCGTAGGGCCAATCGTGTAACAATTTAAAGCCTTCTGCATATTGGGTACATGCTTGTGCGCCGCGGAATCTTCCTTGAATCAACATATTTTCCGTAAATTCCGTACCAAATACATGCATCATCCAGGCGGCTTGGCTTTTGTGAGAAGAGAGCATGGCCGTTTTAGTTTCCATAACTCTAGTTACATCAACATAAAATTCAGGTTCGAAGTGATTTCCTAATTCAGTATCCATTTCGAAAACGGTTGGTATTGGAGTCGGTGGAAAATTTGTAACAAATAAGGGAACACTGGCTGGAATACGTGCATCACGTGCGATTGATCCAGCAAGTCGGTGATCGGGATGATGATCGAGAATCGAATGAATAAACATCACATCTGGACGGGCTTCACGGATTGCATCAATAAACCGCTCGCGAGTTTCACGATTATCAGTGAGGAACTCATCATCAAAATCCATCCAAATTAAATGTGCCCCCAGAATTGCAGCAGATGCCTTTGCTTCTTCATGGCGAGTTGCGGCAATCATTTCACGCGTAATTGATGGATCACCCGTGCCAACATTTCCATTTGTGGCAACCGCGATGATGATTTAATTACCGCGCTCCCTGCATACCGCCAAAGTTCCACCACATTGCCATTCGACATCATCAGGATGTGCAGCGATAGCTAAAATTCGCATCTAACGCACCTTTACTTAAAATTCCCGGCTGGTCGACCCTTAATAACCGCATCCCAATCCTTTCGTGATTGCCATGGGGTTTCATAAGTAGGGGAGTTGACGTAGCGATCTAAGGTGAATTTCAAAGTTGCGCCGCTATTAGGCCCAAGCTCGATTTCAAACCACTTGTCATTAATGGCTACATCTTCACTCTTGCCGTCGCTTTGAGTGACGGTGACTTTGGTGAAGTTGTGCTCACCAAATGTTCCAGATTGCAATACCAATTTGCGCGATTCATTTGCACTGATATTTGCAACCTGCATCTCAACCGAAGTGGCACTTACCTTTTCAACAATCATGGCGACATCATCTGGAAGTCCAGTGCGTTGCTTCTGACCATCAAATGGACGAACTTTTCCATGTTGCAAACCACCATGTGAAATATGCATGGGTCCACCAAAGATCATCTGTGCAAGTCCTTCAAAGTAAACTGGATTGAACTCTTGCCAGGCGTGAATTTGGTAACCATCAACGCGAAGGTCTAAGCCAACTTCGATATCAGCAGTTGCCGGATCGTAATTATCCCAACCGCGTGGGGCACCAGTCTTTGAACGCATCTTGTGTAATTGATTATCAATCAGCGTTAAATTCATGGCCAAAATTCTCTCTGGATAATCTGGGATCTCACCGCGCATATATTGGAACCAAGAGAGCGTATTAGCGATGTAATGCTTTGTTGCATGGCCGGTTTTTCCATCAAGACCCGAAACACCTGGTGCAATAATTTCATTCCAATCAGCACCGCGAGGCATCCGATCAATTCGAGCAAGATCTTCATCTGCCATCGATGTTGTCCAGATGTAAATCATGTTGCGAGGGTTCACCATTCTGAAGTCATCCCAGCCAGTGTCAAAATGCTTCATTGGAGATTTAGTAATGCCATCTACATCTTTACGAAGTGACCAGATAAAATCCTCCTGCGAACGAGCAAGCTCTAAATGCTTCATTTCTCCGGTAAGCAGAACTGCGTTCATAGAAGCATTAGTCAATGGTTCAATTATGGTTGTGTAACCATGAGGCCAACGCCAACCGTAATATCCACCCCACCATTTACCATCGTTGTACTCACCAATTTTTCCAGTTAAGCCAACGTTGTCAGGCAAGATTCCATTATTTGCTATAGCGCGATCGTGCCAAACATTTAAATAATCAGTAACCCATTGCTTTAATGAATCATCATGGGAGTACATGTATCCATGAGTCATCAAAGTTGTAGCGTTTAAATTAAGTGGAACATCTCCGCGGTTCATCCGCAGATTCATCTTTTCAATAATCTCGGCATAAACGGCATCATTTGACCAATGACATTTCTTATTGGCGAAATCATGGTTCTTTAGATCCTCATATGGAGCTAAATAATCATCCAGAACTGTGCGGTGGGTCTGCCAATCCTCATGAGTTACTTGCAGGCGTGGTCCACGACTTCCATTTAGCGGGGAGCGGATAACTTTGTGTTCTGGATCGTAATTAGGTGCTTCAGGATCTTTACCGTTGTACATGTTGGCAAAACTTTGCGCACGTTGACGGTCAACCAAACTTTCAGGCTTTGTTAATCCAAAGAAATAGAAGTACAACATTCCTTCGCCGTGATGCATCCAGTCGTAGTATCCGTCGAATTCGCGGTGAATCTGACCATATTGCGTCCACTGCCAAGTGATCATGTCCCACATCTGGCGTGCCAATTCATAGACCCGCTCATTGCCACCTATCGAATAAAAAAGTGCCAAATTCATGAAAGCCTCATACGGATCATCAGATCCATCCATTGATCCCCATTGGTCACGCCAAATTAAAGTGCCATCGGGGCGGCAGTAGCGAGCAACAAACTCAACTGCTGCTTCATTTAACTTTTCAATGATTTCACGTTCTTGTTTGGCCCATTTTGGATTTGAGTGTGTGGCGGATACTTTGACAGATGCGATTTTCTTGGATGAATTGGACATATCGGGATCCTAGTCTCGGATCCAGCAGATTAAAAGGGTTAGGTAAAGGTTAAATTAAAATTAAGGTTGATTTTGAATTGCAGAAAGTAAGACTAAGAGACCGAGCACAATCATCACAAGCCCACCTGTAATACGTAAAATAACTATCCGACGTACATCAGTGGCCAGCCAAATCCGTGCAGTGCCAGCGAGCAATCCCCAAGTTCCATCACAGACGAGTGCTAACAATGAAAAAATCACACCAAGCAAAATTAATTGGAAAACCACACTGCCACGATCGCGGTCGATAAATTGAGGCGTCACTGCAGCGCAAAAAACTATTCCCTTGGGGTTTAATACACCAACAACAAATCCATCTCGGATAGTTCGTAGCGAAGTTGGTGCGACTACATCTCCTTGCTCAAGCATTTGAGTTGAGTGCTCAGCTCTTTTGTGGAGAGCATCAATACCTAAGTAAATTAGGTAGAGGCCACCACCCCATTGCACTACTGCATATGCAAGTGCAGATTTTTGAATTATTGGCCCGATTCCAACGGCGACCAATATTGATAGAACCAGAAATCCAGCAGCGTTTCCAATGACGGTCATTAGTGCAACTTTTCGTCCCCAAGCGATTGCCCTTGCAATAGTGAAAAGAACTGAGGGGCCAGGGGCCAAAATGATTGCTACTGCGGCAATAAAGTACTCAGGAAGCCGGGTTGGAATCACTAAGTCCATGCTCCAAAACTATCTGAACTGCTCCAATGTGATCTAAAGACGATCACCACTGGAAGCAGCTCAGGGGCGCCACGCCGGGGCCAAGTCGGAGTTGCCTGAGAGCCAGCGGGGGAGTTAGATAGCGCAAGGTGATATATCAACTCGATCTATCCAGTTGTAATTTGAGGGGGGCAGCAAATGACATCACGTAGTGAGCCTTTGGAGTTCACCCTTTTAGGACTGCTCTCAGCCGGACCCTTACATGGATATGAATTGCGCAAGCGATGCTTGGCTATCTTGGGACCTTTCCGGGCACTCTCATTTGGATCGCTATATCCGCAATTACGCCGGATGGCTCTTAGCAATTTGATTGAAGTATCAGAAAATGAGAGCACGGCAGGAAGCTCGCGCCGGACCAAAATTTCTTATTCAATTACCGAAGCGGGTAAAAAAAGATTTGCAGAGTTAACTGAAAACTCTGATGCAAGTGAAGATGAGGCTTTCGGAGTCCACTTCGCATTTTTCGGTCCAACTTCGCGAACATCTCGCGTACGAATTTTGGAAGCACGCAGACGTAGGTTAAAAGATAAAGCAGAAGTGCTTTCCAAAGAGCTCGAGCGCTCGCCGTTAAATGGTGAAGTGCTTGGAATAGATAAGTACTTAATTGAATGGCGTCGTCATTCACTTGATTCAGCAACCCGTGAAATTGCGTGGCTTGATGAAATGATCCAATCTGAAAGGAAAACCCAGTGAGCAAGATCAGAGTAGCAATCGTCGGCGTTGGAAACTGCGCCAACTCATTAGTTCAAGGAGTTACTTACTACAAGGATGCTGCCATCGATCAGGAGATTCCTGGATTGATGCACGCAAACCTTGGTGGTTATCACATCAGCGACATTGAATTTGTCGGCGCATATGATGTCGATGCCAAAAAAGTAGGACTTGATCTTGCTGATGCAATGTGGGCGAGTGAGAACAACACTATTAAATTTGCAAATGTTGGAAAAACTGGAATCACTGTAGAACGCGGAACAACGCTTGATGGTCTCGGTCGCTACTACCGTGAAACCATCACCGAGTCAGACGCAACGCCAGTTGATATCGTCGCATCTCTTAAAGCGAAAAAAGTAGATGTATTGATCTGCTACTTACCTGTTGGGTCCGAAGATGCCGCACGCTTCTATGCGCAAGCTTCAATTGATGCTCACTGCGCATTTGTTAACGCATTGCCAGTGTTTATTGCATCTGATCCAATTTGGGCTAAGAAATTTACTGATGCCAAAGTGCCAATTGTTGGCGATGACATCAAGAGCCAAGTTGGCGCAACAATCACTCACCGAATCTTGGCGAAGTTGTTCCAGGATCGTGGAGTTCACTTGGATCGCACATTGCAATTAAATGTTGGCGGAAATATGGACTTTAAAAACATGCTCGAACGCGACCGCTTAGAGTCAAAGAAAATTTCAAAGACTCAGTCAGTTACTTCCCAACTTGATCACGACATGGGCGAAGGAAATGTTCATATCGGACCATCTGATTATGTTGCATGGCTAGATGATCGCAAATGGGCGTATGTTCGCCTTGAAGGTCGGGCATTTGGTGATGTTCCGCTATCTCTTGAATACAAATTAGAGGTTTGGGATTCACCAAACTCTGCCGGTGTAATCATCGATGCACTTCGTTGCGCGAAGTTAGCACTTGATCGCGGCATTGGTGGACCATTACTTTCACCATCTAGTTACTTCATGAAATCTCCACCAGAGCAGTACTCGGATGAAACCGCACATGTGCGCACAGAAGAGTTTATTGCCGGAAAGATTGAGCGCTAGTAGCCACTCATGGAAGAAATGAAAGAAATGAAAGAAATGAAAGAAATGGAAGAAATTTCAGTAAACATCGATAATGGCGTTTTAGCATTAGGTTTTAATCGGCCTGACAAAAGAAACGCCATTACAGGTGAGATGTACGCCGAACTTGCAGATCAATTAAATTCTGCGGTAGATAATGATGAAGTTGGTGCAGTTTTAATTTATGGCGAAGGTGAAGATTTCACCGCCGGTAATGACATTAATGATTTTCTTAACAATCCACCCTCTGATGACAATGCTCCAGTGTGGCGTTTTTTGATTGCAATTCGAGAATTTCCAAAACCGCTAGTCGCCTCAATTACTGGTAGGGCTGTAGGAATTGGGACAACACTGTTATTGCATTGTGATTACGTAATTGCTGGCAAAGGAACAAAATTGTCGATGCCTTTTGTTAATTTAGGTTTAGTTCCTGAGGCGGCATCTTCTTATCTGCTTCCACTAATCATGAGTCACCAACGTGCCAGCGAGTTACTTCTGCTCGGAGATGTATTCTCGGCAGAAAAGGCACGCGAGTACGGCTTAATCAATGAAGTTGTTTCAGATGAGGAAAGCCCAGTTCGTGGAGGTGAAGTTGCTAAACAACTTGCTGACCAACCACGGAATGCAATGCGCCAAGCAAAGAGATTGATTAAAAAAGCACATTCCCAAGCAGTTGCTCAAACTATGGTTGAAGAAGGAAAACTTTTTCAAGAAGCATTAGTAAGTGATGAAGCCAGAGATGCTTTTATGAATTTCATTTCGAAAAAAGGAAAATAGAAATGGCCCAAGACCTAGCTGGTAAAAAAATATTAATTACTGGTGGATCCCGAGGAATTGGCTTGGCGATTGCTAAACGTGCTGCTGCCGATGGCGCCATGGTTGCAATTGCTGCTAAAACTACAGATCCACACCCAACATTGCCAGGCACTATTTATAGCGCTGCGGATGAAATTCGCGAGGCTGGGGGAGTTGCACTCCCAATTCAATGTGATTTGCGAGATGAAAAACAGATTGAAAGTGCAGTTGCACAAACAGTGGCCGAATTTGGCGGATTAGATATTTTGATTAACAACGCCAGTGCAATCAATTTAACCCCTACGCTCCTAACTCCGGCAAAAAGATTTGATCTAATGTTTTCGGTAAATGTTCGCGCTACATTTTTAACCTCACAAGCAGCCATTCCGTACTTGAAAGAATCTGCCGCTGCAGGTCGCAACCCACATATTTTGACTATGTCTCCACCACTGTCCATGAGTGCAAAATGGTTTAAGCCACATCTTGCTTACACAATGGCTAAGTATGGAATGAGCATGTGTGTCCTAGGTTTAGCTGAAGAGTTTAAGCGTGATGGAATTAGCGTTAATGCGCTTTGGCCACGGACTGCTATCGATACCGCAGCCCTTGCCATGATTCCTGGAGTTGACACTGATTTCTGTCGCAAGCCAGAGATTATTTCCGATTCAGCGCACAT
>SXGQ01524589.1_pt1 | contig 11637 bp, 14 predicted proteins | sample 3178371 | NCBI WGS metagenome assembly SXGQ01 (sample SAMN11356859, study PRJNA531348) | freshwater metagenome | isolation source: freshwater sample F1-20 | place: China: Fuxian Lake, Yuxi | collected 2017-12-25 | reverse complement strand
TGGAATAGGTCGTAGGGGACTGGCTGCGATACATAGGTGGTCTGGTGAGTGCCGCCCTCGGCTGAGAGTGCGCCGGCGATCTGACCATCACCGCCGATCAGCCTCACCTCGTCGCGCACATTCTGGGCGAACGCGATGTACGCTCCGTTGCCATCGACCGCGTTGGGTTGTCGTGCATTGGACGCGCCCGGGGTCGCGGCCACATCGGGGACACCCACTGCGATAACGCCCGGAACCGACACCGTATCGAGCGTGTATGCAGGCGCGTCTATCGCGCCGATCCCCGTGCCGGTCTGGAACTTCTCGGTCGGGCGACAATCCTGTAGCGGCGCGACCGCCGACACAACGACGGCGAAAAGCCGCCCATTGTCGGGCATCCGATCCTCGCTCCCCTTGCGGGTGAGGGTGTGCGAGACATCAGCGCCGTCCCAGTATTGGGCCACTATGTAGTGTTGCGCATCGACCGCTGGCGCACCCATCGCTGTTGGCCCCTTGGCGGTTAGCGCCCCGATAACGGCTGGCACGAACAGCGTCGCACCACCCAGTGCGTGCTGATTCTCGCAGCCCTACCTCCCGGCGAATGAGGTGTCGAGCGTTGAGGCGACAGCCGCAGGCCAGGATCCCGCACCCACGACCGCAGCTACCTGGGCCGTCACTTCACCGGACTGTGGGGATCGGCTAGGGTCGTTGCCGCTAGTAAGGCACGGCGCAACATCTCCGGGAGTTTTTTTCCGCGTCGGGCGCTTCGCCGCAGAATCCCAGAGCACGCTTTGGCGCTCAAAAAGAACTTGCGCGGCGCGTCCGGGCTCAGTACATCCGACAACGAACACACGCCGTCGGCGCTGCGGGACGGCGCGTGGGTGTCGGCGTGTTCTGATCCACTGAGCGTCCAACACTCGGTAGGCCCACTCATACCCCAGGTTCCCCAGCGTCCCGAGGAAGGAACCAAAGTCCCGTCCTCCACCAGACGACAAGAGACCAGGGACATTTTCGAAGATGCACCATCTAGGCCGGAGACTCCCAACGATCTCAAGATATCTAAAGGCCAGGTTGCCCCGTGGGTCGGTGAAGCCGAGCCTTTTGCCGGCGACGGAGAATGACTGGCAAGGACTTCCCCCCACAACGACATCGACTGATCCGGGTTCGATTTTCCACTCAGCATGGTGACTGACATCTCCGTAGTTGGGGACATTGGGATAGTGGTGCTTCAGCACCGCGCACGGAAACGGCTCAATCTCTGCGAACCCCACCGGAGTCCAGCCGAGCGGCCCCCAAGCGACCGAGGCCGCTTCGATCCCGCTGAATAGGGACAGGTATCGCAGCCCCCCAGGCGGCTTCCCTGCCCCATTTGGCCGCGCATCCATGCGATCAGCAGTCTACCACCGTCAAGGTGGGGGGTGGGTAGGGAGCGTGCATATTTTTTTCTATTTGGGGGCTTGACACGGGTGTAGGGATGTGGTACGCTGCGCGTGTCTGAGATCGGGAAAACCAACGAAAGGAACACAATGACGGATCAATCACAGCGTGCGGCGTTCAAGGCCGCAACCGCAGCGAACCCCGTGAAGGTTTGCTGGCGGCGAGCCGGCGAAGGCTCGAACGGCGAGCCGGCTGGTCAGTTCGCATCCCGCGTCGTGTGGGATGCCCAGGTCAAGACCACCAAGGCCGGGGATTTCGTTTGGGTCGCCATGACCGCTGATGGCGTCCGCTCGTTCCGCGACGATTCGATCATCTCTGTCAAGTGACCCATTACGGGTGGGGTGGGGAGGGGACAGTTCTCCCCTCCCTCCCCCCCCAAAGGAGCAGATCATGTCAGTTCCAACCACGCTGGCCGCCCGCCTCAGCACCATCATTGACGATGGCGAGTGGCACTCGATTGATGCGCTGGTGACGGTCCTCGGCAACCCACCTGCCGCCGATCTCCTCTGCGCCTTCTGCCCCGCATACATGGAGGTCGATGCACACCGGCGTGCGATCAAATCGCACAACCGGGAAATGTACGCCGACTCCCTCGCTAACGAGGACCGCAGAGAGGCGGAGGTGCGCGGGATCACCCACCTATGTACGATTCACACGCTCCAATCCGGAGCAACCCACACCACGAAAGGAAGCCCAGCATGAACCCAGCAGATGACATGGAGGAGGGGGCGCGGCAAGCGGAGGCTCTAGCCGATTCGGCTCGGGCGCTACTCGCCTCCCTAGACGACCCCTACGACGGCGTACCCGCAGACACGACCATCCCCGTACCAACGCCTACGCCGGCGGGGGCGGTACAACCCAACCCCCAGGCCGAAACGAGCAAACTCACACGGTTCGTGCGGTGGGCGAGTTGCTACCTCGCAGCCCTAGAGGCTGAGAAGCAACTGCTCCGGTTGGTTCGCCTTGATCGACTAACCGGATCGAGCCCGGATAGCCTCCAGCGGGCGGTGGATGCCTGCGATGCTGCTCGAGCAGCGACCGTAGCCATCGAACGACTGCGGCCACACTGACACCAGGGTCGGGGTGGGTGGTTAGCCCACCCCGACCTGGATTGGTATCAGCCGTTGACCATCGCGTTCACGCCGGCCTCGGCGTTCGATGAGGCAGATTCCTTGCCTCTCGACAGCTGGGCCACAACCGAAACAAGTCCGGTCCCGCTCGTATTGGGGGTTACTGAGCAGCGCAAGTATCGCTTGCGCCCGCGCAGATCCACATTCAACACCGCACCAACAGCGGTGGCTGCTGATGTGGTCAATACGGCAGCGGCCAGGTTAGAGGTGGCGAAGGCGGAGATTGCAACAAAATCAGTCTGCGCCGTGGTGTCGCTCTCTGCGAGCGATAGTGTCGCCGGGGCGTGTGTGGCCGCGCCAGCGCCGAGGAGGACGCTGATCTGAGCCTCACCCCAACCACGGCAGTCGAGGACCGCCGTAGCCGTTGCCGACGAGCTGAGAGACTGAGGAGCCAGCAAGAGGTAGTGCTTGTTACCTTGGAAAGTCATTGTCATTGGAGTTGTGTCCTATCAGGAGTATGCGATCACGCCAACGACCGCGCCAGCCTCGCTGGACGAGCCGTAGTTGGCGTTGTTGATGTCGAACCGAGCAGTTCCACGCACGGCAACCTCGTCCTGCTCAAACGCATTGAGTGCGCTATCGCTGAACGCGACCGCCAGACCACGGCGATCACCGAGGTAAGCGGCCATCGCCAAATCGCCAAACAGAATCTGCGGGAGGGCCGTATCAATGTCCTTGGGCATCGACTGTGCGTACACAACCGGGTAGCCCAGGAATCGCAGTTGGCCGCTGCCGTCACGAACCTCGTTGGCGGTTACGCCACCGGCGGCCTCGGCAATGCGCTCCATGACCGTGTTGGCAACATACTTGTGGCAGTACCACTTGGCGTTGCCGCGATCAGCGTAGGCCGGCAAGCGGCCAATGACCTTCCGCATGGTGGCGAGTGTCAGGGTTTCCATCGTGGTTTCGCCAGATGGAGCCTTGACGATGCCCGAAGCGGTGTACACACCGCCGGCTGCGACTGAGAGTGCAGTCGAAGCGCCAACGATGCCGTTGTAGGTGCTGGTTCCCGTTCCATTGAAACCACAGTCATCTTCCTTGTTCGAGAAGGCGTATGCGATTTCCTTGGCGAGATCATCACCGAACGACACAGCGTTGTCTTCGTTCAGTTCGTTGGACACCGTAGAGATCACGATGAACTTCTTGGCAACCAACTGGATGCGGTCGAAGGTCTGCGAACTCTCAGTTCCGGCCTGCGCCTCACCAGCCGCGTAGGCGGTCAGGTTGCCGATGCGCCGGGGCTGATACAGGGTATCGCCGGCCATTGGCTTGACGGCAGCATTCTGGCGGAACACGCCGTACTCCTCGCGCAGTGAGATGATGTCAGCGGAGAACTCGTCAGGGACGAGGAAACCGCCGGCGCTGTTCGTGCCTTCGGTTTGGCCCTTCGTGACGAGAACCCCGTGGTCCTTGCACCAAATCTGACTGTCGGCGCGTCCGAGCGACGCCATCGCCCAGCGACCGAAGCGGTATGCAGTCTCTGCACTCTTGAAGTGCCGAGACTTCTGCCGTGGTGAAGAGATGCTAACAGATGGGGCAACAGCCTTCCGTGGGGAAGTCCCATTGCTCGCCAAAGCCTTGCGGACTTCGGAGGCAACGGTCTTAGCCAGGTCGGGCTTCAGTTCCTCGTCCTCGTCCTCTTCCTCCTCGGCGAAGATGGCGGGATCGAACGGCTTGTCGGCCGGCGCATCCTCTGACATCTTCTCCACCTCTTCGGGGGTCAGAGTGATTTCGTAGGAGATGTTGTCTGGCGAAACGACATTGCCCTGCTCATCGGTGATGATGAGACCGTTGAGCATGAGCGCCTTCGCCTTGTTGAATCGCTTGGCTCCAACCTGATCGGCCAGTGCCTGAAGCTGCTTACTGAGTGCGGAAACCTTGATGGTTCGCATTGTGGTGCTTGTCCAGGATGTAAACGCTCAAGGGCCACGCGCTCGGCATCACCTTGATGCCATCGGTCAGGCCCGCGCATGGCTCAAGTATAGGCACGGCTTTTGTGACCGTGCTCTCTAGCCAACACCCACCGCTGGGCGCTCTCCCGGTCAACAACCTCGCCCGTTGACTGAGCATCCACAAGCGCATCTTGGATAGCAGGAATGAACCCAGACCTTGGGTTCCGGTTGGGGAACATACGCATCAGGTCGTGACCGTTCAGGATTGGCAACCGTGGCTTGGACTCCGCGTGGGTGCGTACCAACTCCACCGCCTCCCGCGCCTGCGGGTTGTGGGCTTTGTCAGCGGCGGCGTGGATCATGGTCAAGAACCAGAGCCGTTCGTTGCCCTTGGGGGAATGGGTGCGGATGAACCGCCCAACCGCCTTTGGGTTGCTTGTGTCAAGCCCGTGCGGACGCATATGTGCCGCTACGATCTCGGTCGCCATCTCGCCAACCCTCCCCAGCCCAGCCCGCCTGAAGAACTCCCCCGCCATCTCCGCCCCCAACTTGTCGTGCCCAATGTAAGATCGCGTCCCGTCCGGCTTCTCCTGCTGGGCGCTGGGGGACATTTTCCCGAAATCGTGGAACATTGCCGCCAGTACTAGGGCGCTCCGTTCCTCCCCGTCCAACCCGTATTCGGTCGCCAACTTCCCAGCGTGTTCCACCACAGACACCACATGATCCCGTAGGTTCTGAGTGTGGTAGCGATTGCGCTGATCCATGGTTATGGGCGACCAGTTCGCCGTAGCGTTCAGCCCCAACATGGCCCGGTACATCCCGGTATCAAACAGGAGTGCCGCGCCGGCCGCCGGATTGTCGCTCGTCGCCAGTTTGGACAGTTCCTTGGCGTAGCGTTCCGGGGCGACCGTGGACTCAATGCGGGCATGGAACTCTGGCCGTGACAATGCTGCGACAAGGGCCGGGTCAGCCTTGAATCCCAACTGAGCCACGAACCGTGCGGCGCGGAACCCACGAAGCGGGTCATCGTCCATCGACCTGGCTGGATCGTCGGGTGTACGCAAAACCCCGGCGTGAAGATCGGATAGCCCCGATCCGGTGGGGTCTTCAACCTGAGAGGTGTGGGTGTTGTAGTAGAGGGCGTTGACCGTGAAATCCCGGCGCTTGGCATCCTCGTCCACCGAATCGGTCGGCAGCATCGTGGGGACGCGGCTCGCTCCGGTGTACCCCTCTGTCCTCATTGGGACGAACTCCACATCCATCCCGTCAATGACCGTTCCGCCAACCCGCAGGCTGGCCGATCCGGTTTTGTCTAGACCCAGTTCGTGAACATCGCCACCGAACATTCGGGCCGCTGCCCGTGCCACGCGCACCCCGTCACCGCCAGTTACTGCAATGTCCATGTCGCTGGACTCGCGGCCAAGCAGCTTGTCCCGCACCCAGCCGCCGGCTATCCGCAGCGTAGCCCCCGAAGCCCCAGACACCGCACCCAACTTGCCCACCACAGACCTCTCTGGCACGGTAAGAGACAAGCCACCCCGACCACAGGTATTCCCAATCTGGAACCCACCCGCGCCAGTACCACAGTTCTTGAGCCGGACGGTTACTCGCACACCCAAGTCTATGCGGCGGCTGGACTACAACTAGGCGGGGACAGCCGCTCCGTCGTCGTCTTGGTCATCATCATCCTCATCCCGCTCGCTGATACGCCCCACTTCATCAAGCAGGATCGACAGCCTGTTCCCGTGTTTCATCAATGATCGGTACTCAACAGCGGTTTCTGGCGCGTCGCCCAGTTTGTCCATCGCCGCGTTGTTCCGATCAATCGCCTCACCGATCTTGTCCTGCGCCGCCCGAATCGCCCAGCCCTCGCTCGTATCTAGGGCGATGTCAACCATCCCCTCCAACCGTTGCATCTCACCACGGAATCTGATGGCACTACCACCGCTTGGCCTAACGCCAACGCTACCACCCCCACCGCCACCGCCACCACCCGATGCACAAGTGTTCCCCGGCTGGAACCCGCCGGCCCCAGTTCCACAATCCTTGCAATAGCGGACGGTGATTTTCATGCTCTATTGTAGCCACCCCGTCAGTAGGGCTGCATCCTAGACCGTGCCCAGCGTGCCTCGTCAAGTGCCGCGATGTGGGAGTCGAGGGCTGCAATGTTCTCGGCGTATTCGTGTTCGGCGGCAAGCTCATCCGGCAGCGAGAACCCAACACCAAACATCGCGTTGCTACGGAAGTCCTCGTGGATCTTGTCTTGCATTGCTCTGGCGGCGCTCTCCATAACCACGATGCGTTCAAGCGTTGGCTTGTTAGCCAACTCGTCCCGTTGGGCGGAAATAAACCGTGTGGTGGTTTGACCCCTTGGCGGGTGCGCCTCTACCCACCGCGCCCGTCGTTCCCCTCGTTCCCTACTGCGTCTGGTGTTGCCACCACCCCTAGAACCACAGGTGTTGCCCGGTTGAAATCCGCCGGCCCCCGTACCACAATCTTTGAGGACAACGGTTACGCGCATGGATCCCTTATGAGTAGGGGATCAGGGTCTGCTCGTCGTAGAAATCGGGCTCCGGTGTCTCCCCGGCTGGAGTCGCGTTAGCCGTATTCAGATCGTGGGCACTGTCGAGAAGTCGGCCAATCTTCTCAGCGTGATCCCAGCGATGTGAGATCATCCGCGTCAACTTGTGGAACCGCGCCATTCCCTCTGGATCACTAGTGTTCACCCGCTTCAACTCGCCGTTGAACGCTTCGATCTTGGCGTTGGTCTTATCGAGCATCCCGCTTAGCTGCTCAACGGCTTGGTTGATGTCGGCCGGCTCACCGGAGTCCCTGGCGTTGCCCAGTATGGTGCGGGCTAGCCGCAACTCAGACAATAGCGGTGATGTGCGGGCGCGTGGCTTGGGGGCCGATTCCGGGCTCCCGCCGCCCCGGGCATTGGGCGCTCTAGCCGTCGCCGTGCCGGAACCACCTCCTCCGGCCCCACAGGTATTCCCGGGTTTGAAGCCGCCAGCCCCCGTCCCGCAGTCTTTGAGGATCACCCTGATTCGCATGGGTAACTATAGCGCGGCTGTTACGGCCCCCGTATAGACACGCCCCAAGGCTACTGCTGGTGGTGGTCGGCCCGGGCGTGATGCCACCGGATTAGTGCGGGGAAATCCTGCCAGCCACCTTTATTCGGTAGGTGGTTGCTCTGCGGGCTCGGCCTTCTCTGACGGACTTACCTCGGCGCTTGAGTCCTTCATCGATGAGCCTTCCTGCTTCGGCCCGGAGGTCACTAGCGTCTTTCCCCCCGTCAGCCAACTCGGCAATCCTGGAACTATCGGCATAGTCGTATTCTCCTTTGTTGATGAACGCCGCGTAGGCGGTTCCTAGCGCCACAGTATATTTGCCACCTAGCGCCGCGTCAACTTTTTCCGCCAGCGCACCCGTATCGCCCCCAAAATCAAGAATGAGCATTTCCCCGCCCACGGTGGTGTGCCCCTGAATCACCCCATCATCAATCGTCCGTAGCGTCTTGTAGACGGCGTGGGTGTCGGCAAGAGACAGCCCCTCAGGAAGCTTCACCGTAATAGCACCCACCTTATCCCCGCCAGCGAACTCCCTCTCTGACACAACCATCATTGAGTCCTGAGCAAGGGCGAAGCCCGTCAGTTTCGCCACCGCAAGCAGGCGCTCTGCTGGGATGCCGGCATCAACAACCGCCGCGAATGAGGGGTTGGAGTCGTCGAGGTAGCCACCGTACTGGTCGCGCACCTCAGCCCTTACCCCCGCGGCCTTGAAGACTCTGGGAAGGATTGCCTGGGATACCTCCCGACTAACCGCTTCGCGCTCCTGATTGGGGAGGGAGTTCCAACGCCCCGCAAGGAATTTGTCGTTGGGATCTGGCGCGACCTCAAAGAGAACCCTACTTGGCTCCGTGGAGCCGCGAGGGGTTGGGCCATCTCCGTCCTCAGCCCCACAAGTGTTCCCAGGCTGGAACCCGCCAGCACCCGTGCCGCAGTTTTTGAGAACCACTCGTATTTGCACGGGGGATTGTAGACCCACCAAGTCCAATCTCAACGGGTAGGGTGGTTCAGTCTGGCCCGGTCAGCACAATGGACGGCCCCCGCGCCGGCTTGTCCGCTGGCTCGTCGCCCCCGCCGAACTCATCCTCGGCTGGCTTCTCTCCGGGCTTGCCTCCGGCCACACCGTCTGGCTTACCGCCACCCATTGCACCCATGAGTGCCGCGAGCCCACCCCCCTCGGGAGCCTCTGGTGGAAGCCGCAACTTATCTGCGCCGGCCTCCTCCGATTTTGGCATCCCGTGTATTTCACGCGCCTCGTTCACCGTCATGTACCCGGCTGAGATTCCGGCCGAGGTCCGCTGTACATCGAATTGCTTGTCTTCCGGAACCGGGGTGTCGTAGGCCAGCAGCGCCTCACCCTCCAGCCCAAACATCGGGAGTAGGCGCTCGTTCAGGACAGACTCATCGAACCGCAGTAGCGGCAGGACGGTTGTCTCGCGCCATTGCGCGTAGCCCGCCCGTGCGCTCGCAAGGTTCGGGTCGTTTGCTTTTAGCATGCTGACGGGAACGCCGAACACCGCGGCAATCGCCTCCACCGCTTCGTACTTCTGAGCCGACCAGTTCTGTGTAGCGAACGACAGAGGGCGGAAGTCAATATCTCCAGTAACAGCCAGGAAAGAGCCGGCGCGGTTGGGCCCCCTCATCCGCTCCTTCACCTTACTCTCGAAGGCGTCTAGTTCCTCTTCTGAGGCGTCAGCGTTCCGAATGACTACCGCATAGTCGGGACGCGCCATGTTCTGGAAGAACGAGTCCTCACAGGTGTCGATGGCGTTGAGCCGTTGGATTGCACCCCACGCCCCCTCTGCCTTCCCCATCCCCCACAGGGGGTCGAGGGGGTTTGGGATACGAAAGTGCAGTACCTCGTCCGGTGTCATCTCCACCTCTGACCCCGGAATACCGTAGACATAGCCGCCAATGACCTTGTGGATATCGGGGTGGACCTTGACCATGCTGGGGTACATCGGCCACAATTCAGCCGGCACGCCGTTGTCCCGCTTCACCACATGGATGAAGGCGTTGCCCGTCATCTCCAACCACAGCGTCCGTAGGTAGGCGAGTTCGTAGCCGCTCTGGGTTGGGTTGGCATCAGAGAGCAGCTCCAGTAGGGGGTGGGAATCAGTAATCTCCACGAAGTCCCCGCCCAGCTCAGCCGCCTTCCGAATGACCGATGCGCTTGGTGGGTGCTGCCCCTCCCCGTGCAACCTTGCCGTGACCCCCTTTGACACACGCCTGGACTCCCAGAGCCTGTTGGACTTTTGGTTGGTGTACAACCGGAGCGGGACCGCGGCGACCGCCTGAGCGTTCATGGTGGCTGCGGCAATGGCCCAGGCGTTGCTGTCCTTGAGAGCCCGTTCCGCATTGAAGGGCATCCGTACCAGCGGTTCGCGCATGGCAAACCGAATGTGGGATCTCAGGAAGGCCGGCGCGGCCCACTTTCTGATTCGATCAACAACGCCCACTAGGGACACCCTAGGATGTCGTGCGCTTCCTCACCCGTCCACGGTCGCTCGTTGGCTCCTGTTCCACCGTCCTCAAGGCCGAGCGTGTCACTCATGGGTAAGTCTATGCCGCCAATGGCAGTTCCGGCCATAGCGTGGCTCGTTTCGTTGGTTTCGTTCATCCGGGATACCCTTCGCGGTCATTCTACCCCGTTGTTCACATCCACCAAGCCTTCTATGCAACCCTATAACGAAACGGGCGTTTGGGCTGGCTAAAACCAGACACCGCCAGCGCCAGAGCGCACACTCCATCGTCGTGCATTCCGTTGGGTGAACCATACCTGACACCGCCGGCCGAGTAGTGGAACTCAAAAGACTCCAACTCATCCCGCATCCACCCGGACGGGAAGAACACTCGCCTGGAGTGGATCGCCGCTGCCAACCCCTCCATGATCTGCTGCTTGCTCCCGGCCGTGAACTTGAACCCCTGAACATGGGGCGAGTGGCGGCACAGATCCTCAACGATTGGATCGCCCACGCCCGTACTGTCGATCAGCGCCTTGCACTCGATCAGATCCAGCAACCGTTGCCTAGTCTGGCCCCAATCCGACTTCCACCTCTCCAGCCGACAGACAACACCCTTCTCATCTAGGGCCAGGGCGACCGTCCAATCTACCGACTTCGCCAGATCAACCCCCCATACAACTGGTGTCCCCGATGACACGGGCAAGACGCAGGACGAGATCGCATCGAGCCCAAATGGGTTGCCCCCATCATCCACGGCTTCTGCCAGGTACAACTCACGAAACACACGGTCGGGCAACACAGCCTTCGCCGCGTCTACCTCCGCCTGAGACAGGATCCCACCCGAAACCGCATCGTGGGCCGTCAGCCGGTAGGCGATCATGTCATCGTGCCCACCATCCGCCTTTCGGGCGAGGTGGTAGACCCAGTTCTTGGTCCCCTTCAGGTTGCCAATGATGCGAACCGGCCCCTGGGTTGCGGTTAGTGTGGAGCGCACGGCGTGCCAAGCCGCCTCCTTGCACCGTGTTGCCTCATCAATCACCGCCGCTGACACATCTTCACCGAACAACGAGTCGGGGTTGTCGCCAGACTTGAACCAGATTCGGCTTCCGTTGGCAAGCTGGATATAGAGGGCCGAGTCGTTGGTCTTCCATACCCGCTTGTTGGGGTCGGCTTGCGTCAGCCAGCCACGGATGCGATCCATCGCCATTACCGACTGCGGGTAGATCGGCGCGACCCACCAGAAGTGCGCCGGATGGGTGGAGTTCCACGCCAGTTGCAACAGCCACATCAGACAGCCGGCGGTCTTGCCAGACTTCGTGCTGGCTTCGATGACAACGATACGGTGTGGATCGCAGATCGCCCGGTACTGCGCTGGATACATCGGGGGGAGGTCGAGCGTTACCGCCACCCCCCCAATCCTACTAGTGCCGGCGCAAACGCCCCGCCTGCTTTGCTACCTCGCGTGCCACAATGTCGCCCACCTCGCCCATGCCTAGCGGCGGGACATTGATCTTGATCCGGTATGTATCTGGAGCCTTTACCGGGGGCCGAGCGACGGGGTGACGGCGAGCGTGATGATGTGGAGCGAGTTGGGGGGTGGGTGGGGGAGCCTTTGACACGGGAGCCGCCTCCTCATGTGTCTCCTCTTCCTCCTCCTCCTCCTCAT
>SXGQ01824584.1_pt1 | contig 11640 bp, 6 predicted proteins | sample 3178371 | NCBI WGS metagenome assembly SXGQ01 (sample SAMN11356859, study PRJNA531348) | freshwater metagenome | isolation source: freshwater sample F1-20 | place: China: Fuxian Lake, Yuxi | collected 2017-12-25 | reverse complement strand
CCGGATGCAAATAGTCCACAAGGTGCATATGCCGGTGGATCGTATTTCAGCAGGACCGGGAGGGATTTATCAGGATTCAATGCATTGACATTCTATATCAAAGCAACACAATCAGCAACAATTGATGTGATTGGCTTTGGAAATGATTTTGGTGCATCAACATATCAGGTTGCAATGAATGCATTACCTGTAAATACAAATTGGAAAAAAGTGATCATACCAATTCCGGATCCTCAGAAATTGACAGGAGAAAAAGGTTTATTCTATTATTCTACCGGTCCAATCAATGAAAAAGGATATACATTTTGGATAGATGAAGTCCGCTTTGAAAAAGTACCCGATTTGGGAATATGTACGGGTGCGATATACGGTGGAGAAGACAAAAAAGTGCCAAATGTAGAAAAAGGTTCTGTAATCAGAATAGAAGGAATTCAAGCCACGGTAAGTTTGCCAAACGGAATAAATCAGACAATGGGAATTTCCCCATCATACTTTTCATTTGAATCTTCAAATACATCAATCGCAAAAGTATCATCTCAAGGAATTGTTCAAGTTCTTGACTCAGGGAATGTCATAATCACCGCAAAGTTGGGTGCAGTAAATGCAAAAGGTTCATTGGAGCTATCAGCAAAAGGTACTGCGATGATTCCGACAACACAAGCTCCGATACCATCTGTGAATGCAAGCAATGTGATTTCACTGTATAGCAATGCGTATACCAATGTTCCAATTGATACATGGAATACTCATTGGCAATATTCAACAACTGATAACACATTTATCAAAATCAACAATGATGATGTCATTCGCTATTACAACTTGAATTTTGTTGGTGTGGAATTCTCCTCCAATCAAATAAATGCAACCTCGATGACGCATTTCCATATTGATATCTGGACACCAGATCCCACTACAACACCGAATAATGTAAAAGTGATGCTTGTAGATTTTGGAGCAAATGCCGTTTATGGCGGTGGAGATGATGTATCACATGAAATTACAGTCAATGCGCCAACTTTACAGTCAAACAAATGGATCAGTCTTGATATACCTTTGTCGAGTTTCACAGGTCTGACTTCAAGGGCACATCTATCACAATTGGTATTATCGGGTACGGTTTCAAATTTGTTTGTGGACAATGTGTATTTATACAAAGCGGTTTCAACAGTTCCAACTGCTGGTGCTCCCATTCCCACATATCCGGTTGGTGATGTGATATCGATATTCAGTGATGCATATACAAATGTTCCTGGTACAAATCTATCTCCCAATTGGGGTCAAGCGACAGTGGTGAGTACGCCAATCATAGGAGGAAATACAACACTTCTATATTCAGGCTTGAATTATCAAGGAATTCAATTTGGTTCAAATCAAAATGTTTCGAATTATGGATTTCTTCATTTGGATTATTATGCAGCGAATACTAACTCACTTCAGGTATTTCTCATAAGCCCGGGTCCAATTGAAACACCATACTCTCTATCTGTCCCAACAGGATCAGGATGGAAAAGTATAGATATACCACTTAGTGCATTTTCACCCGTTGCCCTCAACAGCGTTTTCCAGTTGAAATTTGTGGGTAATGGGAATGTGTATCTTGATAATATTTTGTTCCGAAAGTAAAACCAATTCAATTCATTTTGCATTGAATATGAGAGAATCATCTTACATGAAAAAACTACATACAATACTCATTATCTTCACGTCTTCACTTGTCATGTTCTTATATGGTTGTGAACAACAAGCAATTCAAACATTACCCGAAAGATCATGGACATTGACCTGGAGTGATGATTTTGAAGGACCTTTAGGAAGTTCACCTGATAAATCTAAATGGACCTATGATATTGGTGTTGGAAACAATGGATGGGGTAATAGTGAACTTCAACATTATACAAACAGACCAATTAATGTACAATTGAATGGTGAAGGTCAACTTGTTATCACCGCAAGAAAAGAATCATATGCGGGATCAGGTTTTACTTCTGCCAGAATCAAAACACAGGGATTATTCAGCCAAACTTATGGTAGATTTGAAGCAAGGATAAAAACACCGACAGGACCTGGCATTTGGCCCGCCTTTTGGCTGCTGGGTGATAATATCTCCGAAGTGAGTTGGCCACAATGCGGTGAAATAGATATTATGGAACAAAGAGGTCAGCAACCAACCATAACACATGGTAGCGTCCATGGTCCGGGTTACTTTGGAGCGAATGCCAAAACAAAACCATTCGGACTTATGTCTGGTAGATTCGATACTGAATTTCATCTCTACGCAATCGAATGGGGGGAAGATTATATTGACTTCTTCATTGATGATTATTTGTTTCAAAGGATTCAACCTCAGGATCTTTCAGGAGAATGGGTATTCAATAAACCATTTTTTATGATTCTTAACATTGCGGTCGGAGGTAATTATGTGGGATATCCTACCACAGGAACTCCATTTCCACAAGCTATGGTCATAGATTATGTAAGAGTTTATAAGAAATCCTGATTTCTGAATCGCAGTTCATGAATTTGAGTAAGAGTTCAATGTGAAAGATCATTCGATACATATTCACCCCAATACTGATGGTTCTCTCAAGATTGTCCGTATAAATAATGAGGAATATTTCAAGATTCCCAATATTGATCAAATGCCAACTTTTTTCATGAGTGTTGTCAGTGATTCAAATCATTGGATGTTCATAGCAAGCAATGGTGGATTGACTGCAGGAAGGACAAATGCAGAACATGCATTGTTCCCTTACTATACAGATGACAAGATCATTGATTCCACAGAACTTGTTGGAAGCAAAACAATCATACAAAATGATAGTAAAGAGAATCCGTATTCTTGGGAACCATTCTCAATCAGAAATCAAATATTTGATATCGAAAGAAATCTGTATAAACATCGTTTGGGAAATTCAATCATATTTGAAGAAATAAATCATGATTTGAACTTGACTTTTTCATATCAGTGGTCAATGAGTGATAAGTATGGATTTGTGAAAACATCAACACTAAAAAACAATTCCATTGGGGATCAACACATACGAATTCTTGACGGATTGCAAAATGTAATGCCGGCTGATATAGGAAGTGAATTACAAAATGCCTTCAGCAATCTTGTCAATGCATATAAATACTCAGAACTCCATGAAGAATCGCGGCTTGGAATATTTTCGCTAAGCGCAAGGATAACAGATCGAGCAGAACCTAGTGAAGCATTATTTGCAAACACCATTTGGTCCGTAGGACTTGAAAACCCCGTCATTCTGCTTTCATCAAAACAAGTCGATAGTTTTCGAAAGGGAGATTCGATTGATACAGAACAAGAAATCAAGGGTGACAGAGGAGCATATTTTGTATCAGCAAAAATGTCAATACCGCCACAAGAGTCCGCTGAATGGAAATGTGTTGCCAATGTTCATCAATCTCAATCTCAAACAATAGCACTAATAGATGATATCGTACGGAATCCGGAGTTGGATACTATTCTTGTAGATGATATCAAGAAAGGATCCACGGAATTATTGGACAAAGTGATGTCTATTGATGGCTTACATGTTTCTGAAGATCCACTCATCGACAGTAGACATTATTCCAATACATTGTTCAACGGAATGCGTGGCGGCATATTCCCAAAGAATTACACCATTCAAAAAAAGGATTTTCTGACATACATTGAACATGGAAATATCTCGGTTCTTCAGAATGCGCAGGAACACCTTACCGAGTTACCAATGGAATTCAACTTGAATGATTTATCATCATGGATTGGAAAGATCAATGATATTTCATTCACTCGATTGGCGTTGGAATATTTACCTCTCACATTCAGCAGAAGGCATGGAGATCCAAGTAGGCCTTGGAATAGATTCTCCATCAATACAAAAAACAGCGATGGCTCCCTAAAACTTGATTATCAAGGTAATTGGCGTGACATATTTCAGAATTGGGAAGCATTGGCATATTCATATCCTCTTTTTATCGAAGGAATGATTCGCAAATTTCTGAATGCCTCCACATTTGATGGGTATAATCCTTATCGTGTATTGAAGAACGGATTTGATTGGGAAACAATTGAACCACATAATCCTTGGTCATATATCGGATATTGGGGTGATCATCAAATCATATATCTATTGAAACTACTGGAAGTACTCAGAGATACGCAACCAATAAAACTGAATGATTTGCTTGAATCAGATGCATTTGCTTTTGCTCATATTCCGTACATAATAAAATCATACGATGAAATTGTGTCGAATCCCAAAAGCACAATTGATTTTGATCATGAACTGCAAGAACGTATCACCAAAGACATGGACATGATTGGTTCGGATGGTGCACTGGTCAAGAATACCAAGGGTGATATACATCATGTTCATTTCATAGAGAAGTTATTGAGTACTGTATTGGCACGACTCACAAATTATGTTCCCGACGGCGGTATTTGGATGAATACACAAAGGCCTGAATGGAATGATGCTAACAATGCATTGGTGGGTAATGGTTTGTCAATGGTGACTTTGTATTATCTCTATCGATTTGTATTATTCTTTCAAGATATCATCAATAAGAGTACAAGTACATCTTTTCTGATATCTGAAGAACTGCATGAATATTTTACATCCATGTTCAATGTGTTTTGTAAATATCTTGATGCTGTCAATGACATTAATGATAACAAAAGAAAGTCCATAATGGATGAACTCGGTGATTTGGGAAGTTCATATAGAAAACGCATTTATCATGAATCCTTTTCGGGGAACAAAAGAACATTGTCAAGGCAAGAAATAAGCACATTTCTTCATACAGTTCTTGTGCATCTCCAGGCTTCCATTGCTAACAATAAAAGACAAGATGGATTGTATCATGCATATAATATTTTGACATTGACATCAGATGAAGCTATCATATCACATTTACCTGAAATGCTTGAGGGACAGGTTGCAGCCATCAGTTCAGGTTATGTTTCACCTGAAGAGACAATATCTATACTGGACTCCATGAGAAAGGGAAATCTCTATCGAGAAGATCAGAATAGCTATATGCTGTATCCAATAAAGAAAGTACCGAAATTTCTGGAAAAGAATATTCTTCCAATTGTAAAGGTAGAATCTTCTACTTTGCTTATGACATTACTCAAAGATGAAAATCAGGATATCATTCAAAAAGACATACATGGAAATTATCATTTCAGGGGTGATTTGACCAATGTACGCGAATTTCACACTGCATTGCATGTACTTGATCCAATATATCATGAGTTGGTGAAGGCCGAGATAAAATCACTCACTTTACTCTATGAATCGGTATTCAATCATAAAGAGTTTACAGGCAGATCGGGTACTTTCTTTGCATATGAAGGGATAGGTTCGATTTATTGGCATATGGTATCGAAATTGAGATATGCTGTTCAGGAAATATATATTAAGTCAATCCACGATAAGTGTGATGATGAGATTATTGAACGAATCATGAATCATTATACTCAAATTACAGACGGAATAGGTGTTCACAAATCCCCCAAGAATTATGGTGCTTTCCCTACCGATCCATATTCTCATACGCCATATGGTAAAGGAGTTCAACAACCAGGAATGACGGGTCAGGTAAAAGAGGATGTGATTTGTAGAATGAGGGAAATGGGTGTGTCATATACTGATGGTAAAATACGATTCATACCACATTTGTTGTCCAAGAAGAAATTCTACATGACAGAAAAAACGATACACTTTAGAAATGTTCTTGGCCAGATTCAAGAGATGCAAATACCACGTAATTCAATGTTTATATCTATTTGCCAAACACCCATCATTATCACACTTGCCGAAAAAAACGAAATAACAGTTTACAAACAAGATATGATCATAGAAACCAGTCCATCACTTGAGCTTTCATCAGCAGACAGTATGAGTATATTTTCGAGGAATGGCATGATTCAACAAGTGCATGTTGTATATAAAGCATACGAATTGCATATATGAACATAAACCTCAAAACCATTCTGAGCGTTCACACTTTCTATGTGTTCATAACATGCTCCTTATTCTTCCTTTTCCAATCTCCAAAATCAATGCTATCATTTTCCCAGATACAAGATGTCAAAAATGTAAGAATCTTTGAAACCTCGGCTAAAGGGCATGCACTTAAAGAAATACAATCATCCCCTCATCTTGGGGACTCCATTCATGTAAAGATTGACACCAGTAAAAAATATCAACACATAGTTGGATTTGGTGGCTCATTTACGGAAGCATCTGCTTATTTATTGAATGCCATGAGTGAATCAAAAAGAGCAGCAATCATCAAAGCTTATTTTTCCGATGAGGGTGCTCAATATTCACTCACAAGAACTCATATAAATTCATGTGATTTCTCACTTGGTCATTATGCCTATGCAATGGTTCCGGGCGATATTTCCCTTGAGCATTTTTCCATACAAAAAGATGTACAAGATCTTTTTCCGATGATCAAATCCGCTCAATCATTCTCTACAGAAGGATTCCGATTGATAGCATCACCTTGGACAGCTCCACCTTGGATGAAAGACAACAATGATTGGGTTGGTGGAAAATTACTTCAGCAGTATAATAACACTTGGGCTTTATACTATGCCAAGTATATCAAAGCCTGTTCAGAACATGGCATTCCTATTTGGGGAATTACTGTCATCAATGAACCTCACGGAAATGGTAACAATTGGGAAAGTATGTTATTTACACCTGAGGAAATGACAATGTTTGTTCAGCAATATCTTGGTCCTACATTGGAAAGAGAAGGCCTCGGAAATGTTAATATTCTTGGTTATGATCAAAATCGTGCTGGACTGAAACAATGGGTTGATGTGATGTATAAAGATTCCTCCTCATCACGATATTTTGCGGGCACTGCAATACACTGGTATGAGAGTACATATGATTTTTTTCCAAAGGAGTTGCAATATGCTTCTTCTAAGGGATCAAATAAATATTTGATTCAAACAGAAGCCTGCATTGATGCCGAAATACCACATTGGAAGGATGATTCTTGGTATTGGAAAGAAGAAGCAACTGATTGGGGTTGGGACTGGGCACCTGATGATCAGAAGCATCTACATCCTAAATATGCACCTGCACATAGATATGCTCGAGACATCATTGGGTGTCTTCAAAATAATGTACACGGCTGGATAGATTGGAATATGGTACTTGACAAACAAGGTGGTCCAAATTGGTTTAAAAATTGGTGCATAGCTCCTGTTATAGTTGATACTGCAAGTGATGAAGTGTATTTTACACCATTATACTACATCATGTCTCATTTCAGCAAGTATATCAGGCCAGGTGCACAAATTATTGGTAGTTCCTGTTCACATCCCGATATCATGATTGTTGCTGCCGAAAACCCGGACAAATCAATTGCAGTCACAGCTTTCAATCCAACAAAACAACAGAATGCATTGAGTATACAATTACATGATCAACATATATTTGTACAGATAGATGGACAGGCCCTTCAAACGATACTCTTTACTAACAAGTAAACAATCATGATACAAAAAGCTACAACGGCAAAGGTTCCTTTTATTCAAAAGGCAGCATTTGGTTCAGGACATTTGGTCAACAACTTATTTCCCGGTTCTCTGGGTGTGTTTTCCTTTTTCTTGTTGACCACTTATGGTATTGATCCATTCTTGGCCGGACTGCTAGGCGGAATACCTAGAATATATGATGCCATAACAGATCCGATAATGGGTTATATCTCTGACAACACAACTTCAAAATGGGGTAGAAGGCGTCCCTATATCTTTATCGGTGCGATAACAAGCGGATTATTGTTTGCAGCATTGTGGCAACTATATGCCGAGAACACACAATCATATAATTTTTGGTATTTCATGATATTCTCTTTGCTGTTCTTGACCGGCAACACAATTTATTCAACACCATTGATTGGATTGGGTTATGAGATGACATCCGATTATAAAGAACGAACAAGACTCATGGGATTCTCTCAAACGATTAGCCAACTTGCTTGGATGATTGTGCCTTGGCTTTGGGTGATGATTGCAGATCCGGATTTATATCCAAATCAGGCCGTTGCAATCCGTAGTCTTTCAATTTGGGTTGGTGTATCCTGTTTGATACTTGGTATCATGCCTGCAATATTTTGTCGTGAAATAAATCAAGATGCAATAACAAATCGCGATACAATTACTCTTCGTAACCTTCTACAAAACATGAAAGGGTTGTGGAACAATATGAAATTGATTTTTAAGAATGTTCCATTTGTGAAATTATGCATGGCAACATTTCTTGTATTCAATGGATTTCAGATGGTTGCATCATTTAGTTTCTTCATTATCGTTTACTATTTATTCAATGGGAGTTTTGAAGATGCCGGAAATTGGCCGGCATGGTTTTCTACAATAGGAGCGATCGCCACAGCATTTCTCATTATACCTGTCATTACCTGGATGTCACATAAATGGGGGAAACGTACGGCATTCTTACTTTCAACAGGAATATCTATTATTGGTTATGTTCTCAAATGGTGGGGATTCAATCCTGATAATTTATGGATGATGTTCATACCTATTCCATTACTTTCTTTTGGACTAGGAGGGCTTTTCACTCTCATGATGTCTATGACAGCGGATGTTTGTGACCTTGATGAATTTAATAATGGAATGCCTAGAAAGGAAGGAACATTTGGGGCAATTTATTGGTGGATGGTAAAACTTGGTCAAGGCTTGGCATTGGTATTGGGTGGATTGGTATTGAAAGTCATTGGATTTGAAGGCGGTGCCGCCATGCAAAGTCCTGAAACAATTGTCAATTTACGATTGGCAGACATCATCATCCCTTCTTTGACTGCAGGATTGGCCATATTGGTAATGTGGAACTATGATTTGAATGAAGACAAAGCTCACGAAATAAAAGCAGAACTGGTAAAAAGACGTGGCGAGCTGTAACGAAATTTTATCGGAACTGTTATATCTTTGCAATTGTTAAGTACTTGTATCCTAATCACTTTCCTAAGTTATTTTCATGAAACATTTCGTACTCTTTTTCAGCTTGGTTTTGAGTTGCATTGGTCTAAATGCTCAGCCGAAAACCAGCGCTCCAACCCCTCCAACAAGAAATGCAGCGGATGTCATTTCAATTTATGGCGGTGCCTATGCAGGTATTGCAGGTGTAAACTATAATCCTAACTGGGGCCAATCAGGCGGTGTAAATCCGGCTTTTGATCCAGGAGCGGGTGATGTAGTAATGGCATACACCAATTTCAATTATCAAGGAACAGGTTTCGAAGGAAATGCACAGAATGCATCAGAAATGGAATTCATCCATATCGATGTATGGACCAGCAATGCCACAGTATTGAAATTCACCCCGATTGACAATAGTGGAAATGGCCCTGCAGAAGTATTGGTTGATGTCACACTCAAAGCAGGTGCTTGGAGCAGTGTGGATTTACCAAAATCAGCATTCACAGGCATGTCATGGAAATCCGTCATCCAGCTAAAATTTGATGGTCAAGCAGGTGTTTCACCTTCTGATATTTATTTGGATAATATATACTTCTGGAAAAAGCCTGCTGCAACAGGTGAAGATGCTACATTGAAAGAATTAAAAGTTGATGGCAATACAATTCCAGGATTTGCACCAAGTGCATTAAAATATGCATATGGTGTTCCCGGTGGAGGAGCTGTGCCTCAAATTACTCTTGCAACAACAAATGATGACAAAGCAACTATTACAAAAATCACACAGGCAACAGCAATCCCGGGTGATGCAACCGTTCAAGTGACAGCAGGTAATGGCACCACAACAGCAACATATGTCATTTCTTATTTTTACAGTTCACCGGAAAATCCTGCGCCAACTCCAACAGCAACATCAGTACTTTCCATGTATAGTGATGCATACACAAATGTTGATGTCGATACCTGGAGAACGGATTGGAGTCAGTCAACATTTGAAGCGACAACAATCAAGGGTAATGCAACACTGAAATACACCAATCTTGGTTTCAATGGCATCGAAACCATTAAGAAACCCGTAGATGCATCTGCCATGACAACCATGCACATGGATGTGTGGACTCCTAATATCACAGTGTTTAATGTGAAACTTGTAAGTTTCATGGGTGATGGATTTGGTGGAGCTAATGGCGATTCAGAAGCCAATATAAATGCCAACCTTGTTTCAAATCAATGGAACAGCATCTCAATTCCATTGAAGGACTTTACTGATGCAGGATTGAAGAGTCTGAAAGATTTGAGTCAATTGATCTTTACATCAACACCTTTTGGATCAGGTATTGCATTTGTTGACAATATCTACTTTTCAGGTGCAACAACTGGAATCAACGAAGATCAGTCTAATCTCGATATGTATCCAAATCCTGTACATAATGGAGGCACTATACACTTCAATGGTGCTGTGAAGAGTGTGGAAATATTTGCTATGACCGGTCATAAGGTTTATGAATCACAAGAGCAAGCAATCTCTGTTTCCGGCTTACCTACTGGATTGTACACGATTAAATCCATTGATCAATCAGGTATAATCAGCATTCATAAGCTTATTATTAGATAATCTTATGTAACTAGATTCATTAAAGCCCTCTCTGTAAAAGAGAGGGCTTTTTTGTTTAACTCAGCATTACCGATGTCATAGTCAATGAACCTGCAACAGGAATATCATTGAACAATGATATCTCGTCCTTTGGATCAGTCATCGCCATGATGTAAAGAAGTGGTATGAAGTGCTCTGGAGTGGGAATTGCGAGCGAAATGGCTGCACTGTTATGGGGTAAAGTCAGAAGTTTTGTATTATCCCCAGATAGAATGATATTCTTCATGATATCACTTGCCTCCAGCGCCCAATCGAAAGCGAATTGCTCATCAAGTCTCTTCCAATCAACCATCCCGAGATTATGCACCATGTTTCCGCTTCCAATCACAAGAATTCCCTTTTTCCGTAATTGCTTGAGTTCTTGGGCGAGTGCATAATGCTCTGCAAATGACATGTTCACATCAATGCTGAGTTGTAATACCGGAATGTGAGCATGAGGAAAGACATGACGTAATACACTCCAAGTTCCATGATCAAGGCCCCATTCATGATCCAATTGAATCTCTTTCATGGAAATGAGCGATGCAGTATTCTCTGCCAAAGCCGGTTTGCCGGGGGCAGGATAGATCACATCACTCAGTTCACGCGGAAATCCATAAAAATCATGAATTGTTCGAGGTTGCTTCATCGCTGTGATTTTCGTTCCTCGGGTTTCCCAATGTGCCGAAACACAAATGATTGCTTGTGGAGTGACAATCTCTTGTCCAATCTTGGCAAATGTTTTCGTAAAGACATTGTCCTGAATTGCATTCATGGGTGAACCATGACCGAAGAATAATGCAGGCATCAAATCCGAATGATCAAGATCTTTGGTCCATCTTTCCAAGCTTTTGAGATTCAATGTATCAAACATGGTAAGTGCTGCAATACTTGTGAGAAATTCAGATCGTCTCATGATGATGCCAACAATTATTTCCCAATGCCCTTAAATTTTCTTAAAAAATCCTCTGCAATTCTTTTGTGCCCTTCAGGATTAAAGTGAATATCTCCAATTTGATAATTTTGTTTAATAATTTCTTTT
>SXGQ01514752.1_pt1 | contig 11641 bp, 7 predicted proteins | sample 3178371 | NCBI WGS metagenome assembly SXGQ01 (sample SAMN11356859, study PRJNA531348) | freshwater metagenome | isolation source: freshwater sample F1-20 | place: China: Fuxian Lake, Yuxi | collected 2017-12-25 | reverse complement strand
GCGCATGCGGCAACACCGTCCGCAACTGCTCGCGCAAACCCCGCTCGGTGATAAACCGCGTCCACACCGCTAACCCGCCGTGCGCCGTCAGGCGCTGGTCGGTAAAGCCGATCCGCATCGACTTTACCCCGTCTTTGGTGCCCAAATCCAGCCGCACCGTTTGGTTCGCCGTCGTGTCGACGGCCCTGCTCGTTTTATGTTTCACACCATCAACGACGCCAAACGGTGCGCCTTTTGGCGACTACTGCGTTATCTGAATGAGTCCGGCTCAGTCGCATCCAGCTAGAAATCTCTGCCCCCTCTTTTAAATGAACAGTATTGGGGCTAGCAGGTGCAGCACCGTGGCGTGAACGCTGTGTTTAACTTTAGGCCAAGTCTCTCAGAGACGCTGGTACAGGAGCACTTCTACGTCGTCAACGTAGTGCCCTAGGAACACTACAGCTGAATCAGTTGCGATGGGTCGCTTGCGCGCAACCACACATTGTAAAACGAGGTAATCCGAGACTTCCGTTGCCGCAACGGCCACGCTGATCCTCTGCCACGTTGTCTGATCCGAGTCTGCCGGCTCGTATCTTGCCGCTCGACTCACACTGACCTCCATCAGTTTCGACCACCGTTTATTCGCGTCACTTGGGTCTCCCTTAAAAGTGGCGACCTTTACTGCGAACTCGTGGTCTTCCCCGTTCAATGAGGCTACGCAATTGAATGCAGCCGACACCTCGATAAAAGCGTGCCCACCTTCAAGTTCACGGCGCCGCGATCGCAAATCTACTATTTGGGTAACTTCTCCAACAAAACTCGGTTCCGTTGCACTGGAGCGATTGTTATCTGAGCGAAGAAAGCGCAGCATCTGTTTCCCCTGCAACGGCACAATCTCATTTTCCGAGCCAACCACCCGGGAGAAATCTCCGCTCCAAGAGCGTGGCGCCGTCGGAACCCCCGAGGCTGGTATCTCGACTACCTCCTCGAAACCCGGATTTGCTAGGGGCAGCTCCGTAGCTCGTGTCATAGCAGGCCACGGGGCGTAGGCGAACATCAGGGAGGTGCAACACATGCCGATCATGATGCCGGCGGCGGCGATCAAACCCGGACGCCCCATCAGGGTGGCAACCCAACTCTGAACTTTTCGTTCGGGCCTGATCTGATAAGCCTCCCGCCGAAACTGGTCATGCAATAGCATCGACCGAATTTGAACCTCTGCGAAAAGCTGTCGCTTGGTGCCATCCGCAATCATCTCGTCGTTCAGGTGCAACATCTCCTTGGGATCTAGCGTTCCATCTTGGTAGCGGATTACGCGGTCAAGGAAGCGCAGCTTGTCCGTCTCGTCTTGATCGTTCATGGGGTTTTCGGGTTCAAGCGATTCTGGATGCAATTAGCCAGGACGTGGTGAATGCGCGTGAGTGCTTGGTACACGGTTTCAAGTTTGCGTCCCATGATTCCGGCCACTTCGGCACAGGGACGGCGTTCAAAATAACGTAACCTTAGCAATTCCCGATTATTCGGAGTGACCTGTTCTAGACAAAGCGCCAGAGCATCCTGCTCAGGGTCGACCTGGAGCTTGTCAGGCCACTCGGCAGCGAGGGTTTCCAGCAATCCCTCCGTCAGCTCAACTTGGCCAGCGCCACGCTTGCGCATTGCATCGATGGCTCGATTCCGGCCGGTGACGAACGCCCAACTGATGACGTGCTGCGCACTCTCAAACTCCGCGGCACGCGCAACTGCCTTTACGCAAACTTCCTGAAACAGATCCTCTGCAAGGTGAAAATCACGCGTTAGGTTCGCAATGTAAGCGGTTAGTAGAACTCGCTTCTCGAGCAGAGTGGCAGCAATCAATTCAGGGGTTTTCATCGACGTATCATTTATTACGGGAAAACGCCCAGATACACGACATTCACCCGCTTGAGATGGGACCGGTCGCGAATGGTCGTTTTCCCACAAACGCTCCAAGCAGCGCCCCTAGGTATGTCGAGTAATTGAACCGATTACCGTATACTACTGTAACGATCCGAGCAGGTCGTTCGGCCCACCCCGAGCGCCATCCTGACCGAACTCCGACGATCTGTTCGTCCTATACCCTATGAATACCCCGTGGAATACCCCCATGAATGCGCTTCGTCCACACCACAAAAGGCTCTTTCGCATCCAGCGCGGCTGTTCGCCAGCCGTCCGCATCTTGCGCCTGATCAGCATCGCGATGCTCGTCGGCGCCGCACGCATGGTAATCGCGGCCGCTGAGGCCAACGGCACAGGCGCCATGGAGGGCACCGTCCTCAATGCCAGTACTCGTCAAACTCTTCCTAATGTCGAAATCTCCTTGGTCGGAACGGCGCAGACGACCCTCACGGACAGGACCGGTTACTTCAGGCTGTCGGGCCTCACCGAAGGCACTTACCGCCTTACGGCCACGTATTCCGGCTTGGACGTTAAAACGATGCCGGTGACTGTCCCGGCGAGTGGGCGAGTCCGGGTAGACGTTGAGCTCAGCTCCGCGGTTTACGCACTGCAGACGTTCGTGGTCGCGGCTGATCGCGAAGGTCAGGCATTTGCGATCAACGAACAACGACGTTCCGATGCCGCTAAGCTCGTGGTCTCCTCGGATGCATTTGGTAACCTCGTGAATGGCAATGTGGGTGAGCTGATGAAAAACTTGCCAGGAGTTAACCTTGAATACGATGGCCAGGAGGCGGGCGGACTACGCCTGCGAGGGCTCGACCCGGCCTTGGCCTCAATCACGATGGACGGAAACCCGCTGGCGAATAGCGCCAACGGCAACATCGGTGGGACGCGCGCGTTTGATATCCGGGAGCTGGCGATCCAGAATCTCGAAACCATCGAGATCAACAAGGCGCCCACTCCGGCCCAGCCCGCCAACGCCATGGGCGGCTCGGTGAACTTCATCAGCAAGAATGCGTTCGCCCGCAAGGGTCAGCGGATTCGTCTGGATCTGAATCTGAGCCTCAACAGCGAATTACTCGAGTTGAAGAAGACGCCCGGAGGCGAACGGAACCCCGACCACAAAATTCAGCCAGGATTCTCGTTGAACTACTCGAATGCCTTTGGGGAAAGGCGCCCGATCGGGGTGGCTTTTCATATCAATTATAGTCCCACGGTTCGCTATAACAAGCAGTACTCACCCACATACCAATTCGGGAATCGGAATATCAATGGTACCTTCGCCCAGTTTCCCGCCGGAACCGCCGTGACCGGGGCGAGCTCGGGACGCACCACCGGCATATTGTGGAACGAAATCGTCTCTCCGGACGACCGTAAAAGCGCCTCCCTGAACCTTGATCAGAAGCTCTCCGACCATACCGCCGTTTTTCTCTACAGCTCATTCAGCCACAAGGCAGTCGATGGGGCTTTCAATCACTCCTATCGCCTCACGGCCCCGGTGCAGGACACAGACAGCACGTTTGATCGCATGGCCGCGCCGCAGAACAACATGAATCAATTTGGGGAATTGAATGCTAATGTGACTCACCGGTACGTTGAAATGATCTCACTCAATCCGGGGGTGAAGCATCGATTCGCGGACACGATCCTGACCTACGATGGCTACTACTCGCGCTCCTTTAACAAGCAGCGCCAAGAAAACTCAGCCCAGATCGGATACCGTCTGGCGAATCTGGGCTTTGTGGCGGAAAACATCACCGGCCGGCCCAAGGACGTGAAGGTTCGTCAGACGGCCGGCGTCGACACCAGTAATCTGGATAACTACGGCAGCGCTTATTTCCAGACCTTAAACGGTCTGGCCATCAATCGACTCATGGGCGGCAAAATCGACCTGCGCCGTTCGTTTACCCTGAGATTCCCCACGGTCTTGCAGGGTGGATTCAACTTTACCCGGGATGAGCGTGATTTGTCGGATCCCAACCTCCGGTACAACCTGACGGGGCCGAATGGTGTACTAGGTGATTCGGACGATCCAAAATTGGGGCAGTTTGCCGATCGCAATCACGGGAATGCCTTCCCTTACGCGGTGCCTCGCCCGGTTTGGCTAAATGCCTATCTCCTCAAGGATTACCTGGAGACCAACCCCGGGCAATTTACCCTCGACCGCGCCCGCGCCATTGATACCGCGGCGACCAACCTGAAGAAATTGGCTGAGGAAGTCTGGGCCGGATACGCCATGGCGACGGTCCGGACTGGCCGGCTCACGACCCTCGGCGGTATCCGTTACGAGCGTACGTCCGTGATGGGCGTGGGCCGGGTGTTTCAATCCCGCGACGGAGATCCTGGTCGGCCTGATTTCATCGCTGATCCCATCGAGCGGCGCATCTACAAGAACCGGATTCGCGAACGGAGGACGCGATCGTATGACCAGTTTTTTCCCAACCTGCAGTTCAAGTACGAACCGCTCAATGACCTGATCCTGCGGGCCAGCTACACCACCAGCATCGGCCGGCCGGAGTTATCGAATATCATACCCGGTGACAGCGTGGACGATCAATCTCTGGTCCTGAATCGCACCAATACAGCCTTGGAGCCGCAGGAATCCAAGAGTTACGACTTGAGTGCCGAGTATTATCTGCCGCATGCGGGCGTCCTCTCCGCGACGGTGTACCGGAAATCAATTACGAACTATATCAACGCGGTTTCCTTCATCGTTCCGCCGGGAGCGGACAATGGATTTGACGGCGACTATGTCGGGTATCGACTCAACACCCGCGATAATGTCGGAACGGCTAAAATCGATGGCTACGAGATCAGCTATAACCAGAATTTCAGGTCTCTTCCGTCGTTCTGGCGTAATTTCACGGCATTTACCACGTACACGCATCTCATCGTAAAGGGCGACCTTCCCGTGACCAATATTGTTCCCGATACCTATAACTTCGGAATTGGCTACAATGGCCGCCGCTTTACCGGAAGCCTGAAATATAACAGGCGCACCAGGACCGTGCGTTCGATTGACGGGTTTGGCGCTCCCAATTACCTCGAGGACAACGATCGGGTCGATTTCGGGCTGACGGTCAAACTCAGCAGCCGTTGGATGACTTATTTCGATTGGCGAAATGTGCTGCAGGAACCTGACCGCCGCACCGTCTTCGGCCGCACGAACACATATTTTGAGCCCGCTATGGCGCTGAACATTGGTGTGCGGGCGGAATATTGATGCAGATGGCATGACCGCGAATCTTGCAACGGTTATAATTATGACTCGTGCCCTAGTCTTCGCACTGCTCTCGATTTTTGCCTCCCGCGCCCTCGCTGTCACGTCCGGAGAAGCTGCCTTTCACGCCTTCCAAGATCGCTTTTGCCTGAACTGTCACGACGGCGAAGTCCGGCGCGGGGGACTTGATCTTGAGGGCCTCCCTTTCGATCCCGAGCAGAAGACGGCCGTCCATGTGTGGGAAAAGGCGTTCGACCGGGTAGCTGAAGGCAAGATGCCGCCCGAGGGAAAGGCTCAGCCATCCGCGGCCGAGCGAGAGGAGTTTGTCCGCTATCTGGGGGAAGTTCTTTTGGAAGTATCGTTACAGAAGCAGCGAGAGATAGGCCGCGTTCCTCATCGCCGCCTGACTCGCACCGAGTACGAATACACCATCCGGGATCTTCTGAAGGTTGAAACCCAATTGCGGGATTTCTTCCCGGATGACGCCGTCACCGACGGTTTTGACAAGGTGTCGGAGGGGCTGAATTTCTCCGCCGCCCACTTTCTCGCGTATCAGGAAGCGGCCGACAAGGCACTCGAGGATGCATTGCCGCGAAAGAAGTTTCGTTCGCTGAGTGCCGATTGGACGGGACAAAACGGGCCCCAGATCATGGCCCGCAACCAAGCTAGCTTCGCGAATTACGGTTGTTGGCTCAAGGACTCCGCGTTCGTGATCCCATCTCAGATGGGGTTTCCATACACCACGGTGCTGCTGGCCGCTGTTCCCCGGGCCGGACGATATCGGGTCCGCGTCACCGCCGAGGCGATTCAGACAGACGGCAAATCATTGTCCCTGGCGATTTCGCTTCGAGGTCCTAATAGTATCCCTTGGTCGCCGGTTGCGATCGACTGGCATGATATACCGGCCGGCGCGACCCGCACGGTGTCGACGGAATGGAGTTTGGAGGAAAAGGAGACGTTCCACGTCTATGGTTGGACATTGCCCCATCGTAATCACGTCATCCAGGCTGTCCGAAACTCAAAAGGTAAGGATGACAACTGGCGTTGGCCAGGCGCCTCCCTAGCGATTTCGCGGGTTGAGATCGAAGGTCCGCTCAAGGGGGATGGAACGGTGGATGTCTGGCCCACCGAGAGTTATCAGGTGCTCTTTGACGACCTTCCACTTAAACTGGAGACGGAGTTAGGCGTGACCGCTGAATCATTTATTCCGGAAAAGGATACTTGGGCGCCGTTCTCGGCCAATCCCGAAGCGGACGCGGCCAGGCTGCTGCGTCGGTTCCTGCCACTCGCGTTTCGACGCCCAGTGTCCGAGGATGTTCAACGCGCCTATATTGATCGGGTCGAGCAGGATCTTGAACGCGGCATGCCGTTCCACCGGGCGATGTTAAGCGCCTACAAGATGGCGTTGTGCTCGCCCCATTTCCTTCTCTTCGACGAGACGCCCGGTGCATTGGACGCCTATGCGATTGCGAGCCGGTTGTCTTATTTCCTCTGGTGTTCGGCACCGGATCGCGAACTCCTGGACGCAGCGGCTTCGGGTGAATTGACCCGGGAGCAAGGGCGGCGGGCCCAAACGGAACGGATGCTCAATCATCGCAATGCCGCTCGTTTCGACCGTGTATTTACCGATCAGTGGCTAGACCTGCAGAAAATTGATGCCACCTCACCGGACGATGCCCTGTATCCAGAGTACGATCGGATTCTAAAAGAGTCGTCGCTCCGTGAAACGCGCGCGTTCTTTCACGAACTCATCGCGCACGACCTTAGCCTGCTCAACTGCATCGATTCAGATTGGACCTTCGTCAATGACCGACTCGCGCGGCATTATGGGCTGCCTGCAGTTGAGGGATCGGAAATGCGCCGAGTTGCGCTGCCCGCGGACAGCAGGCGAGGCGGATTGTTGACGCAGGCTACGATTTTAAAGGTTACCGCCGACGGGGCCAAGACCTCGCCCATCCTTCGTGGCATATGGGTATGTGAACGAATTCTTGGGATAACTCCGCCACCTCCGCCTCCGGACGTAGGCACGATCGAACCAGATATACGGGGCGCCACCACGATTCGCGAGCAGCTCAAAAAGCATCGTTCCTCGGCTTCGTGCAGTAGTTGTCACGTCACGATCGATCCACCTGGATTTGCGCTGGAGTCTTTCGACGTCATCGGCGGCTGGCGGGATCATTACCGGGTCTCCAAACCAACCGAAACATCGATCGTAGTCTCTCGCCCGGGGGATGCGAGCGTTGATCCTGGTCCGACGATGGCGACCGTCCATCTGGGTTCGCCCGTGGAGCAAGGCTACATATTGCCGGATGGTCGAACGTTCACCGACATTTCGGATTACAAGGCGAAGTTACTTGAAGATCCCGATGGCCTAGCCCGCGCTTTCGCGGGAAGGCTGCTGACTTTCGCCACCGGCGCACCGGTGCAATTTGCGGACCGATCTGAAATCGACAGAATTGTCAGCCGTATCAAGACCCGAGACTATGGCATGCGCATGCTAATCCATGAAGTGGTTAGTTCGCGCCCGTTCCTGAGCAAGTGATCGCTCCATCCGCTTATGAACATCAATCTTCGTTCGCCTCTCAGCCGCCGGACCTTGATCAAGGCTGGCGGCATCAGTCTCGCGCTTCCGTTTCTCAACGCCATGCTGCCTCGGAGTGCCAGGGGGGAGGCGGGCCACCGCGCGGCGGCTCCCCGGCGCCTGCTCTTGATTGGTCGCAACCTGGGCATGCATGCGCCGTTTCTTTTCCCCGAAAAAGACGGTCTAGATTACGAGTCCACTCGGTACCTGCGTCTGCTGGAGGAGCATCGCGGATCGTTCACGGTGTTCTCGGGGATGTCACATCTGCGTTATGCCAACCATCACAGCGAACCGGGTCTTTTCACGGGCGTGGACTGGGACCGGATCAAGGAACCCGCGAAGGAGCACCACAACTCCATCTCGCTCGATCAGTATGCGGCTGAGCAAATCGGTCATGAGACCCGTTTCCGCAACCTGGTGCTAGGCTCGCCGGTGCAGTGGCACTTTTCGTGGACGGCCAAAGGCGTGCCCGTGCCGCAGGAGCGACGCCCCACGGAGATCTTCAAGAAGCTGTTTATTGACGGCTCAGCCGATGAAGTGACCCACCATGTTCAACGTCTGCGGGAAGGGAAGAGCATCTTGGATCAAGTCGTCAGCGAGTCCAAGTCCATGGCTCGCACGCTCGGGCGGGAAGATCGGGAGCGACTCGAGCGCATGTTCAGCTCCATTCGAGATGCCGAGCATGTTCTCGATCGGGCTAAGGCGTGGGCCACGAAGCCCAAGCCCAGGGTCGGTTATCAAGCGCCGCTGAATGATCCGCGCCCGGAGGAGATGGTGGAGCGCGAGGGACTCTGGCTAGACCTTAGTCGGCTGGCATTTCAGACCGATTCGACGCGGGTAATTTTACTCACGCTGGGCGACGCCGGCCGGGCCAAGCTCGAGGGCCTCGCGCTCGGTCACCATGACGCCTCGCACCATGGCAAGGACGATTCGAAGATTGAACAGTTGGCGCTGATTGAGGAGGCTGAGCTGAAGCAGTTCAGTCGCTTTCTTACCTCCATGAAGGAAACTCCCGATTCCGGTGAGACGCTCTTCGACCGCACTGCTATATTAAACGCCAGCAACCTCGGCAACGCCTCGGCCCACACCTGCGAAAACCTCCCCGTCATTCTCGCGGGCGGTGGCTTCAAACATCGCGGGCACAAGGCGCATGATCGGGAGAACAATGTGCCCCTGAGCAATCTTTACGTGCGTATGCTGCAGCAACTCGGGGTGGAGACGGAATCGTTTGGCAGCAGCGTGAAACCGTACGGCGAAATCTGACCAGACACTCCCAACCTATGCCAAGGGCCACATAGAGTGTTCGCGATAAATTGAAGTCCATTTCTCCCATGTCCATTCCTCCTCTGAAGCCGGGGTTATCCCTCGGGTTTCCCTTATCGCGGCGCCGATTCTTGTCCCTGACGTCGGCCACCTTGGGCGCGATGGCGCTTCCAGGTCGTACGTTCGCATCGCGGCGTGCCACATCGCCCTCAAATCGAATTACGCTCGGGTTTATCGGCGTCGGTGGGCATGGTCACGGTTACAATCTCAAAAGTTTCCTTGAGCAGGACGATGCGCAGGTCGTCGCGGTGTGCGATGTTTTTGCCAGTCGAACGCGGCGCGCCCGCGATACCGTTGATGCCCGTTACGGAACCAAGGGTTGCCGTGAATATGCGGACTTTCGCGCGTTGCTCGCCGCGCCGGACATCGACGCAGTCGTCATTTCCACTCCGGATCACTGGCACGTGCCGATGTCGATGCTCGCGCTGGCGGCGGGTAAGGACGTCATGTGCGAAAAGCCGACTCTTACGATCGCGGAAGGCCGCGCGCTGGTCGAGCGGGTGAAGGAGCGCAACGCGGTGTTTCAAGTGGGTCTCGAGGATCGGTCGATGATCAAATACCATATGCTGGCGTCCTGGGTGAGGAACGGGGCGATCGGACAGTTGCAGCGAATTGATGTGGGGTTGCCGCCTGGAACCGTATTCCCGTTGGAAGATGCGGCTCCCGTCCCGCCAGATTTGGATTACAACCTCTGGACCGGCCCCGCCCCGTTTTCACCCTACTCACGCCATCGCACTGATCCACAGCAATGGCGGAACAACCGCGATTACGCCGGCGGAAAATTCGCCGACTGGGGTGCCCATCTGGTCGATACCGCCCAAGTGGCTAACTTCGCCGAAAACACCAGTCCAGTGGAAGTCGCGGGCGAAGGCGACGTGCCGCCGAATGCGATGACGACAATGCCGGTGAACTACCGTGTTCGCTATCGCTATGCCAATGGGGTCGAGTTGAACGTGACCTCCGGTCCCACGATGATACGGTGCGAAGGCTCCGAGGGGTGGATCAGCAACCATGACTGGGCGGGGCGTTTCGAGGCAAGCGCCCCAAGCCTCCTTCGGAAAAAGTATCCCGCCGAGATCAGCAAGCTGTGGCCTTTACCGCAAAGTGAGCACCGCAATTTTCTCGATTGCATCCGCTCGAGGCAGCCAACGACCTACACCGCGGAAGCCGGGCATCGGCTGAGTACGACCTTGCACCTCGGTAACATCGCGATCGAACTCGGCCGCAAGCTGCGTTGGGATCCCGCGACCGAAACCTTTCCGGGTGACGCCGCCGCCAACGCGCTTCGCAGTCGTGAACCCAGGAAATGGGACTGAGATGAATCGTATCAATAGATTTTGGCGGATTAGCCGCCCAGGGGGAACCTTGGATTTGTCCAACGCGGGGTGTTATTTCGAGTACCTTGCGAGATCCTTTTGGTTTGGCCTACGGTTCAGCCTGCTTGAGGGAGGAAGTCGTTTATCCCCGCTTATCTCCGGTCCAGTTGCATCGGTGGCTTTGTTGGTCTGCGGTTTCGGTCCGCTCGGACTTTTCGAACTCCGCGGGAGTACCACCGTCGCCATTACGGTTCGACCAAATCCTCTCACGGGGCTCTTCTTTCCCTTCGACAACGGTCTTGGGCGGGGAAAGTGGTTGCCAGCCGAACAGGCAGAGGCAGCTAAGACTTTGGGTTACGATGGCATTTCTTACAACTACGTAGAAACGCGACCGGAGTTAATTGACACGTGGAGACAAGAACTGGGCATACGCGGTCTGCAGCTAATTGCCCTCTATGTTGGAATCCATTGGCCGAAGCAGGATGGTGCGAGGCCATGGGAGTCATTGCGCGAGCCGATCCGTCGGCTAAGGGGGACAAACACAATTCTGTGGGCGCCAATCTGGGGTCGCGCACACACGGATTTAGACGATACCGTCGCGGTTGCTTTCCTGAACGAAATCGCCGACTGGTGTGAAGAAGCACAGATCAAGCTTTGCCTATATCCTCACGGCAATTCGTACACTAATACATCCGAAGACTGTCTGCGTTTGGCACGAATGGTCGGTCGCCCCCACGTTGTGGGTGCCAGCATCAACCTGCACCACGAGCGGATAGGTGGCAATTCAGAGAGACTGGTGCTGCTGCCTCAAGAAATGAAAGAATACCTCTTCTTGGTGTCGATCAACGGGGCCACCGAGAGGGGCGGTAGCATTCTGCCGCTTGGTCGAGGTGACTTTGACGTCTATCCGTTTGTTCGAGCGTTATATCAGGTTGGATATGCTGGACCCATCGGAGTACAGTGCTTCAATCGGGGTGGCGATATTCGCGAGAATCTAGCCAATGATATCCGGGTTTGGCGCGAGTGGGGCGAGCGCCTGCTCCGGGAGGCTCCAAACAGCCGTCCACTTTATCCGGGAAGCACAGCGGAAAGTATTTAACGCCGATTTCAGAGCGAAACCGGGCGGTCGGGGGCTCTGTCTCGATCTGAATTAAAAACTATGTAGCATCACTAGTGTCCGGAATTAAAGTGCTTTAGAACAGTGAGTTAGAATCATCGAAGGTAATTTCTGTGGTGAGCGAGTCCCGCTCAAACCGCGCAAATAGCTCTGGGATAGGGACTTTTTCGAAAGGCGTGACGGAAATAACT
>SXGQ01657637.1_pt1 | contig 11642 bp, 12 predicted proteins | sample 3178371 | NCBI WGS metagenome assembly SXGQ01 (sample SAMN11356859, study PRJNA531348) | freshwater metagenome | isolation source: freshwater sample F1-20 | place: China: Fuxian Lake, Yuxi | collected 2017-12-25 | reverse complement strand
GTGCATGAACAGCGTGATTTGTAGCGCTACATGCGCGAGGCGGTCAAGGTCAGCCATGACTCGCCGGTGCTGCTTGATCGCTTTCTGAACGATGCGATCGAATGTGACGTTGATTGCCTGCGCGACGCCGGCACCGATGAGGAACCCGGCCGCACCTTCATTGGTGGCGTGATGGAACACATTGAGCAAGCGGGCGTGCACAGTGGCGACTCGGCCTGCTCCCTGCCGCCCTACAGCCTGAGTGCAGCCACCGTTGACGAGATCAAACGCCAGACCTCGGAGATGGCGCAGGCCCTGAACGTGGTGGGCCTGATGAATGTCCAGTTTGCCATTCAAAATATCGACGGGCAGGACCTGATCTATGTGTTGGAAGTCAACCCTAGGGCTTCGCGCACAGTGCCCTTTGTATCCAAGGCAACCGGCATTCCCCTGGCCAAAGTCGCGGCGCGCTGCATGGTGGGCCAGTCGCTGGCCTCGCAAGGGCTCAAGCACGAGGTCACGCCGCCTTATTTCAGTGTCAAAGAGGCGGTCTTCCCCTTCGTCAAGTTCCCCGGCGTCGACACCATTTTGGGGCCAGAGATGAAGTCTACCGGTGAGGTGATGGGGGTGGGAAAAACCTTTGGCGAGGCCTTTGTTAAGTCGCAATTGGGCGCTGGAACCCAATTGCCGCGGCCGTTGACAGCCACGGGTGAATCGGCCGGAAAGGTTTTTATATCGGTCAAGAACCGCGACAAGCCGAGGGCTATTGTGGTCGCCCGGGCTTTGTTTGACATGGGCTTTGCTTTGACGGCGACCAAGGGTACAGCGGCCGCCATCAATGCCGCCCGCGTACCCTGTGGCCTGGTCAACAAGGTGACCGAGGGCCGCCCCCATGTGGTGGACATGATCAAGAACAATGAAATTTCCCTGGTCATCAACACCGTGGAAGAACGCCGCAATGCCATTGCTGATTCACGCCATATTCGGACCTCGTCTTTGCAGGCGCGGGTGACCACCTTCACCACCATCGCTGGAGCCGAGGCCGCGGTGCAGGGCATGCATGCGATGGATCACCTCGATGTGCTGTCGGTTCAAGAGATGCATGGGCAGCTGACGCGATAGCCCCCTGCGGCAGGGCAGGGCAGAGCGTGACTTGGCGGCCACAGGGTGCACAACACCGGCATAATCCGCCCGGTTGGGCGTAGCCGCAAGATCTTGCCCGGCGCGTTTTTTTGGAACTTTTCACCACCCAGACGGAGCGCTCAGTGGCCACCATTCCCATCACAAAACGTGGTGCACAAAAGCTCAAAACCGAGCTGCACCGGCTCAAGACAGTTGACCGACCGTGGGTTATCAATGCGATTGCCGAAGCCCGTGCTCAGGGCGACCTCAGCGAAAACGCCGAGTATGACGCCGCCAAAGATCGCCAGGGTTTCATTGAGGGCCGCATTCAGGAAATAGAGGGAAAGATGTCGGCCGCTCAGATCATCGATCCGGCCGAACTCGATGCTGGCGGAAAAGTGGTTTTTGGCGCCACTGTTCAACTCGAGGACGAGGCTTCTGGCGAGCGGGTGACCTACCAAATTGTTGGCGAAGATGAGGCTGATATCAAACTCGGCTTTGTCAACATCGGCAGCCCGATTGCGCGTGCGCTGATCGGCAAAGAAGAGGGCGATACAGCCGAAGTGCAGGCGCCCGGGGGCGTGCGCAATTACGAGGTGGTGTCGGTGACTTATGTCTGACTGCGCTTTTTGACGCTGATTTGCTTGCGTGCTTTGGCGCGCTTGACCTGTCCGCCAGCCGAAAGCCGCTGGTTGCCCAATACGCGCAGGGTTTTCACCTCGGGCCGTTGGCCCGCCTGCTTGCTGTACTTCAGCACTTTGAACTCTCGTGGGCCAGCCATGCGGTTTTCGTCGACAGGCTTCTCAACCGCCGGCATTGGCCGCCACAGTACCAATAATTTGCCAATGTGCTGAATCGGCGCTGCATCGAGTTCTTCGGCAAGAAGTTGCAACATGGCCTCGCGTGCCGAACGATCGTCTGAGAAAACCCGTATTTTGATGAGCCCGTGCGCTGTCAGGGCGGCATGAGCCTCCTTTTTGATAGCCGCGGTCAAGCCGTCGCCTCCTACCATCACCACCGGGTCGAGGTGATGGGCTTCAGAACGGTGCACTGTGCGCTCGGCGGATGTAAGTTGAATCAGGGCCATGGCAGTATTATCGGCGACCCCCAAAAAAATGAAAAATAGCAACAAAAGTAGCAAAGTCAACCGGGCCTGGTTGAACGAGCATGTCAACGACGCTTATGTGAAATTAGCGCAAAAAGAAGGCTACCGCTCCAGAGCCGCTTACAAGTTACAGGAAATTGATGAAACCTTGAGGCTGATCAAGCCAGGTGATCTGGTGATTGACCTCGGTTCGGCACCGGGAGCCTGGAGTCAGTATGTCCAGCGCAAGCTGTCACCCAGAGCGGTCGCAGTTGAGTTCGGCCTAGCCCGCGGCCGCATCTTGGCGCTAGATATTCTGCCCATGGTCGCCGTGGAAGGGGTGCTATTTCTACAAGGTGATTTTCGCGATGATGCAGTTCTTCAGCGCCTCACGCTGGAGCTGCAGGGCTTTAAGGCAGACCTGGTGCTGTCCGACATGGCACCCAATTTGTCGGGAATCGAGTCGGCCGACTCGGCGCGCATCGAGCATTTGGTGGAACTGGCGCTCGAATTTGCCGCCAGGGAGCTCAAACCGCAGGGGGCATTGGTCGCCAAAGTTTTCCATGGTGGCGCCTACGGCGGCCTGCTGGCCCGCTTCAAGCAGACCTTTGAGGTGGTCAAGCCGATCAAGCCGCAGGCCTCCCGGGGCCGCTCTTCGGAAACCTTTTTGGTTGGGCGAGGCCTGCTCAGGCCTTGATGTAAGACCGACTCGCGACCGACCTGGCTGAGGCCCAGGGTCTAAATGGGCGTTTTGGTTGGGTAGAGGGTTCGAGGCAGGCGAGGCGGGCTAAGGTGGTTGGAGGTGATCGGAGGTGATGATTGCTAAGGGCTTGGGGAAGTAGGGCTAAGCCTGAGGCATCTTGAAAACACTAAAATAAGCTCCCGATGTGTCGAAGCATGACATTCATGTCCTAACTGGAGCTCCGCTTGAACAATCCGTGGTTTTCTAAAATCGCAGTCTGGCTTGTGATCGCACTGGTATTGTTTACTGTCTTCAAGCAGTTCGATACCCGCAGCGCTTCCGGTGCCGGAAACCTGGGCTACTCCGACTTTTTGGAAGAGGTTCGAGGCAAGCGTATCAAGAGCGCGGTGATCCAAGAAGGTCAAGGCGGCACTGAAATTTTGGCTGTGACCAATGACGACCGAAAAGTCAGAACCACGGCCACCTACTTGGATCGTGGCCTGGTCGGGGACCTGATTGCCAATGGCGTCAAATTCGATGTCAAGCCTCGCGAAGAAGGCTCTCTGCTCATGACCCTGCTGGTGAGCTGGGGTCCGATGCTGCTCCTGATCGGGGTGTGGGTCTATTTCATGCGGCAGATGCAGGGGGGCGGTAAGGGCGGGGCCTTTAGCTTTGGCAAAAGCAAGGCTCGCATGATGGATGAAAACACCAACCAGGTCACCTTTGCTGATGTTGCGGGCTGTGATGAGGCCAAAGAAGAAGTGAAGGAAGTCGTTGATTTTCTCAAAGATCCGCAAAAATTCCAAAAGTTGGGTGGTCGTATTCCGCGCGGTTTGTTGCTGGTTGGGCCGCCTGGTACCGGCAAAACCCTATTGGCCAAGGGCATCGCCGGAGAGGCCAAGGTGCCGTTTTTCTCTATCTCGGGGTCTGACTTCGTTGAAATGTTCGTCGGAGTCGGTGCCGCGCGGGTACGAGACATGTTTGACAACGCCAAGAAAAACGCACCCTGCATCATCTTTATCGATGAAATTGATGCGGTCGGACGCCAGCGAGGTGCTGGCTTGGGAGGCGGTAATGACGAACGCGAGCAAACCCTCAATCAAATGCTCGTCTAGATGGACGTCTTTGATACCAATGTGGGCGAGATTGTGGTCGCAGCCACCAACCGGCCAGACATTTTGGACTCTGCCCTGCTGCGCCCTGGCCGGTTTGATCGCCAGGTGTATGTCACCCTGCCCGATATCCGTGGTAGGGAGCAGATTTTGAATGTGCACATGCGCAAGGTGCCGCTGGGGCAGGATGTCAATGCCGGCATCATTGCTCGGGGTACTCCGGGCATGTCGGGCGCTGATCTGGCAAATTTGTGCAATGAGGCTGCGTTGATGGCAGCGCGTCGCAATGCCCGTACGGTGGAAATGCAGGACTTTGAAAAGGCAAAAGACAAAATCCTGATGGGCCCCGAGCGCAAAAGTATGGTCATGCCCGAGTCCGAGCGCAGGAACACTGCGTACCACGAGTCTGGTCATGCCCTGATAGGCAAATTGCTCGCCAAGTGCGATCCGGTGCACAAGGTGACCGTGATTCCGCGCGGCCGCGCTTTGGGTGTGACCATGAGCTTGCCGGCCCAGGACCGCTACAGCTACGACAGCGAGTACATGCTGCACCAAATCAGTATGTTGTTTGGAGGGCGTATTGCCGAAGAAGTTTTCATGAAGCAAATGACCACTGGCGCCAGCAACGATTTTGAGCGGGCCACCCAAATCGCTCGTGACATGGTGACCCGTTACGGGATGACCGATGCGCTTGGGCCTATGGTTTACGCAGAGAACGAGGGCGAGGTGTTTTTGGGCCGCTCGGTCACAAAAACGACCAATATGAGCGAGCAAACCATGCAAAAGGTGGATGCCGAGGTGCGCCGTATCATTGACCAGCAGTACAGCTTGGCGCGCAAGCTCATTGAGGACAACAGCGACAAGATGCATGCCATGGCCAAGGCCCTGCTGGAGTGGGAAACCATAGACAGCGACCAACTCGATGACATCATGGCCAGCAGGGAGCCGCGTCCACCCAAAGATTGGACGCCTCGCACTCCCTCCTCGGGCAGCGACAGCAGTGGTGGCAGCGCACCGAGCGTCAAGCCAGACACCGCACCAACGGTAGCCTGAGACCGATTGACCAGACACCGGCCGGCTTCAGAACAGGCGTCAGTGCAACCCCTGGCGCTGTGATAACGAGTTTCAGAGACAAAATAAAGCGGTTAGTTCGAGCTCGGGCTCCAGTGCAAATCGTAGCCGCAGTCATGAAGGGCATGCGCAACGTCAGCAGGAGCGCGAAGCTGCATGTGCCGGTTGCGGTATTTCTGTCTCGGTGTACGTCCAGTAGCAGGCAAACTAGGCCAATTGGGTGATGGCAGCCTCCGCGATCTTCTTTTAAACAAATGTTTTGGCAGACCAGCCGCTACCGCATAGACCTGGGCAGTCCCCGGGTGATGGGCATTGTCAACATCACGCCAGACTCGTTCACAGATGGCGGCCAGCACCTTGATGCCTCTGCCGCGCTGGGGCGTTGTGAGCAACTCCTGAGCCAGGGCGCAGATCTGCTTGACTTGGGCGCCGAGTCCACCCGTCCGGGTGCCCAGCCGCTGTCGGCGCAAGAGGAGCTCATTCGCTTGCTGCCAGTGCTGCAGGGGGCACTGCGGCTGGGCGTACCCGTTTCGGTGGACACCTACAAACCAGAGGTGATGCAGGTGGCGCTCGACATGGGCGCCGACATCATCAATGACATCTGGGCGTTGCGCTGGCTTGATCCCGCACAGTCTGCAGCAGCGCTCTCTGGCTTGGCGGTTGTTGCGGCTCACCCAAATTGTGGCGTGTGTCTGATGCACATGCACCGCGAACCGCAAACCATGCAAGTCAGCCCCATGGAGGGCGAGGTACTCGCCCAGGTGTTAAGTTTTCTGTCCCAAAGGGCGCTGGCCTTGACCCAGTGGGGCGTTGCCAAAGCGCGCATCGTGCTCGATCCGGGCATAGGTTTCGGTAAAACCGCAGAACAAAATTTCTCACTGCTCGCGCAGCAACAAGCCCTGCTTAATGGGGGCTATCCCTTGCTCGTGGGGTGGTCGCGCAAGCGATCTTTGGCAAACTCACTGGATTTGCCTCCGGCGGCCGGCACCGATATGCCCCACCCCCGCATGGTGGCGAGCGTGGCCGCGGCCCTGCTGGCTGTAGAGCGCGGGGCGGCCATCGTGCGTGTGCATGATGTGCGGGAGACTGTGCAGGCGCTCAAGGTTCTCAGCGCCATAAAATAATCCTATCTCATCCCCCTCGTCACACAGTTCAGGACATTCATGAGTCGAACCTATTTTGGTACTGATGGCATTCGCGGCGTCGTCGGTACGTCGCCCATTACCCCTGACTTTATTTTGCGACTGGCCCACTCGGTCGGTCGTGTGCTCAAGCAGCATGAGGCTCGCCCCAGCGTTTTGATTGGCAAGGACACCCGCATTTCAGGCTATATGCTGGAAAGTGCGTTGGAGAGTGGCTTTAATTCAGCCGGCGTTGACGTGGTTTTGCTCGGCCCGCTGCCTACGCCCGGCGTGGCCTATTTGACCCGGTCTCAGCGGGCCAGCTTGGGCGTCGTGATCAGCGCCAGCCACAATGGTTTTGAGGACAACGGCATTAAATTCTTCAGTGCCCAGGGCAGCAAGCTGCCGGATGATTGGGAGCAGGAGGTGGAGACGGTGCTGGAGCAGGCTCCGATGTGGGCAGATTCAGCTGGCCTGGGCAAGACCCGCCGTCTGGATGATGCTGCCGGACGTTACACTGAGTTTTGCAAAAGCACCTTTGCCAGTGAGCTGTCCCTCAAGGGTCTGAAAATTGTGGTGGACGGCGCCCATGGCGCGGCTTACAACATTGCGCCCAAGGTTTTCCATGAACTGGGCGCTGAAGTCATTGCCATTGGATGCCAGCCTGACGGGATGAACATCAACCATGGGTTCGGAGCCACGCACCCGCAGGCCTTGGTGCAAGCCGTTGCGCTGCACCGGGCTGACTACGGTGTGGCGCTAGATGGCGATGCTGATCGACTGCAGTTGGTCGATGCGCAGGGGCGGCTGTACAACGGCGATGAGTTGCTCTACCTGATGGTTGACGCGCGGCTGAGCAGCGGCCAATCTGTACCCGGGGCGGTGGGCACCGTGATGAGTAACATGGCTGTCGAGCTGGCGCTGCAGGCCCGTGGTGTTCAGTTTGTGCGCGCCAAGGTGGGCGACCGTCATGTGCTCGAAGCCTTGCAGCAACACCAATGGTTGCTCGGCGGAGAAGGCTCTGGCCATTTACTCATGCTCGACAAGCACAGCACCGGAGACGGTTTGATTTCGGCACTGCAAGTGTTGCAAGCCTGTGTGCGCAGCGGCAAAACTATGGCCGAGTTGTTGGCTTCGGTTGCGCTTTTTCCGCAAACCCTGCTCAATGTGCGACTCAAGCCCGGACAAGACTGGCAGGCCAGTGCCGGGCTGGCCGCAGCAACACAGGCTGTACAGGCTGAATTGGCAGGGCAGGGCCGGCTTCTCATTCGTGCCAGCGGTACCGAGCCACTGGTACGGGTGATGGTTGAGGCGCCCGACGCGGCGCAGGCCCAAGACTGGGCACAGCGCATTGCTCGAACGATTGGCGTGGCCGCCTGATGGCGCTGCAGCAAGTGCACATTTTGCAGGCTGATTACGCCAATCCTCGACATGCCCAGGCCTTGGTCGAGCTGCTTGACGCCTATGCCCGTGATCCCATGGGCGGTAGCCGGGGGCTCAGCGCATTCGCCCGTACTCACCTGGTGTCGGCATTGGCTGCACGGTCCCAGGCTTTCAGTGTCTTGGCATTTTCTAGCCAAGAGGACCATGAATCGGCCGAGCCGATTGGCTTGGTCAACTGCATCGAAGGTTTTTCAACCTTCGCCTGCCAAGCATTGGTGAATGTGCACGATGTGGTGGTGTTGCCAGACTACCGGGGTCAGCGGGTAGCCGAGAAAATGCTCGCCTTGGTCGTCTCGCTGGCCCGAGCCCGCGGTGCATGCAAACTAACCCTCGAGGTCCTCCAGGGTAATCTGGGCGCAATCAAGCTTTATGAACGTGTCGGTTTCAAGAATTACCAACTGGACCCGGCAATGGGCAGCGCACAATTTCTGCAAATGTGGCTGCCAGATGAAGCTCCCCGTTGAGCAGGCGCATGACCCTGACCCACGGGGCCCGAATCTCCAAACTTTCATCAAACCTACACAGTTTCGCCAAACAAAAAGATTGTCTTTGGCGAGGAAAAGGGTGGGCTGTCACATGGTTGCAATTTTTTTTCAGAAGCCTTGGCAGCTGCAGCACGGCCAAGCAACTTTGCAAGAACAGCACAAAAGTATGGGGGTTTGGCAGGAGGAGTTCCTAGCCTGTCCCCAAGAAGAGCCCCTTACGCAATCGGTCTGTGTCCTTGAGGCGCTGCTGACGGCAGATTGCTAAGGTAATGGACTTGGTTCTATGGCGCCACGCAGAGGCCCAGGAATGGATTGAAGGATGCCACGATCCATCCCGTGCCCTAACCCCGAAGGGCGAAAAACAGGCTGCAAAAATGGCCAGCTGGCTGGACCGTCATCTGCCTGATGGCGCCAAGGTGCTGGTCAGTCCGGCGCTCAGGGCTGAGCAGACTGCCATGGCATTGGGCCGCAAATACAAGATCAAACCGGAACTCGCCGTCGAGGCCAGTGTGGCGCAACTTCTTGAAGTTGCGCAGTGGCCAAATGCCAAAGGCGCTGTGCTAATCGTGGGCCATCAACCGGTCCTTGGGCAAACTGTCGCCCATTTGCTGGGTATTGAATCGCAGGACTGGACGGTGAGAAAAGGCGCAGTCTGGTGGTTGCGTTATCGGGAGCGAGATGCGCTGCCTAAAACCTTTTTGGTGACAGTGCAAAGCCCGGAAATACTCTAGCATTCAGCCGAGCAAAGCTCCGGCCCCACGCGGGGGCTCAGTCGGTATCTCCCTTGCTGGGCCGGCCGGTTTTGATTGCTGGCACCGCTTTCAGTGCGGTCAAAAAAACATTGTCTGGCATGGACGCAAGCGCCTTGATACCTGCGCGCATGAGCTCACTTTTTTTAGCTGGGCAGAGCAGCTTTATCGCCCGTTGTTTGAGTTCGTCGAGCACGTTGTACTCTAATTTCGGCATGGTAAAGCTGTCTCGCACGAGCTTTGGTTTTTTGAGCTTTACTGGCTTGGTGCCCGCTGCTTCATCTGGCGCTTTGGCAGCGGACGCTAAATTTTTGGCTGCGGTAACAACTGGCCTGGAGGCGGTGCCAGTTTTTACGCGCGGTGCAGACTTGGCGGATGCCGCGCTAACTGGCCGGCTGACAGCGACTTTTGGCTTCGCCGTAGCAGGGGTAGCGGCAATTTTTTTCGACGGCAGTGATTTGACAGTGACCATGTAACAGCTCCTTAAAAAACAATTTATACAGTTTATACCTTTTATCAATGTCCTGTCAAAATTGACCGTCAATGCGCCGCTAACACCCAAACAGGACCGCAGGTTTGCCTCATGGAAAATTTCGGTTTAACTCAATTTTTTAAGGATTTTCTTCATTCAATTGCAAGGCCCATGGAGTTTTTTGCCAGGCGATCACCTCTTCTTGCAGCAGGTGCAAAGATTGCGGGAAAGCGATGCCCCAAGCCTGCGCGTAATGCAGAGAAATGCATTGGTCAGCATTGCCGGATGTCGACAGCAGCAGCCCGTCCGTCACAGGGTCGTTTCGGGCATGGCACAGGATGACAGCCAGCCTCAGGGCAAGCAACTGGAATATAAAAGCTGTGTCAGTGAAATCTGCCCCCAGCTTGCGAAGTTTTCCCCGGTGCCCCAAAACCAGCAGGCTGAGCCTGTGCAACTCAGACTGGGTGAAGCCCATCGCGTCAGCGTTGTCCAAAATATAGGCGCCGTGTTTGTGGTAGTCGGTGTGTGAAATATGACTGCCAATTTCGTGCAAATCGGCTGCCCAATTGAGCTTTCTTTGCAGGCGCTCGGTCGCCAGGGCTTCGCTTGATGGATTGCAGACCACCAAGGCGTTCAAAAAATTGCGAGCAACCCGGCCAACTCGCTGGCTTTGGGCCGACTCCGCGCCAAATTTAACAGCCAGTCGCGCCACTGATCTGGAGCGCAAGTCTGACTGCTCAGGTGCCTGCCCCATCAATTCGGCCAACAGACCATGTCGGAGCCCACCAGGGTTGAGCACCATGCGATCAATTTGCAGCAGCTCGAAAACTGCGCGCAAAATACTCAAGCCTCCCCCAATCAATGCGCGCCGGTCGTCCTTCAAGCCAGGCAAACGTAGCCGCTCAGCGCTCTGGACGCTGATGAGCTTCTCGACCAGCCAGTCCAAGCCCGATGGTGTGATGGAATCTGCCGGCCAGCCGGCCGCTGCCAGGACATCAGCCACCGCACCAACCGTGCCCGCTGATCCATAGGCGACATCCCAACTCTCTCGAGGGTAGGCATTGGTCACTTCGTCGAGTACCGCTTTGGCGGCGACTTCAGCCCGCTGAAAAGCCCCTTTGGAAAAATCTTGATCCGCAAAGTAGCGGTTCGACCAGGTGATGCTACCGACCCGGCATGACTCCATGCGGCTGGGCATCCGGCCACGCCCCAAAACAATCTCCGTCGAACGCCCGCCAATATCGACCACCAGGCGTCGATCGTCACTCGGTGGTAGCGCCTGGCTCACCCCCTGGTAAATCAGGCGAGCTTCCTCGCGGCCGGAAATCACATCAATAGGGAATCCGAGCATGGCTACCCCGCGACGCAAAAACTCGTCCCGATTGCGCGCCTCGCGCAAGGTTTGTGTGGCTACCACACGGACCTCATGGCTTTTAAAACCGGCCAATCGCTCGCCAAACCGTGCTAGGCAGTCCCAGCCGCGCTGCATGGCCTGGGTTGTCAGGTTTCTATCCTCGTCCAGGCCGTTGCCCTGGCGCACTGTCTCCTTGAGGTACTCAGTTCGTTGAAAAATACCCTGCTCAACCTGCCCGATTTCCAGACGAAAGCTGTTCGAGCCAAGATCAATGGCTGCAAGACGATGTGGGTTGGGCATGAGGGGTGTGCTTGTTGTTCTGGTGGCGTTTCGCACGACGATGACCACGCCGATTTTGGCGTGCTTTGGGATGCCAGCGAGTTCAAAAAACCTGTGGTACTAACAGATCTTGCGGTATTGGTTTTCGTACATAGTCGTCGCGGCGTTCCCGCAGCGGCAACACAATCTCGGTGTGTTCAATCTCAGCATACGGTATCTGGCCAAGCAGGTGGTGGATGCAGTTGAGCCTGGCTTTCTTCTTGTCGTCTGCATGCACGATCCGCCAAGGAGCCTGTTCGGTGTGCGTGCGATCCAGCATCACCTCCTTGGCCTTGGTGTATTCCTCCCAGCGGCGCCGAGATTCGAGATCCATGGGGCTAAGTTTCCATTGCTTGAGGGGGTCTTGAATCCGGCTCTGAAAGCGTACGTACTGCTCCTCGTCAGAAATTGAGAACCAGTATTTAATCAGCTGTATGCCAGAACGTACCAGCATTTTCTCGAATTCGGGCACCGAGCGGAAAAATTCTTCGTATTGCTCGTCCGAGCAAAAACCCATGACCCGCTCGACGCCTGCCCGGTTGTACCAGCTCCGGTCAAACAGCACAATTTCTCCGGCCGCTGGCAGGTGCGACACAAAGCGCTGGAAATACCACTGTGTTTTCTCTCGTTCATTTGGCGCCGCCAAGGCC
>SXGQ01783538.1_pt1 | contig 11643 bp, 8 predicted proteins | sample 3178371 | NCBI WGS metagenome assembly SXGQ01 (sample SAMN11356859, study PRJNA531348) | freshwater metagenome | isolation source: freshwater sample F1-20 | place: China: Fuxian Lake, Yuxi | collected 2017-12-25 | reverse complement strand
GTACGACAATCACTGGATTGAACCACCAGCCGGACCCGATGATGGCTACCACCTCACCGAAGACTTGGTTGATCACGCCATTTCATTCGTTCATGATTCAGTCGGAGTTCGACCCGATCGTCCATTTTTTATGTACCTAGCCTTTGGCGCAACGCACGCACCGCATCAGGCCCCTCCCGAGTTCATGGCAAAATATCGCGGGGCATTTGTCGAAGGCTGGGATGTCTTTCGAGATCGATGGTTCGCGCGTCAGAAAGAACTCGGGTTATTGCCTGAGGACACAAAATTGGCTCCGCGCAATCCCGGGGTTGAACCATGGAACACACTCTCCGAGAATCAACAGCGCCTTGCCTGTCGATTACAAGAAGCGTATGCAGCCTTTCTTGATCACACCGATGTGCAAATTGGTCGCTTGATTGCTTCAATCGAAAAATTGGGTCTTGATGACAACACGATGATTGTCCTGTTGGCAGACAATGGCGCCTCGCAAGAAGGTGGGCCATTCGGTGTGCTTCACGAAATGAAGTTCTTCAACATGATGATCGAAATGCCCGATGAAGCCATTCATCGTCTTGATGAAATAGGTGGCCCCCACAGCCATAGCAACTACCCATGGGGTTGGTCGCAAGTAGGTAACACTCCATTTAAGTTCTACAAACAGAACACTCATGAGGGAGGAATTCACGTGCCGCTCATCATTAAATGGCCCAAGGGTGTTAAGGACAATGGCAGCACGCGTGATCAGTTCCACCACGTCAACGACATTGTCCCGACGATTTATGAAGCCATTGGCATCATTCCGCCAGATACCTATCGCGGTCTTGAACAAATGCCAATTTCGGGAGTGGCAATGAATTACACCTTTGATGACAAAGAGGCGAAAACTCGCAAACTCGTGCAGTACTACGAGATGGTGGGACATCGCGGCATCTATGCCAACGGATGGAAAGCCGTGACTCGCCATACACCTGGAGTTTCTTTTGACGATGACGTATGGGAGCTCTATCACGTAGAAGTTGATCGCTCTGAAACAAATGACCTTGCAAAGCAGGAACCAGATCGTTTGAACGAACTCATCGCTTTGTGGTGGGAGGAAGCCGAAGCTGAAGGAGTGCTACCTCTTGATGACCGAGGTATAGAACTGTTCGGAATCAACTTCAAAAAAAATAGTCCGCACCCAGAATCACGCCAGTACCTTTACCGTCCACCGATGGCGCCGTTGCCTTCACAGGCTTCGGCAGCGATGGGCGGTCGCAGTTGGGATATGGAGGCAGTTGTCAATCGCGGAAGCGCTGAGGGTGGAGTTATCTTTGCGACTGGCACAGAGAACTCTGGATTTAGCTTTTACATCTTCGACAATCGCCTTGTTTTTGATTACAACTTCTTTGGTGAGCACCTTGTTGTGCGATCAGAGTCTGAATTGCCGACTGGTCCAACAACTCTCACGTGTCAACTTCGCCGAACAGGCAAGGGTGGCTATGCCTTGCTCCTCGTTAATGGCGCGGAAGTGGGTCGTATCGATTTGCCATTCATCATGCGCGTGATATCAAGTGTTGGTCCGTCAGTTGCATACGACCATGGATCACCGGTTGCCTTTGACTATGCAAATCGCAGCGATGGATTTCCGTTTGAAGGCACCCTTGACTCAGTGACAATTACGTTGATTGAAACAAAGAAGGACCCGAAAAACGCCGAGTCACAGGCTCGCGCCGAAATGGGACGTCAGTGAGTTTCTACGCTATTTGACAGCGTGCAACGAGAGTTTCAGTATGTGGCTTTGACTGTCGTGCTTGACCGAATATGCGTTTCCAGGTGGGATCACCAAACTTGAACCATGAAGAAGTGCATGCTCGCCATCTTGTGTGGTTGATACGTGAGCGTCACCATCAAGGACAAACAGAAATTCGAATGTCAACGGCTGAACCGATTCTTGTTGCCAAATGCTCTTACTGTCTGCCTTAATGACTTTCACATCGGTCAATCCTTGTGTCGCAGTAAGGATTCCCGTATCAGTTGACTCAACACCTGTCGAAAGTTGTTGCCATTTTGCTTCAGTGGCGATATGCCTGATGAAACTTTGACCCTCCCAGACGCGACTTGGATTCACTTCAGCATTAGGCAACGATGTTGTGGGATCGGCATTTGTTAGGTGCTCTGCTGGATAACCGATTTCAATGACTTCGAGATTGTCTCCACTTTCAAGCACTCGATGACGAATGGTCGGTGGTTGAATGACGCAGTCGCCTGCGTGAAGGATGAATGGTTCACCTTGATTTTCGTAGACAACACGGACCCAACCTGCACGGCAGAAGATGAGTTGAAAAAGCACTTCATGAAAATGTACGTAGTCGGGGACTGGACCACCCTCGGAAATACGAATCAGCGATGCAATGATCGCGCCACCTTGACGGCCGGGAACAAGATCGCGGTACAGCATTCCTGCACGACCAACCTGCGCAGAACCATCAGCATCTTCATGGTTGACAACGAGAGAAGAAACAAGCGGAACAAGTGACATACCTGGCTGCGCAGGCACACATTCAATAATTGATCCGTTTGGCGAGGTGAGTGTTTGGGCATGCAATGCGCTTGTTGGTTCAACGACTAACCGAATATTCAAAGGTTGGTCAGCGCCAGGCTCAAGAAGAAGACGACAACCGTGACCAATCAACGATGCATGAGTCGGACCATCAGCCGGATGGATTGTTTCAACCCGGAAACCAAGCGTTTCGGTGAAGAACGTGAGATTGGCGGAAAAGTCTTGGCACCGGAGCATGACACCGGCTTTCTCAATGCCGTTTCTGTTAATCAATACTGGGTTGAGAGCCATGCTATTAGGTTAGTTTGTGACGGTGAGTCACGAGATGTCTAGTCAGGGATCCTTCTTCTTGCACGATGACTGCAAGGTGTACTACGAGGTCAGGGGTAGAGGGAAACCGCTGTTGTTCATCAATGGTTCTGGATCGACGATTGATGCAGTATCTCTCTTGGTGGACTACTTTGCGAAAACCTTTACGGTAGCGATTCACGATCAACGTGGATTAGGTAAATCCTCGGTTCCGAATGGGCCATATTTGATGGCGCAATATGCAGCCGACGCAGTAGCAGTTGCTGATCAATTGGGTTGGCAAACGTTTGATGTGTTGGGAATCAGTTTTGGGGGAATGGTGGCCCAAGAACTAGCAGTCACCTTTCCCGAGCGAGTCATTCGGATGGTGTTGTGCTGTACCAGTTCTGGAGGCACTGGCGGCAGTTCGTACCCGTTGCATGAATTGGCTTCTCTTGATCCAGAAATCCGAGCTGATCGTTCTTTGATTCTGAGCGATACTCGCTTTAACGACCAATGGTTTCTTGATCATCCTGAAGATGAGATGTATCGCCGTTCATTGGACGTCACTTCTGATGCTGAGAAACGCCGCGGTGAATTGTTACAACTCGAGGCCCGTCGTCATCACGATGTGTGGGATCGGTTACCCAACGTGGCGGCTGAAGTGCTGATCGCAAGCGGAACTTTTGACGGGATTGCTCCACCGGAAAACGGTCAGGCTATTGCTTCGCGCATTCCCTCAAGTGAATATCGCGAATACAACGGCGGCCACATGTTTTTCATCCAAGATCGTCGAGCTCTGCGGGACATCGTACAGTTCTTGAATACACCAGAATCTCAAGGGATAGGACTCAGTCGTGAGCGTAGTTAAGGATTCAATTCGTTTTGATGGTCAAGTAGTGATTGTGACTGGGGCCGGACGCAATCTTGGACGCGAATACGCCCTTGAGTTCGCTCGTCGCGGCGCACAGGTCGTGGTGAACGACTTAGGTGTCGGAATATCCGATACTGATGGCGAAGCTGCCGCACCGACTATCAATCCTGCTGACGAAGTCGTCGACGAGATCATCGCCATTGGCGGACAAGCGGTTGCCAATTATGACTCGATCGCTACGCCTGAAGGTGGGCGAAGCATTGTTGACACTGCGATCAAGACTTATGGCCGTGTCGACGTTGTCGTCAATAATGCCGGCCAAGTTCGCATGGCTCCGTTCGAAGATTTTCCTGAAGAGAGTATTGACGCACTCGTGAATACCCAGTTGCGCGGAACGCTGAATGTCAGTCGGCCTGCATGGAAGTGGATGAAAAATAATGGCGGCGGTCGCTTCATTAATGTTTCCTCTGGTGCAGCGTTCGGTGGTGTTCCCAACGGCACGGTTTACGCGATGGCCAAGATGGGTGTCATTGGTTTGACGAGGGGTATGGCGAGCGAAGGGGCGCCATTTGGAATCTCCACCAACGTTGTCGTTCCCTATGCCAAGACTCGTCCCGGTACGGCCTTTGGTCCGATTCCATGGTCACCCGAACTTGGTGAATGGCTCAGTCCTGGCTTGGTTGCGCCACTGGTGGTGTGGCTTGGCCATACATCGTGTGGTGTTAATGGTGAGACCTTGAGCGTCGGTGCAGGTTGGCAAGCTGCGATGTCTATCTCAATGACTGATGGCTATAGCGAACGCGAGTTGACTCCTGAGCTGATTGCTCAAAACAAGGCAACAATGATGGCCTCAGAGACTTCGCCGGTGACGGCTTTTGGTTCACGTGCGGTGAAGAACCTTTTGCGAGGTTTTCGAATTCCAGGAAAGAGCTGATTCACATGTCTCAGACCACTACTCAAATGAACGAACTGGGTTTTTATACCTTGCCCGGCGCTCCAAAGTCGCCGCGCGATCTCATTCATGAAGTCGAGTCGGCCGAAGAACTCGGCATCGGCGCATGCTTCATTTCTGAGCGTTTCAACATTAAGGAAGCCGTCACTCTGTCGGGTGCCGTAGGTGCGGTCTCAAAATCAGTCGGAATTGCTACTGCGGCGACCAACCACAACACTCGCCATCCTTTAGTGACTGCATCATATGCAACAACTATGCACCGCCTCACTGAAGGACGCTTTTGTCTCGGAATCGGTCGAGGCATCGGACCCTTATTCGCCGCGTATGGAATGTCCAAAATCACCACTGCGCAAATGGAAGATTTCGCGAATGTGATGAAACGTCTTTTCAAGGGCGAAGTGATTTTCGGGCACGATGGTCCAATTGGCAAATATCCGATCCTCGCTCTTGACCCGACGTTCGATGAGAATATTCCACTTGGTATCACTGCCTTTGGACAGAACACACTCGAACTCGCTGGGCGCGCCTTTGACTGCGTCATCCTGCATACATTCTTCTCGGATGAGACAACTCAGCGTTGTGTGAAGACAGTAAAAGATAGTGCCGAACGGGCGGGACGTGATCCCGACAAAGTACGTGTTTGGTCGTGTTTCGCCACGATTGGCGACCACATTCCCGAAGACATCCGTCTGAAAAAAACAGTTGGTCGTCTTGCCACATATCTCCAGGGGTACGGAGACCTAATGGTGTCGACCAATAAATGGGATCCAGCGGTTTTGCAAAAATTTAGAGATGACGAGTTCATCAAAACTTTTCGTGGGGCTCTAGATGGAGTCGCAACTACTGAACAACTTGAACATGTCGCGACTCTTATTCCGAGTGAATGGCTTGCGAGCGCCGCTAGTGGTACGCCAGAGCAATGCGTTCAGAGCATCCGTCATCAGTTTGATTTGGGTTGCGATGGGGTCATCATGCACGGCGCTAGTCCAGACGACCTCGCGCCGATAGTGCACGAATACCGAGCGACACGGCCAGTAGGTGTTTTCGATCATCTAGCCGCAAACCCAGGAGGCTGAATTGTCTGTGAATGGAAAGTTTGCACACAACGGAGATCTTTCTATTTATTACGAAAGTTTCGGAGACAGTTCGCAACCAACGTTGGTATTGATCAATGGTCTCAGCAATCAATGCATCGCCTACCGCAATGAATTTTGCGAATTGCTTGTTGAAGCCGGTTTTCATGTGATCCGATTCGACAATCGCGATGTCGGTCTTTCAAGCGACGGGCCAGAGGGTTACTCATTGAAAGATATGGCGAGTGACGCAGTCGCCGTGCTTGATGATCTCGCCATTAAGAAGGCTCACGTCTTTGGTGTATCACTAGGCGGAATGATTGCCCAAACCTTCGCAATCGAGTTTCCCGAACGATTACTTTCGCTGATATCAGTCATGTCAACAACTGGTGATTCAGACGTGGGACGCCCAACCGACGAAGCCCGCGAATTGTTGTTGACTCCTGGATCAACGATCAGGGAACAGGCAATTGAATTACACCTCGCTGGAAAGCATGTGTGGGGTAGCCCGAGCCATATCGATGATGAAAATGAGCGTCATTTTGCGGGAGAAGTCTTTGACCGAGCCTGTCGGCCCGAGGGAGTTGCTCGGCAGTACAAAGCGTCAAGAGCCGACAGAAGCCGTTCCGACCGTTTGCGTGCCCTAAAGGTTCCGACATTGGTGATTCATGGCGATCGAGACACTTTGATTGATATTTCGGGCGGTCGCCGAACCGCTGAAGTGATCCCGCAGGCACGGTTTTTGGAAGTCGCGGGTATGGGTCACGATTATCCACAATATTTCTGGTCAATCTTGGTCGCTGCTGTGCGAGAACATTGTCAAAACATCTAAGGTTTTGTCATTATGACTGATACAAAGCCAGTTTCAAATTGGGCCTCAGACTTCGACATTTTTGATGCACAATACGTCAATGATCCATACAGCATTTGGGCGGTTCTTCGCGATGAATGTCCGATGGCCCATACCGATCGTTGGGGTGGGGCCTGGCTTCCCACGCGCTATGAAGATGTCACGGCGATTGCTCGAGATATCGAGACGTTCCCTTCGGGATTTGGTATTTCCGTCGTTCCGCCTCCTAATCCTGCTGATGCAACTTCTCAACAAGGTTTCTTGCCTTATGGAGTTCCGCCCATTAGTTCTGATCCGCCGTTACACACGTGGACCCGTCGTCTCTTACTTTCATGGATGAGTCCGCAAAGAACTCTCACCTACGAAGCCATGACGAAAGAATTGTGCAATCGTCTCATTGACAGTTTTATCGCCGACGGCAACGCAGATGCTGCGGCAGATTACGCGCAGCAGATTCCTGTCCGAGTGATTGCTCATATTTTGGGTGTTCCCGAATCAATGAGCGACAGTTTTACCGGCTGGGTTCGCGACGTTTTGGAGTTCGCCTATGACGAGGAACGTCGCCGTCGGGGCATGATCGGCGTCATTCAATTTTTCCAAGGTGCGATTGCCAAACGCAAAGAGAATCCTGGCGACGACCTCATCTCTGAACTACTGCAGGCTGAGGTTGACGGGGAGTCCGTCAATGAAAGTGTGATCTTAGGAATGTGCGGACTTTTGCTCATTGCTGGAGTAGATACAACGTGGTCGTCAATCGGATCTTCTTTGTGGCACCTCGCGAGCCATCCACAAGATGCCGAACGCCTCGTCAAAGAACCCGAATTGATGTCGACCGCTATCGAAGAATTGTTACGTGCATATTCACCAGTCACTATGGCGCGCCGACTTGGTGAAGATGTTGAGTACAACGGTTGCCCGATGAAAAAAGATGAGCGCATTTTGATGAACTTCCCTGGTGCGAACCGGGACCCCGAGGTTTTCGAAAACCCTGATGAAGTGATCCTTGATCGTCAGCTCAATCGTCACGTCGCTTTTGGCGCCGGTATTCATCGTTGCGCTGGATCAAACTTGGCACGTATGGAATTGCGGGTCGCAATCGAAACTTGGCTCGAGCGGATTCCTGATTTCGAGATAGCCGATGAATCCCAAGTCACTTGGGCCGGCGGTCAAGTGCGTGGTCCCCGCACCGTTCCAGTTCGCTTTCCGTCAATCGGTTAACGATGAGCGAGGGCACAAACTTCATTTTTTCTCCGCTGCAGGGAACAGTTCTGTTTGTGGCTTCGGTAGGTGTTGAGTGCTCCAAGGGGTCAGTAGTCATCACCTTGGAATCAATGAAAATGCAGCACGATATTTTTGCCGACGCGGACGGTGCCGTATCAGAGGTGCTTGTACAAGTTGGTCAAGCGGTCAAATCAGGTGACCGTCTCATTTCATTTAGTCCTCGGAAAATTTCTCTTGACTCTCTGATTGAAGTGTCTCCAGAAGTTGATGCATTAGTTCGCCCTGATCTTGATGAGGTGCAACGGCGTCACCAAATCGGTTTAGATGGCGGACGTAAAGAAGCGGTCGCCAAACGTCATGGACAAGGTCGACTGACAGCCCGTGAAAATATCAATCTTCTGATTGATGAGGGCTCATTGGTTGAGTATGGGCCGACGGTCGTTGCGGCCCAACGGCGTCGACGTTCACTTGACGATCTAATCACCAAGACTCCGGCCGATGGACTCGTCGGTGGACTTGCCTCGATAAACGGTTCGTTGTTTAGCGGTCATGATTCCCGCGCGGTCGTGATGTCATACGACTATGCAGTCTTAGCTGGAACTCAAGGCCAACAGAACCACCGCAAGAAAGATCGCCTATTCGAAGTTGCCGAGAAGTTGCAGTTGCCGGTGGTTTTCTTTGCCGAAGGTGGTGGCGGTCGCCCCGGTGATACTGATGGGCTTGGCGTTTCGGGACTTGACTGTTGGGCGTTCCATGATTTCGCCAAATTGTCCGGTCTCGTGCCCTTAATCGGTATTACGGGTGGTTTTTGTTTTGCCGGTAACGCCGCGATCCTGGGATGTTGCGATGTTGTCATTGCGCTCGAGGGTTCGAATATCGGTATGGGTGGACCAGCGATGATCGAGGGTGGAGGACTGGGTGTCTTTGCACCACAGGAGATTGGCCCACTTTCAGTTCAACAGGCCAATGGCGTTGTGGATTTGGTTGCCAGAGATGATGCACATGCAGTCGACTTAGCAAAGAAGTACTTGGCGTATTTTCAAGGCGCTACTCACAACTTCACCATCCATGATCAAGACCAGTTGCGTACGGCCATTCCAATCAATCGAGTCAAGGCGTACGACGTTCGAAAAGTAATTGAACTGATGTTTGACGTTGATTCGGTTCTTGAACTCCGAAGCGGATTCGGCCCCGGAATGATTACGGCATTGGCGCGCGTTCAAGGCAAGGCCGTTGGCGTCATCGCCAATAATCCTCATTATTTGTCCGGCGCCATTGATAGCGACGGAGCAGATAAAGCCGCGCGCTTTATGCAATTGTGCGATGCGTTTGATATCCCATTGATAACACTTGTTGATACGCCAGGAATGATGGTTGGTCCTGAAGTTGAGCAAACTGCGTTGGTGCGACACTGCAGTCGTCTGTTTGTCACCGGTGTCAACATCACTGTCCCGGTCGTATCAATAGTTCTTCGTAAAAGTTATGGCTTAGGGGCACAGGCGATGATGGCTGGCAGCACCAAGGCTCCGCTTGCTTGCGTCGCTTGGCCGACGGGCGAATTCGGTGGCATGGGACTAGAGGGCGCTGTGAGGCTTGGATACCGCAATGAGTTAGCCGCGATTACTGACGAATCTGAACGCGAAGTCACATTTCAAAAGATGGTTGATCGCATGTACGAACACGGCAAGGCACTGTCGGTCGCTACGCATTTCGAGATTGACGATGTGATTGATCCCGCAGATTCTCGTCGCTGGCTGAACGCAGTTTTGGAATCACACCGAGCACCTCTGCGATCGGGTAAGAAGCGATCAAATATTGATACTTGGTAAATGTAAAAACTGATTAACGAGCAGGACGTAGTTCGTTGAGTGCGCTGACGTTGTCCAAAAGAATCTTTTTACGATCGCTATCAGAGAACGCTTTTAACTCAGTGACGTAGTCAAGTGGGTTGGGCATACCTTCAATATGGGGCCAGTCTGAGCCGAAAAGAACATGATCGGCACCCATGATTTCGGCCACTTCGTGGACGTCGTCTTCCCAGAATGGATTGATCCACCAGTTGTTCCGCAAAGTTTCGACCGGATCATCAACGAAGTATCCCGGCATTTTCTTTGCCGTTGAAGTCAACTTGTCACAGGCATCACGCAAGAAACTCGAGCCGTTTTCGATTGAAGCCATTCGTACATTGGGGAAACGATCAAACAGCTTCTCAAAGACCGACGTAATGATGAAATCTTGTGCTGCCCTTTCGATGGCGAAACTCTTGATCGAAGGTTTCCATGAACCACTAAATGAAGCCGAGAATGAATCGTTGGCATAACCATTACTGGAATAACCACTATCTCCGGCATGAATGATGACAGTGATCCCGGCTTCATTCACACGAGCCCAAAAGGGATCATAGGTTTCATCGAATGGAGAAAGTTGACCAGTCAGAGTGGTTGGCGCGGCTGGACGCATACACACCACTCGTGCACCTTGCGAGAGCGCCCAATCAAGTTCGTTGCAAGCCCAATCAACTGAAGCCAGCGAAATATACGGTCCTGCGAAAATTCGATTTTTGTAATCAAAGCCCCAATCCTCTTGGAGCCAACGGTTGAACGCCGTAAACATGATTCCGACACCTTCTGGATCATGTTTCAAAATCTCTTCGTACAGCATTCCGAGGGTGGGGAAGAGCCAGATCTTGCTCACACCCTGTTGGTCCATGACAGCAAGTCGTGCGTCATGATTACGATACTCGGGGCGAATTGGTTCCCTTTTGGCAAGAAATTCCAGCGGATGCTTTTTCTCAGGGTTCCCACGGAAATAGTCATGCATTGAGCCAGCCGGAGAAATGGGATCGAACGTCGCATTGGCCACCACGCGACTCACGCGGCCACCGATGACTGGATATTGCCGTCCATTGATTTCAGCCCACTGCACACATCTTTGACCATCTTTGGGGTTGAGGTGACGGGTGAAGGCGTCAAGAGCCTCGTAATAGTGGTTGTCTGCATCGAAGGGAATGAAACCCAATTCACTGCTCATATGAGCATCGTACGATGCCACGTGGCGGAGTGCGTAGCGTAGGGGTATGGATCCCCAAGAATTTTCTCGGGCCGATGACACTGCTGTCCACCCCAAGCACGTGGTCGTGGTGTTGCTCGACAGCCTCAATCGCCACCTTCTGGGAGCCTATGGAGGAACCGAATTCGCCACCCCGAACCTTGATCGGTTCGCTGAACAGTCGGTGGTCTTTGAAAACCATCACACCGGTTCGCTGCCGTGTATGCCCGCCCGTCACGACTTACTGGTCGGGGCATTGGACTTCCCTTGGCGCCCTTGGGGCTCGGTCGAAATTTGGGAGGATGCGATTACTTTTGCCCTTCGTCAAGCGGGTGTGACGACGATGTTGGTTTCTGACCATCCCCACCTTTTCGAATGCGGTGGCGAGAATTATCACGTTGATTTTGATGCCTGGGAATATGTCCGGGGACATGAAAATGACCCCTGGAAAACTCGACCCGATCCTTCCTGGGTCGGTACCCCAGCTCTACCAGTTGATGAGCCCCGACGCGGTCATTTCAAGTATCAGGATTCGCGTACGTGGTTTAAGTCCGAAGAGGATTTTCCTGGCCCTCGAACCATGCAAGCGGCAGTGAACTGGGTGCGTACCAATGGTGGGCATCATGATCGCTCATTGCTTGTTATTGACGAGTTTGATCCGCATGAACCTTTTGATACACCCGAACCTTGGGCTTCGATGTATCGCGCTCAAGCGAATGATCCCCAAGCAGAAGATCCATGGATGATTTGGCCTCCGTATGTGATTGATGGTTTGAAGAACGGGTTAATCACAGAAGC
>SXGQ01132709.1_pt1 | contig 11643 bp, 10 predicted proteins | sample 3178371 | NCBI WGS metagenome assembly SXGQ01 (sample SAMN11356859, study PRJNA531348) | freshwater metagenome | isolation source: freshwater sample F1-20 | place: China: Fuxian Lake, Yuxi | collected 2017-12-25 | reverse complement strand
TTTTTTATAAACCCAAACTCGTCGTCGCAAAAATTTACACTAATTAACCGGAAGTCCAGCCCAGCCCATTGCTTTTGTCTTTGTTTTTTTGCCTTCTTCTTCTTTGCCTTTTTCTTTGCTTTCTTCTTTGCTTTCTTCTTTTCCCTTTTTAGTTTTGGCAACATGATCCGGCGTCCATTGCACCGGATCTTGTGTGTCGTATGTCGGGCTGTCCGTCATCAAGATGTCGTAGTTCTGCTTGACGTAGTACGCCCGTCGCTTGTACCACTGGTTCCGGAAGATGTCTTGTTGGTCCACGATGTCAATGACGAGGGGGCGCCCGTGTTTCACGCGCAGAATGCGCCCCACCGACTGGCACACGTCCGTTTTGGGCGACGCCATAATGAGCGTGGTGAGTGTTTTGATGTCCAGCCCCTCGGACGCCATGGCGTACGTGGCAATAATCACCGTGCGCGACTCGCTGGCTTTCAGGTCGGCTTCCTTCATGCCGCCCACGTAATACCCCACGGACCCGCCGGCAATGCCGCGGTGCTCAATCGCCTTGTGCAAGTACGTGAGCAGCGACTTGTTGTGCCCCAAAATCATGACTTGCTGCTCCGGGTTCTCCGCCAGCTCTTTTTGCAGCACGCGCAAAATGAACTCGCTGCGGTGCGCGTAATCACACACGCGCGAAATCATGGTGCTGAACTTCGGATTGCCGCGATAGTCGTATTCCGTCTCGTTGAACGCGGCGTCGTTCACGCAGTAATTGATGGCTTTCACGACCACGCGGTGCTCGGACGCCGCCTTCTCCTTGTGCACCACGTCGCCCAGGAACATTTTGAACACTTTGGTGAGCCCGTCCTTGCGCTGCATGGTGCCGGACAGCCCGAGCGTGTACAGCGTGGTGACTTTCATCATGCACTGGCAGAACACTTCGGCGCCCATGTGGTGCACCTCGTCAAACACGGTGAGACCGAAGCTGTCAAACATGTCGGCGGGGTACTCCTTCATGGAGAGCGACTGCAGCATGCCGAGCACAATGTCCTTGTCGTCAATGTCCACGATCTGGCCCTGAATTCGGCCCACGCGCGCGCCCGGCAGGAACTGCTCAATGCGCTCTATCCACTGGTTCATTAAGAAGGACTTGTGCACCACAACCAGCGTTTTTCGGCGGAGCTGGGCCAGGATGTAGAGCGCCATCACGGTTTTGCCCTTGCCGGGGTCCACATCCAGGAGTCCGCCGCCGCCGGTGCCCACGTGGTTCAAATACTTTTGCACGATGTCTTTCTGGTAGTCGCGCATGTCGCCCTGGAACGCGACATCAATGGGCTCGCCGGCGCCGATTTTGACGGCTTCGGGTGGGCCGTACGCGCCGATGCCGAAGTAGCGCGGGAGGTACATTTTTAGCGGGGACTCGCGATAAACGGGATACGCGGCGGGCTGCACGGGGGCTTTAGGAATGTACGGGCGAATCGTGAGTTCCGCGCGAATGTACTTGCGTTCCTCTTCGTCCAGGTTTTCCTTGTGGATGGTGTAGCCGCGGGGGCCCAAATACGTCGTTACAGACATGAAATGAAGGAAGTGGAACAGAGCGGGGTTACATGCGAACCGAACCGTTGCTTTAATTCAAATTCAATTTTAATAATAAACGCGTGTTGCAACGCGCCAGTGCAATGCGCAAAAAAACATGCAATTCATGCAATCAAAAAAAATATATTATGTGATAATAATTATAAAATACATAATTATTATACAATCAAACAATACAGACAACCCCAATCGCCGCAATGGACTCCGTCTACAAAACCGCAAGAAAGCACGAAATGCTGCTGACCGTGCTCTTCATTTTGTACATTGTTATCAATGTTCCCACGCCGGATGTTGTCGCGCCCTACATTGACACGCCTTTAGGCAACATCGTCATCGTTCTCATTGCGTTGTCGCTCTTTACGCACTCGCACGCCGTCGTGGGCGTTCTGGGCCTGTTTGCGGCGTACATGCTCATTCGCCGGTCTTCCAGCTCCGGCAGCGCTGCCGTGGAGGCGTACGTTCCGAGCGAGAAGCGGAAGAGCGAGGAGCTGTCGGCTTACAACCAGTTCCCCGTCACGCTGGAGGAACAAATCGTGGCGCTGAGGGCGCCCTTGGCCGACACCGAGGTTGGCAGCGCCACGGCCTCCTTTCACCCGAACCAGCTGGACCAAACGTCGTTGGGCTACGCGCCGGTTTAGGTTACATTTTAATCATCAATTATCAATGGGAGGAGCCGATGCCTGAGGCATAAAAGATTGATTGGCGGCGTTTAGGGTTGTGGCTGCGGCTGCGGCTGCATTTGACACGGCGGTTCCCGCATCTGACGCTGACGCAATACCGGTGCCGTTGTACTTTGTAAACAGCCAATAAATTAGTCCCACGACAAATGCAATGAGAAGTCCCCACAGCATGTTCATTGTGAGCGCTTTCGTTTCGTTTGCCTTGGCCGCTTGGTCCGGTGATTCAATGTTTGATCCGTTTTTTTGGTCACAGTCTTCTGTGTCCACAAATTCATAGAGCGCGTATTCGTCCTTGACCGTGGAGGGACCCATTCCATTTCCCGGGGCGGTTTTGCTTTTTTGTATTAGCGCAGGCGGAGGCGCGATTTTAATGCCGCTGGGAGTGACATTGTTGATGGGGGTGGCAATGGAAATGGGTTCGGAGAACACGGCATAATAGTAGCTTCCGCCGCACGATTCGTACGGAAGCGTGCCATTGTAAACATAAAACGGTTTGGAAGGAATGAATTCATTCGCGTCAACGGCCGACGAAATGGGCGCGGACGAATTCAACGCAAGTGTTCCGGCGCTCAACGTGTTGGCAGACGCGATGATGGCGTTCAGCCCGGACCGTTTGTTTCCGCCCATGGTGATGGGCACGCTGACAATCAAGCCGTCCGACCCCGCATTGGAATTAGAGGCGTGCACGATGAGCAGTTCGGCGTCTGCCGGCACGCCGTTGTACGTGTGCAGTGACGGCTTGTAAATGCGGATTTCAGACGGCGTGTACGTTCCTGCGTTGTAAAACGACACCTTGCTGGCGTTGTTGGAGCTGCACTTGACGGACAAGTGGCTAAGATCCTTGGAAAGCGAGACCGATTCGCCGGATATCATGCTTGCGTCGTACACGCAATTGAACGTGCCGGATATTGCATTCACCGTTTTTTTGGTGGGAATGTCAATGGGCGCACTGCATGCCATTTATATTTATTTGAGGTTGATGTATGAAAAAAAAACACAAATCGGTTTAATATATTGTTATAAAATAATATATTAGCGGAATCCGAGCGAGCAATAGGAGCGAGCAAATACCGAGCAATACGAACAATACGAACAATCCGAGTTATTTATTTGCCACCACAGCCGGTGCGGACCGTTATGGGCGGCGGATTTGCCATGGCACTGTTTTGCAATGGTGCGTTTGAACCAACACTAAAACTGGGGGAATTGGGTTGGCCGCCCGTGTATTGTTGGTAAGGCAGGTTTGCAGCGCCGTTAAATGACGCCGCGGTTGCGCTCAATCCGCCACCGCCACCACCGCGCATTGTGCGCCTGCTTCTGCTTCTGCTTCTGCATTTGCAGCTCTTACTGCATTTGCAGCTCTTATTGCACGTGCAGCGCCTGCTTCTGCATGTGCAGCTCTTCTTGCATGTGCAGGTATTGCTTCCATTGCTTCCATTGCTTCCCTTGCTTCCCTTGCTTCCCTTGCTTCCCTTGCTTCTCTTGATTATCTTATTGCGTCTGCTTCCGCCGCCCGCGCGGCGCATTAAGTTTGATCCACCCTTCATGTGGACAATTCGGGATCCGGGATTTCCGGCAAGGGCGGCCACGCTTCCGCCGGCACCTTCGTATCCGGTTACGCCGCCAACCCGGCTAGAAAACGCGTTAGTAAAATGCGCATTCGGTGAGTTTGCGCCCCCGACGGACTGCAGAATCTGGTTTGAATTGGAACCGGAACCGGAACCGGGAATGGGAAGAGGATGCAGCAAACGCATTGGATTGGATTGAATTGGATTGGATAAAATAATTTTATAAATAAATGATATATTTTTATTTACATTTATTCGGTTATTCGGGGCAATTGCCACTGCACTTGTTCTCAAAGTAGTAGTAATCCAACGTTTTTGGTGCACCGTTTTTATGGGTTTTGAAGATGGGGCCGTGCTGATTTCCGGACACGCACGACTCCTTGGAGTCCATGCTGGCCCAAACGCAGCATGAAGTGGCGGTGCAGGAGTGCTTGCTCATCTTGCCGCACGCCGTTTCCAATTCGGCGGGTTTGCCTAAATGCGTTTTGCAAAAGCCGGCCTGCAGTAAAGAATCCAAATTGGTTGCATTCGCATCCGCATTCGCATTCGCATTCGCCTTTGCACCGTCAAACGGTTCCACAATCACGGTTTGAGAGGTTTTGCCGCTGCGTCCCGACCCGGTAATGTCAACGCCGTGTTGCACGTACATGATTTGCTGGTACACCATCGCGCCAATGATGAGTATCACCACCGTGGTTATGGCGGTAATGTTTTCTATGAAGTACCGGCCGAAGCGTTCCGCCAGTTCAAGTAAATTGATGCCACTGCTGCTGCCACTGCTGCTGCCACTGCCATTCATTGACTCGGTGTTCATTGTTTACTGCAAAAAAAAAATGATATATACTGTGCATATTTTATTTATTTATTTATGGTTGTAACTGTGATGCGTGAACGGAGTTATGGCAATACGTGTCGTCCCATTTATTTTCTCTCACATAATGATACCCGTTGGACGTTAATAATTCTTTGATATGTGCCCTTCTGGGTTCAATATAATTGTGTTCCACATCAATCAGACCAAACGTGTACTTTTGAAAATCCACTGATTTCAATATTTCCAATTCGCTTCCTTCCGTGTCCAATGACAAATAATCAATGAATGGCGGGCTCTTTGATTTGTTCAGCAAATCATTTAAAGTGATGGTGGTGGTTATGATCCGCGTTTTGTTTTGGTCGACCGTTGTTTTATGACAATCAATGTTGTCGGAAATGCCTGATAATAAATCACTGTAGTTACAAATATCAAATTCAACTTGTGTGTCACTTTCGTTGTACACAGCATTGGACCAACACTGTGAATTTGGACGATTTTTACACAATAATTCAAATTTCGTAGGTATGGGCTCAACGCATATTCCTGTCCATTGATAGTCGCTTTCTAACAAATAAGTATTTGACAGTTGTATGCCGTCGCTAGCGCCGATTTCAACAAAAAACCCATGGTGCTTATTGTTGTAAACCTTTAATACTTCTAAATCTTGGCCAAGTTGCGAGTAACTTTTGACTGATTCGGATTCGGACATAATGCAACGAAAAAAAGTGGTTGTGTTATTCGTTTACCTTTTATATGGGTGTATTATATTTTTTTTTTGCATTTGACCTGGTGGTGTGGTGGTGGTGGTGGTGGGCATTTACACCGAATACCATTCGGGTGCGGGCCGGTTCTTCTTCCAGGTCGCAATGCGCCGTTTTTCGGGCGACATGTAGTATGCGCGATACGAGTCCACCGCATTGCCGTTGCGCGCCTTGTACTCGTCCGGCATGGCCAGTGCAAACGGGGTCAGCCCGGCGCGGGGGTAAATAAAGAACTCGTCGCGCGGCACGTGGCGGCGCAACAACTGGGCCACAGCATACGACCTGTGAAATTTGGTTTCGGGGTGGCTGTAACGGAAGCGCCACTCCTCGTGCAGCGCCTCCACGAGGTCCAGCGTCCAGATGAAGTTGTCGCGCGATTGGCGCACCCAAATGCTGACGGGGTGGTTCAAATGCGCCTGTTTGTATAGATCGTCCTTGATGGGCGTGTCGGGGACCAGGACGCGCACCGCAGTGCACAGCATCTGCACCGCCTCCAACAGGATCTTGGACACATGCTTGTCCATATAGGCTTCGGCGGCTTCGGTCGGGATCAAGGAGAGAATGAACAGGTTCATTATGTGTATTATTCTATACAGATGATGACGTACGATGGGTTGGGTTCAAATGCTAATTTGAATTCAATTTTTTTGCAATTAACCAATTAAGTATCCAATTATAGGATTTAAAAACCGCAACATAAACCAAATCATGTATTTTGACAAATATCATTATTTGACTCACTTGAAGTGAACGCAGTTGTTATTGGGTTTCTTATTTTTTTTAATATATGTAAATTAAATCACATATATTTACACCATGAATGAAGACCATGACAATTTTGTACTTGATGCATTTTTACAAATTGTTTGATATGTATTTCATTATCTCTATGTCATAATACCGATTGTTGCTTCTATTTCTAAAAAGTATGTATTCCTTTAATTTATCATTTGTGTTATTCTGCATGTTTTTCAAAAAATGATCGTCGGTCGTGAATACCACTTTGGTCAAATGGGTGAATGTGTATTCCGTGTGTTTGTGAATGAAGTCGCCAATTGAAACATCATCCACCGCTGAATCATCGTACAAATGCAACCCATCCAACAATAATGCGAATGCGTTTTTAGAAAGAATAATGCATGTGCCCGATGCGTAGTTCAAGTTTGCAAACCGATTGTCAATTATGCCATAACTTGGACTGGTGGATCCATCTGCATTGTGCATCCACAATCCACCATAATTCATGGGAGTGTTATTGCTGGTCAATTCATTCAATTCATTGCACAAATTATCAAAATTCACAATTGAACTGGCGTTGGGTCGCACAACGTAATCATAGTTTCTAAATTCATCCCTGAAAAACTCAAATGCTTTGATCGTCTTGTGTTGTCCGGGAATAAATGTTTCAATCCCTTTTATCTGCAATATATTGGTTTCAGAGTCATATTCATATTCATTCTCAATGTCCGAAAATAAATAATACACTGTTTTCACATTTGTGTATTTTTTGTAATGTTCGTTTGTTATTGCGTACATTTCATTGTAAATTGGCGTGTTTGAATGCAATACTAAATTTAAAATTTTCATTGTCCTATCTATCCTGGGTTTGTTAGACACTTATAAGTTATTGTATACAAGTTATTGTATAATAAAAAATGGGGGAGTTAAACGCTTTTCCAAAAAATGCACCAACCTCAAACTCATTATGGCGCGCCGTGCACCTCGTCGTGGCACCGGGTGCACAGCGCCATCAAGTTGGCCACGTGGTTTTTCGGCACGTGTCCAATGTAATTCCGGCTGTCGGCGTCCTTTTGCGGCAACAAGTGGTGCACCTCTTGCGCTAATTCTGAACAACAGCGCTCGCACACGCCCTTCAGCTTGTGCGCGTTGAAATGCGACGGCTCAAACGACAGGATGCCGATGTCGGACGGCGGTGCCCGATGTCGCAGGCGCACCGCATTCGCGAATTCCAGGAACGCGTCGGGCAAGTGCAGCGACTTGCAGACTTCCAGCCCGTACATGCTGGCGCCGGGCCCGTCCGCCAGCTTGCGCCCGTAAACCAATCGGTCATTACTCTTGTCATACACAACCGTGAGGTGCTTCATGCACATATTAGTTAATAGGCGCACTTCGTCGTAGCCGTTGATTTCGTGCATGTGCGTTGCAAACAGGAAAGTGCAGCCCACTTTGTGCAGGTGCGACAGTCCCGCGACGAAGATGGCGATTGCGGAGTCCATTTCGGTGCCGCTGCAGAGCTCGTCGCCGAGAATGAGACTGCGGTCGGTGGCCGTTCGCAGGATGACGCGCAGCTCGCTCATTTCCACCTGGAACGTGGACAGCCCCTTGAACAGGTTGTCGTTGCCCAGGATGCGCGTGAAGATGGTGGTATAAGGGCAATACGTGAATGCCGAGCACGGCACGTAGAGCCCCGCCTGCGCCATGATGACGGCAATACCGATGGCGCGAATGAGGCTCGTTTTGCCGACGGCATTGGTGCCGTAAATGAGCATGCCCCGGGGACCCGCACCCCCACTTCCGCTGGACGTGCCTGTGCCTTCGCCTAGCGCCACGTCGTTCGCCACGTAGGTTTCGTCCTCGTTCAGCCGCTCAATGAGGCAGTGGCGCAGGTCGCGCGCGTCAAAAAACGACTTGGATCCTTCACCCGAAACCAAGACCGGCTTGCACAACTTGAACCGCGTCGCAATGTGGCACTGGTTCTGCAGCAGGTCCAGCGTGGTGGCAAAGTGGATGAGCTGCTGGAACACGGGCTCCCAGTCCCGCAGCTTGTCCACAAAGTCGGCGTAAATTTGTCGCACAATGTCCTTGATTCTTTGATTGGACCCAATGATGCTGCGGCACAGCTCGGCAAGCTGCGGGCTCGTGATTTCGTTGTTGGCGCCCGTGGCGGCAGGGTACGTGAGCGCCAATAACGAGAAGCAGCGGTCGCCCATGCACAATTGGTCCAGCCCCTGCTGCTTGATTTGATCGGCCAACAGCTTGGTGCGGCGCTTGGTGGCCTGCACGGAAATGCTGCCCTTCTCGGTTTCGTGAATCTTGACGAAGTCGGTGGACGCATTGGCGCGCGTTTTCTCTCCCCTTGCAATGAGAGAATCCAGAAAATTCCTGAAATCGGCCAGCGTCCGGGTGGCGGTTTCGTTTTGTGCGCGGAGCGTGTCCAGCCCGGCGTGGATACCGGGGCGCACAAAGTCGCACTCGCCGAGATCGGCGCCCACGTTGGCGCACTTGTCCAGGTGGAATGCGGCGGTCATGTGGTCGCGCAGGCGGGCGCACATGTCGGACACGGGTTCCAAGGGGTTTGTGGCTGCTCCCGGGTTTGTGGCTGCTCCCGGGTTTGTGGCATGAACGTAGGATGCAATGAGCGGGTCGCCCGCAACAGATGCGTGCAGTTCGCTGATTACAATCAAGCTGCCATAAAAGGCGTGCAGCATTTGGGGCGGGCACTTGCGCATCATGATCAAACGGCCGATTTTTTCCAGGTCTTTCAGCTGCGCCAGCAGGGGGCGCCAGGCGTCGGTTGCTGTTAAAAGCAAGTGCGCGGTGATGTCGTACTCGCGCTGAATCTTGGGCGCGGAGCAGGACGGGTTCAGGAGCCGGGTGCGAAAGTGGCGCGCGCCCATGGGCGTCATGCAGTTGTTCAGCAGCTTGTACACGGAGGAGCACTTGCCGTTGGCGCCTTTGGCGCCGTTGTCGTCGTCAATGATGTTGAGCTGCTTGAGCGAGTGGTTGGCCAGCACCATGCGGTCCGAGCAGTTTTCAAACGCGGGTTCTGCAATGCGGTGCACCAGGTGCGGGTTGTGCTCGTGCACGAAGTTCAGCAAGTACGCGAGCGCTTGGGTGGCGAATTCGTACGACGCAAACTGGAGCAGCGACTGCGACAGAGAGGCCCCGAAGAACCGGGCCATGATCTCGCGCTGGTACACTTGCTTCCTGGCCTTTTGCACGGCGTCACGAGTTGAATCCAGGCGGTGGATCAGCCGGGCACACGTTGCAATTCCGGTGAAATGTATCAAATCTTCAATCTGTTTTTGAGAGAAATTATCGGTAATTAGGACGACCTCGCTCGGCGAGTGCGCCGAAATGAAGCGCTCCAGCTCGTCATACGTGGTGGACGCGTGCATGAGCTCCGTTTCGGCTTCAAACACGCTGGAGCGCCCGGTGAAGACGTCAATGTTGGCCATGCCGATCACGGTTTTGGCGCGCATGCGCTCCAGCCAAATGCAGGCCACGCAATTGGACAGGGCGGCCGATTCGCCGGTGAAAAACGTGCCGGGCGAATACACGCCGCTCAGGGCGCGCTCCTCCTTGATCTGCGCGTCCTGGTCGTGCACCACGGCCGTGTATCCCGCTTCCTGCAGCCTGTTCAAATACTTTTCCAGACTGTAATCCCGGAATCCGGCCATGACGACGCCGGGGGCCTTGTTGGCGCAGGCCAGTTCGCACGTGCGGCAGAACTCGTCTATCATGTCGCGATTGCCTTCTTGACCGTAGCATTCGTAGAAGGCGCCGACCTGCATGAGGAGCACCGTTGTAGGGCCGTATTTCGCCGTCGCTTCCTTGGACAGACGGAAATACTCCTTAATAAGGGACATGTTGGTGTCCGATTGTATTAATTAATATTCATGAATATCTCTCTTTATATTCATTTGTATTTGCATTTTTGGGGTGCGCATCATGCGTCATGCGTGTTCCTTGTCGGCGGTTGCGACGAAGTTGTGCAGCAGCACTTGCTTGTTCACGTTGTTGACTTCCCCGGTGAGTTTGGCGGTTTCATACATGTTGCGAAGCACGTCGGGTGGCGCGTCGGAACCCACCTTGAGCAGCCCGTGATTGTGCAGGTATTTTCGGACTTCAATGATGGACTCCCGTTTCAATTCGCCGAGGTCGTTGGTGACCCGACTACGGGTTTCGTTGTTTTTTATCAACACGCCGACCACGTTGCTGCCCGGGGTTCGCCCTAGTTTGTATTTCTTGGTGGTGGTTGTTTTGATTCTGTTTTTAATGCGAGGGTTTGCGTTGATTGTGTTGATTGCATTGCCTTCATTTGTATGGGTTCCGTTGCCTTCATTTGTATGGGGTGCGTTGGTTGTGTTGGGTGCGTTGATTGTGTTGGGTCCGTTGTTGGTTGTGTTGGTTGCGTTGATTGCGTTGATTGCGTTGATTGCGTTGATTGCTACCGCTTTTTCTTGCAATTCTCTCAGTTTGCGCTGACGGTCTTGTATCATTGCGTCTTCTTCGGGATCCGAATTCGGGTTGATTGAGATGGGATTTGGACTGGCAAACGAATGAGATCTTTTCAGGGTATTATGATGAGACGGATTCGGTTCGGGTTGCAATTTTCGGTGATATGTGCGATACGTCGGTTTGTTCCCGTTGCGCAAACATCCGTAAGGAACTTCTTTAAATACAAACGGATTGGGGTTGGGGTTGGCGGATGGCGCGGGACTATTGGTTTCTTCATACAGAGTGATCACAGGTTCTTCCTGCTGCACAATGGGTGTAATAACCGTGGGTTTCGGATAAAATGAATGGAACGGATTGGTTTGCAATTCGGGAGGCAGGTCCAAAGACACTTCTATTGGTTGAACGGACTGTCCGGGTTGCACGGGTTGCATTTGCATAACGGGTTGCATTTGCATGACGGGTTGCACGGGTTGCACGGGTTGCATTTGCATAACAGGTTGCATTTGCATGACGGGGTGCTGTTTTGGTGTTTTTGGTTTATGGGGTTTTCTGGACTCCTTTTTTTTGATCAACTGTTCTAAATAGTTTGACGACATTTTGAACTGGTTTGCCAATTCATTGTTGGACAGTGATGCTTGCGCTTGCGCTTGCGCTTGCGCTTGTCCTTGCAAAGGCGTTTCTTCGGCGTGACGCTTGAAGTCCTTTATTTTTTCAAGTAAATTTTTTTTCACCGTATTGGGGCGAAGTGCAGCAACCGGTGGTTTTATTTTTCGTTGTTTCATTGTGGTCTTGTGTGCATTGGAGGATGACCCCCCGCTTAAAGTGGTGGCATCAATTATGATTTGTTTTTTTGAACTCATGCAACGAGACGCTTTAACAAATAACAAATATATGTCATAATATAAAATATTTTGACACATATTGCACATTGATTTTTTTGCAAAATCACGCCCATGCGGGAAAAAATGGTGCCGATCACACCTCGGGTCCGTAAATAATTTGTATTGTTTATTGTTTATTGTTTATTGTTTATTGTTTATTGTTTA
>SXGQ01389577.1_pt1 | contig 11645 bp, 11 predicted proteins | sample 3178371 | NCBI WGS metagenome assembly SXGQ01 (sample SAMN11356859, study PRJNA531348) | freshwater metagenome | isolation source: freshwater sample F1-20 | place: China: Fuxian Lake, Yuxi | collected 2017-12-25 | reverse complement strand
TACCTGATCGGGCGGGACGGCAAGGTGTTTGCCGCTTTCCCCAGCCAGACCGACCCCCTTTCCACATCTGTCACCCAAGCCATTCAGACGGCTTTAACGGCCAAACCCTGAGGGAGAGACCATGAACGCACCCGATAAACTCTTGCTGCCCGACGTCCAGTCGCATCTGGACGAGCGCAACATTGCCATCAACCGGGTAGGCGTGCGCGCCATTACGCATCCCATCATCATTCAGACCCCCAACGGACCCATGCCGTCAGTGGCCACCTATGACATGGCCGTCTACCTGCCCGGCGACACCACAGGCACGCACATGTCGCGCTTCCTAGAAGTGATCAATGACTGCGGCGAGGCGCTGGGATTCGAATCCGGCCTGTACATGATGAGCACCATGCTCGAACGACTGGAGAGCAAGTCGGGCACCATCACCGTGAAGTTCCCCTACTTCGTACGCAAGACGGCCCCTGTCTCGGGCGTGCAAAGTCTGCTGGACTATCAGGTGACCTACGAGATTGACAGCAACGGCGGGCACACCGACTTCTGGATGACCGTTGTGGTTCCGGTGACCAGCCTGTGCCCCTGCTCCAAGAAAATCTCGGACTACGGCGCACACAACCAGCGCTCACACATCACCATGCGGGTTCAACTGCAGCAGCCCATGCCCATTGAAGACCTGGTGGCCATCGCCGAGAGCGCCGCATCCTGCGAACTGTATGGTCTGCTCAAGCGCCCGGACGAGAAGTATGTGACTGAGCGTGCCTATGAGAACCCCAAATTTGTGGAAGATCTGGTGCGCGACTTGGCCATCGCGCTGAATGCGGACCGTCGCGTCGGTCGTTACCGGGTTGAAAGCGAGAACTTCGAGTCCATCCACAACCATTCGGCTGTGGCCTGGATCGAGGGCAACAAGCTGCCGCCGAACTGATCCAGGGGCCACCCGGCCCGAACAATCAATCTGCGCGACAAAGGCGTCCTCCCCGATCGGGCGGGCGCCTTTTTTACGATAAAGTGCGAACTGTTAAACCTGTTTTCAGGTGTTATTTGAACTTTCGATTACAAATTACATCAAAGTCACGGGTTTGTTCTGCATGGTTATAAACCTTTGTTACCATGCCGCATTGTTTCTATTTGTAATATGGATTTACGCATGTCCCTGACTGCCGCCGGCGCATCGTCACCCTCCCGCAAAGCATCTGTCGCCGTCATCGGCGGCGGCATTTCCGGTCTCACCGCAGCCTACCGACTGCGCGATATCGCAGACGTCACCCTGTTCGAAGCCAACGACTATGTCGGCGGCCACACCAACACCATCGACGTGGAACTGGACGGTAGCCGCTTTCCGGTAGACACCGGTTTTCTGGTGTACAACGAGCGCACCTACCCCAACTTGATCGCCCTGTTCAAGGAACTGGGCGTTGAAACAGCCCTGTCGGACATGTCCTTCGGCGTCTGCCTGCCAGAAATCGACATTGAATGGGCCGGCACCAACCTGGACACCGTGTTCGCACAGCGCCGCAACCTGCTGCGCCCCGCATTCATCCGCATGCTGCTGGACATTCTGCGATTCAACCGCCAGTCCACGGCCATGGCTCTGCAACAAGGCGACAGCCCGCTGTCAAAAGACCTGCAAATGCCGTTGCAGCAATTCCTGCAGATGCACAAGTACAGCGACGAGTTCATCAACTGGTACCTGCTGCCCATGGCAGCGGCCATCTGGTCGTGCCCGTCCTCACAGATGATGGCTTTCCCCATGGCCACCTTTGTACGTTTCTGCCACAACCATGGTCTGCTGCAGGTCGAAAACCGGCCCAAGTGGTACACCGTGAAAGCGGGCGCCCGCAACTATGTGCAAAAAATACTCCCACACATCCCGACCGTGCATGTGTCCAGTCCGGTGACGGCGGTTCGCCCGCTGGGTGAAGGCAAAGGCGTGAATGTGGAAAGCCGCCACGGCGTGCAGCATTTTGATGCGGTGGTGATGGCTGCACACAGTGACCAGTCGCTGCGCATGCTGGGCAGCGCCAATCCGCGCCAGCGCAATGTGCTCTCGCGCATCGGCTACCAGCCCAACACAGCCTATCTGCACACCGACACGGCGCTCATGCCCAAGCGGAAAAAAGTGTGGAGCAGCTGGAACTACCTGAGCGATGTCACCAACCCGCAGCCCAGCGTGTCGGTCACCTACTGGTGCAACCGCCTGCAGCCGCTGCCCTTCAAGACGCCGGTGTTTGTGACCCTGAACCCTATTGTTCAACCTGACCCGAAAAAAACCATTCAGGTCATTGAATACAGCCATCCGATTTTTGATGGCCCGGCCATTGACGCACAGACCGAACTGGCCAACGTGCAGGGTGAAGGCTCTGTGTTTCTGGCCGGCGCATGGGCGGGTTACGGTTTCCATGAAGACGGTCACAAAGCAGGCCTGGCTGCGGCCGCCGCTGCCCGCACTCACCTGCAGCAACGGGCGCAACCCACGCTGCAGTCTTCGGACGTGCCTGCATGAGCGGACCGGTCGAGGCACCCGTATATCTGGCCCATGGTCGCGTGCGTCATGCACGTCAGACCGTGAAGCCGCACGCCTTTGAAACGTCGGCTTTCTATATCCGCATCAACATCAACCGCCTGAAAGACATTCCCGCAACGCGCTGGTTTTCTGTCGGCGGTAAAAGTGTGTTCAGTTTCAACCCCGCCGACCATGGCGATGGCAAAGCCAAGCTGGACAACCCAGCCGGTTGGTTGCTGCAGCTGCTGCGCGATGAAGGTGTTGCAGAAACACCGGCCGACATCTGGTTGCACTGCTTTCCGCGGATGCTGGGTTACCTGTTCAACCCGGTGAGCTTCTGGTTTTGCCACCGCGCCGACGGCAGCCTGCTGTGCATCGTCTGCGAAGTAAACAACACCTTCGGCGAAAAACACTGCTACCTGCTGTACGATGCCGACAAGCCCATCGCCGAAGGCCGACTGTGGGAAGCCAAAAAAGAGTTTCACGTGAGCCCGTTTTTTGAAGTATTGGGCAACTACCGTTTCCGCTTCCATCACAACCACGAACGCGGCGTTTCGCGCGTTGACCTTGTCGGCCCGGACGGCGTGCGCATCAACACCAGCATCAGCGGTGTGTTCACGCAGCCTGACGATGCAGCGTGGCGCGCAACGCTTTTCAAGTACAAATGGTTCACGCTGGGCGTGATGGCCAAAATCCACTGGCATGCCCTGCAGCTATGGCTCAAGGGCGTGCCGTTTTTCACCAAACCGCAGCCCCCGTCTGCGTTGACTACCCGTTCCGATCTGCACTGAATACCATGAACACTGTCGCCTCAAGCACACTGCAATACGACCTGCCCTCCGATGCACCCTCGGCTGCCAACTGGGTACTGAAACTGCTGGGACGCCTGCAACACGGCTCGCTGGAAGTGCGCACACCAGACGGCGCACAACTGCATTTCGGCAACGGCGGAGAACCGCACGCACGGCTTGAAATCGCTGATTGGGACCTGTGCTCACGCGTGCTCAAAAGCGGCGATATCGGTTTTGCAGAGTCCTATATCGACGGTCAATGGACCTCCCCCGACGTAACCGCCCTGCTCTGCCTGTTTGTCAGCAACCGCAAGTCGATTGAAGATGCCATTTACGGTAGCTTCATCGGTGGCCTGCTCTACCGCTTCAAGCATTTGCTTAACCGCAACACCAAGGCGCAGGCCAAAAAGAACATCCACGCCCATTACGACCTGGGCAACAGCTTTTACAAGCTGTGGCTGGACGGCACCATGACCTACTCCAGCGCGCTGTGGGACACCAACGCCGATGCCAGCTTGGCCGATGCGCAAACCCGTAAATATGAAGCGATTGTGGAATGGATCAAGCCCAAGGCGGGCGACCAGATTCTGGAAATCGGTTGCGGCTGGGGCGGCTTCGCAGAAACCGCGACCAAGATGGGCGCGCATGTGACGGGGCTTACGCTGTCGTCCGAACAGCTTGCCTATGCCAAAGTTCGCCTGCAAGACCAAGGTCTGGCGCAACAGGCCGACCTGCGTTACCAGGACTACCGCGATTGCCCCGGACAGTTCGACGGCATTGCGTCCATCGAAATGTTCGAGGCTGTGGGCGAAGCGTATTGGGACGATTATTTCCGCACCGTCTACAAGCGCCTGAAGCCAGGCGGCCGTGCAGGCATTCAGGTCATCACCATTGATGAAAGCCTGTTTGACCGCTATCGCAAATCGACCGATTTCATTCAGCAATACATTTTCCCCGGCGGCATGCTGCCCAGCAAAACCGAGTTCCGCAAGCGCGCGGAAAAAGCCGGTTTGCGCGTGGCATCCAGCCGCGAATTCGGTCTGGACTATGCCCGCACGCTGCGCCTGTGGCGCGATGTGTTCACGGCCAAACTGGCTGAGGTGCGCGCACAGGGTTTCGATGAAAAATTCATCCGCATCTGGACTTTCTATCTGGCCTACTGCGAAGCTGGTTTCCTCGAACGCAACACGGATGTGGTTCAGTTCTATCTGGAGAAACCGGCAGCATGAGTGACGCGCACATAAAGGACTCGCTCATGAAAAACACACGTCGGATGTTGGGTCAGTGGGCTCTCTCCCTCAGCCTGGCCCTTACCGCAATTGCACTGCCGGTTTCCAATGCACAGGCACAAGGTGCTGACGGTTCGGTGCCGGCCGCTTTTGCAACGCAACTGCCGCAGGGTCGAAAACTCGGCGAGGGCACCATGCGCTGGTTCGGCTTGAAACTGTACGACGCGCAACTGTGGACAGAAAAGCCCGCCGCACAGTTCAACCACCGCAACGACAAACATCTGCTTGAACTGCGCTACGACAAGGCATTTGATGGCGTCAAGATTGCCGAAGCCTCGCGCGAACAGATTGAAGGCCAAGGCGTGGGCAACGCCCAGCTGTGGCCGGTGTGGCAAAAAAAACTGACCGACATGATTCCGGACGTGCAGAAAGACACCCGCCTGACTGCGCTTTACCTGCCCGGCAAAGGCCTGCAGCTCTACCGCGATGGCCAACCACACGCGGAATTGAACGACCCTGAACTGGCCGCCGCTTTCATGGGTATCTGGCTGGACACCCGCACCTCTGAACCCAAACTGCGCGAGCGTCTGCTCGGTCTGCGCAAGTAAGCGAACTGCGCACATGCAATCGCTCACAGGTCGCCTGCTGGGTTATGGTGCATTCGGATGGGCCTTGGGCGCAGTAGCGGTGCCCCTGTACATCCAGGTGCCCTTTCTCTACACCCGCACCTTCGGCGTATCGCTGGGCTGGGTCAGCACCATCCTGTTGATCACCCGCCTGCTCGACGCCATTGCAGACCCACTCATCGGTCTGTGGGTAGACCGGCTCAAACTGAAATACGGTTACGTTCCCGCCATCGTGCTGTCGGCGCCGCTGATGGTGCTGGGCATGTGGGGGGTGTTCTTCCCGGTTGGTGAAACACCCGAGACCAAAGCCATCAGCCTGCTGGTGTCGCTGGTGGTGGTGCATTTCGGTTTCAGTCTGGCCACCATTGCCTATCAGGCTTGGGGCGCGGAGTTGGGCTCCAACGAAACCGAGCGCTCACAGTATGTCGCTGCACGCGAGGGCATCGGCATTGCCGGTGTGGTGCTGGCAGTCAGCCTTCCGGCCACCCAGCATGCCATGACACTGGCGCAGGCTTTCACCGTCAGCACGTTGGCGGGTTTGGTGATACTGGTGATGTTCTCGCCCCGGCCGCATCGTCAGGCTGCACATGCTCCAGGCGCTACGGGCGGGAATTCAGGCATTGCAGATCAGGGCTCGGTTCACCGTGCGCATGAAAATCCAAACGGGCATGAAAGCGCAGCGGCCAGCATTCTGGCGCCCCTCAAACAGCGTGACTTCCGCCGACTGCTCATGGTGTTTCTGATCAACGGCATTGCCGGCGCACTGCCGGCAACGCTGGTCCCGTTTTTCCTGCGTGACCGCCTCCAATTGCCCGACAGTGCCCAATGGACGCTGGGCGTGTATTTTCTGGTGGGCGCGTTTTCCACGATCGTCTGGGTCAAGGTGGGCGCGCGCATCGGTCTGATGCGCACGTGGCTGGTGGGCATGGGACTGACGGTGGTCGCCTTCATCGGCGTGTCACAACTGGAAGTGGGCAACCTCTACGGCTTTCTCACCATCTGCATACTTACGGGTCTGGCCTTGGGAACAGATCTGGCCTTGCCCGCCGCAATTCTGGCCAGCCTCATTTACCGTGTCGGTGACAACGGCAAACGCGAAGGTGCTTATTTCGGCCTGTGGAACTGGGTGAACAAATTCAATCTGGCCATCGCACCGGCACTGGCGCTTCCCCTGCTGGGACTGCTGGGATATCAGGCCGCAGGCTCAGAGGTGGCGCAAAACACGGATGCCCTGCTCATCGTGTACGCTGTCATTCCCTGCATACTCAAACTGGTGGCCATGGGGCTGCTGTCTGTCCAACTCAAACAAGAGGCGAGGTGAATTCATGAACACCAACGTGTCAGGTCATCAATCCGCAAACCCGATCACCTGCGCCGGGCATTCACTGCTGCACAGAACACGTCGCACCGTGCTGAAACTGGCTGTGGCCACAACGATCGGCACCGGTTTGCTGGGCATCAGCGCATGCTCCACCATCGACCCGGCCATCTATGTCAACGAGAAACCCAAATTTGACCTGAAGTCATATTTCAACGGTACAGTTGACGCATGGGGCGTGGTGACCGACCGCAACGGCAAAGTCATCAAGCGGTTTTCAGTCGTTCTGGACTGCAAGTGGGACGGCGACACCGGCGTGCTGGATGAAAGCTTCACCTACGCCGACGGCACCAAAGACAAGCGCATCTGGACGCTGAAGAAAAACGGTGACCGCTACATTGGTACTGCGGCTGATGTAGTGGGCGAAGCTACCGGCATTGCGTCCGGCAATGCGCTGCTGTGGAGCTACACCATGGCACTGCCGGTGGATGGCAAGATCTACAACGTCAAGTTCGAAGACTGGATGTTCCTGATGGACGACGAGACCATGATCAACCGGGCCGAGATGCGCTACTTTGGCGTCAAGACCGGTGAAATCACCCTGAGCTTCCGCAAACGCAAATAACACTGGACGACAGGCACACCTATGCCCTTGAACACACCGATTACCGACTGGACCAACCGCCGCGTCTGGCTTATTGGCGGCTCAACCGGCATTGGCGAAGCGTTGGCCCGTCAACTGGCCCATGCAGGCGCCCGCATCGCCCTGTCTGCCCGCAGCCGCGACAAGCTCGAACTGCTGGCGCAAGCCCTGCTAGGCACCCGTGCATACCCCTTTGACATGACCGATGCACAGGCCACCGCCGAAACAGCCCGCCAGATTGTGGCCGATTGGGGTGGCATTGACGTGGTGGTGGTGATGGCTGGCACCTATGTCGAAATGCGTGCACAAAACTTCGAATTGGCAGCCGCACGCCAGCAGATCGAGGTCAACCTCAATGGCGTACTCAATGTATTGGCCCCTGTATTGCCGCAACTCATCTCCCAGCGCAGCGGCCACCTGTGTCTTGTGTCGTCAGTAGCCGGTTACAGCGGCCTGCCCAACGGCATGGTCTATGGCGCCAGCAAAGCCGGTTTGATCAACATGGCAGAGGCGCTATATGTCGATCTGGGCGAATTCAACGTGGATGTGAGTCTGGTCAGCCCGGGTTTTGTGGAAACACCTCTGACTGCGCAAAACAAGTTTCCGATGCCCTTCATCATTACGGCAGATGCAGCGGCAAGCGCCATGATGAAAAGCTTTGCCAAGGGCGACTTCGAGATGCACTTTCCGCGCCGATTTACACGTCTGCTGAAGTTCCTGCGACTGTTACCCTACTCGCTGTACTTTCCCGCCATCCGCAAGATTACCGGCCTGGGTTGAGGGTGGGGAGGACGCATGAGCACTGACTTTAAGGCGGCGCTGGACCGCACCGTCGATCTCTTTGAGAACTTGAGCCCGCAGCGCCTGTCTGAACTGGACTTGCTGTACACGGCAGACGCATTTTTCAAAGACCCGTTCAATCAAGTCAACGGGATCGACAAAATCCGGCACATTTTTGCCCACATGTATGTGGCGCTGAATGACCCGCGCTTTGAGGTTAAAACGCGCATTGCACAGGGCAATGAAGCCTTTCTGGCGTGGCATTTCATTTTCCGCTTCAAGGACACCCGGCCTGAAGAATGGCAATGCATACGCGGCTCCAGCCATCTGCGTTTTGACGATGCAGGCCGCATCAGCTACCACCGCGATTATTGGGATGCAGCCGAAGAACTGTATGAAAAGATTCCTCTGTTGGGCAGCGTCATGCGCTGGGTCAAGAAAAAAGCGGGCGGCTGAGGTGGTAACCGGGGCGAGAATGGCGCATTTTTCACCCAGCGTAATGCAAGTGAAAGAATCCTCTGCTAACCTTTAACGTATTGTTTCAATTCAAAGACTCGTATGACGACGATGCTCTACCCCGAACTGTTCCGCTCCCTTGAAAGCGTGCGCTGGTCCATGGACAAAGATATTCCGTGGGACCAGTTTGATGCCAGCCTGCTCAGCGAAGAGCAGGCGCAAACCATCAAGATGAATGCCATCACCGAATGGGCAGCACTGCCCGCTACCGAAATGTTCCTACGCGACAACCGCCACGACAGCGACTTTTCTGCCTTCATGTCCATCTGGTTTTATGAAGAGCAAAAACATTCGCTGGTACTGATGGAATACCTGCGCCGTTTCCGCCCCGACCTGGTGCCCACCGAAGAAGAACTGCATGCCGTGCGTTTCGAATTCGATCCGGCCCCTCCCATGGAAACGCTGATGCTGCACTTCTGCGGCGAAATCCGCCTGAACCACTGGTACCGCTGCGCCTCCGAATGGCACACCGAACCGGTCATCAAGCAGATCTACAAAATCATTTCGCAAGACGAAGCGCGCCACGGCGGTGCTTACCTGCGCTACATGAAGCGGGCCCTGAACGAGATTGGCGACCACGCACGCGAGGCATTTGCCAAAATCGGTGTGCTGATGGCATCTGCCCGCCGCACCAGCCAAGCCCTGCACCCCACCAACCTGCATGTGAACAAGGCACTCTTCCCCAACGACACAGTACAGTCACGCCTGCCCGATCCCGACTGGCTGGAGCACTGGCTGGACCGGCAAATCAACTTCAATGCCGACTGGGAAGCCAAGGTGGTGGAGCGCATCCTGCACAACATGAGCCTGCTGATGGAAAAGACATTTGCCAACGTGCAGGAACTCAACCGCTACCGCAAAGAGTTGGGGCGCCAGATTGCCGGTGCAGTCGGCGGTGATGTGCAAGCCGTTGCGTCTTGAGCAAGGCCATGACGAACAAAAAACCGCTCTTCGAATCCAAGATCGTCTCGCACGAACAACTGGCAGCGGCTGCCGCCAAACTGCCCAAGCCGGTTGTGTTCACCAATGGCGTGTTTGACATCCTGCATCGCGGGCATGTCACCTACCTGGACCAAGCGCGGCAGGAAGGCGCCAGCCTCATTGTGGCGCTCAACAGCGATGCGTCCGTCAAGCGGCTGGGCAAAGGGCCTGACAGACCCATCAACAACCAGGACGACCGCATGGCCGTGATGGCAGCATTGGACTGCGTGAGTCTGGTTACCGTGTTTGAAGAGGACACTCCGCTGAACGCCATTTTGCAGGCCCGCCCCGATGTTCTGGTCAAAGGGGGCGACTGGCCTGTTGAAAAAATGGTGGGCTCAAAAGAAGTTCAGGGATGGGGCGGCAGGGCCGTGTCCATTGCATTCGATCACGATACATCCACCACAGCCACGCTGAAAAAAATCCGCAGCCTTTGAGGACAAAGCAGCGTGGGCGGAAAGCCCCGTTGAACACAGCCGGAATCCCAGTCTCGGAGAGACAGAGCGGCGCGGGCAGACCATCATTTTCGCACGTCAAAAAGTCTTCCACTGCAAAGAGGTAGCTGGGTGATACCACTGTGTATCACCCAACTTGGTCGACCTTTGGAGAAACACAGGCACATGGTTTAAGGTGGTGTGTACGTGTGTTTTTGCCTGAGGGGTAGTTTGTGGGTCTGCTGAGTTTCGTTAAAGGTTGTCTGTCAAAACCCGCGGAAAACCACGCTGATGAAAACGGAGGATCGAGGAGGTCCTCAATCGACGATGCGCAGGGTACGCGGGATGCGCCGGCTAAAGGCAGCAGCGGTAGCAGTCCAAAATCCACTACCCCCCTTTTGACTGCGGGCGCGTCCCAGCTGAAGAGATCACCCCCGGTCACCGCACCTGCGCTCAACCCTCCGCAGACAGCATCCGTCGCTTCATCTGCAGTTGACTTGATGCAAGGGTCAACTGCAGTGCCTGCAACGCCCTCTGATGTCGCAGATCTCTATTCAAAGACAATCTCGGCTGCGGCCAGCCGACCGGTAGCGCTCATTACACCAGAACCCGCTGCCGCACATGCAGCCCCCGCCAACAGCACGGGTATCAAGTGTGTTCACAACGAATACACGCTAGCCCTGATCAATGCGGATGACATCCAGCAAGGTGTGCAAACAGCAGCGGTCAATACGGGAAACGCGGCAACTTCGCTCACCTACCTTAACGGTCACCATAAACTCTTCAGCCAGGTAGCGGGGGCGGCAAGAGGTGGGGCAAAACAAGGAGGGGCGGCCGAAGCAAAAGCAACAACGGCAGAAGCAACACAAGATGCTTCAAGCTCTGTCGGTGTGCGCCAGATTGATGCCCGTGACAATCAAGTTTCAATCGGACAGTCGCCGATTCAGATGACAGTTGGCAGCACGACAGTTGGCGCGTCCCCGTCATCAATCGATCATAACCGTAACCCTGGCCTGGAATGGTTGCTGCACGCCGCACAAACGGGCAAAGACAATCTCTTCCAGTTTGTCACCCGCAAGTCCCATCGGGAAGGCATCCACAAAGACACGCAGGGAAATGTGCTTGAAAAACCCTTATGCAATCAATTGGAAGAGTTGTGGGCGCAGGCCATCGCGGACGGGCAAGCACGGCAGCCTGCATCCATTCAGCTTGACGGGGAGTGGGAAATTACGGCCATCGCTCCTGGCAACTCGTCGACCGATGCTGGCAATACGACAGGCAACAACCCAGAAGTAGCTCAAGGGCTTTTAAGCAAGAGCCTTGTCATCCGTATTCGTTCCCGGCTGAGTCATCCGCCAGTCGAAAGAACCATCACACTGACGCAAGCCGCCCCCCCTTTCGTCAACAAAGTGCTGAAAGCCGATGATCTGCGGCGCACGCATGCCCTTTACCGAAGCACCATGGATGGAAGGTCTGCGCAGCAGCACATTCACTCAACCCGCACTGCCAGAACAAATATTTTTTCCAATGACAATAAGACCATTGTGTTGAGTAACGGTGGCTCTGGCCGGAATGCAACCCTGATTGTGTACGACCAACTGCTCAAGGCCATTGAAGCGGGCACCGTCGAAAACGAAAACGATCTGAACGACTATCTGTCTGACCTGGTGCAATCTGGAAAACAGGTACGCGGTGAACGCTTCGTACAGTCGGCAGCGCAGTACGGTCAGATTCTGGAAGCGGCCAAAGTGGAACTGTATGCAAGGATGCGGGGGGCTCCTGTTGCTCCTCCTGTTGCTCCTCCTGTTGCTCCTCCTGTTGCTC
>SXGQ01720015.1_pt1 | contig 11646 bp, 10 predicted proteins | sample 3178371 | NCBI WGS metagenome assembly SXGQ01 (sample SAMN11356859, study PRJNA531348) | freshwater metagenome | isolation source: freshwater sample F1-20 | place: China: Fuxian Lake, Yuxi | collected 2017-12-25 | reverse complement strand
AGATTTAATTAAACATGAAATAAAAGATACTTGGTTTCCCAATAACAATCGACAAGTCACGAAAACCTTTCAATTAGTCAGCACGCAGGATGTATTATATGCGGCCACTGAAAATGGCATTTGGACCTGTTCATTAAAAAACAATTGGATAACGGCGAATCAATGGCAAAATAATAGTGACTATAATAATTTAGGTATTAATAAAATATCCCAGTATAACAATATCGTTTATAGTGCGAGTGCAAATAGTATTTATCAGCTTCCAGTAAAAACACCTTACTTTAATTTGAATACTGGTCAAATTAAAAAAATAGTAATAAATAAGGATGGATTGTATGTCAGTTTTAGTAATGGGAATAAAGGAGGATTGCTTAAAGTGAATGCGGATAAAACAAGCACCCGTATCCTTGATTCAATGTATTTATCAAACCCCGTTGATTTTTTATTTGATGAAAATAATATTTGGTTAGCAGATAGTGCAAATGGGCTACTACTTAAAAACACAAGTACCCAATGGATACCCCTGGGCGGACCCGCTGGTAATATCAATGGCCAGATTTTTATCAACTCGAAATATTTGATTGCGCCATTTGGTGGCGCTGAAGCAGGATTTAGTATTTATAATGAAGATGGATGGAAAAATATAAATTCAATCAGTAATAAAAATTTACCGATTTGTTATTCAAGTGCAGTGGACCCCATCGATGGTGCTATTTGGCTGACCAGTAGCGATGGCCTATTAAAATTCAACAACGACAAAGGGACCACGGAACAAGCTAGCCCAGCGGCCTTTAAAGGGATTTATAGTAATATTCAATTTAGTAGTGATGGTACCCTTTGGACATTATTAGAAGGTCAAGGCATTTTACAAAGACAAAATAATAATTGGAAATTAATAACGCCTCCCAATACCCTTTCCCTAAATGGTATCAATAAGATGTTCATTAACCAGCAAGGGCAGGCATGGATGATTGCACCAAAATACCAAGGTATTATGGTCTATAACCCAAATGCCAGTGGCGAAAAATGGAGTATCATTAATACCTATAATAATAATTTACCCAGTAGTACAGTGACCAGTATGATGGATGATAAAAATGGTACTATGTGGGTTGGAACCAACAACGGTATTGGTCTTTTTGATTGCAATGAAATAAATACTTGCAAGGCCTATTTGCCACAAATTAAAAACAACAATGGATTTGCAGGATTACTGTTTCAAAAAGAAAATGTGAATTGTATCATTGCAGATGGCGCTAACCGGAAATGGGTAGGCACTAACAATGGCACCTGGTTATTAAGCAGCGATGGCACAGAAATTATAGAAAGATTTACCAAAAACAATAGTCCGTTACCGAATGACACCATTCGTCAAATTATAATCGCGCCTACTACTGGTGAAGTTTTTTTTAATACTGCCCAACAAATGGCTAGTTATCGTAGTAATGCTACATCAGGCGCAACACCGATGCAGCAAATCAATATTTTCCCCAATCCCATTTCGCCCAATTACAACGGTCCTATTGCGATGCGGGGATTGGTAGAAAACGCAATTGTAAAAATAACATCACTTAGTGGAAAATTAGTCTATCAAACTAGGGCTTTAGGAGGCCAAGCTATTTGGGATGGTAAAACTTATGATGGAAATAAAGTTGCCACAGGCGTATATCTTGTATTTGCAAGGGATGAACTAGGCATTGAAAAAGCAGTAGGGAAAATAATGATTACCCATGGGCAATAGTAAAGTTGCGAATTTGTAATGTATATAAATAGTAAGAAGACGCTAGCCCTTTATTTGACTTCTGCATTCATATCAAAATCCTTGAAAGATTTAAACTTCCAACTACCCTGTTCTCCAGCGATTACACGATATAGAATTTGTCGTACTTTATTAGTGGGCGCTTTGATTGCCGTATCGGATTCAAAAACTGGAAATTTTCTAAACAACACGCCTTCCAGTAATCTAAATTCATCGGCTCCCCGATAGCCTTTACTTAATCTCATATCATCTTTAATATCAGGAAAATAAATAGGCTCCATACGCTCATTTTCCTTGGAACTTATGCAGAACAATGATTTATTTCCCTTAGGTTCTTCAATAAAAATAATTACTTCAGGGAATCCGTCATTGTTTAAATCATCAATTTCAGCAGACAATACCCTTGCTTTAATTTCCAAAGACGCTTCTCTTGCTTCTGATTTAAAACCAATCGGGCGTATGGTTAAGGTATTACGATCTGGTGTTTTATTTAAACAAAATATTTTAAATCCAGCTTTGCCAATTTTTAAGGTACTATCGTATCTTTTATACCCTTGGGCCACTAAACTATTCACCAATATTAACAACCCGAAAACAAAACAATTTTTCATAATTAATTCCTTTACGACTCAAAGTTAGTAGAATAGTTTTAATTTTCCATTCAAACAAAATACAATGCAGTTTCAGATCAAGCAGAATACAGTCAATCATGTTGCATTGATTCAATTACTAGACATTGAATTGGGGGTAACGATCGATATTTTGACAAGAGGAGCCCTTATAAACAGTTGGCTTTTACGTCAAGGGGGCGAATCCCAGCAATTTATCATGGGTAACACCTTAGATGCTGCTAAGGACTTTGAAAGCCAAGGATTTAGAAGTGCAAAAATGAGCCCCTACGTTTGTCGATTATACAAAGGCCAATACACCCATTTAAATACAAACTATACCATGGATCGTTTTTATATGGGCGAACATGCAATACATGGGATTATGTATGATACTGATTTTATTGTACAAGCCACTGAAGCAAATGAACATCAGGCGGCTGTTATTTTAGTGCATCATTATCTTGGTAGCGATAAAGGTTATCCATTTCCTTTCACAATGCATGTAAAATGGATCTTAGAAAAAAATAATAAGGTTTCAGTGCAAACGACAATTATGAATGATGGAACCGTTTCTATTCCTATCGTTGACGGTTGGCACCCTTATTTTACATTAGGTGAAAGTATTGACCATTGTACATTACAATTTTCGAGCAAAGGAAAAATGGAATACGATAGCGACTTACTCCCTACTGGAAATACGATTGCAGATGATCGCTTTAGCAATGGTTTAAAAATTGGGGATTTGCAACTAGATGATGGCTATGAACTAAGTGCAGAAAATAGTTCCTGCACTTTGCAAAACGAACAATTTATTTTACAAATAAATCCATCTTCGCTTTATCCATATCTACAATTGTATACGCCTCCAGATAGAAAAAGTATTGCGATTGAAAATTTAAGTGGCGCGCCTAATGCCTTTAATAATAAAATAGGGCTCCACATTGTGAAGCCCCAAGAAAATATTATTTTTGATACCAATTATCAAATAGCCGTTAAATAAAACTACAAATCCACTACTGCAGTAATACTTATTTCAACATTTACGTTACGAGGTAAAGTTTTCACAGCAACCTTTTCACGTGCAGGAAAATCAGCAGAAAAATAACTTGCATACACTTCGTTCACTTGTGCGAACAATTGCATATCACTTAAAAAGATACTCGTTTTAACCACATGGGCAAAGCTTAATTTAGCTTCGTCCAAAACGGCTTTAATATTTTCCATTACCTGTTTGGTCTCTGATAAAATATCAGTTAAAACAAGCTCCCCAGTTGCCGGGTTAAAAGCGCCTTGACCACTCGCAAATAAAAATCCATTGGCGATAACAGCTTGACTATAAGGCCCAATAGGTGTAGGGACTTTGTTGCTTTGAATGATTTGTTTTGGCATATAATTAATTATTATGCGCAATTTCTTATTTTTCTATCAATTCACCGCCTATTTTTGCAAAACAATTACAAATAGTGAATACCATTCTTCATATTGATACTGCAGGTCCAGATGCCTTGATTGGAATCAGCCAAGGCCTCCAAGTGATTGCATCAAAACAAAACAACCTATCAAATACGCATGGGGAGTTTGTGCAAGCGGGTGTAGAAGAATTATGTAAGGCAACAGCATTGCAACTTAAAGACATTGATGCTATTGCAGTTACCATGGGCCCGGGTAGTTATACTGGATTAAGGGTTGGACTTGCCAGCGCCAAAGGTTTGGCATTTGCCTTAAATAAACCCTTAATTGGACTTTCTACCCTCAGCTTATTAGCCAAGGCCGCTATTGGTCATTTGATTGAAACCAGAAATGCCCTGTTGGATGATAAACAATTGCAGGTGTTTTCAATGATTGACGCTCGAAGGATGGAAATTTTCGGGGGGATCTATAATAGCTCGCTTGCGTACCTTGCGCCTGAAAAAGCCATTGTTTTGGACGAACTCCTAATACTTTCATTACTCGACAATGGCCCATTAATCTGCATTGGATCGGGGGTGACCAAAACTAAAACGTTGACACAACACCCTGATTTTCAAAATAAATTACCCCAATTTCTAGACTGCTCCTACTCCATTCATGAAATGGCAGCTTTGGCAGTAGATAAATTTAAGGCAAATGATTTTGAGGACCTAGCTTACAGTGGTCCGGCCTACCTAAAAGACTACTACCAAAAACCACTCATAAACATAATTATTTAATTATTGACTTAATGTTAAACCTTTGGCTCTGAACATTGTCAGATAATTTTAAAAATAGGAACGCAACACGACCATTTTAAAGAAAATATATATAACAAAAAAAATAACTAAATAGAATAAAATAAGTAAATTGTACCGCTTTTATAGTTTTAACCCCCAAAAAATATCTAATGAACCAATCACTTCCAACACTTCAACTCAGCAATGGATCCAATTCATTGAAAGTTGATTTATTGCACGCCAAAAAAGCGGCAATGATTTTAAGAGCATTAAATCACAAACTCAGACAACAAATTGTTAAACTAATTGATGAGCAAAAAAAAGTAACTGTTACTGAGATCTATGTAAAATTAAGATTAGAACAATCAGTTGCTTCTCAACATTTAGCCATATTAAGAAGAGCAGGTATTGTAAGTACTATTCGCGAAGGCAAATTTATTTTTTACACTGTTGACTATGCAAGATTGGAACAAGTAAACCAATTTGTAGAAAATTTAGTAGGATAAATATGTCTTTATCTGTCGCGCAATTTCAGCAATTCCTAACCCAAGAAAATGCATTCATTATTGATACTAGGGATGAAGCTTCCTTTTTAGAAGGCTTTATCCCTAGTTCAATTCATTTTAAACCTGAGATCATTCATCAAGCTGCGGCCTTAGGTTTATTATCTTTTGAACAACCATTATTATTTATAGGTGCCGATGACAATGAAAAAATTGCCATGGCTTATTTTGAAAAATTAGGATTCAGCAATATCAAGGGCTGGTTGGAAGGCGGCTTTGCTACTTGGCTGAATGCAGACAAGCGATATGATTTAGTGATTGAAGTGGAAGCGGATGAATTAGCGATGGATATTCCATTTGATGAATTCTTGATGGTATTAGATATCAGGAGCGAGGAACAATATAATCTTGGTCATATTAAAAATTCCATACACCTCCCCTTATTGGAATTCGCTGATCCTGGCAGTATGTCTGAGTTAGATGAACATTTTAATATTTATATTATCAGTGAAGATGGTGATACTAACACGCTCGCGGCTAGTATATTAAAAAAAGAAGGTATTCATAATAATAGAGTTGTAAAAGGAGGCTGGCAAAGCATATTACAACTTAAGGATAAGTTCACGATCGAAGTGACTAAGGAAAAAAAAGCGAACGATCCCTTAGACGCGCTTTAATCAACCACTAAATTTCCATGTTTTTGAGGATCAAATTCATACTTCCATCTTTTATGGCTCCATAAATAATTTGCTGGATTTTGTTTGATTTTCTCCTCCAATATTTTTACATACAATCCAGTCAATTGCCCATCTTTGAAATAATTTGGCGACACAGTCATGACTTCATATTGCAAATGATAATAACCACGCTTAGTACTATGGAAATAGGCAAACACCTGTGCCGTATTATTTAATTTAGCTCCCTTTTCGGGTCCCTTAACAAAGGGGTTGAGTCTGCCTAAAAAATTGACCCAAAATGCAGACATTGGACTACCCGGATTTTGATCGGCTGCTAAAGCCATTGCATAATTTCCTTGCGTAGCATATTTATGAAACTGCGTTTTAAATTGTGTGGCAGGAATCATTATACTTCCAAAGCGCTCTCGCATTTTTAAAACTATATTATTAATATAGGGATTTGATAAAGGCATATACACCGCAATAAAAGGATATTTTCCGTATTTGGCTACACCCCAATTCGCAAATTCCCAATTAAAAAAATGTCCTGCCATTATTTGAACAGGCTGCCCTGTTTCATATAATTTATTTAATACTTCTACATTGGATGTGAATCGTTTTTCAAATTCGGACGTAGAGATGGAAATCAATTTAATGGTCTCAATAAAGGAATCTGTAAAATTTTGATAAAATTTTGTTGCAATTATTTTTCTTTCCTGCGATGATTTGTTAGGGAATGCAATTATTAAATTATTTTCAATGACCTGTTTTCTATATCTAACTACATATTGTAAAAGAAATGCCATAAAATCACTAACGACATAAGCAATACGCCATGGTAATAAGGATAAAAGATAAAAAAAGGCATACACTAAATTATACATATTGCTTTCTATTATAGTCAATGCTACTGGGGATCCACCCAAGCATTATGCTCCTTTAATAATTGAATTAACTCGTCAACAGCAATAGCACTGTCAATATTTCTTTTCATGATTTCCTTTCCTTTGTACAAAGTAATTTTACCAACGCCACTACCAACATACCCAAAATCAGCATCCGCCATTTCACCAGGGCCATTTACGATACATCCCATGATGGCAATTTTTAGCCCTTTTAAATGATTCGTCACTGCCCTTATTCTTGCGGTAGTTTCCTGTAATTCAAATAAAGTACGGCCACAACTTGGGCAGGAAATATATTCTGTTTTCGAAATTCTAGTTCGGGTTGCTTGTAAAATTCCAAAACTAATGGTATTTAAAAATTGTACAAATGAAGTATTATTAAAATAATTACGTCCCGATACATTACTTGATTCATTATTTTGTTCTGCATTGGCAGCCACCTTAGCGCTTACACCCAAACAAATCCCATCTCCCATTCCATCTAAGAATAAAGCCCCAGTCTCTGTAGCAAAATGAATCAAATGCTCGTCTGCGCTCGACCAAGCACTTTCAGTCATGAGTATCACTGGATTTTGAATTTTTAAATCCATGAGTCGCACAATCATTCGGCGGACTGCAGGCATGGCATGAGCCAATTGACTACTCAAACAAAAAACGACCGATTTATCTTGGGCAATTTCTATGAGTTGCTCATCCCTGATTCCGTTTTTTGTGCAATAACAATCTACCATGACAAAATTAATAAAGGCACTTTTTCGCGGTGCAGCGATATAATTTCTAAAATCAAATAATGGTAAATATTTTGTTCTGTCATTCACGGTTTCCCACTGCTCAGGTTTGGTAATGACGCGCAATGTGCCTGGCAAATCAAAATCAATAACGCCATTGGGCGTATAAATAAAATCAGCTGCTATATCGGAAATAGTCCACTTATCTGTGTCCACATGATAGGTATACCCAATGCTGATTAAATCATCGGGTGTAATCGTTGCTTTATGTGTAAAGTCCGCAATGACCACTGGCACCTGCTTACCACCAATAGTGGAAACCGAATGCGTAACTCTTTTTTTAAATTCAAAAGGCGAATAAGAAAGTTGGTCTATCTCTGGAATATGATGCACCCCTTTCATTCGATTCGCTGGATATCTTTTAACCAAATCCTTACAAACAGAAATTTCTAATTCAGGATCCTCTGTTAAACTTACCCTTATTGTATCTCCAATACCATCCTCTAATAACGTACCAATACCAATAGCACTCTTAATGCGTCCATCTTCCCCATCTCCTGCTTCCGTAACACCCAAATGCAATGGATAACATTCATTAAACTCTTGTTGCATTTGTTGTACCAATAATCGATAAGCTTGCACCATCACCTGCGGATTACTTGACTTCATGCTTAAAATTATTTGGTGATAATCCAAGCTTCGCGCAATGCGCAAAAATTCCATTGCACTTTCCACCATACCAATGGCAGTATCGCCATACCTACTCATAATACGATCACTTAATGAACCATGATTGGTCCCAATACGCATCGCGGTTCCATGTTCCTTGCAAATAAGAACGAGTGGCGTAAATCTTTCTCTAATGCGTTCAATTTCTTCCAAATATTCCGCATCCGTATATTCAATTTGTTCAAACTTTTTCTTGTCAACATAGTTACCTGGATTCACCCGCACTTTTGCAACAATGGTTGCAGCAATTTCGGCAGCATTGGGTGTAAAATGAATATCAGCGACCAAAGGAATATCATAGCCTTGCGCGTTCAGCGCAGCCTTTATGTTTGCTAAATTTTCAGCTTCTTTTTTACTAGGGGCTGTGATACGAACCAACTCTGCGCCTGCTTGTATACATTTGATGACCTGCGCCACTGTTAAATCCGTATCCATGGTATCCGTGGTCGTCATCGTTTGAACCCGAATAGGATGACCGTTACCAATAATGATATTACCCACTTTCACTTCGCGTGTAAGTAAACGTTGATAGGAAGTTAATGAGTTACAATAGTATTGCATAAAAGAAAAAGTAAAGATAATTATTTTTGTACAAGGAGGCTACCTAATACCTTTTAGAAAGCCCTGTTGCAATAAAATCTTCTTTAGTAAATTAATATTATTATCAGTTAAGTTAGTTGATGTGTTCGACTCGGTATTTAATACAAAAAAATAAGGGTGTTGATTTTCTTCCACATAACCCAATACCCATCCTGCATTTTTATTGGCAGTTGTATCTATTCCAGTAATATAACTCAAACGATAATTTGAATTATCTTCCATCAAAATCATTTTTTTTAATTGTTCTTGTGATTTTTTTTGAAAAAACAACTCTTTAAAATAAATCCTTTTTATTAAACCCAACTGCTCGTCCGGTGTTATAACGATTGACCCATCTTCCCAAAAATGGGTACTGTCGGCGCTTGCGATACCCTTTCCATAATGTAGCGAATCCAGCACTTTTAAAATTTGTTGGCGACCAATGTTGGCAATAACGTCTTTATAAAATTGTGCCGAAACATTTAAATTTAATGAAGTATCATGATGGTTTATGATTCCTTTATCTAATCCAACTAGTGCAGGTATGATAAAAAACGTATTTAATGGCGCGGCTGCAGAATCCTTATACTTTGACAAATTATGAATCGTAAATTGTTCTGTTCCATTTTCAAGTAAGGCAAAACTACCTTGCATACCTGCACTATCCATTAATTGCGCAATAGCAGTGTCATTTTTTACATTATTTGGGTTACATGCATACACCAAAGCAATAAAAAAAGCCGCTTTTAAAAAATTTTGAACCATTGTTTACTTTGATTTTAGAATAGGCAAATTTACCACTTAATATTTACAAAAACACCCCTAACCAGTGTACACTAGTTAGGGGTGTTAAAATATATTTAATTTAAGTGTAACTTATTCAATTCCTAATAACTCCACCTCGAAAATTAAGGTCATCCCTGGACCTATAAATGGACCTGCGGAACGGTCACCATAGGCCAATTCTGAAGGAATAAACAACTTCCATTTGCTACCCACAGTCATTAACTGAACAGCATCCTGCCAGCCTTTGATGACCCCATTTAAAGGGAAGGTAATTGGCTCACCTCTTTGCACTGAACTGTCAAAAATTGATCCATCAATTAAAGTGCCATGATAATGACATTTCACTTTGTTTGATAAGGTTGGTTTAACAGATTCTGTTCCAGCAACCATTACTTCATACTGCATGCCATTGGTCATACTTACAACACCTGGTCTTTTTGCATTTCTTTCTAAAAATTCTTTTCCTACTGCTTTGTTGAATGTGATTTTTTCTAAACTCATATTATCTTGGTATTTTTTGATACAAACGTCTAATAAGCTGTCAGGTATAATTGACTTTGCAATAACACCTGCGCTAAACCCTTTTTCAAACAAGGCCATATTAATGTCCTGTAAGCCTTGTCCTTTCATACTTTGTGCAACACGAAAGCCCAATGCGTAGGAAGCACTATCTTTTGCAGTTTTTAAAACTACAGCTGCCGCTGTTGCTATTTTTGAAACAGCCGCCTTATTGGTGATTACTGGTTTTGCAGCTTCTGCTTTTAATGGAGTTGCTTTTACCACAGCAGGTTTTGTCGTTTGTGCGAAGCCAATGCCAACAAGGCTAATAGAAATCAATATTAATATACTTTTTTTCATGCTTATCATTTGTTAATGAAACGATTAATTTATTTCGACAGGAGGCAAAAATACATCAGAAATGGATTCAAAACCCAACTATCTTGGCAATATTCAGAAACTATTTCAAAAGCTGGCTTAAACAAGCCTGTACCTTGTCTGCACCCATTTTATTTTGAATACTTTTCATCTGATCTGCAATTTGGCTGGTACATAAATTTCCAATACTTCCTTCATGTGTATGTTTCACTTCAGAGGTATAATTAAATTTTTCTGCTTCAATGTCCAAACCTATTTTCTTATAGGCATCCCTAAATGGCATACCTGCATTTACCAATTTGTTTACCTCCTCTACGCTAAATAAATATTGGTATTTTGTATCCGCTAATAAATCTTTTTTAACCTCCATATTTTCAATCATCAAAGAAGCCATCTCTATACAATTTTTAAGTTGGCTGAAGGCAGGGAATAAATGTTCTTTCAAAAGTTGCAAATCGCGATGATACCCTGATGGCAAATTGGTCGTCATCAGCATGATCTCATTGGGTAATGCTTTAATCCGATTGCAATAGGAACGAATTAACTCAAACACATCCGGATTTTTTTTATGCGGCATGATACTCGAGCCCGTAGTTAAGGTATCAGGAAACTGAATAAATCCAAAATTTTGATTCATAAACAAACAGGCATCCATGCTTAATTTAGCTAAAGTGTCTGCAATATTTGCCATGGCCATCGCCGTAATTCTTTCCGCTTTGCCCCTACCCATTTGCGCATAAACTACATTAAAGTTTAAGGATTCAAATCCTAATAATTCTGTAGTTCTAGTACGATTAATTGGGAAGGAAGAGCCATAACCTGCAGCAGAACCTAGAGGGTTTTTATTGACTACATTATAGGCCGCATGCAGCATGGTCATGTCGTCCACCAAGCTCTCCGCATAAGCCCCTAACCAAAGACCAAAGGAAGAAGGCATCGCTAATTGCAAATGCGTATAACCAGGCAATAAATCATTTTTATGCAACTCACTTTTTGTTTGTAATAACTTGAAAAAATCGTTGACCGATGTGCTTAATTGAATTAATTCCGCACGAAGAAAAAGTTTAATGTCAACTAAAACTTGGTCATTTCTACTTCTAGCACTATGTATTTTTTTTCCCACATCTCCCAACTTCGAAGTTAATAATATTTCTACTTGTGAGTGAATATCTTCAACACCTGGTGCTAATGTAAATTTTCCATCTTGAATGCTTTGATATATTTCAACTAGTGCTTTTTTTAATTGTACCAATTCATCCGCTGTCAATAAACCAACTTCTGATAACATGGTAATATGTGCGATT
>SXGQ01565274.1_pt1 | contig 11646 bp, 7 predicted proteins | sample 3178371 | NCBI WGS metagenome assembly SXGQ01 (sample SAMN11356859, study PRJNA531348) | freshwater metagenome | isolation source: freshwater sample F1-20 | place: China: Fuxian Lake, Yuxi | collected 2017-12-25 | reverse complement strand
TGTGCGCGTCGGCGACGCCGAGGCGCTTCTCGAAGCAGCAGGCCTGGTGCTGGCGCCCCTGGTAACGGCGGCCGCCGGTGCGCAGCAGGCGCTGCCCGTCGCCGATGAACTGGTGGGCACCAGTGCCGCGATGCAGCGGGTGCGGCTGGCGATCGCGCAGGCCGGAGCCACGCCGTTTTCCGTACTGATTGAAGGAGAGAGCGGCACCGGGAAGGAACTCGTGGCTCGTGCGCTGCATCGTCAGAGCAGTCGTCGCGACCGGCGGTTTGTGGCCATCAACTGCGCGGGGCTCACCGACGACCTGGCCGAGACCGAGCTGTTCGGCTGCGTGCGGGGGGCCTACACCGGTGCGCAGGCTGACCGCGCCGGCATCTTCGAGGCTGCCAACGGTGGCACGGTGTTTCTCGACGAGGTCAGTGAACTGTCGCTCCGCGTGCAGGCCACGCTCCTGCGTGTGCTGCAGGAGCACGAAGTGCGCCGGGTGGGCGAAACACAGACGCGGAAGGTCGATGTCCGCATCGTGGCTGCCTGCAACCGTCCCCTGCGGGAGGGGGTGGCTGCCGGCCGCTTCCGGGCCGACCTCCGGTTCCGGCTCGAGGTGATTCACCTGCCCGTGCCGCCCCTGCGCGAGCGGCTCGACGACCTGCCGCGGCTGGTGGAACACATCTGGACGTCGCTCGCGCGGCGCACCGGGGCGCGAGGAGTACTGGCCCCGGCCACGATCGCGGCGCTGCGCCACCATCACTGGCCCGGCACCGTCCGCGAACTGCAGAACGTGCTGGCGATGACCATGGTGATGGCCGACGACCGTGTCAGCGTCGGCCCCGACTGCCTGCCCCCGATACTGGGCTATCCGTTCCTCAGCCGGGCCGAGGGTGTGGGCGGGCTGATCGATGCCCGCATGGCGTTTGAACGCCGCTGGGTCGAGGCGGCCCTGGCCCGGGCCGACTGGAGCGTCAGCCATGCGGCCCGCGAACTCGGCATCACCCGGCAGGGCCTCGCGAAGATGATGGCGCGCCTCAAGGTGCGGGGACCAGCCGGCGGCGCAGGCTCGTGATCCGTGCTTGCACATCGGGAGGCGATTCGTCGGTGACCTCGCTCTCGGCGCGTTCGAGCCACCGGCCAGCCCCCGCGGCGTCGCCGAGCGTGAGGCACAGCTCGGTCAGCCGCAGCGACACTTGCACGAGTGGTGCGCGATCACCAACCAGCGCGGCGTAGGCCTCGAGTGCGCCGCGCGCCGCAGCCGGTTCGCCACGGCGTTCACGGACCGTGGCAAGGCGCAGGTATGCGTCGGGCGCCACCGGTGGGATGGCCACGGCACGCTCGAGGGCGGCGGCGGCGCCATCGAAATCGCCCTGCAGTTGCCGCACGCGACCCCAATCGCTGAGGGCGGTGGAGGACGGCGTCCGCTGGGCGGTGGCCGTCGCCAGGAGCGTCGAGGCCTTCTGCAGGGCATCGGCGTCGGTGGTGCGCTCGGCCCGCACCAGCCAGGCATGGCCGAGGGTCGCCAGCACATCGGCATCGGACGGAAACCGCTCGCGCGCCCGCTCGAGCACATCGAGCGCGTCGGCGTCGCGGCCGATGCGGGTCATCGCCATCGCCACAGCCACGGCCCGCGACGGCCGGTCAGGCTCGAGCACGCTGAGGGCCGACAGTTCTTCGACGGCGCGGCGGTAGTCGCCCAGCGACTCGGATACCGCGGCCAGCGCCTCGCGCGTCGGCGGATGTCCGGGCTGCGAGGCCACGAGGTCATCAAGGACGAACAGCGCTTCGCGATCCTGCCCGAGCGCCAGCAGAATCAGGGCCCGCAGATAGCGCGCCTCGGAGGCATCCGGACGCAGGGCCAGGGCGCGGTCGACCGTCGCCAGGGCCTCGTCTGCCTGCTCGGACTGCAGCTGGGCCGTGGCCAGCTTGACCAGCAGGCGATCGTTGCGGTCCTCGAGCGCCGTGGCACGGCGGTAGTAGTCGACGGCACGACTGACACGGTCGTTGGCCAGGTGCCAGTCGCCGAGCCACTCGACCGGCCGTGTGGAACTCGGGTCGAGATCTGCCGCGCGGCGCAGGTCGCGCAGCGCGAGCTCTGTCTGGCCGGCCGACTGATACAGGCGTGCACGCTTCAGGTAGGGCGCGACCGCGTCGGGCAGCAGCGCCAGGGCGCCGCTGTAGGCTTCGAGCGCCTCGGCCTGGTCGCCGCGCTGGGCAGCCTCATCGCCGGCGGCGACGAGCCGCATGAAGGCGCGATCGGCCGTCACCGTGCCGTAGGCCACGGCCAGGGCCAGCAGGAGGCTGAGGCCCGCCAGGAGGGGAGTGGCGACGCGCCGCACGACCGCATCCTATCAGCGCGGACGTACTTTCGTGACGACGCCAGCGGCGTTCTCCGCTACACTGCGCCCAGAGCAGGAGCACCATGGAGCCACTCACTTCGCTTGACTGGTCGCAACTCGAGACCTCCGAGGCGACGCTCATCGCCCGCTGCCGGGCTGGAGAGCAGGCGGCCTGCGAGCAGCTGGTCGCCGAGCACCAGGCCATGGTGTTCCAGCTCGGGTGTCACCTCCTGGGAAGCCGCGATGAGGCCTATGACCTCTCGCAGGAAGTCTTCCTGCGCGTGTTCCGCACAATTGATCGCTTCCGGGCCGATGCGTCGCTGAAGACCTGGATCTACCGCATTGCCATCAACCAGGCCAGCAACCGTCGCCGGTTCTGGAGCCGTCGCCATCGGCTGGGCCAGGTCTCGCTCGACGCACACGTGGAAGTGCACGGCGAGCCCACCGAGGCGACCGATGCCTCGTCGCCGCACCGCATCCTGGCCAGCAAGCAACTGGCCGAGCGCCTCACCGTGGCTCTCGATGCGCTGCCGTTCGACCAGCGCACGGTCATCATCCTGCGGGAAGTCGAGGGGCTGTCCTACGACGAGATTGCCCAGGCCCTCGACATTGCCGTGGTCACCGTCAAATCGCGGCTGACGCGGGCACGGCAGGCGCTCAGGGCCAGCCTCGGCGAGGTGCGGCTGTGATCGCGACGGCCTGCCCCCGCGTCCGTGTGCTGCTCGACGCATTTGTCGATGGTGAACTCGAGCCCCGCCAGCGCGCCCAGGTGCGGCGTCACCTCGAGGCCTGCGCCCGGTGCCGGCACGAGGTCGAGGCCCGCCGCGCCCTGGGAACGCTGATCCATGTGACCCTGCGCGGACGTGCCGGGATGACCGCCGAGCAGCGGGAGGGCCTGCCCGGGCAGGTGGTGTTGCGCCGGATGGTCGAGCGCGATCAGGCCTGGTCGACGTTTCTTCGAGACGGAATCCAGGCACCGCCGCTGCGATGGGCGGCCACCGGGGCGACGCTGGCCCTGCTGGCCTGCCTGCTGGCCGGTGCGCTGACCCTGCGCCTGACCCAGCAGTGGCAGCCCGGGTCCCTGGCGGCCCTGATCGATGTGCTGGCCAACCCCGGGTCGAATGACAATCCTGTGCGCCTCGACGAATGGATGAAGGCACCGGAATCGAAGCCCGATCTCTCGGCCTTCCTTCCGGTGACCGAACTGCCTGGACAGGATGCCACCTTGGCGCTCTCGGCCGTGGTGACGCGCGAAGGGCGGGTCAGGCACCTGTCCGTCATCGACGGCGGCTGGCGACGGACAGGCCGGCTCGATCGGCGTGCCCTGTCGGCCGTCCTCGAGGCCGCGGCGCACACCGAGTTCCGGCCGGCGACTGCCGCCAAGGGGACTCCGGTGGCGGTCAGCATGGTGTGGGTGCTCGCGCACACCACCGTCACCGGGGCACTTCCGGCCGACGAACTCGGGGCCACCGGCGCGTCGCACTGATTGGGTGCGTCGGGGCCCGGGGCCTGTTGTCTCCGCGAGGAACCAGCGCGCCGGGCCGGGCGCACCCGCGCGCTATCCGTGAGGGCGTCCCTCGCCGGCACGCTGCGCGTGCCCGAGAGAGCGCAGGCAGACTGTCAGCGACGAGGGGCTGGCCCCGAGGGGGGCACCGGCACTGGCACCGCCGCCGCATTGCCCACCTGATCCGTCGCCCGGACCATCACCTGTGAGGGCTGGGTACCGTCGGCCACCGCAATCACGACCCGCTCCGTGCGGGTGTCGAAGTTCGTGTCGGCGGCGGCCACCGGGCGCCAGCGCGTTCCGTCGACGCTGACGTCCACCGACGCAATCACCGAGTCGGCATCCGCCACCTCGAGGGTGATGAGCGTGGTCGTGCCGCGCCTGGTGGAGGACACCACGCGAATCGACGGAGGCGCGTGGTCCACCGTCACGATGGTGCTTTCAAGGGTGCCCGTGAGCGCCGCATCAGCCGGTTGCGACGCGGTGTCGCGGGCGTCGACCCGCGCGATGTAGCGACCACCGGGCATCGTCGTGGTGTCCCACACCAGCAGCGCCTCGCTGAGGTCGCGGCCGATTGGCTGCCAGCGCGCCTCGCCCTCTCGCCTGACCCACACGTCGTAGTGGAGGACATCGCCGTCCGGATCGTCGGCCTTCCAGGCGAAGGTCTGCAACCCCGGCTGCATGACGCGCTTGCCGAGCGCGGGTGCGCTCCCGCTGGCGGCACCGGTGCCGGCCAGCCGGCGTTCGTGCGGTTCCTCGGGAAAGCCGGCGATCTCCGTCTCGCCGGTCGAGTAGGGCTTCTGGAAGACAACGCCCGGGGGATGCACCGTCACCGACTCGACGCGCGGACGCTGATTGCGGCCACGGGAAGCCACGGTCACCGAGGTCAGGGTCGGCGTTGCCGCTGCGGTGCCAGACAGCTCGGCGCGCCACTGCAGATAGCGGGCGGGCGGGCTGCTGACGGGAGAACCGTCCGGCCCCACATAAGGTGCCGACCACTCGCTCCACGTGTCGTCCGGGGCCTCGGAGTTGCCGCTGCGGGTCCTGAGGGCGAGGGCACTGCCGATCGGAACTGCGGCCCGCCAGCTGATGGCGCCCCACGTGGCGAGTCCGCCGCTGTCGTAGACCTTCGACTCGACGTGTCCGCTCAGCGCCCGCGCAGCGGTGAGGGCCGACACGCGCCCGGGGTTGGCCGAGGCCAGCACGGTCCGGTTTGCCTGCGCGAGAGCAGCGGTGCCCTGGGCCGAGGGCAGCTGACCGATGACGGCGGTCGCCCCGGTCGTGCGGTCGATTGACAGCAGCTGGCCATCATGCGACGTGGCCGCCACGAGCCCACGCGTCTCGTCGACGGCCAGGGCCAGCGGCGCCGCATCCGGCGACGACCAGAGGCGGTCCCACAGACCGTCGGGCATCACGCGGAAGATCGCACCAGAGCTGGTGGCCGACGAGGCGCTGCCGGACGAAGTCGCCGATGTCCCTGACGCGCTGGCGACGGTCACCGACACGACATCGACCGAGACGGCCGCCCCCGGCGTGGCCACGGCGGTTGAGGGCGTGATGTCGGCAGGTGCGGCGGCCTGTGCCGTGCTCCCCGAGCCGTCCATCGCGGCGACGAACACCTGCCCCGAGGCGTCGACGACCGGCTGCCGCAGTTCCGGGAAACCCGAGTCGAGCAGCAGGAATCCCTTCCCGTCGCTGCCGACCGAGAACAGCCGCCCTGGTCCTGCGGTGGTCGCCATTACGGTGCCGTCAGGCCTGATCGCCAGGCCGGTCACGTGGTCGGCCTTCGAGGCGAACAGCACGGCGCCCTGGCCCGTCGGCGAGATGCGGTAAATCACGCCCCGGTCCCCCGTGGCGGCATACAGGCGGCCGGCGCTGTCTGTGGCCAGGGCCCAGATGTAGCGTTCTTCCGGATCGAAGAACGGCGTGGCCTCGCCGTTTGCCGAGACGCGATAGATGCGTCCCTCCGGGGAGGTGGCCACGAACAGCCCGCCTCCCGGTGCCGCCGTCATGGCTTGCACTTCGGGTTCGGCGCTGTCGAACCACACCGTCGGTGCCCCTGTCGGCGTCAGCTTGAACACACGGCCGTCATGGCCCGTTCCGGCATACAGGGTGCCCGCGGCGTCGGTGGCCAGGCTCCACACAACCGCCGTGGCCGGATCGGCCAGCAGCGACAGCGACGGCCCGAGCGTTGCGCGGCCGAAGGTGTCGACGGTGACGTGCTCGACGCGGCCCTTGAGGAATTCGGCCTGCGTGGCAGTGACCCAGAAGGCCGGTGCCGCCGACAGGGCAAGGCCGAGGGCCGTGACTGCCAGCAGGCTGCCGGCAATGGCGGAAAGGACACGTGCGCGCATGGTCAGGGATGCCCGAGAGTGAGGGACAGGTGACGGGAGCCGGCCACGGCCAGCCCCACGGTGTGCTCCAAGCGCGCGCGAATCGCGTATGGGAGCGGGGTAATGCGGCCCTCATCGTCGCCGGCCTCGAGGACCGTGGACACCGAGGGCGGAAGGCCGGGCATGGGTTCGCCGCTAACCACCGCGCCAGGGCGCGCCTGCTGCAATCGCACATACAGCTGGTGGCTCTGGGGCGCACGGTTGAACTGCCGGACCAGCTCGGTGGCCGGCTGCCAGTCTGCCGACGGCCGCGTGCGACGGTCATCGGCGGCGATACGAGCCGCGTCTGCGACGAGCAGTTCGACCGGGCCGGTCACGTCTGCGGGCAGCGTCAGGGGGACGCGTTCCACGCGCTCCTCACCGGTGGGCGTCCGCAGCGCGACCAGCAGGGTCGTGCGCTGTCCGGCCCGTGGCCGGGGCGTGTCGAGCCAGATGCGTTCGATGCGGGCATGCCGGGTCTGCTCGGACGCGGTGACCGTCAGGGCAATTCGCGAGATGTCGACCGGGGCAGCGGCGTTGCGGGTGAGCTGGGTCAGCGGCCCCGCCACGTAGAGTGACGCCGGCCCGATGGCCTGATCGCCGACGAACGTGTCATCGAACGCCAGCGTGCCCGCGCCGGCAATGTCCGCCGTGCCCGCCACGCGGAAGGAGGCCGGGCCATTCGCGCGTTCGTAGGACGTCAGCACGTTGGCCAGCGCGAGATACGCCAGCAGCGGAGTGAAGGTCGTGTCGCGCACGAGCTGGAAGGAAAACGTGCGATCGCCGAGGCGTGCCGACTTGAGCTGCACGGACATCGGAATCAGCGTGGGGCCCGGCCCCAGTTCGCCAGCCACTGCCGTGGCGCGGTCCTGCGTGAGGGTGCCGACCACGCGGCCGAAGCTCGCCAGCTTGCTCGACTGCATCAGGCTGGGCAGGACGACATGTACGTAGGCGGTCGTCATCGGGAAACGTGTCGGTCCGAGGTTATACATCGGGTGTCCGAACGCGTAGACGCGCGAGCCGTCGATGTGAGTGACCGTGCCGGTCGCCCCCATCTCGAAGTCGCCGGACATCAGCGACACGCCGACGGCGCCGCCCGGTTCCAGTTGAGACGGGGCAGCGGCGCTGCCCGTGGCCGGCTGCGCTGAGAGCGGCACCAGTCCCGCGGCGTCAAACACGGGCGACACGGTCGAGAGCACCGCGGCGTCAAACCCGGCGGCTGACAGCGGCAGCGCCACTGGGCGCAGCAGTGCCGCGCCCAGTGCGGGCACCTGCGCCTGCACGGGCCGGGGGCGACCGGCCGACAGCGCCTGCGCCCACGCCGCGGTCACGGCCTCGTGCTGATAGGGCCACTGCAGCGCCACCGGAGCGAGTCGCGGCGGCGTCAGCGACATCTGCGTGGCGTCGGTCATCTCGGCAATGGGCGTGATGCCGGCGATGGGTTCGGTCGCAAACTGTCCGAGGGAATAGGACACCGCGCCGATGAGGCGACCATCGATGGTGAGCGGACTGCCGCTCATGCCGGCGATGACCCCGGTGCGGGCGAGCGGACCGCCTTCGAGGCGCGCCAGGATGAGGTCGCGCCCGGGAGCCAGCACATTCCGGAGGACGCCAAGGATGTGCGCCCGGAACTCTTCCAGCTGTGCCCCGGCAAACACGGTGCGGCCCGTGGCAATCATGCCCGGCCGAATCTCGTCCACCGGCATGAAGCGGGACTGCGCGGTCGGGGCTGCACCGGCGCACAACAAGGCCAGGAGGGCAGCCGCGACGGCGGCGGGCAGGGCACAGCGGGGAACACGCATGGCGGATGGTTGTTCCCATACTACGCGATATGGTAGGCTCCACCTCGTTCACATGGCTGTCAGCGCTGCCTCCCTCGCGCTCGCCGTTCCGGCCGGATCCATCCGGCCCGGTCGTGCTGCGCATGGATGGTGGTGGTGGTGCCCCGACATAGAGGCCGCCTGACCGTCGACCCGACTCGACCACTGGCTCACCAAGGTTCTGCGCCTCTTCAATCCCACCGGTTGAAGGGGCGTTTGTGTTTTTGACTGCCCATGCACGGACTCTGCATCACCATCGCCGCCCCCACGATGGACGGCCTGCGCGCCCGGCGCGACGCGTGGCCGGACGGCACCTTCACCGAGCTGCGCCTCGATGCGGTCGACCGTCCCGATGTGGCCGGGGCACTCGAGGGCCGTCGCGGTCCGGTGCTGGTGACGTGCCGTCCGCGCCGGCAGGGCGGCTGGTTCGACGGCGCGGAGGCCGACCGGCTGGCCCTGCTGCAGCAGGCGATGGCGCTCGGCGCCGAGGCCGTCGATGTCGAGTTCGATGCAGGTGCGCCGGACTGGTGCAGCCCGGCGGACCGCCCACGGCTGGTGATCTCACACCATGATTTCGAAGGGATGCCGACCGATGGCGCCGCCCTCGCCCGCGCAATGGCGGCGACGGGAGCCGGCACGATCAAGCTGGCCGTGACGCCGTCGCGTCTCACCGATCTGCTTGCGCTGCGCGAGATCGGCCGATCGTTCGACGGCCGTGCCGTGGTGCTCGGCATGGGCGATGTCGGGATCGTGTCGCGCGTGCTGTTCCAGCGAATGCATTCGCGCTGGACGTACGCCTCTGACGACCGCGGTGTGGCCCCGGGGCAGTTGTCGGCGCGCACCATGCGGCAGCGCTTCCGGGTCGCGCAGATCTCCGGGACGACCGAGGTCTACGGTGTCGTCGGACGTCCCGTGCGCCATTCGCTGTCTTCCGCCATGCACAACGCAGCGTTCGCTGCACTCGGGCGCGACGCGGTGTACGTGCCGCTCGCCGCCGCGACCTTCGATGACGTCCTCGCCGTGACCGACGCCTTCGGCATCTGCGGTGCCAGCGTGACCGCGCCCTTCAAGGGCGATGCGTGGCAGGCCTGCACCGCGCACGACGCCTGGGCGATGGCCACGCAGGCGGTCAACACGCTGGTGCAAGGCCCCCAGGGAACATGGCACGGGCAGAACACGGATGTGGAAGGCTTCCTGCAGCCCCTGGCCGCACAGCTCGCCCTGAACGGATGCCGTGCCGTCGTGGTCGGGGCCGGCGGTGCCGCGCGTGCGGTCGCCGCGGCCCTCCACCAGTCTGGTGCCCATGTCGCCGTCCACGCACGTCGCGAAGAAGCTGCGCGGCTGCTGGCCGACACCGTCGGCGGTGTTGTGGCGACAGACCTTTCGGGGGCCTCATGGGATCTGCTGGTGAATGCCACCCCCATCGGAACGTCGCCCGACGTGGAGGAGTCGCCCGTGCCACGCCGCGCGCTGGCGGGCGTGGGGCTCGTCTACGACCTCGTCTACAACCCCGCCGACACCCGGCTGCTGCGCGATGCGAGGGCAGAGGGCTGCCGCACACTCGGGGGGCTCGACATGCTCGTGGCGCAGGCCGAGGCGCAGTGTCGCGCCTGGACTGGCACGCCGCCCCCATACGGCGTCATGCGCGCGGCTGCCGAGGCCGCGCTCGCCGAAGGGAATCCCTCATGAAGCTCACATCCTTCGAAGAATTCGTCGCCCTGGCCCAGCAAGGCACCTTCGTGCCGGTGTGCAAGGAAATCATGGCCGACCTGCTGACGCCGGTCTCGGCCTTCCTCCGCATCGCCGAACATTCCGACTATGCGTTCCTGCTCGAGAGCGTGGAAGGCGGCGAACATGTCGGCCGCTACTCGTTCCTCGGCAAGGATCCGTTCCTGCTGCTGCGCGGTCACCACGATCGCGCCACCATCGAGGAGGCCGGTGTCACCCAGGTCGTGCCCGGGCCCTTCGTCGAGACGCTGCGCCGCCTGATGAATCAGTTCCAGGCGCCGCACGTGCCGGGCCTGCCGCGCCTGACCGGCGGCGCCGTCGGCTACTTCGGCTACGACACGGCGCAGTGGTTCGAACCGGCGCTGCCGGCCACCCCGGCGGCCGACGATCCATCGGAGCAGGCCGGCTTCATGCTGTTCGACACCGTACTGGCGTTCGACCATGTGCAGCACCGGATTCTCATCATCGCCAATGCCCGCGTCACCGGGAACGACGACCTCCGCGCACTCTATGACTTTGCCTGCACGCGCATCGGCTTCCTGCAGGCCGAGCTCGAGCGCGCCCTGGCCGTGCCTCGCCCGTCCGCTCATCCGCCGCTGGCATTCAGCTCGAACCTGACCCGCGAGCGCTTCGAGGCCGAGGTCGACGCCGATGCCTTCACGGTGTATCGGGCGCTGCGGCACGTCAATCCGTCGCCCTACATGTTCTTCATCCGCATGGGCGGCCGCGCCATCGTCGGCTCGTCTCCCGAAATGCTGGTGCGGGTCGAGGGACGGCAGGCCGTCACGCATCCGATTGCCGGCACCCGGCCGCGCGGCGCGACCGAGCAGGAAGACCGGCGACTGGCCGAGGAACTGCAGGCGAGCGAGAAGGAGAAATCGGAGCACGTGATGCTGGTGGACCTCGGCCGTAACGACATCGGCCGCGTGTCGACCTACGGCTCGGTCGAGGTGGCCCGATACATGGCACTCGAGCGGTACTCGCACGTGATGCACCTGGTGTCGGTCGTGAACGGCACGCTGGCCGACCGATGCGACCGGCTCGATGCGCTGATGGCCTGTTTCCCTGCCGGCACCGTGTCCGGCGCGCCCAAGGTGCGTGCCATGCAAATCATTGCCGAGCTTGAGCCCGACCGGCGCGGCCTGTACGCCGGGGCCATCGGCTACCTCGACTTCGCAGGGAACCTCGACTGCTGCATTGCCATCCGCACCGTCGTGATGGAGGGCCGCAGGGCCCGCGTGCAGGCCGGGGCGGGCGTGGTCGCCGACTCGGATCCGACAGCTGAATATCAGGAAACCCGCGACAAGGCGCGCGCGATGATGCGTGCGCTCGAACTGGCGCAGGCCGGACTCTAGGACGCTGCCATGGTGCTGGTCATCGACAACTTCGATTCGTTCACCTACAACCTCGTCCAGTGCCTCGGCACGATGGGCGCAGACCTGCTCGTCCGCCGCAACAACGAGGTGAGCCCGGCCGATGTCAGCGAGCTGCGCCCCTCGCACATCGTGATTTCGCCAGGCCCCGGACGACCCGACGAGGCCGGGGCCACGCTCGACATTCTCAAGGCCGTGTCTCCGCAGACGCCCGTGCTCGGCGTGTGTCTGGGCCACCAGGCCATCGGGCTGGCCTTCGGCGGGCGCGTGATCCGCGCGCCCCTGCCGATTCACGGCAAGACATCGACGATCGAGCACGACGGCACCGGCCTGTTCCGCGGCTGGCCGGCCGACGCGTCCGTGGGGCGCTATCACTCACTGCTGGTCGAATCGGCCTCGATGCCCGACGCGCTGGTGGTCACGGCGCGCACGACGGGCGATGATCTCGTGATGGGGCTGCGACATCGCACCCGGCCCGTCTTCGGGGTGCAGTTCCATCCCGAATCGGTGCTCACGCCCGATGGC
>SXGQ01654136.1_pt1 | contig 11647 bp, 9 predicted proteins | sample 3178371 | NCBI WGS metagenome assembly SXGQ01 (sample SAMN11356859, study PRJNA531348) | freshwater metagenome | isolation source: freshwater sample F1-20 | place: China: Fuxian Lake, Yuxi | collected 2017-12-25 | reverse complement strand
TGCGGGTATTGTGGTCGGCATAACCCCCGATGATTACCCGGGTGATGCACTCGCCGGCATCCATCTTCAGCGGGAGCTGGAATCGCGTGCGTTTGAGCTTGGTGGTGGCGACTATTGCGCGCCCGGGCAGCTGGTCGGCGACTTTATCCGACAACGACCTTCGACCACTTTTGGTTCGGTGCTGCCGTCGTATAAACCCGGGGTACGGTTGGGTGATCTGGCGCCATCGCTGCCGTCGTTTGCGATCGAGGCGATACGCGAGGCGTTGCCGGCATTCGACCGGCAGATTCAAGGATTTGCCATGGCCGATGCACTGCTGACGGGCGTAGAAACGCGCACATCTTCACCAGTACGAATTCGGCGTGGCGCGGATTTTCAAAGCATCAGCACGCGCGGTCTCTACCCTGCAGGAGAAGGCGCTGGCTACGCCGGTGGAATCATGTCTGCGGCTATCGATGGCATCCGTGTGGCCGAGGCAGTGGCGCAATCGATCGTGGCTAAGCAGGCGGTACTCGCATAAAAAAACGGGCCGCACTGCGACCCGTGTATTCCGACCACCGAAGTAGCACGGCTTACTTTTTGCTGCGGCTCGGCTTGGCTGCCGACAGCTGGCTGGTAATTTCCTCGAAGCCGCTTTCCATCGTCGCCAGCGCCTGCTTGCTGCCTTTGACCATCTGCTCGATAGCAGCGTTGGTGTTGGCGACGCCGGTTTTCAACAGCGTAATGACATTCTCTGAACCTGCCGGTGCGGATTTAGCCATTTCATCGATCAGTTGATTAATCTGACGGGTGGTTTGACCGATGCGGGTCTCTGTCGCGCTGGTAAAGTCGGCTTGCGCCTTGCTCATGATCGCAGCCATGTGGCGGGCGTAGCTCAGTGCGTTTTCGGTGCCCGGCTGTGCCTGGGCGGAGGTCGCGTCGATCAGCTCCTGCGCGTCTTTGGCAGCCAGCAATTGCGCGGCCGCGGTCGATGTCTGCTCAAGCGACTGCTTCGCAGTGGCAATGTTCAACTCAACCAGTTCGGTGACGCTATTGAGCGCCTGATTGGCAAGCTCGTGCATCGCTTTGAGCTGCGCGTCGATCGAGTTTTTCGTGACTTTGGTGAATTGTTCCTGGTTGGCTAGCATGGATCTCTCCTTGAATTCGAGGGTTAAGCGGCCATTGTGCGCCGCAACAAAGCGAATTTAAGGGTGACATGCGAAGAAGTCAAGCAGTTTTTGTGCGCCGCACCAATAATTGCCTGCCGCATTAATAAACGATTAAGCCGTGAAGGCGTAGGGAGCGGCCGGAAGCCTTAGCCCACCAACGGCTTGGTCACCAAGGTCTTTGGTCTAGGCCGCGTTGCCCCGCCGTGCATCGCGCCAGGCGACGATTAGCTCGCGCGCAGTGGCAGATAAATCATCCAGTGGAAGCGTGGCTGCGCGGTGGAAGATCATGAGGGCATAGACATCGGCCAGCGCATTTACCTCAGCCGACAGCGCCCGCTCCTCGCCTTGCGACGGCCGCATGCGGCGCCAGTAGTTGATGGCTTGTTCGAGTTCGGTCAGGGTCAGATTCACCGCGCTATTTTACCGGCGGCTGGACCACCGTGGGCGGTGCGAAAAACCTTTGATCAGGTGACCGCGCTCAGAAAAGACGGCACATGTCTCGCAACACGACTAGCCTGAAACCACAGCCACCGCCACCGCCACCGCCACCGATTTAAGAGTACAGCCACCGCTTAAAAAATACAGCGACTGCTTTAAAAGCACAGCCACAGTTGATTGGCGACGCTGACAATAAACGATGGGCGCAGGTAGCTGATAAAGGCCAGTGCCGCCAACACGGTCGCGACCAGGCCGATGATGGCGGTATGTAGTCGCCTCATGCTGCTTGCGGCTCACGCACCACCGCCGCCTCGCTAATGGGTAGGTTGAGCGCACAGGCGATCAGGCCGAGCGCGATCGTGATCAGCCAAACGGTGTCGTAGCTGCCCTGCACCGTGTACAAGTAACCGCCGAGCCAGACGCCCGAAAAGCTACCGAGCTGGTGCGAGAAAAAAACAAAACCCGACAGCATCGATAAATGACGAACGCCGAACATGCCAGCGATCACACCATTGGTCAGCGGTACCGTCGATAACCAAAGCAATCCCATCGAAGCGGCAAATACATAGACAGAAGTTGCCGATAAGGGCGAGAACACAAACACGCTGATGATCAACGCGCGCGTAAGATAAATCGCTGCCAGCAGTTTCGGCTTGGATAGCCTGCCACCGAGCTGCCCGGCGGTGAACGAGCCGAAAATATTAAAAAAGCCGATCAGTGCCAGCGCCACCACCGCAACTTTCGGATCAAGCACGCCCCGATCCTTCAAGTATGAGGGGAGATGCACGCCGATGAACACGACTTGGAACCCGCATACAAAGTATCCCGCAATCAGTAGCCGGAACGGCTGATGCGAAAAGGCCTCGCGTACCGCCTGAGCGATGCTTTGCGGTGCGCCACCAGAGGCCGGGCTCGATACCGGCTCGCGCAACAGCAACGATAACGGCACCATCAGCAGAACCACTGACGCAGCCAACCAATGCAAAGCACCCTGCCAGGTAGCACCAGCGATCAGCATCTGCTCGATGGGTACCATGGCAAACTGCCCGAATGAGCCTGCGGCACCGAGAACGCCGAACGCCCATGAGCGCTTTGCCACCGGCGCGGTACGACCCACCACGCCCGACAAGGCGCCAAATGCAGTGCAAGCCAAGCCCGCGCCAATCAGGACACCGGAGCCTGCTACGAAGAGCGCGGGATCCGTAGCGCTCGCCATCGCCAGCAGACCCGCCATGTACAAGAAGGCGCCCAACATCACGATGCGGGGCGCGCCGAAGCGGTCAGCCGCCATGCCTGCGAAAGGACCGAACACTCCCCACATCAGGTTTTGCAGCGCCATCGCCAATGAAAAGGTGTCGCGAGACCATTCATGATGTTGCGATACCGGCTGCAGCCAGAAACCGAAGCCGTGGCGCACGCCCATTGCTAACGACAGGATGATGCCGCTAGCAACTAATACAGTCGTGAGCCGGGAAGAGTCGGTAGCGCTGCGCATATGGGGTGGTTACCGCTGCAAACAATTTACCGGAGTTGATCGCAAAGGGTTCAGGCAGCTTTTTTTGCGACCGCTTTTTTTGCTGCGACTTTTTTCGCTACCGCTTTCGCTGCACCTGCTTTTTTGGCCGCAGTTTTTTTGACGGCAGATTTTTTCGCAGCTACTTTTTTGGCGGGTGCTTTGCTTGAAACAGTTTTCTTTACCGTCGCTGCCGGTGCGATCTTTTTTGCTGCAGGCTTTGCGCCGGCCTTGCCTGAGTCAGCCCCTTCTTTACCTGCCTTCGGCTTGCGCTCTTCAAACTCGAAACTGACTTTGCCATCCGCGCCACGCGCCAGATAGGCCTTGAACGGGCGCCGCGTACGCTGTGAGACGAATCCCGACAGAAGATCTGTGCGGCCTTCATTCAATAGCTTGACCATCTGCTCAGGCAGTATCTCTTGTTGCAGGATGATGCGGCCACTACGGAAATCGCAGGCCTTGGGTCTGGCCATGGTTTTTTCGCAAACATAAGCCAAGCCCATCTCGTACACGCCGCTGCCGCATTTCGGGCAAGCACCCAGCGGCGTCTGGCCGGTGAAGTCGACCGGCTCTGCAGATTCGTCGTCAAGATTGCTCTGGCCAAAATCAAATTCAAGCTTGTAGTTACCGGCATCGGCATCGTGCGAAATCTTCAAAATCGCAGCAAAGGGGCGGCCCATTTTCGAACGAAAGCCTTGCAGCGGGCCGATAGTGCGCTCAGCAAGCAGCTCTTCAACTTCAGCAATTTCGAATTGCCGACCACCGGGTACTTTGCTGATCGAGAACTCACATTTGGTGCAGGCAAAGCGCCGGTAATTTTCTTTAACAACGCTACCGCAATTCGGGCAAGGTGTTTTCAGCGTGGCGTAGTCGCCGGGGATGGTGTCGTTGTCGTATTCTTTCGCACGCTTGACAATGGTCTGCGTCATCTGCGCGATCTCGCGCATAAACGCTTCACGGCTGATCTCGCCACGCTCCATGCGCGACAGTTTCGCTTCCCATTCGCCGGTCAACTCAGGCGCGGTCAATTCGGCGACGCCCAAACCTCGAAGTAGCGTCATCAACTGAAACGCTTTCGCAGTCGGAATCAACTCACGACCTTCGCGAATTAAATATTTTTCGTTCAGAAGCCCTTCGATAATTGCAGCGCGTGTGGCAGGCGTGCCAAGACCCTTACCCGCCATCGCGTCGCGCAGCTCTTCATCATCAACAAATTTGCCTGCACCCTCCATTGCCGACAGCAAGGTGGCTTCCGAATAGCGCGCCGGCGGTTTGGTCACCAAGGCATTCGGTTCGATCTTGTCAGTCTTCACGTTTTCACCCGCGGCGACCGGCACCAGTGTGCCGCTACTCTCGCCCTCTTTCGCGCCGGGATCAACCGCCTCTTTGCCATAGACCGATAGCCAGCCGGGCGTAGTGAGTATTTTTCCTTCGGTTTTGAATTGGTGGCCGGTTACTTCGGTGTAGCGAGTCGTGACCAAATACTCTGCGGCGGGAAAGAAAATCGCCATGAAGCGCCGCACCACCAGGTCGTACAGCTTTTGTTCAGGTTCCGACAAACTTTTCGGTAGCTGGCCGGTCGGAATAATCGCAAAGTGATCGCTGATTTCTGTATTGTCGAAAATACGCTTGTTCGGTTTGACCCAATTATTGTTCAGGATCTGGGCTGCATGTGGATAGTAATTATTGATCTCGCCGAGAGACTCCAGCGTTTGCTTCACCGTGCCGAGGTAATCTTCCGGCAGGTGCTTGGAGTCGGTACGCGGGTAGGTGAGCACTTTGTGCCGCTCGTACAGTGCCTGCGCTAACCCGAGTGTGTTTTTGGCGGAGAAGCCGAAACGCGCATTTGCTTCGCGTTGCAAACTCGTGAGGTCGAACAGCGCCGGCGCCATTGAGGTGCTCGGCTTGGACTCTTCGCTTACTTTGCCCGGTTTACCGCGGCAAGCGGCAACGATAGAATCCGCTGCGGCCTTGCTCCACAGTCGCTCGGCTTTTTTCTCCGGGTCTACCTCATCTCTCTGGAAATTTCTGTCTAACCAGCGACCTTCGTAGATGCCGGCAGCACACACAAACTCGGCTTTCACTTCCCAGTAGTCGCGCGGCTGAAATTGTTTGATTTTTTCTTCGCGCTCAACCACGATTGATAGCGTTGGCGTTTGCACCCGACCGACCGTAGTCAGATAAAAACCGCCCTCTTTCGAGTTAAACGCCGTCATCGCGCGTGTGCCGTTAATGCCGATCAGCCAATCAGCTTCACTGCGGCAGCGTGCAGCATCGGCCAGTGGCAGCATCTCTTCGTCATCGCGCAGGTGAGTGAAGGCTTCGCGAATCGCGCCCGGCGTCATCGATTGCAGCCAGAGCCGTTGCACGGGTTGTTTCGCTTTGGCGTACTGCACGATCAGACGGAAAATCAGCTCACCCTCGCGCCCCGCGTCACAGGCATTGATGATGCTGCCAACATCTTTACGCTTGATCAGCTTGTTCAGCAGCTTCAGGCGTGACTCGGTTTTCTGAATCGGGTTAAGCGCGAAATGCGGGGGGATCATCGGCAAGTTGGCGAACGACCACTTGCCGCGCTTGACGTCGTATTCTTCAGGCGCGGCTATTTCGACCAAGTGACCGACCGCAGATGACAACACATAGTTGTCTGACTCGAAGTACTCATCATGTTTAGTGAACCCGCCAAGGCTCTTCGCGATGTCGTTCGCGACAGAGGGCTTCTCGGCAATGATGAGTGTCTTGGTCATAGTTAATCAGGGTTGGGAAAAGGCGCAGCGGTAATGCCGGCCAAGGTTGCGCAGCTGGAGTGCCTTGCGCTCGGGAGCAGCCTGAACCGGCGGGTTCTATCGCCAAACGCGGCCAATGATAAGCGGGTTGTCAAGCAGTTCGCAAGCGAGCAAGATCGGCGTGGCCGTCGCTCAGACCGCTTCAGTGGTACAGAGGCGGGTGGGTGTTTTCTTCGTCCGCGAACAGCTCGTCAAACATCAGGCTGTCGGGCTCTTTACCCTGGCTCCAGAGCACCATCAGCACAATAACTTTGAGTTTGTCGAGCGGGATCGGGGATTCCTGCACCGCACAGGCACGCTCGATCACGATTTCGCGTTGAATTGTGTTGATCACCTCGGCGGATTCCAAGAACTCGATAAAACCAATCGCCTCGGTACCGAGCATCTCGTATTCTTGGTCGGCGTAGACGCGCGAGCCAAACGAAAACGCTGTCTGGTGCGCCTGCTGACTGAACATCTCGTTGGTGGTTTCGGCAAGGTCAGTCAACCAGCCGAGCGCTCGCGAGATTTCTTCCTGTTCGAAACCAACCGCCGACAGTTTCTTCGCCAAAGCCACCGAATCAGGGCAGGCGTCGGGCCGGTAATAAGTTTCGTAAAGGTAAACAAGTACCTCAAACATCACCGTAATGTAACGGCATCTTTTCTTACGCACAAGTCAGAATCCGCTTAGGAGCCGTTCAGATTCGTGCAATTCACGCAATTAGCGTAGTTTTTCCTTTAATTTCATTCACTTGCAGTTCGCGCTTGTGAACTGACTGGTGCCGCGTCCTGAATACCTGCCTTCCCTCACCCAAGTCGTTGGAAGCGGCCATCCTGCATACGTTCGATTTTTCCGTCGAGCTCAAGTAGCAGTAAAGCCGCTTGGATGTCGGCCGCCGACAAGCCCGTGCGCTCTGCCAGCTGGTCAACCGATGCGGGGTCATGTGCCACTGCGTTCATGATTTTTCGCGTGGCGGGATCGGTGTCGGTTGCAGATGATGGCGCACGATCGCGCTGCTCTTTGCTCGAATTAGGCATTGCTGGCATCGGCACCGGCGACTCAGTTGTTTCAGCAATACTTTGCGCGGGTGATGCGTGAACGAGCGGATTTAATTCCTCAAGAATATCCTGGGCAGATTCCACCAGCTTGGCGCCTTGCCGTATCAGTTGGTGACAGCCCTTGGCCAGCGGTGAGTGTATCGAACCCGGGATTGCGAATACTTCGCGGCCTTGCTCCAAGGCGCTGCGGGCAGTAATGAGTGAGCCGGATTGCAGCGCCGCTTCTACCACCAGCACCCCCAGCGACATCCCGCTGATGAGTCGGTTACGACGCGGAAAATTCGATGCTATTGCAGCCGTTCCCAGCGGGTACTCGCTTAGCAGGCATCCTTGCTCGGCAATTTTATGTGCCAGCAGGTGATGCCTGGCCGGATAGACCAAGTCAAGGCCGGTTCCGGTAATAGCGATAGTTGAGCCATGTGCAGGTATCAGGCTAGCTGCGCCGTTATGCGCGGCTGCATCTATGCCAAGCGCAAGACCGGAAATAACGCAAAGCCCAGCTGCACTCAGTGTCTGCGCGAAGCGCTCGGCATTTTGTACACCCTGCGCTGTGGCGTTGCGGCTACCAACAATGGCGACTCCCGAGCGTGACAGCAAGTCGATACGGCCCTTCGCATACAGCAGCGGCGGTGGGTCGCTAATGCTCAACAGTGCACGCGGATAATCCTCGTCGGCGAGCGTAAGCACGCGGTTGTTTGCTTGCTCTGCCCAAGCCAGCGTTTTTTCGATTTGCGCGCGCATATCGGCATTAGGCTGGCTTGATAGTGCAAGCGCAATTTTTTCAGAGACACATTTTTGCAGTGCCGGAAAACCCGCTGCCAGAATTTGGCTTGGCAAACCGAACCGCCCCAACAACTCACGCGCCGTATGCGAGCCGACGCCCTCGGTCAGCATGAGTTGCAGCCAGGCTGCCAGTTCATCGCAATCGCTCATGGTGCCTTTGAAGGTTTATCAATCCGCCCAGCCGTGTGCACCAACGAGCCAACGCTGAGCACCTGCCGGCTATGCATGATGAGCGCTAGTGCTACATGGTCTAAGGCGTCGAATACCCATAGTGTTGCGACCGAAGCCCGGTGTGGGGAAGGTGAATGAATATGCGCGATTCTATCTGGCAGCGTTACCTCGACCACGCTGCCTGGTCGCACGCCATCCAATATGCCCTGATTTAAGGCGATAACGTCATACTGCGCCGCCCACTGCCCTTCTCGCAGTACTGCGATGATCCTGCCTTCCCATCCGGTATGGGAAGACCTGCTCACTATCTTGTCAGATTTGGCCGGCAACACGATATCGCCGTCACTCAGCTCGGTATCTGCCTGAATGATCAGCAACTGTTCATGTGTCGCGGCTACTCGACGAATTTGTCCGATGCGCTTGGCGGTTTGTGCCGGCGGCTCGCCGCGGGACGAAGCGCTCAACGGTGGAAGCACCCGCAGCACATCGAATGTCTCGCTCGTGCTGAGCGGGCCAGTGCTACCCACCACATCGCCGACGCGTAGCAGCCGCCGCCCATCGTTCGCGCTAACGATACGCGGCGCGGTAGACACCTCGGCCAACGATAGCAAGCGGTAACGTTGCGCCACCCCGGCTAGCCGTGGATCAATTTCTGAACTTTCTGCCGGCGTATTGACGGTAGTAGCCCGCACGCTCGGTGAGAGCCGGGTCAGTTGCACCGAACTACCCTCGGCATGCGCACGGTTGACAAGCCCGCGCGCGCGATCCAGTAAAATTCTTTGCCCCGGATAAATCCAATGCGGGTTAGGCACCTGGCTTTGATTGCCGGCCCATACCTCGCGCCAGCACCAAGGGTTTTGTAGAAACTGCCCAGCAATATCCCACAAGGTATCGCCGCGTTGCACCGTGTGCGAGCCCGGTGCCGAATCAAGCAGTACGCAAGCGTCGGTGCTGCTTGCGCAGCTGCTGAAACACAGCGATACAACGGCTAGCCACCAAGCGGCTATGCTAGACTTGGTCATCGTTTTTTGCTCTTGCTGGTGGGCTTGATGCTCGGTAGTGAGAGATGTGCAATTCGCTAATGCGGCGCCGATTGTGCATGAGCGACTATTCCTTTCCACGTTTTATCGCAGATTTTTTCGCGACTGTTGCGCAAAAGTTGTATGGCCTTGCTATCTATCCTTCGATACCCTGATCCGCGTTTGCACACGGTCGCCAAGCCTGTCACGACATTTGATGAGTCGCTGGCAAAACTGGTCGCTGACATGGCCGAGACCATGTACACCGCGCCCGGTATCGGCCTCGCTGCAACGCAAGTCGATGTGCATCAGCAAGTCATCGTGATCGATGTTTCGGATACGCGCGATCAATTACTGGTATTGGTGAATCCGGAAATTATCTGGGCCAGTGAAGAGCGCCAGGTGTATGACGAGGGCTGCCTCTCAGTGCCGGGTATTTTTGATGGCGTTGAGCGTCCGCTGCGTGTACGGGTCAAGGCGCTCGACGCAAGCGGCAAGTTGCAAGAATTTGATGCTGAGGGTTTGTTGGCCGTGTGCGTGCAGCACGAGATGGATCATCTCAAAGGTAAGGTCTTCGTTGAATATCTATCGCCACTCAAGCGCAATCGTATCAAGACCAAGCTGCTGAAAGAAGAACGCGAGCTGAAGAAAGAGCGTCAAGCAGAAACGGTACGCTGAGCATGCGTGTCATTTTTGCGGGCACGCCAGAATTCGCCGCAGTCGCGCTGGCGGCGATACACGCCGCAGGCATAGAAATCCCCTTGGTGTTGACCCAGCCAGATCGTCCTGCTGGACGCGGCATGCAGCTGCACGCCTCGCCAGTAAAACAATTCGCGTTGCAGCACCAGATACCGGTCGCGCAACCCACCTCGCTACGCCTGGACGGTAAATTTTCCGATCAGGCCCAGCAAGCACACGCGCTACTAGCGTCAACGCCGCATGATGTGATGGTGGTTGCCGCCTATGGCTTGATACTCCCGCCCTCCGTACTTGCCATACCACCGCACGGTTGTATCAACATCCACGCATCGCTGTTGCCGCGCTGGCGTGGCGCTGCGCCAATTCACCGTGCGATTGAGTCGGGTGATGCCGAGACGGGTATCACCATCATGCAGATGGATGCTGGCTTGGACACGGGCGACATGCTATTGGCCGCGCACGAGCCGATTTCAGCACAAGACACGACAGGTGCATTACACGACCGGCTGGCCGCATTGGGTGGCCGTCTGATTGTTGATGCTTTGCGGCACTTGATGGAGGGCCGCTTGCCCGCAACGCCGCAGCCGGACATTGGCGTGACTTATGCAGCGAAAGTTACCAAGGATGAGGCGGCACTAGACTTGCGACTTCCCGCCACCACACTGCTGCGAAAAATCAATGCATTCAACCCTGCGCCCGGTGCATCGATACAAACCGGCGATAGCGTGTTGAAAATTTGGCGCGCGGAGCGGGTCGAAGCACGAGGGGAGCCGGGTCTTGTGTTGGCGGCGGATGCACACGGCGTGACAGTCGCTTGTGGCGAGGATGCTTTATTACTCACTGAATTGCAAAAGCCAGGTGGTAAACGTCTTTCGGCAGCGAATTTTTTGCAAGGCTATGCGATGCACGCAGGGCAGCGGCTGCAGCAAGCGAGCTGATTTCCCGTATAATCTGCGGCGCGCCGATTTGACTCTGTCAATACCAGCTTGCGGGCGCGGGAGAAACCACTCCAAGAAATACTGCTAAAGCGGAACGCACACCCGGCTTCGCTAATGCAGGCCGGGTTTTTTATTTTGCGCGAACAGCGCAGTTACCAGACACGATGAAACGCGACGCTATTTCCCCGGTTGAGACGCAGCTGCGAGAGCTGATGTCGCGCCGTATTTTGGTTCTTGATGGTGCAATGGGCACCATGATTCAACGCTACAAGCTCAGCGAGGAAGATTATCGCGGCCAGCGTTTCGCTGATTTTTCTGTGCCTGGTAAAGACGTCTTCGTTAAAGGCAACAATGAGCTGCTGACACTGACGCAGCCGCACATTATTCAGGAAATTCACGAGCAGTATCTCGCCGCTGGCGCGGACCTGATCGAGACCAACACCTTTGGCGCCACCTCAATCGCCCAAGATGATTACCACATGGCGCACTTGGTGCGTGAGATGAATCTCGAAGCGGCGCGTATCGCGCGTGCGGCGTGCGATAAATATTCCACCGTCGAGAAACCGCGCTTTGTCGCGGGTGCACTCGGCCCGACGCCGAAGACGGCGTCGATTTCACCGGATGTGAATGATCCCGGTGCGCGTAATGTCAGTTTCGATCAATTGGTCGCTGCTTATTACGAGCAAGTCACTGCTTTGGCTGAAGGCGGCTCGGATGTGCTGCTGGTTGAAACTGTGTTTGATACGCTGAACTGCAAAGCGGCTTTGTTCGCGATTGATCTGTATTTTGAGCAGACCGGTACACGTTTGCCGATCATGATCTCGGGTACCGTCACCGATGCCTCCGGCCGCATTTTGTCCGGCCAAACCGTCACTGCATTTTGGAACTCGGTTCGCCACGCCAAGCCGCTCACCATCGGCCTCAACTGTGCGCTGGGTGCAACGCTGATGCGTCCTTACGCAGAAGAATTGTCCAAGAACGCCGAGACTTTCGTTTGTATTTACCCGAACGCTGGTTTGCCCAACCCGATGTCCGACACCGGGTTTGATGAAACGCCGGATATCACCGCATCCTTATTGAAAGAATTTGCCGACAGCGGTTTTGTGAATATTGC
>SXGQ01364824.1_pt1 | contig 11648 bp, 8 predicted proteins | sample 3178371 | NCBI WGS metagenome assembly SXGQ01 (sample SAMN11356859, study PRJNA531348) | freshwater metagenome | isolation source: freshwater sample F1-20 | place: China: Fuxian Lake, Yuxi | collected 2017-12-25 | reverse complement strand
GTAATGGAGAAAGGATCCGACGTAAAGAAGCTTACTACGGATGTTGATGAGCTAGAACACGCTGAGAAACTGTTAAACCATTCTTTCTCATGCATTATCCCTATCTATAAAGTAGAAAGACTATCAGGAGGTAAATCAGGCGTTATTGATATGACAAATGCCGAGCAGTTAGCACCTCAAGAAGCAGAAGAGATTGCAGTTAATGGAACTAGAGCAGAAGACTTTTTAGTATACGATGAAGAACTACACCCTAAACTTTCAGATAAACTAAAACAGTTCTTAGTTAGTCTAAAAGAAGCATTTGAACAGGTAGGTATCAATCCAGATGAAATCGATTGGTCACCTACCAACGTTATGAATTATAAAGGAAATTACGTTTTAGTTGACGTATAAACCTAATTCATATATATTTATAATAGAACAGTTATAACAAATTAGTATATGTCAGAATTTAAAATGCCTACCGAGACTATTGATTTACCGTCAAAAGGTCTACTCTACCCTGAAGAAAATCCACTATCTGCCGGAACAGTCGAAATTAAGTACATGACTGCAAAAGAGGAAGATATTCTAACTAATCAATCTTTTATTAAAAAAGGAATTGTTGTAGATAAACTACTTCAGTCTTTAATTATAACAAAAGTTAATTATGATGACTTAGTGGTTGGAGATAAGAATGCAATTTTGGTTGCAGCCCGTGTTTTAGGTTACGGAAAAGATTATGAGTTTATGTACAACGGATCTAAGCAGGTAGTTGACTTATCTACAGTAGAAACGAAGCTTTTCAATGAAACTTTAGTAACTAAAGGTGTTAATGAATTTACTTTTAAACTTCCTCACTCCGGTAATGAAATTACTTTTAAAATCCTGACCGGTGCTGATGAGAGAAAAATTGAAAAAGAATTAGAAGGTTTAAAAAAGATCTCCAAAGATTCCAGCCCAGAACTAACTACTCGTTTGAAACATATGATTACATCTGTTAACGGCAGTAGAGAGAGTAAAGACATCAGAGAATTTGTAGATAATTACTTACTAGCTAGAGATTCTAGAGCTCTAAGAGATTTTATCAAAGAAGTTCAACCTGATATCGAAATGACTTTCATTCCAGAAGGAGGGGATGAGCCAGTAGCTATTCCTATCGGTGCCACCTTTCTTTACCCTGACCTCGACTGAGGCATCTCAATATAGATTAGCTGTATTCAAGCAAATACATGAAATTGTATTTCACGGTAAAGGTGGGTATGATTGGCACACAATCTACAATATGCCTTTATGGTTAAGAAAATATACCTTCTCACAAATTAGAGATTACTACGATGCAGAAGCTGCCGCAAACGCTAAAGCAGCTAAAGGCTCTAAAGGTCGAGGCAAGTCAAGCACAACTACAAATCTCGATTTTACAAAACCGAATAAGGCAGCTATGCCCGGACAGCCGCCTATGCAGAAGTTATCTTAGCAAATATTTATAAAAAATGGCTGAACAAAATAATACCGGGACTCCTTCAAAAGCTGATTTAGAGGCACAGTATAGTCTTGTTGAATCCCTAAAAGAGGTGCTTGGTATAAAATCTAAAACTACCGAAGCAGAGAAAGCCACTCTAAATATAAGTAAGCAGATAATCACAGCTGTTCAGAATCAAAATAGAGAACTTTCAGATCAAAAAACAATCTCAAAACAGATTCAGAAGAATAAAAATCTTCAAAATAAAGCTGCAAAATTAGCAAGTCTTTATAGTAAAAATTTAGGTAAGACTGAAAAAGGAGCTTATAATAAAGCTAAGTCGGCCTTATCGACCATACAAGAGCAAAATGAAGCAAGGGAGAGGTATTTAGATCATGCAATAAAAACAGGTCGGTTAGATCAAGATGAATTAGATAGGTACGATGATAAGATTGAGAACGCAGAGAAAGCTTTAGCTGCTGCAGAACAAATGCTTGGCAAGAATGCTAAGATAGGTCTCTACACAGAAATGAATGCTGAACAGCTAGAGAAAGAGACTGCCGAAAGAGAAAAGCAACTACAGATACTTATCCAGATCGAAAAGAGTATGGGATTGCTCGGAAAAGCAACAAAAGCCCTAGGAACATTACCAGTAGTCGGTCAAGCATTTACTGATTCTTTTGCAGCAGCTCAAGCAAGAATAAAAGCAATAGTTGAAGAAACAGGAAAAGTCCCTAACGGGATTGAAGCCGCTAAAATACAACTTCAGGAATTATCATCAATCGCTTCAGGCGCATTTTTCGCAGCAGTAGTAAGCCAATCCTTAGAATTAAATAAAAATTTAAATCAAATTCAAAGGTCTACTGGTATGACTGAAACTCAAGCACATGGGTTAAATTATGCTCTCCAAGGAGCATCTGTTGCATCTGGTAATATGCATATGACCAGTAGTGATATGCTAGAGACGTTTAGTGCAATATCTGAACAAATTGGTATGTCTGCAGAAGTACTAGGAACTGAGGCGATAGTAGAAGCTACTGCTTTAAAAGATCAAATGGGTCTAACAGCCGCCGCCGCTGGTCAGTTTGCAGCTCAAGCAAGAATAAGCGGTAAAGATGTTAAAGTAGCAGGAGAAGAAGTCTTTGGAACAGTTAATCAATTTAACAAATTAAATAACACTGCTATTAGTGCTTCTGAAGTGTTAGAGGAGGTAGGAAGTGTAACTAAGGACATAGGAGCTCAGTTCGGATTTAATACTCAGAAATTAGCAGGAGCAGTAGTTGAAGCTAAGAAGTTAGGTTTAGAACTATCAGATTTGAATACTATCGCAGATAAGATGGTGGACTTCCAAAGTTCAATTGAGTCTGAATTAGAGGCTGAATTATTGACCGGGCAGCAATTAAATCTAGAAAAAGCCAGGCAGTTAGCTTTAACAAATGATTTGGCCGGATTAGGGAAAGAACTAGAATCTCAAGGTATTACCGCTGAGAAGTATTCTAAAATGAATAGAATACAGCAAGAAGCTACAGCTTCTGCTTTAGGAATGTCTACCGATCAAATGGGCAAGATGCTCTACCAGCAAGAACTACGTGCCCTTGGAGATGATAAATTTTTAGCCAAGTATGGAGAGCAAAATTTTGAAGCTGCAAAGCAAGTTGAGACTACTGATAAACTCCAAAAATCTTTAGCAAAAATCGCTGATATTATAGCCCCTTTCGTAGAAATTTTTGCTTCCTTAGCAAGTAATTCATTTATAGTATACTCAGTTGTAGGCGGAATGTTATTTAGTAAAATAAAAGCAATCACCGGTTTCTTTACTAGCATAAGGGATAATTTGAAAGATTCTTTCAGTTTTGCAAAAGAATTAGTAGGGTCTATCACAGGATTCGGAAAGAAAGAAGAAGCACCTGCTCCTGGCGACGAAGTAGTCGATACAGCTAAAGATAAGATTAAAGAAAAAATAGGTCTTGGTGACAAGACCGAAGATGCTGAAGCAGCTGCTCCTGAGCCCTCTTTAGGAGAAAAGTTAGGAAGTACCGGAGAAGGTGCAGGTAAGGGATTAACAGCATTAGCCGAAGGATTAAAATCATTTGCAGATGGACAAGTATTCCTAGGAGCCTTAAATCTAATCCCAACGGCTATTGGACTACTAGCAATGGTAGCTGGTATACCTGCTATGCTAGCCTTAGCAGCAGTAGGTGTTCCTGCCGGTACAGGTTTAACAGCACTAGGAGTTGGATTAGCTGGATTTGGTGAAGCAATGAAAGCATTAGGACCGGAGGGCCTTGCTTATGCCGCACTAGGTCTTGCTTTATTAGTTGGATCTTTAATAGGCATTGGTTTTGCCCTAAACCTAGCAACACCGGCTATTGAAGCCTTTGGGAATATTATATTAGGAGTTCTCGGTGCAGTACCCGGTATAATTACAGCTATCGCGAATGGATTTGTAACAATGTTCTCTGCCATTACCAGTAATATTGGATCTGTACTGCTTCTAGGTCCTGCATTGTTAGGGATTGCAGCCGGTCTAGCAGCAATGTCCTTTGCAGGTATTGGAGCATTACCAGTTATCGGAGCACTAACAGCGTTAGGTGTAGCAGGAATGGGTCTTGCAGCACTAAGTGGAGCACTTGGAGGTGAAGAAGCAAAGAAGCCAGTACCTGAAGAAGCACCTGGCGAAATGACACAAGTAGTTGCTTTACTAAAAGAATTAATTACAGCAGTTAAAACTGAAGGTAAGGTTATCCTAGACGGCCAAGCAGTAGGAAAAGCCCTTGCATTAAGTTCTTATAAAACTTAATATTTATAATAAAACAACATTATGAGCCTTTTAACTAAACTCGCAACATCAGTATTCGGACTAAAAGGAAAGACTCCGGGTAAATTTTCTGATAATCCAAAAAAACTTCACGAAGAAGGTGGACCTGATCTACAAACTTCACAGTTAGATTTGAACGGTAGGACTCCAAAGAAATATTTAGATAATCCACCTAAGTAACTATGGCGTTAATCGATCTCAAAACCGATCTTAAGTCTCTTAAGTACGGAAAGGATCGGGTAGGAGGAGGATACAGCGGACAGCCGTTTGTACAGAAGCCTCTACCTAAAAACCTTTCCCAGACGGGGAATACCGGCGGTTTTGACTTCCTGTTACGTGGTGGTACGTTAGTTGCTCAAAGTACTTTAGATGACACTTCTAGATTAACGCAATTACTTTTAGGGTTAAAAACACTACAAGGACCTTTATTTACTGTAAAGCAGTTAGAATTATCTAGAACTGCAGTAAGAACTCAAGTATCTCAAGGAGCATTAAATGGAGGAGGTTATAATCCACTAAAAACTATTGAACAAGCTATTGAAAATAGCATTGGAGGACACCTTGCCAAACAGCAGATCGGAGATAGAACTTACTTTGAGGTCGTAAAAAACTTACCTGAAGAAAAGAACAGGTTAATAGAACTTACAGGAGCTCTAATCGATACGAAGTCGATTCAAACTGATGTATTGTCTTATAAAGGAGGCCCAGGAGCTTATAGAGGAAAAGGCACAACTTATATAAAATTAGCAGATCAGAGAACAGGTGAGAATAATGCACAGTATGATAGGTATACCACCTTAATAAAAGATCCTAAATTACAAATTAATTACCCACAATATAATAGCGGTCAGCAAAGACCTGTTGAATTAGATTATATCTATTATGTTTCTAAAGACCTAAAAGGAATTACCGGAGGATCAATAGAAGCAATAACTAAGTTTGTTAGAAATGAAGTAACAGGTGAATATTCACTAGTAGACTCTCTTGCAAAAACATCTTCTAGTACTTTAATAGTTTCTGGATCATCCTTAATACAAACAGGAACTAGAAACCTAGGAGTTAATCCCGACCTAAGTACAAAATATACTCAACAGGTTGCACAGGATAAAGCTAAAAAGAAAAAGTTTTATTTCACTCCAGCTTCAGAGAAATTTAAAAAAGATATTAAAAATCCAATCCAGAAGAAGTTATTTCAAACTGGAACTATACAGGAAGATGGAACCAACCTATCTGCCGGTACTATAACTACACCAAGAACATTATTTACTAAACTCGACCTAGAGACAGCTACACCAGAGAAGAGTACTGCCGTTACAGTTCCCCAAGACTTTAGAAAAAAAACAAGCTTAAGACCACAATCAGCAGATTATGAAAGATACAATCGCCCTGCTACGTTTAACAACGGAGATCCAGGTCGAAAAAATATTAATAGGAACATAGATCCTAGCAAAGCTACCAACGGTGAAGGTATTGGAGTTGATAAAATTAACTTTGTTAAGTTAGGAGAGCAAAAATTACAAGATGATCTAATACCTTTTTATTTTAAGATATATAATGCAGATGCTAATAACAGCAGTACTTTTATACAGTTTAGAGCTTTAATAAACGGAATGTCTGATGATTTTACACCGGAATGGAGCAGTACGCGGTTCATGGGCAGAGGAGAAAATTTTTATACCTACGATGGATTTGAAAGAACTTTCAGTTTTAGTTTTGATGTCTATGCTCAATCTAGACCTGAACTTCTTAGAATATATCAAAAATTAAACTACCTAGCATCTGCAATGGCACCAAGTTACTCTGGAGCTGGTTTTATGAGAGGAACGTTTATAGAATTGACGATTGGAGATTACATTGTTAACACCCCAGGAATTCTTGAAGGTATTAAATTTGATATTAATGATGACTCACCTTGGGAAACTGGTAGAGATCAAACAGGAAGAGATCTACAGCAAGGAAATAAGTTGCCTCATATCATAAATGTAACTAACTTATCATTTAAACCAATACACAATTTTGTACCGCAGTTAGGCTCATCATTTATATCTTTAGGACCAGAAGGTCAAGGTTATACAGAGACAGGTACCAGCGGTGGAGAAAGCACAGAAGATGCAACCTGGGGCACAGGAGCTGAGTGGGATGCTTACTACAAAAAACGTATTGCAACAAACGATCCGGCTTTTAGATAATAAATGAATAGATACTCAGACATACCAATTTTAAAAACAACAAGCGGGATAAGGTACTACGCAACAGTTAAGTATCCCGAGGTTCCATTGTCTGAGCAAGATATCTACGTAATAACTACACAAGGTGATAGACTCGACCTACTTGCCAGTCAATATTACGGAGACCCTTCTCTATACTGGGTAATCAGTATTGCAAATGAAATATTGACTCAAGGTTCACTAATGATCCCGGAAGGAACCCAAATTAGAATCCCACAAGATGTTAGTACAGTACTAAACGAATACAGACTTTTAAATCAGTTATAATATGGCTTTATTTGCAGACCCTATCGACCCAGCTGTCTTAGCTCAGATTAAAGCTAGAGAAAAACTTATGGCAGCCGGCTTCCAAGGAAACGCTTTAGGTCCTAGAAATCCTTCTATCATACAAGCTCAAAATTCAACTTCTTGGATAAGGTTAGCATCCTCAGTCAATGTTAAGGGAAGTTCAGATCCTGCTAAAGCGACTATCTTAAGCGGTGGAACTCAAAGTGAAGGCGGTGCATTAAGAGCAGGTCTACAAGGAGCTTATGAGTTTAGCGCTGACCTAGGATACAGGCCAATGGCAGCTATTCAAGGAGCTAGCTTTGAATACTATAATAATGGTGCATTAGCAAAAGCAGATATTGATCTAGTATGCTTTACCCCAGAGCAGTTCAATCGAATAGAACAGTTATTCTTAAGACCAGGTTATTCAGTTTTATTAGAGTGGGGCCATACTAGCTATACTACCAATGGAGCAGATGTTGTTTTCTATGAAAAGGCAACCTCTCCTGCTTTGAGCAGTTTTTTAAACGGAGGAGTAGACTCAGAAGAAATTGCAAAAGAAATTGCAAAAGAAAGAATAGCTACAAACTATAATTACGAAGCTTTCCATGGAATTGTTGTAAACTTTAATTGGACCTACAACAAAGATAATAGCTATTCAATAACAGTAAAGACGATTACTCAAGGATCTATTGTTGAGTCATTAAAAATTAATAATGCAACTCCTCTTAAGCTTCAAGAAGACAGTAAAGCTGCCGCTGATAAGGCTGCTGCAGAAGCAGAAGCTAATCAAACAGAAGCTGAAGGAGGTGAAAGTCAACTATCATCCGCTCTGTCCTCCGCCGGTGATCAAATTAGTGGGCTTACATCTCAAATAGTTTCCGGTATAGGAGGTTTCTTAGAAGGAGCTGGCAACTTGCTCGGTGATTTATGGTTCCTAGATGCTAAGGATGATAACACTTGGCTATCTAAATTAAAAACAAAAGGAGATACTTCTCAAATACATAGATTCCTCTATGATATTGCTGTAACCTTTCCTAGCCCGTCTTGGACAGAGGATACAGGAACAGGTAAGGTAGAACCTCTAACTAAGCAGACCTCAGTTGGAACTGCGCAAGTAAACAGTAATGAAGTAATTAGGATTAACTTTGACGTTGACTCAGACGACGATCAAGATTTAGGAAACTTCCAGTACTATATTACATTAGGAGCTTTTTTAAACATCCTTAAAAATAACTTTTTAGTTAAAACTAAAGAAGATGGACTTTACATAGACATTGATAGTAAGTATGAGCAAACTCCAATGGTGACTTTCCCAGGACAGTTTTCTGCAGACCCATTAGTATGTTTAATACCGATAGAAGGATTCCCAGATGATAACTTAGACTTTAAAAAACACTACGAAGTACTTGACAACCTACCCAATAAAAACGAATACCATCCTTTCCAAACTACTAACGTAAACCTTCTCTTAGACTTAATGCAGGTTTACTTAAATTTCAACTATATTATGCAAGTAGTTGAAGACACAGTAGATGAAGATGGTAATGCTCCTTTAATTGAATTTATTAAAAATATGCTTTCTGGTGTTAATAAGACTTTAGGGGGTATTAATAAATTTGATACTAGGGTTATAGAATATGCTGCGGAAGGTAAAAAAGTACTTTCAATCTACGACGAAGGTGCACATATTAGAACTTCAGAAAAACCACCAACTTTACTAAAACCTTACGGAGTTACTAAAGCCGGCGGTACTACCTTCTTAGATATTTCATTTGAATCTGAATTAAGCAATGAATTTGCTTCTATGATCTCTATAGGAGCTCAAGAAGATGGAAACCAAGTCGGTGAAAACGCTACTGCTTTTTCTCAATTTAACGAAGGGTTGATTGATAGAATAACCGAAACAAAGACCACAGGAGCTAATACAAATAAAGGAAAGACTCAATCACCAAAAGAAAAATTTATAGATACTCTAACAAATATTGATACTGCTTTACAAAAAATATATAAAAACTTTCAAATACAGAAAGATAATATAGAAACTTTAACTTCTGCTAACTCTACTTATGCATCTTTCTTACTAGGGTATATTACAAAAGACTTAAAAGCAGCACCTGCACCGTTCTTTATCCCCTTTAATCTAAACTTTAGACTAAAAGGAATAGCCGGTATCCGTATTTTTGATAAGCTATATCTAGAAGATGACATACTTCCTATCTCCTACAGAGGTAAAGTTGCATTCTTAGCAAAAAACGTTAAACACGAACTATCCGATAACCAATGGATTACAACTATAGAAACTCTAACAATACCGGTTGCCGGTAAAAATAACAAATTTCAACCTGTACTAGATGTAAACCCTATCAAAGGAGAACCCATAGTTCAAGATTATCCAGAAATAAATGATGATCAAGTAGAAGCTACTGCTGGAACAAACGCTAAGTCAATACCAGGAGGTCCTCCGGGTAAGGGTGGACGGACATTAATACAGAAGAACACTCTAGGAGAAATCTACTATACCGGACCTACAGAAAAATCTATTATTGTCTTACACCATACTGCCGGCGGCCAAGATGCTAAAGCCACTATCGCTGGCTGGAATACAAGAACAGATAAGGTTTCAACTCACTTTGTTTTAGAAAAAAGCGGAAACTACGACCAGCTTTACGATTACAAAGCATGGGGTAACCACCTCGGCATCGATCAAGCACCTTTTAAAAGAGTAGGTGTATCTTACCAGAACTTTAATAAAACCACTATCGGTATTGAAATTATCAATATTGGACCTTTGGTTATGAGAGAAGGTAAATTGATAAACACTTATGATGAAACTGCTATTAAGAAAGGTAAAAAGACATTAGCACAGGCTAGAAAATACACACTAGGAGTAGATGCATCTAAGTCTGTAGACGCTAACGGAAAAGAAGCTCCTTATAAAGGTTATTCATATTGGGAAAAATTCCCGGCAGCACAGCTTTTAGGTTTAGAGAAAATATTAAAAGATATTGTTGCTAAGAACCCTAAATGTAAAATAACTTATAATTTTAATGATTACTTCCCACCACAAGGAACAGAATCTGCAAATGCAATTAAAGGTGTTGTTGGTACATATACACACAACTCATACAAACAAGGTAAGGTTGACGTCGGACCTGTCCCTGAAATTATTGAGTTACTGAAACGTCTATCAACTTACGATCCTCCAGCTACATCCCCTATCGACATACTTCTCGAAAGCTTAGAACCATCAGGAGCTTTCTATTCAGGCTTGGCAAGTATTGCGAAACAATTTAACAGAATAGAAAATGGAAAAGAAGTATCTCCGTACCAAGAAGAAATTGATGCTGCTATCACTGCAATAAGTACACTAAAAAATGAACTTACTGCAGCTAAAAATAACCCGGCTAAAAGAGAAACTTTAGAAAAACAACTTACAGCTCTAGATGACGAAAAAGGTAAAGGTTGGAATAAACAATACCTAGCTTATTTATCTTGGAGGTTTGGATCTAGAGATTCATTCTGGGCAGTTGAAAATAATAAACTCTACCAGTCTCCAAATATTAATGATAGTGAGTTAGAAAACGCCTGGGAAGCCCAGTTAGATAAATGGTTAAAACCAGTTAAAAAAGGATTCCTTATAACTCAAAAACAACTTACAGCTGATTTATAATGCCATATATTCCATTAAATAGAATTGAAATGAACCTCTACACTGGAGGTGGAGAGTATGCTCTTGCAAGTAATGGAAGAGAATATATTGGTTACTATTATAAACTATATACAGGTAAAGTATTTACAGGAAGAACCCCTAATGATTCTTTTGTACAAGAACTACTACCTATTCTAACAAGCAACCAAAACACTACAGACCCTGTCGACAATAACACAGTATATGTTGCTTTATTTACAGGAGACCCAGATCCACCATTAGTAGGGGATCCAGAACTATTCCCTTGGAGTAAAAAAAATATAGTGCAGTATTTAAAACTAAAAGGTCAAAATCCAAATACTATACAAGCTAAAGATATGGTCCTTAGTTATGTACCACAACCAACCCCGGATGACTACCTACTAGGACAGTTTTATAGATACTTAGTAAAGAAGAAGAATGAAATTTTATACAAAGAAATTAACCAAGCTACCTACAATAAGATTCTTAAAGCAGATAAAACTCTGTATAGTAAGTACTATAAACCCTTCCGGCTACTTTGGCAGCTAGCAGGTAACGAAAATGATGTAGGTCAGGCAAACAGACGAATGACTCTGTATGCTGAAAAGACTTTAAAGATTACCGGATTACAGCAATTCCTCAAAGAGGACTACACAAAGTTCTACAAATTTCCTAATACTTCCAACTTATATACTTCCGGTAATGAATTTAAAACAGCTGACGGGAAAAACTATATCGGATACTACCACAGTCACGAAACTACCGGATTTATGGTAGGTAAGACTCACACTAAGGAATTTCACGAAAAATTATTTTCAATAAATGAAACTTTAAATCCTATTAAGCCAGTAACTAATTTAGTTAATCAAACTACAGGTAGTTACAATTCCCCCTCAGTAGGTAACACTATGCAGAATTTTTCAAGTGGGCCAAGCGGTGATGGTGGAGGCGGCGGCGGAGGTGGATATTAAAATTAATTAGAAGTAGTTTTTTTTACAATAACACCTTATCTTTATTGAAAGGTTATGTTTTGGTTAGTAGAAACACAAGAGCAGTTCGATAAACTCCAATTTGAGTTAGGTAGCGAGATATTCGTTATACCAGTCTATAAACATCCAGAAATTCATCCAGGCATTTATGCTCCGTTATGTCTCTACCTAAGAGACGTTTCTCAGCCGAAAGGATTCCTGGTTAACTACTTTCATCCGGAAGCATTACAGT
>SXGQ01831917.1_pt1 | contig 11649 bp, 12 predicted proteins | sample 3178371 | NCBI WGS metagenome assembly SXGQ01 (sample SAMN11356859, study PRJNA531348) | freshwater metagenome | isolation source: freshwater sample F1-20 | place: China: Fuxian Lake, Yuxi | collected 2017-12-25 | reverse complement strand
GTGGGTTCAATCTCGCGTATAGTTTGATGATTGTAAGTACTTGTCTTGCCTCTTTACGAACACTTTTATCCACTCGGCTTCTGTTTTTGGTCGCGGACTCCACCTTCTCCCAGGTGTTGAGCACCTTGCCGCGCAGGGGCAATATCGCCTGCGTCTCCTTGTCGCGGCCCATCTTGGCGCTGCCGCAGGCCGAGTCGCCCTCCACCAGAAAAACCTCATTGAGCGACAGGTCGCGGCTTTCGCAATCGGTGAGCTTGCCCGGCAAGACCGCAACCCCAGAGCCCTTGCGTTTTTCGACCTTCTGGCCGGCTTTCTGGCGGGTCTGTGCCGCCTTGATGGCCAACTCGGCAAGCTTTTTGCCATAGTCCACGTGCTCATTGAGCCACAACTCGAGGGCTGGCCGAACGAAGCTCGAGACCAGACGCACCGCATCGCGCGAATTGAGCCGCTCCTTGACCTGGCCCTGAAACTGCGGGTCAAGCACCTTGGCCGAAAGCACATAGCTGGCCCGGACAAACACGTCTTCGGGCATGAGCTTGACACCTTTGGGCAGCAGCGAATGCAGATCAATAAAGCTTTTAACGGCCTGAAAAAGCCCGTCACGCAGACCACTCTCGTGGGTTCCGCCGGCCGTCGTGGGGATCAGATTGACGTAGCTCTCGCGCACCGGTTGACCGTCTTCGGTAAAGGCCACACACCACTGGGCGCCCTCGCCTTCGGCAAAGCTTTCATGCGCCGCATCGGCAAAGCCCTCACCTTCAAACATGGGGATGACCGGATCGGCGCTCAGGGTCTGCATGAGGTAGTCGCTCAAGCCCCCCTTGTAGAGCCAAGTTTGTGTGTCACGCGATTTTTCCTGGCTCAGCGTCACGCTCACGCCGGGCATGAGCACGGCCTTGCTGCGCAGCAGGTGCACCAGTTCCTGCATGGGCAGGGCCGCCGCATCGAAGTATCTGGCATCGGGCCAGACCCGCACCGTGGTGCCCTGGCGCCGGTCGCCATCGCCAGCCTTGCGCACTTGCAACTTTTCAATCACGTCGCCGCCGGAAAACACCAGATGCGCCACCTGTCCGTCTCGGTGGCTGCTGACTTCCAGGCGCTTGGCCAGGGCATTGGTCACGCTCACGCCCACCCCATGGAGGCCCCCCGAAAAGCTGTAGGCGCCGCCCTGCCCCTTGTCAAATTTCCCGCCGGCGTGCAGTCGGGTGAACACCAGCTCAATCACCGGCGCTTTTTCTGTGGGGTGCAGGCCATGGGGAATGCCCCGGCCCTCATCTTCAATGCTGACTGAGCCGTCGGTATGCAAAGTCAAACGGATTTTCTTGCCGTGGCCGGCCAATGCCTCGTCGGCCGCGTTGTCAATCACCTCCTGCACGATGTGCAAAGGGTTTTCCGTGCGGGTGTACATCCCCGGTCGCTGCTTGACAGGTTCGAGCCCTTTGAGGACGCGAATAGAACTCTCGGAATAGTCGGTCAATGGCTTAGCGGTCATGGTGAGGACGAAAAAGTCGCCCGATTGTAGTGCGCCAGCGCGGCTTTACTGGATATGCATACAGTTTAGCCGCCTGACTGAGCCTCGTGGAAACACCGAGCAGCGCCGGAGACAGACCGACCGGCCTCGCATGGTTACAGTTCAGGGATGTCGCACCCAAACCCAACGCGCCCAGACACCTTGCCCATGACCCAGGTGCTGCTGTGCGGCGCCCTGATCGTGACCCTGTCCATGGGCGTGCGGCACGGCTTCGGACTTTGGTTGCTGCCGGTGACCCAGACGCACGGATGGAGCAGGGAGGCATTTTCATTTGCCATTGCAGTGCAGAACCTGTGCTGGGGGCTGCTGGGCATTTTCGCGGGCATGGCGGCCGATCGATTTGGAGCGATGCGGGTGATCATGGCCGGAAGCTTGTTTTATCTGATGGGCCTGAGCGGCATGGCGCTGGCCATGCAAAGCTGGCAGTTCACCCTAGCGGCCGGCGTGCTGATCGGCGCGGCGCAAGCGGGAACCACCTACGCGGTGGTCTACGGCGTCATTGGACGCAACATTGCGGCCGACAAACGCGCCTGGGCCATGGGCGTCACAGGGGCGGCCGGATCGTTCGGGCAGTTTTTGATGGTCCCCATTGAAGGCTGGATGATCAGCCATTGGGGCTGGCAAGCAGCGCTCCTGATCTTGGCCGGCGCCTGTCTGCTGATGCTGCCTCTGGCTCGCGGTCTCAATGAGTCCCCATCGCAGGGCGCAGGCGGCGATGACCAAACCATAAGACAGGCGCTCAGTGAAGCCTTGCGCTACCCCAGTTTTCAGTTGCTGACAGCCGGCTATTTTGTCTGCGGGTTCCACGTGGTGTTCATTGGCATCCACATGCCCAGCTATCTCCGGGATGCCGGCATGGAGCCAGACGTGGCCAGTCTGGCACTGGCCCTGATCGGCCTGTTCAATATTTTTGGCACCTATATGGCTGGCTCGCTGGCACAAAAATATTCCAAGAAAAAAATTCTGGCCGGCATCTATCTGGCACGCTCGGGAGCCATCGCCCTGTTTCTGATCACACCACTGAGCCCGATGAGTGTGTATGTCTTTGCTGCCACCATGGGCCTGCTTTGGCTTTCAACGGTGCCGGTGACCAACGCCACGGTTGCCCATATTTTTGGCGTCAAGTACCTCTCGATGCTCGGTGGCTCGGTGTTTTTCAGCCACCAGGTGGGCTCTTTTATGGGCGTCTGGCTCGGCGGTTATCTGTATGACCGAACCGGCAGCTACGACCTGGTCTGGTACATCGCCATCGGACTGGGGATTTTTGCGGCCCTGATCAACTTGCCCGTGCGCGAAGCTCCGATTGAGCGCGGGGCAAAACTGGCGCAAGCCTGAGCCAGGCAGCACCATGAAGCCCTGGGCACTGAGACTGACTGTGTGGACGACTTGCATCGTCCTGAGTCTGGCCGTGCTCGCGCTTTACCTTCAACCGTCATTTGCGGTGATACTGGCCCAGCAACTCTGGGCCTGCTTTTAAGGATCTGCTCAAGGTGGCACCCAACCTGGCCCACCCTCCCCTGATCACACCCATTGAGCAGGTCAATGGCGTTGACCCGTCGGCCAGCGCCTGGGTTCAGCGCTGGTCCCATCTGGTGGCCCCCGGGCAGACCGTGCTCGACGTGGCATGCGGAGAAGGCCGCCACGTGAACTGGTTTGTAAGGCGCGGTCACCGCGTCATTGGGCTTGACCGCTCGGCCAGTGCGCTGGCTGCGATCAAATGGCCCGCCGAGTCCTGCCAGACCGTGTTGGCCGACATCGAAAACGGTCCCTGGCCACTGGCCGGGCAATGCTTTGCCGGCGTGGTGGTGACCAACTACCTGTGGCGGGCGCTTTTGCCCACACTGGTGCAAAGCGTGGCCCCTGGAGGAGCGCTGATATATGAAACCTTTGCGGCGGGGCAAGAGAAGATCGGCAAACCCTCGCGGGCCGACTTTTTGCTCAGGTCGGGCGAGTTGCTGACAGCCTGCACGGGCCTGCGGGTGGTGGCCTACGAAGACGGCCTTGAAAACGGCGCCAATGGTCGACCCATGCGCTTTGTGCAGCGCATCGCAGCAGTGCGCTCTGAGTAGAATGCTGAGATCTGGCAGTGCATTGACACCAGCCATGCCGTTCGTCCACTTACCGTAATTTTTTTCCATGATCACTGGCAGCATCGTCGCACTGGCCACCCCCTTTAACGCCGACGGCAGCGTCGACTACCCGAGCTTGCGCAAGCTGATCGACTGGCACAGCGAGCAAGGCACGGACTGCATCGCTGTGGTCGGAACCACCGGTGAGTCACCCACGGTCAATGTGGACGAGCACTGCGAGATCATTCGCGTCTCGGTGGAGCAAGCGGCCCGACACGCGCGCAAGGTACCCATCATGGCTGGCTGCGGCGCCAATTCGACCGCAGAGGCGATAGAGCTGGCCCACTTTGCTCTAAAAGTCGGTGCCCATTGCCAGCTGCAGGTGGTTCCCTACTACAACAAACCCAGCCAAGAGGGGCAGTACCAACACTTCAAGGCCATTGCCGAGGCGGTTGATTTGCCCATGGTGCTCTACAACGTGCCGGGACGCACCGTGGCAGATATGGCGCACGCCACCGTGCTGCGCCTGGCCCAAGTGCCAGGAATCGTGGGCATCAAGGAGGCCACGGGCAATATTGAACGCGCCCTGTGGCTGATCAAGGAAAAGCCGGCCGACTTTGCGCTTTACTCTGGCGACGATGCCACCTGCGTGGCTTTGATGCTCTGTGGCGGGCAAGGCAATGTCAGCGTGACCGCCAACATTGCCCCGGCCCAGATGCACGAGATGTGCAAGGCGGCCTTGGCCGGCGATGTGCGCCGCGCCATGGACATTCAGATCTCTCTGCTGCCCCTGCACAAGCACCTCTTTGTTGAAGCCAATCCGATCCCGCTGAAATGGGCCATGGCCCGCATGAAGCTGTGTGGACCTACGCTGCGTTTGCCCATGACGCCGCTGGAGCCGAGCAACCAGCCTGTGGTCGAAGGCGCTTTGCGCGCCTGCGGCCTGATCTGAGCCCCGAGCCAGCACACCCAGATTCCAAAGGACACGACGTGACCCTCCCTCTCCGCGCCTCTGGCCTTTGCCGATGCACCAAGCTCTCTGCCCTCGTCTTCGCGCTCGCTCTGGCCGGATGTTCAAGCCTGGGCAGCATGATCTCGGGCGACCGGGTGGACTACAAATCCGAAGGTGGAAAGGGCGCATCACTGGACGTCCCCCCAGACCTGACCCAGCTATCACGCGAGTCCCGGTATGTGGTGCCGGGAGCTCCCGTGACAGCCAGCGGCTACCAAGCCGGGCAGGCAGCGGCGGCGGTCAATTCCACCAGCACGGCTGCCTTGCAGATCGGCGACGTTCGAATCGAACGTTCCGGCAACCAGCGCTGGCTGGTCGTAAAGCGGCCGCCCGAGAAGTTATGGGATAACGTGCGCGAGTTCTGGCAGGAGAGTGGATTTCTGCTGGCCATCGAGCAACAAAACACCGGCATCATGGAGACAGACTTCGCGGAAAACCGCGCCAAGCTGCCGCAAGATTTCATACGGCGCACCATCGGGCGTGTGCTCGATGGCCTGTATTCAACGGGTGAACGCGACAAGTTTCGCACCCGGCTCGAACGCAGCGCCGAAGGCACTGAGATCTACATCAGCCACAGGGGCATGGTCGAGACCGTGCCCAACTCCAGCACAGGCAGCAGCATATGGCAGCCACGCCCGGCAGACCCCGAACTGGAGACCGAATTCCTGCGCCGCCTGATGGTCAAGCTCGGGGTGTCCCAGGAGCAGGCAAAAGCAACCACAGCCGTTGTTCAGCAACAGGTTGCACGGGTGGCAACGCAGGCCGATAACCGTCCGGTGCTGCAAATTGCCGAAGGTTTTGACCTGGCTTGGCGGCGGGTGGGCCTGTCGCTGGACCGAACGGGCTTCACCGTGGAAGACCGAGACCGCGCTCAGGGCATCTACTTCGTCCGCTACGTCGAGCCAACGGCCGACAAAAAAGACCCGGGCTTTTTCGCCAAGCTGTTCAGAAGCAGTGCCACACCAACGCCGCTGAAATACCGGATCGTCGTGCGCGGCCAGGGCAACGCCAGCACCGTGTCGGTGCTCAACGCCGAGGGTACGCCCGACACCTCGGTCAATGCCAAGCGCATCGTGCAGCTTATTGCAGACGACCTCAAGTAAGCGAGCCTGTGCTCAGACTGCGCAGCCTGGGCAGCGGAAGCACGGGCAACGCCACCCTGATCGAGGCCTCGAACGTTCGCACAAGGCGGGTGCTGATCGATTGCGGCTTGAGCCTTCGCGTGCTCAAGCAGCGCCTGTCGCAAGCGGGTGTCGAAACCCATCAGATCGATGCGATTTTCATAACACATGAGCACAGCGACCATGTCGGCTGCGCCCATCGGCTGGCCCTGGAGCAGCGCATACCCATCTGGATGAGCGAGGGCACTTGGCGAGCCAGTGGCCAAAACGACTACATGGGCTTGCTGAGACTGACGGCCGATGGGCAACGCATCGACCTCGGAGAACTCGAGCTCACCGCCCTGAGCGTTCCCCATGATGCGGCCGAGCCCTTGCAATTGCGGGCCAGCGACGGCCAACACGAGCTGGGCGTACTCACTGACTTGGGACATGCCAACGAGGCAGTCAAAGATGCGATGGCCGGCTGCCACGTCCTGCTGCTCGAATGCAACCACGACACGCAGATGCTCGAACAATCCCCCTACCCGGCCTTTCTCAAGCGCCGGATCGCAGGGCAGTTGGGGCACTTGTCCAATGATCAGGCTGCTCAATTGGCGCAGCACCTGCAGCAAGGGCAGCTCAAGCAGGTCGTTGCCGCCCATTTGAGCCAAAAGAACAACCGCCCCGACCTGGCACTGCAAGCCCTGAAGGCCGCGCTCGCAGACCGCGCAGAACTGAGCGTCGCCGACGCCCAATCGGGAACCCCCTGGATCGATGTTCGCGGTTGAGACCCGGGTCTAGGAAGCCACAAAAAAGCCGCCCGAAGGCGGCTTTTTTGCTCGGAAGCAAAAAATTACTTCTTCTCGGGGGCTGCAGGTGCAGCAGCCGGTGCGGCAGCGGGAGCGGCTGCAGGTGCCGAAGCGTCAGCAGCAGGAGCGGGAGCCGGAGCTGGAGCAGCGGCGGGAGCGGGAGCAGGAGCGGGGGCCGGAGCCGGCTCTTTCTTACCGCAAGCAGCCAGAGCAACTGCGGCGACGATGGCTGCCAGAGCGAGAGACTTGTTCATTTTTTGGTTCCTTGATGAATGAGAAAAATATTTTCCACTTCGCCGAAGACCCAGGGCGCTGAAGCCCCGAAACCTTCCGCCAGGCTGAGCAACTCGAGCTCGCTCAACCTAGCCCATTAGTATAAGCCCTAATTCGAACTCTGTCGCCAGGGGTCTGCGCCGCCCTCTTCTGCCCCGCGAGCAGCCTTTAAGCCCCCGAGTCTGGCACCAACCAACCGTCGTCCAGCCACTGGCATAAAACCTCACGCGCCTGAGCGCTCAGCCGGTCAAACCGGTCGGCGGGCAGACGCCGCACATCGGCCAACTCACGCAGCAAGCGGGCATCACGGCCGCGGACCTTGAAGCCCTCGCCGTTGATAAACACGTGGTGCTCGTCATAAAGCATCCGAGTGCGCTGGTGCAAACGCACGCCCATGCCGGCAACCCAGGCGTGATCTGCCCCGTCAAACCAAACCGTCGGCTTGGGCTCGGTCAGGTACTGACCCAAGGCCAGAGGGAGCGCCTGCGGGTCGCGCAAGATGCGCTCGACAGCGTCCCGCGCAAATTGCAGCAAGGCCGGTGGCATGGCGGCTGGCGCCGTGGCGGCCAACTGCATGGGATCGCGGTAAAACACAGCAGGCTGCTCGGCCGCTGCGTCCTCGACCCCTTCGGCCATGCGCGTCAGCAGGGCACCGGCCAATTCGTGGCGCGCCGGCGAGCGAAATCCAATCGAATAGGTCATGCACGGCTGCTCGCGCCCCTGCGCATCAGTACTGCGAACCGCAATGCCATCGTGGGCGTAACGGGGCGGCAGATACAGCATGTCACCCGCATGGAGCACAAACTCCTGTTGGGGCTTGAAATCGCGCAGGATTTTCAGGGGCAGACCGGACTTCAGGCTCAGATCGCTCTGGGCGCCAATTTGCCAGCGCCGGCTGCCACTGGCCTGCAGCAAGAATACGTCATAGCTGTCGAAATGCGGTCCTACGCCACCGCCCGCACTGGCGTACGAGACCATCAGGTCATCGAGCCGGGCGTCGGGGATGAAACGAAACAGCTGCATCAGCTGGTGTGCGGGCCCGCTGTGCAGATCGACCCCTTGCACCAACAAAGTCCATCCAGGTGTTCTCAACGGCGGCAAGGCCCGCCGGGCAAGCGGTCCGCTTCGCATCTGCCAACGCTCATGGCCGCCGCGAGCCGGCTGCCGAACCACCAAACGCGACTCCACGTCTTGCTGGCCGGCCAGGGCAAACAGTTCGGCTGGACGGAGAAAAGGCTGCAGATCCGGCAAGGCCCGGCGCACCAACAAGGGCTTCTTTTGCCAGTGGCGGCGCATGAATTGCTGGGGAGTCAGCCCCCCCAGGAGGCTCAAGGCGTGAGATGGTTCCATGGGACAATTGTGGAATGAAAATCAGTGATCAATGCGTGGTGGGTCTGACCTGGGTCATGAAAGACACCTTGGGCGAGGTTCTGGACGAACTTGAAGAGCCGGTTGAATTCCTGATCGGTGGCAGCGATCTGCTGGCCGCCGTGGAACAAGGCCTGATCGGAAAAGAGGCAGGCGACAAGGTTGAAATGCAAATCGAGCCAGAGCAAGCCTTTGGCGACTACGACGAAAACCGGGTGTTTCTTGAGCCGCGTGGCATCTTCCCCGCCGAGCTCGAGGAGGGCATGCTCTACGAGGGAAACGCCCTGCCCGCCGGCGCTGGCCGTGACACGCCCACCGACCTGATGTACACCGTCACCGACATCTACCCCGAGCACGTGGTGCTCGACGGCAACCACCCGCTGGCTGGCATAGCAATCCGCCTGCTCATTCGCGTGGCCTCGGTGCGCCAGGCCACGGCCGAAGAAGTTGGAGCCGGCACGCTGGGAACCGGATTTTTCAAGCTCGAGTCCTCACCAAACACCGGCGGCGATTTGCTGCACTGACAGCGCAAAGCAGCAACCGCAAACGAATTGAACGCACTCAATCCACATGAACACGGCCATCGAAATCAAAATTCTGGATGCACGACTGCACGAATGGGGGCTGCCCAGATACCAGACGCCCCTGGCCGCAGCGATCGACCTGTTTGCCTGCATCGAGCAGCCACTGCAGTTGCGGCCGCAAGAATCGGCCATTTTGATCCCCTCGGGCATTGCCGTGCACATGGATACGCCCAATTTTTGTGCCGTCATCTTGCCGCGATCGGGCTTGGGCCACAAGAAGGGTCTGGTTTTGGGCAACAGCGTCGGGCTGATCGACGCCGACTACACCGCACAGTGCTTTATCAGCGTCTGGAACCGAAACCCCAGCGCTGGGAACGATGCAATCACGATTGCTCCGGGCGAGCGCATTGCCCAGATGATGTTTCTGCCCGTGGTTCGTCCAACATTCAAAGTGGTTGACGAATTCAGCGGCCAAAGCCAGCGCGGCGCAGGCGGATTCGGCTCCACAGGCGTCTGAGCCCGGGCCACTGACTGCTGCATCTTGACCAGATGCAACAGCGGATAACAGGCAGTAAACCAACAAAGACCCCGCAGCCAGGAGCAAACAATGACCGACGACCCGCGCTGCTGTGGCAGTGGCACATGCATCATTGACCCGCAAGGCCGTTGCTGGTGTGGCCAGCAGTGGAATGGCCAGACCATGGCTCATTTGCCCCAGACACAGCCGTCCGAGCCGCACGGCTTGGAGCCACAAGGCCCCAGCAGCACAGACGAAAACCCGTGACCGTTGCCAAAGAAGCGCCGGGGCGCTCTCGCGCAGCATCAGGCGGAGCTTCGGTCCGGCCTGCCCAAGTGCTGCGGCTCCGATGAAACGCCACGTTGCAGCCACCGTGCTCGCGCTGACAGCCTTGGGCCTGATCGATGTGCATGTGGATGTGAACGTCGAGGATGGGCGCTACATCGTCCTGTGGCAGGGGAAAAAGCACGACCTGATTGGCAAGTTGGCCGACCGCGCCAATGCCCTGCTGCGCAACTGCGCATCCGTCGGGCACCTGGACAGCAGCAGCCACAAGGCGCAGCAGGCACTGGCACTGGTCGCACAGTACAGCCCACCCGATTCCGAGCAGGTCCAGCTCCTGGCGCTGCTCGAGCAAGGGCCGTGGCTGGTGGCCGAGCTCAACTTCGCACGCCTGAGTCCGGCCGTCGTGGTACTGCGGCTCGACGCCACAGGGATGAGCTTGCCGCAGCGAGCCATCTGGAGCGGCAGCACCGCACCCTGGCAACCCGGGCCCTTGATCCGGCAGCACCTGCGCACCCATGTGCCACAAGCGCCCAAAGCCCTGCTCGATTGCCTGGATCCCAAGAGCTTCGACCCAATCTGAGGCCTGCCCGCCGCCCAAGACAGTCACCCAGCGAAGGCAGGGCCGATCGGCGGCCAGGCAAAAACGCGTGGGGGCTAAGGCTCAGCCAGTCAGTCGCTGGGCAATGCGCCGCACCAATTCGCTGGCCAACTGCTGCTTGGAGGCGCGCGGCAGCTGCTCGCTGCCTGTGGCATCGACGAGCAGCAATGCGTTGTCCTCCTGACCAAAAGTCTCTGGGCCTATGTTGCCCACCAGCAACGGCACACCTTTGCGCTCGCGCTTGGCCTGGGCGTTGACCAGCAGATCATGGCTTTCCGCTGCAAAGCCCACGCAAAAAAGCGCCCCGTCACGGGCCCGCTGCGAGGCGGCGACGCCGGCCAAAATGTCCGGGTTTTCAACAAAGGTCAAGGCCGGGGCGCCGCCAGAGTCGGTCTTTTTGATCTTGCGCTCGGCGGCGGCCGCTGGCCGCCAGTCGGCCACTGCTGCAGCGGCCACGAAGACCGTGGCCGCGTCGACACTCGCGCCAACCGCCTGCGACATCTCCAGAGCCGATCGCACATCCACCCGGCGCACGCCCGGCGGAGTGGGCAAGCTCACCGGGCCTGCGACCAAGGTCACCTGCGCGCCCGCGCGCCGGGCAGCCCGGGCAATGGCAAAGCCCATTTTTCCGCTCGATCGGTTGGTGATGCCGCGCACCGGGTCAATGGCTTCATAGGTGGGCCCGGCCGTGATCAGCACATGCTGACCGGCCAACACCTTGGGCGTGAAAAACGCCACCAGTTCCTCGATCAGCTCATCGGGCTCGAGCATGCGCCCGTCGCCCATCTCGCCACACGCTTGCTCGCCCGAACCGACGCCCAGCACGTGGGCTCCATCGGCGCGCAGTTGAGCCAGATTGCGCTGCGTGGCAGGGTGAGCATACATCTCGCGGTTCATGGCCGGCGCCAAAATCAAGGGCACCTGCCCGATCGGGCGGGCCAGACACAGCAGACTAAGCAATTCGTCGGCGCCACCGTGCAGCAATTTGGACATGAAATCCGCACTGGCTGGAGCCACCACAATCGCATCGGCTTGCCTGGACAAATTGATGTGCGCCATGTTGTTGCCCTCGCGGGCATCCCATTGGCTGGTGTACACCGGCAGCCCGCTGAGCGCCTGCATGGTCACGGGTGTGATGAACTGCGCTGCAGCATCGGTCATGACCACCTGGACCACTGCGCCGGCCTTGACCAGGCCGCGGCACAGTTCGGCGGCCTTGTAGCAGGCAATACCGCCGGACAGGCCGAGCACCAGGCGCCGGCCGCAGAGGTCCTGGGGAGCACTTTGCATATCCATGGTGCGAGACTGTAACGGATGGCGCCAAGGCCGCCCCTATAATCTTCCTTTACCACCTCAAGGAACTTGCGGTTCCTTCCTGACATGACCAAATTTGTCTTCGTCACCGGCGGTGTGGTGTCCTCCCTGGGCAAGGGAATCGCCTCAGCCTCCCTTGCAGCGATTCTGGAGTCGCGAGGCCTAAAAGTCACTCTGATCAAGCTCGACCCGTACATCAACGTGGACCCGGGCACCATGTCGCCGTTTCAGCACGGTGAGGTTTTTGTC